>Ga0187887_10002508_pt1 | contig 14631 bp, 15 predicted proteins | sample June2016WEW_7_10_FD_132977 | JGI IMG/M metagenome (GOLD analysis project Ga0187887, IMG submission 132977) | Peatland microbial communities from SPRUCE experiment site at the Marcell Experimental Forest, Minnesota, USA - June2016WEW_7_10 | ecosystem: Environmental > Terrestrial > Soil >...
CGAGCCACGGAACGGACCTGGAGGCGGTGTTGGTATGACCACGAATGACCGCACCTACGGCGAGTCCGCGCTGCTCACGCCCGCCAACATGATGACGGCCTTCCGCATCGTGATCGCGCCGGTCTTCGTCTATCTAATCGTGGTGGACCGGATCTCGTGGTGGACCTCGGTGGTGGGGATGTCGGCGGCGGCCTCGGACTACTTCGACGGCATCGTCGCGCGCCGTCACGGCACCACGCGCTCGGGCGCGTTCCTCGATCCGCTGGCCGACAAGATAATCGTTCTCGGCGCCCTATACGCGCTCATAATCTCGCGACCTCACGGGCTCAAGAGCTTCATCATCCCCGCGGTGCTGATCACGCTGCGCGAGATATGGATGAGCGTCTTTCGAGCCAGGGCCGCGAAGAGGGGAATCTCTATCCCCGCGAGCAAGCTCGCCAAATGGAAGACCTTCACCCAGGACTGGGCGATCGCCTTCTGCGTGCTGCCGATCTGCGCGCATCACACGTGGCTGGGCGTGACGACTATCTGGATCGCCGTCGTTATGACGCTCTATACCGGGTGGAAGTACTACGTCGACGGGAGAAAGGCCTTCGCCGGTGCGGGTTGAGATCGTCGCGGTCGGCACGGAGCTGCTGTTAGGACAGATCGCCGACACCAATTCGCAGTGGCTCGGCGAACACCTGGCGGCCAGCGGCATCGCGTCGCACTTCCATCAGCACGTCGGTGACAACCACGAGCGCATGGTGCTGGCCTTTCGAACGGCCCTGGCACGAAGTGACGCGGTCATCGTCTGCGGAGGGCTGGGGCCGACGCAGGACGATATAACGCGGGCCGCGCTGGCCGAGGTGATGAACGTCGAATTACGTCGCGACGAGCAGATCGTCGAGTCGATTCGCACGATGTTCAGCGCCCGAGGTCGCGCGATGCCCGATAACAACCTTCTGCAGGCCGATGTCCCCGTCGGCGCCACGATCATCCCGCAGACCCGCGGCACGGCACCGGGCCTTATCTGCCCGGTGGGACTCAAGGTCGTGTACGCCGTACCGGGCGTGCCCTACGAGATGGCCGAGATGTTCGAACGCGCGATTCTGCCCGACCTGCTGGCTCGCGTGCGCGCGTCAGGGACGACGTCGGTGATCATGAGCCGCATGCTGCGCACCTGGGGGGCGAGCGAATCGGCACTGGCGGAATCAGTGGCCGATCGCTTCGACGCCCTGGCGTCGGACGGCCAGGTGACCATTGCCTTCCTAGCGTCCGGCATCGAGGGCATCAAGGTGCGGTTGACCGCCCAGGGCGCCGATGAGGAGCAGGCCCGCGCGCTACTGAATAGCGAAGAACAGCTGGTGCGCGATCGCATCAACGAGCGCTTCGGTGACATCGTCTTCGGCGTCGATGATGAAACGATGGAAGACGCCGTCGCCCGACGACTCGTGGCAGGAGCCGCCACGTTGGGCGTGGCCGAGTCGGTCACGGGGGGACTCATCGCGAGCCGGCTCGTGAACATCGCGGGGGCGTCGACGTGGTTTCGCGGCGGCGTGGTGAGCTACGCCTCGGACGTGAAGTTCGACCTGCTCGGCGTGCCACGCGGCCCAGTGGTGAGCGCGGCCGCGGCCGAGGCGATGGCTACTGGGGTGCGAGCGCTCCTTAAATCCGATGTCGGACTGAGCGTCACCGGTGTCGCCGGGCCGCAGGAACAGGACGGCCAGCCCGCGGGGACGGTGTTCGTAGGGATCGCCCTGGGCGAGCACGTGGAGCACGTGGAGCTTCACTTGCCCGGTGATCGCCCGCGCGTTCGTTCCTACAGCGCCATCAGCGCACTCGATGCGCTTCGTCGGGCTATGGACGCACGCCAATGAGTTATCCGCGCCTTACGTGCCGGCCGGGCTAACGGAGGTTCCCATCTCGTCATTGGACATTCGCGTCGATCCCTCTTCGATGGGCTTCGACCCCGCGCGCCTGGAAAGAATCCAGACGCACTTCGAGCGCTACGTGGCCGACGGGAAGCTGCCTGGTTGGCAGGCCACGGTGTCACGAGGCGGCGAACTCGTCTGGACTGGCAAGTCCGGTCACCGCGACCGCGAAAGGGACCTGCCCGTCACCGACGACACGATTTGGCGCATCTATTCCATGACCAAGCCCATCGTGTCGATCGGCGCCATGATGCTCTTCGAAGAGGGACATTTCGATCTCAACGATGACGCGGGCCGTTGGATCGAGGAACTGCGTGAACCCCGGGTCTTTGTGGGCGGCACGGCGCTGGCCCCCGAGACCGTGCCCGCCGACGGGCCTGTCCTCATTCACCATTTGATGACGCACACCAGTGGACTCACCTATGAGTTCCAGCGCTTGACGTCGGTCGACGAGATGTATCGCAACAAGGGCTACGAATTCGGCCAGTACAAGGACGTCGACCTCGCGGGAGCCGTGCACGACTGGTGCGAGACGCCGCTGCTGTTCCAACCGGGCACCCACTTCAACTATTCGGTCGCCACTGACGTGCTCGGGCGGCTCATCGAGATATGGAGCGGTCAACCGCTCGACGTCTTTCTCAAAGAGCGCATCTTCGAACCGCTGGGCATGGTCGACACCGACTTCTGGTGCCCGCCCGAGAAGGTCGATCGCCTGGCGATGCTGTACGCGTACTTCATGGGTGAAACCTTCGCGTGGGAAGAGGTGGCGCTGCACGCCACCCAAAAGCCCACGTTCCTGTCCGGTGGCGGGGGACTCGGTTCGACGGCGCACGATTACGAGCGGTTCACCAAAATGCTGCTACGCGGAGGCGAGTTGGACGGCGTGCGATTGCTGTCGAGTCGCACATTGGACCTGATGACGCTCAACCACTTGCCGGGTGGTGTCGACCTCGAATCCTTCGCGGTCGACACCTACGCCGAGTCTGGCTTCGCCGGTGTGGGCTTCGGCCTCGGATTCTCGGTCATCATCGACCAGGCGAAGAACAAGAACCTGATATCGGAGGGGGCCTTCGCTTGGGGAGGAGCGGCGTCGACGGCCTTTTGGGTGGACCCCGCCGAGGACCTCGCGGTGAGCTTCTTCACCCAGGTACTGCCCAGCGGCACCTACCCGATCCGTCGTGAACTGCATCGGCTGGTGTACCAGGCATTGGTGGATTGAGAGCGAACTTTTCTAGAGGATTTCCAGTAAATTACCGAGGGAAGGCCCGCTTCGAAAATGGACGGAAATCCTTGTTACGAACACTTGTTCGTAGTACCGTGAAAGCGGGTGGAGCCCGACCGATGTCACTGAGGGTACATAGTGTGCTCGGGTGACTAAGAACAAGGAGACAGCAATGGCAACCGACGACCGCGCCAAGGCCCTCGATGCGGCGCTTGGCCAGATCGAGAAGCAGTTCGGCAAGGGTTCGATTATGCGCATGGGTGAGAACCTGCACATGAACATCGAGTCAATCCCGACCGGCGCGCTCGCCCTGGACCTGGCCCTCGGTATCGGTGGCTTGCCTCGCGGCCGCATCGTCGAGCTCTACGGTCCCGAGTCCTCGGGAAAGTCGACCCTGGCCATGCACGTGGTCGCCGAGGCGCAGCGCAACGGAGGCGTCTGTGCCTACATCGACGCCGAACACGCCATGGACCCGGTCTACGCGCGCGCCATCGGGGTGAACGTGGACGACCTGCTCATCAGCCAGCCCGACACCGGCGAGCAGGCCCTGGAGATCACGGACATGCTCATCCGTTCGGGTGCGCTGGACGTCGTCATCATCGACTCGGTCGCGGCGTTGACGCCGAGGGCCGAGATCGAAGGCGACATGGGTGACACCCACGTTGGACTGCAGGCTCGTTTGATGGGTCAGGCGCTGCGAAAGTTGACCGGTGGGCTGTCGAAGTCGAACACCCTGGCGGTCTTCATCAACCAGTTGCGTGAGAAGATCGGCGTCATCTACGGCTCGCCCGAAGTCACGCCCGGAGGTCGGGCGCTCAAGTTCTACGCTTCGGTCCGATTGGACATTCGTCGTATCGAGTCGATCAAGGACGGCACGGAGATCGTCGGCAACCGCACGCGCGTCAAGGTCGTGAAGAACAAGTGCGCGTCCCCCTTCAAGCAGGCCGAGTTCGACATCATGTACGGCCAAGGCATCAGCCGCGAAGGATCGGTCCTGGATGTGGCCGTCGAGCTCGGTTTCGTGAAGAAGGCCGGAGCGTGGTTCACCTACGAAGGCGAGCAGATGGGCCAAGGCCGCGAGAACGTCAAGACCTTCCTGCGCGAGAACCCCCAGATGATGGCCGAGATCGACGGCCGCGTGCGCGCGCGAATCGCGGACGATCTGCTGCCGGACGTGGTGGGCGTCTCCAGCGAGATCGACGTGGACGTACCGATCTCGCTGGACTGACCAATTCGTGGCGGCGGTGCGGATTCTCGCCTGACGGATTGAACGGCCTGGTGGCCAGTGGCCTAGCGTGACGTCGTGGATCATCGCCTTCGGTTTCGCCACTTTCTCGGTGCGCTCGTTCGCTCGACCCGTCGTTATCTCAATGAGGTGGCGACCGTCGGTCCCGACGATCCCTACGCTCGCGAGTTCTTCTACTTCGGCCCGGGCGCGGCCCTGATGGCCCCGCAGGGGGTGGTCTACAACGAACGGTACCTCTCCATCGGCGACGGGACGCTCGTTGGACCCAACGTCTGTCTCACGGCGGGCATCAGCGCGCAGCAGGAGATGCTGAGTGCACCTGTGGTGTCGATCGGCCAGCGATGCGTGATCGGTCGAGGTTCGCACATCATCGGCCACTGGTCCATTGAGTTGGGCGACGAGATCCAAACAGGCCCCTACGTCTACATCACCGATCAGAACCACACCTACGAGAGGCTCGACGAGCCGGTGGGCTGGCAGCACCCCGTTGAGGCGGCGGTGCGCATTGGTTCGGGCAGCTGGTTAGGAGCCAACGTGGTGATCTTGCCGGGAACGGTCTTGGGGCGAAACACCACGGTGGCCGCCGGTGCAGTCGTGCGTGGGGAGTTCCCCGATCACGTGGTGCTGGGCGGGGTGCCGGCGAAGGTGTTGCGTCACCACAGTGCCGAAGGCGGCTGGCAGGCGGGAGCCGCGCAGGAGTGACAAAAGGAATCGGCGTAGACCTCACGCCGCTGCGGGTCTCCAAGCAGTACCGGCGTCTGTACATCGCGGGATTCATCACGGCACTGGGGAGCCAGGCGACGTACGTGACCGTGCCGTTCCAGTTGAAGAACCTGACCCACTCCCCATTGGACGTAGGCCTGCTCGGGCTCTTCGAACTGCTGCCCATTGTGGCCTGCGGCCTCTACGGCGGCGTGCTGGCCGATCGGCTGAATCGACGGCGCCTCATCATCACCATGGAGCAGGTCCTCATGATCTCGACGGCGGTGCTCTTCATCAACGCGCTGTTGCCACATCCAGAGGTCTGGATCCTCTACGCCGACGCGTTCGTGGCCGCTGGCGCGGCGAGCCTGCAGGGACCAAGCGTCACGGCGCTCAATCAGATGTACGTTCCCTACGACCTGCAACGTGCCGCGTCGACGTTGGCCAACGTGCGTTACACGACGGCCTCCATCATCGGGCCGGCCATCGGAGGATTGATGGCCGTCACCATCGGGCCGTCCTACGTGTACTTCGCCAACCTGGTCACCTTCAGTTTCTCTCTGGCGTTGCTCTTCTCGTTGCGCTCCATCACCCCGAAGGAACAAACGAAGGTCGGCGATCTGGCCGCCCTCAAGTTCGGCCTCCGTTACGCCACGAAACGGCCCGACCTGCTCGGCACCTACGTCATTGACCTGCTGGCGATGGTGCTCGCCTTTCCCGTCGTCATGCTGCCGTTCGTCGCTGCACGTTTCCACGTCACCTACGCCCTGGCCTTGCTCGAGTGCGGTCTGCCGGCCGGGGCGCTGCTGGCGACGCTCACCTCGTCGTGGACCAGGGTCGTCAACCACTACGGCCGGGCCATCGTGGCGGCGGCGAGCATCTGGGGCCTGGGCATCGCGCTCTTCGGGTACTCGAGCGCGCTCTGGTGGGTCTTCACCGGCCTGGGCGTCGCCGGTGCCGCGGACGCCATTAGCGGCATCTTTCGCAACACCATGTGGAACGAGTCGATTCCTCCGGACGTCCGCGGACGCATGGCGGGCATCGAACTGATTTCCTATTCGCTCGGCCCGACCGCCGGACAGTTCCGCGCCGGCGTGATGGCCGCGTGGACCACGCTGCGCTTCTCGCTCACCTTCGGGGGTCTGATGTGCACGGGTTCGGTGGGCGCCCTCGCCGCGGCGTTGCCCAAGCTCTGGGCCTTCGACAAGCGCACCGACCTCAACGTCGCGCACGTTCGCCAGATCCGCGCGGATGAAGAGCACACGTAGCAGGCCGTACGCTTTCAGGATGGATACGACCACCTACCTCGTGACGGTGAGCGGGCCGGACCGCGTGGGAGTCGGGGCCGAGCTCTTCGCGGCGCTCGGCGCGCTCGCCGGCATTGGCGGCCAGTTGACCGACGTCGCGCAGATCACCATCCGGGGCGCCCTGGTGCTCTGCGCCGAGCTGACCCTGGACGCCGACATCTCGAGCGAGGTACTTACCGCGGCCCTCGCGGAGCGCGACATCGAAGCGCGAGGGATCACCGCCACGGTCGAGCAGGTCCGGCCCGTTGACGACGGCGACGGCCGGCGGCTCCTCGTGACCCTGCTCGCGCCGACCATCAGCGCCGGGCAGCTCGAGCGCACGTTCCGGGCCATCTCGTCGAGCGACGCCACCTGCGAGCGGATCGTGCACCTCGCGAGCTATCCCGTCGACTGCTACGAGCTGGTCGTGCGAGGCTCCGACCACGCCGCGCTGCGCGAGGACCTGACGTCGGTGGCCAAGGAGTGCGGGCTCGACCTGGCCGTCCAGCGCGCGGGCCTGCACCGTCGCGCGAAGCACTTGGTGGTGATGGACGCCGATTCGACGCTGCTCCAGGACGAGGTCATCGACCTACTTGGCGACGCCTGCGGTTGTGCGGAGGAGGTGTCGACGATAACGGAGGCGGCGATGGCCGGCGAGATTGACTTCGCCGAATCATTGCGACGTCGGGTGGCGCTGCTGGCGGGCATGCCGGCTACCGTGCTCGATGACGTTCGCGCCAAGCTGCGCCTCGCTCCGGGCGCGCGGACGTTGCTGCGCACGCTCCAGCGCCTCGGCTACGTGGCCGCGGTGGTGTCGGGCGGGTTCTTCGAAGTGCTCGGACCGCTGATGGCGGAGCTCGACGTGCAGTACCTCGAAGCCAATCGTCTCGAGATCGTGGACGGGCGGCTCACGGGTCGTCTGGGCGCGCCGGTGGTCGACCGGGCCGGCAAGGCCCGGGCACTCGAGCGATTCGCCCACGACGTCGGCGTGCCGCTGGAGCAGACCGTGGCCGTGGGCGACGGGGCCAACGACATCGACATGCTCTCGCTCGCGGGGCTCGGCATCGCCTTCAACGCCAAGCCGGCGGTCCAGGAACACGCCAACGTCGCGCTCTCGGTCCCCTACCTCGATGCCGTGTTGTACTTCCTGGGCATCAGTCGAGAAGAGATCGAAGCGGGGTAGACAACGGTGGACGTGAGTGCGTAACGTCGGTCATTCTTTCGTTACCCGGTAGTAAGGTCACTGGCAGTACCACGAGAGGGGGATCGTGAGGGTTTCGATCGACGCCGAACGCTGCCAGGGTCACGGTCGTTGCTTCTCCCTGGCGCCCAGCCTCTTCGAGTTCGACGACCTAGGTAGCGGGGTCGTCCTGGGTGACGGCACGTTGAGCGACGAGACGCTGGAACTGGCGCGGTTGGCCCAGGCGAACTGTCCCGAGCACGCGGTTCTCATCGAGGAGTGACGATGACCATCAAGCCGCCCGTTGACGACTTCGCGACCGACTGGGATCACACCGACCCCCAATGGGTCAACGACCCGTACCCCATCTGGGAGGACCTGCGCGATCGCTGCCCGGTCGCCCACACCGATCGATACGGCGGCGGTTGGTTCCCCTCCACTCACGAAGGTGTCTCCGCCATCGCCAACGACACCGATCACTTCACCAGTCGAACCGTCATCGTGAACAACGGTCGTCCGGGGGAGGAGGCGTTGCCGGCACCGATTGGCGTCGCGCCGCCCATCACGTCCGATCCGCCGTTCCACCAGATCGCCCGGCGCCTCATCCTGCCGGCCTTCTCGCCGGGCGCCATCAATCCGCTCGAGCCCCAGATCCGCGCGCTCTGCGTCAACCTGCTCGATCGCCTCGGCGACAGCACGTTGGTCAACGGCAGTTCGGATTACGCGCAGAACATTCCGCCCGCGGTGATCCGCCAGATGCTCGGCTTCCCCGAGGCCGACGAGGAGATCTTCCGCGAGATCATCCACATGGTCGCCGAGACCGTCGACCTGGCGGTCGACGAACGCGAACTCGCGTTCGAGCCCATCATCGAATACTTCACCGTCCAGATCGAAGACCACCGGGCCACGCCACGCGACGACCTCACCAGCTACCTGCTGGACGTCGAGCTCGGTGGCGAGAAGCTGTCGGTCGAGCACGTCTTCGGTACGATGATCCTGCTTCTCATCGCGGGCATCGACACCACCTGGTCGGCGTTGAGCGCGTCGTTGCTGCACTTGGCCACCCACCCCGACGACCTGGCGCGGCTGGTGAACGAGCCCGACCTGATGCCCGTCGCCGTCGAGGAGTTCCTCCGTTTCTACGCGCCGGTCACCATGGCTCGCCTGGTGAAGCAGGACATTGACTACCTGGGCTGTCCGATGAAGGAGGACGACTGGATCCTGCTCGGATTCCCGGCGGCCAACCGGGACCCGGCGGCCTTCCAGGACGCCGAGAAGTTCATCATCGACCGCCGCGAGAACCGCCATTTGGCCTTCGGTCTCGGCATCCATCGCTGCCTGGGTTCCAACCTGGCTCGACTCGAGATGCGCGTCGCCCTCGAAGAGTTCATCAGGCGTTATCCCCGCTTCGAACTGGCTGATCCGGGTGCCGTCACCTGGGCGGCCGGACAGTTCCGCGGGCCGCGCAACCTGCCGTTTCGAATCCTCGCCTGAGCTAGAGCCCGAGGAGGCCCGTGCTCTGCGCCCAGAGCGCCGCCATCCACGCTTCGATCTCATCGACCTCTCGTGGCAGGGCACTCGAGAGGTTGCGCGAGCCGGTGGCCGTCACCAAGACGTCGTCCTCAATGCGCACGCCGATGCCGCGGTACTCCTCGGGCACCGTCAGGTCGTTGCGCTGGAAGTAGAGGCCGGGCTCGACGGTGAGCACGTAGCCGACCTCAAGGTTGCCCCGGAAGACCTCGTCACGGGCGTTCGCGCAGTCGTGCACGTCGATGCCCAGCATGTGACTCGTGCCGTGCAGCGTGTAACGCCGGTGCAGCTGGCGGTCCTTGCGCAACGCCACTTCCGGCGTCTCTTTCAAGATCCCCAGGTCATGGAGACCTTCGGCGAGTATCGCCATGGCCGCGTCGTGCGGCGCGCTGAAGGCGGCGCCGGGCTTGACGGCCGCGATGCCCGCCGCCTGGGCCGCTAACACCAGCTCGTAGACCCGACGCTGCGCGTCGGAGAACTTGCCGCTGATCGGCATGGTGCGCGTGACGTCGGCGGTGTAGAGGTTGTGGCATTCGACGCCGGCGTCGAGCAGGAGCAGGTCGCCGCGGCGCACTTCGCCGTCGTTGCGCATCCAGTGAAGGATGGTGGCGTGCGCGCCGCTGGCGGCGATGGTGTCGTAGCCGACGTCGTTGCCCTCCACGCGGGCGCGCAGGTTGAACACGCCTTCGATGACGCGTTCGCCGCGGCCTTCCGCAGTCGGCAGGGCCCGCACCACGTCCTCGAAACCCTTGACCGTGTAGTCGATGGCCAGTTGCAGCTGCGCCACCTCGAAGTCGTCCTTCACCAGTCGCTGCTCGCTCAAGACGGTTGCCAACTCGCTGTCGGTGTCATTCGCCTCGACGAGCGCGTCGACGCTTGCATCGAAGCCCCGTAGGGTCACGATCCCGGTCGAACGCAGCGACGTGAGGTCCTTCTCCAGATGCTCGAGCGGCGCCGTCTCGATGTCGTAGTAGCTGGCCGCCTCGAGTACCCCTCGACGGGGCCCGACCCACAGCTCGCCGTAGCGGGAGTCGGTGAAGAACTCGTGGGTCTGGTGATCGCGGCGATGGGGGACGTAGAGCGTCGATCGGGGACCGCTGGCGCTGGGGGCGATGATGAGGACCGCGTCGGGCTCGAGGCAGCCCGTCAGGTAGAAGAAGTCCGTGCCGGCGCGGAAGCGGTAGTCGGTGTCGTTGGCGCGAACCTTGAAGTTGCCCGTGGGGATGACGAGGGTCTGGCCGGCGAAGTGCTCTCCCAGGCGTGTACGCCGCGCCGCGCTCTGCGCAACGGCGGGGTGGACCCCGGTACGGGGATCGTCGTCTCGCCAGTTGCTCGTCATGTGCTCGACGAGGACCCGCGGGGACGCCGGGCGGTGCTGGCCGGTCCACACCCAGTGCTCGGAGACCGGGTTCTCGGCCGAGACGTCGGGTTCGCTGATAGGAGTTTCGTTCTCGTTCATCAACTCAACTTACCGCCTGGTTTCACGGAACGTATGCTCGAGCGGTGGCCATCACGCTGACCAGACACGATGACGTGGGTCTGCTGACGTGGAGTGACGGAGAGAACCGGATAAACCACGATTCCCTGGCGCGGCTCAACGAGATTCTCGATGAGCTCGAGACGATCGAGGGCCCGCTGGCCCTGGTGTTGACGGGGGATGGCAAGTTCTTCTGCAACGGCCTGGACCTCGCGCGTTTCGAACCTTTCAGCGAGGAATACGAGTCGACTTTTCGCGAGCTGCAACGGACCATCGGACGCGTGCTGGTGTTCCCGGCGTACACGGTCGCCGCCGTCAACGGACACGCCTTCGCGGGCGGGGCGCTGCTGGCCTGCGCGTTCGACTATCGGGTGATGCGCGAGGACCGGGGCTACTGGTGCGTCAACGAGGTCGAGATCGGCCTCGCGCTCAACGAGGGCATGTGGTCAATCCTGGCCAATCGCGTTCCCCGAGCCACCGCGACGCGCGCCGCCTTGACCGCCCATCGCTACGGCGCCCCGGAGGCGCTGGCCCACGGGATCATCGACGCGGTCGCGAGCGTTGACCAACTGGTCAGCCACGCGCTGGCGATCGCGCAATCAGCGACCTCGTTCGACCGCAAGGCCATCCGCTACCAGAAGCGCGTGATCCACGGCGACGAGGCCCAGCACCTCGGTTTCGATTTCTTGGCGGACTAGCGCGTCGCGCTCGTGCGGTCCACCAGCCGCCACGTCGCGGGCAGGGTCACCCCGGCGATGGCCATTTTGATGAGGTCGCCGATGATGAAGGGACGCATCCCGTAGATGAAAGCGGTCTCCAAGGAGAAGTGGCCCGCCACCGCGAGCCACGGCACGGCGATGACGTAGAGCAACAACTCGCCCAGGAACATGGTGAGGACGCTGCGCACGACGGTGCGGTCGTTGCCGCGCGAGGCGAGCCAACCGAGCAGCGACCCGGTCGCGATGAAGCCCACCAGGTACCCGGCGTTGGTCATCGGCAGGTTGCTCGAGTGTCCGGCGAACCAGGGGACGCCGGCGAGTCCGGCGACCAGGTACAGGCTCATGGAGAGGAACGCGCGACGCCATCCCAGCGCCGATCCGGCGAGCAGCACGCCGAGCGTCTGACCGGTGATGGGCACGGGCGTGAAGTTGAGGTGGATGGAGAACTGCGCCAGCGCGCCGACGACGCCAGCGAAGCCAATTACCAGCGTCGCGTCGGCGAGCAGGCTCTTGGGGATGACGTCGGCGAGCACGCGACGGCGTGGCAGGGACAGTTCGATGCTGGACATGGAGACTCCTCGGGGGTAGGTCCCGCAACTTTAGTCAGCACGCTGCGCGCAAAAAGTTACGCGTGAGTAGCGTCAGACCCAACCTTGGTCGCGACTGATCTGCTCGACGTCGCCGATGCGCAACCCGCTGCGATGTTGCAAGGTGCGAATGAGGCCGCCGGCCTCGTAGAGCGACTCGTGGGTACCCGTGTCGAGCCAGGTCGTCGCGCGCGACAACACCTCCACGTTGAGTTCGCCGGCCTTGAGGTAGGCGTTGTTGAGGGCCGAGATCTCGAGTTCACCGCGGCCGCTCGGCGTGAGCTCGTGCGCCAAGCGCGAGGCCTTCTCGTCGTAGAAGTAGATGCCGGGGATGGCGTAGCTGCTCTTGGGGGTGATCGGCTTCTCCTCGATCGAGATCACCTTGCCGCTCTCGTCGAACTCCACCACGCCGTAGGCCGAGGGGTCGCTGACCTGGTAGGCGAAGATCAGCGCGCCCTTCACCTCGGTGTTGCGGCGCAGGTACGTGCCCAACCCCGGGCCGTGGAAGAGGTTGTCGCCGAGGATGAGCGCGCATTTGTCGCCGTCCAAGAACGACTCGCCGAGGATGAGCGCCTGGGCCAGTCCGTTGGGTTCCTCCTGGACGACGTAGGAGATCTGCAAGCCGAGCTGCGACCCGTCGCCGAGCAGCCGACGGAACGCGTCCTGATCGTGGGGGGTGGTGATGAGCAGGATCTCGCGCAGGCCCGTGAGCATCAACGTGCTGAGCGGGTAGTAGATCATCGGCTTGTCGTAGATCGGCAGCAACTGCTTGGACACCGCCCGGGTGATCGGATGCAGGCGAGTGCCGCTGCCACCAGCCAGAATGATTCCCTTCACTCCATTAGTATAGAAGTCCAGCAATCCCTTCCTAAAGGCCGAGGTACCTCTATGCGCGTGGTGATCACAGGTGCGGCGGGATTCATCGGTTCGCGGTTCGTCGAGGTGCTGCTCGAAGACGCGACCCGACTGGACTACGACGACATCGTGCTGCTCGACGCCCTCACCTACTCGGGCCGCCTGGTCAACCTCGAGTCGGTCATGAGCGATCCGCGCGTCACATTCGTCGAAGCCTCCATCAATGACGCGGCCGTCACCGACGAACTTCTTCGCGGCGCGCACGCCGTCGTGCACTTCGCGGCCGAGAGCCACGTGGACAACTCCATCGACAGCGCCCGCGTCTTCTTCGAGACCAACGTGCTCGGCACCCAGCAGCTCCTCGACAGCGCCCGACGCGGCGGTGTGGAACGTTTCGTGCACGTCTCCACCGATGAGGTCTACGGATCGATCGCCGAGGGCTCGTGGCGCGAGGATCACGTGCTCGAGCCCAACTCGCCCTACTCCTCGAGCAAGGCCGGCTCCGACCTGGCGGCCCTCGCGTACCACCGCACCTTCGGGCTGGCCGTCATGGTGACGCGCTGCTCGAACAACTACGGACCGCGCCAGTTCCCGGAGAAGGTGCTGCCGCTCTTCGTCACGAATCTGGTCGACGGCCGGATGGTGCCGCTCTACGGCGACGGCCTCAACGTGCGCGAGTGGCTGCACGTCGACGACCACTGCCGGGCGTTGATGCTCGTGCTCGAGCATGGTCGTCCCGGTGAGATCTACAACATCGGCGGCGAGACGGAACTGACGAACAAGGAATTGACCAAGCGGGTGTTGACGCTGTGTGGACGCGACGAGTCGATGGTCGCGTCCGTGCCCGACCGTTTGGGCCACGACCGTCGCTACTCCATCGACTGGTCCAAGATAAGGCACGAGCTCGGCTACGAGCCGCGCGTCGACTTCGACGAAGGCCTCGCCTCGACGGTCGCGTGGTACCACGACCACGAGGACTGGTGGCGACCCTTGAAGGACCGTCAACCGTGAAGGTCGTCGAACTCTCCCTGCCGGGCGTCTACCTCCTGGAATCACCGGTGTGGGGCGACGAACGCGGGTTCTTTCGCGAATGGTTCCAGTCGCCCGACCTGCTGACCGCCGGTTTGGACTTCAGCGCCCACCAGGCCAACCTCTCGACCTCGACGCGCAACGTCGTGCGCGGGCTGCACTACTCCCTCGCGCCGCAGGGCCAGGCCAAGGTCGTCACGTGCGTCTTTGGCGAACTGCACGACGTGATCGTCGACATCCGGGTCGGCTCGCCGACGTTCGGTTCCTACGAGCTCGTGCATCTCGGCGCCGACGAGGGCCGATCGGTCCTGCTTCCGGCGGGCGTCGCCCACGGCTTCAGCGTGGCCAGCGAAAGCGGCGTGATCTGCTACCTGCTGTCCTCGGTCTTCAACGCTCCGCTCGAGCTCGAGATCAATCCCTTCGATGACGAGATAAACGTCGTCTGGCCCTTGAGCGGCGAGGCGATCGTGAGCGACAAGGACCGGAACGCGCCGACGCTCGCCCAACGCCTCGCGGCGGGCCAATTGCCCCGATTCGGCTGAGTCCGTTCGTTTGGGCCAGCGGGGCGCCCGACGCTAGCGTTGGCCACGTGACGATGCCCCTGCGCCTGGTAACCGAGGAAGAGCGCGGCGTCGTCATCGCGGATTCCAGTCGCCTGGCTCGGGTCGAGTCCGAGTCGCAGTTGAGCGCGATACTCACCGCCCTGAGCGGCGTCGACGCGGTGGGGGCGGAGGCGCGGGTCGCCAAGCTGGCCACGCGCTCCATCAAGAAGTCGACGAAGCTGGCCGCCCTCAACCTGGCCATCTCGATGGTCGATCTCACGACCCTCGAGGGGGCCGACACCTTGGGGCGCGTCACGTCGCTCTGCACCAAGGCCGTCTCGCC
>Ga0187887_10002509_pt1 | contig 14628 bp, 12 predicted proteins | sample June2016WEW_7_10_FD_132977 | JGI IMG/M metagenome (GOLD analysis project Ga0187887, IMG submission 132977) | Peatland microbial communities from SPRUCE experiment site at the Marcell Experimental Forest, Minnesota, USA - June2016WEW_7_10 | ecosystem: Environmental > Terrestrial > Soil >...
GGTCTGCATGCACAGGAAGATGATCGACTCGCGGGCCCAGCCGAAGGGGTGCAGCGCGCGGGCCGTGCGGATGGGATGCCGCAGCAGCGAGCCGAAAAGCGTGCCGAGCCAGGTGAAAATGCGCGTGCGGCCCGGCCGGCCGCTGGCAAGCAGTGTGGCGAGCGGACCCATGGCGTCGGAACCCGCGGGGTAGCGCACTACCTCGATGTGCGTGTAATCGTCCAGGTAGATGCCCGAGCCGATGGCGATGCCTTTAGAAAAATCCTCGCGGCTGCCGGGGACGCGCACGCCGATGAGCGATTCGGCGTTGGTACGCACGCGATTGCCTAGTTGATCGCTGAGAGCCGGCAGCGAGCCTTTCAGTTTTAGGCGGAAGAGCAGGTCCATGCTGCCCAGCGCCGAAGCGGCAAAGACCACGCCGCGGCAGGTGAAACGGCGGGCGTGCTTCCGAAACAGGGAAATGGAATTCACCGTGCGCACTTCATATCCGGCGCTGCCGTCCGCGGCGCCGTTGAGCGGCGTCAAATCCACAACCCTGGTTTCGTCGAAGACCCGCGCGCCGCGCCTTTCGGCGAGATAGAGATAGTTCTTGTCGAGGGTGTTCTTGGCATGGTAGCGGCATCCCACCATGCAGCCGCCGCAGCCAATGCAGGTGGATCGCTGGGGACCTTCGCCGCCGAAGTATGGGTCGGGGCATGTCGCGCCGCCGACTTCTCCTTCGGGCGGCTCGAAGACCGCTACGTCGGTACGGTAGAAAGTGTGGCCCACTCCGGCGTCGTCGGCCGCCTGTTTGAGGAAGTGGTCTGCCGGGCCGAGGATGCGGTTTTCGACGACGCCGAGCATCCGTACGGCGGTTTCGTAATGGCGCGGCATTTGGGCTTTCCAGTCCGCCAGCCCGGCCCAGGAGCCGCTGTCCCACACGGAGTTCTGCGGGACGAGCATGGTGTTTGCATAGGTGATGGATCCGCCGCCCACGGCGCAACCATGCAGGATGGTGACGTGCTTGAAGTACTCGATGTTGAAGAAACCGCGGAGAGCCAGGCGCGGCCGCCAGAACCACCGCCAGATCAGCCAGTTGGTCGAGGGCAGGTTCTCGGGCGTCCAGCGGCGCCCCATTTCCATTACCGCCACGCGGTAGCCTTTTTCGGTGAGGCGATGCGCCGTCACGCTGCCGCCGAAGCCGGAACCGATCACGATGAAATCGAAGTCGGGGCTAGAATCAGACATAAGGGTCTCCTTATCACGAAGGCCACAACAGATGGTACCTCGTGGCGGAGACGCTTTCAGCCCGCTGACAGTTTTCGCTTATAGAATTCCGCGGTGAACTCGGAAATCGACCGCGCCGGTTTGGCGGATTCGAGGTTCTTCAGCATGGCTTGCTTATCGGCATCGCTGCGTTCCTGGCCCAGTTTGAACTTGCCCTCCAGCAGTTCGATTTGCATCTCAAAACCGATGACTCCGGCGATGAGGCCATTGGTGTAGCTTTCGGGAAGTTTGGCGAAGGCATAGCTGGAGCCGGGACCCTCAAACTTGGCGATGAGCTGCGCCAGCAGATCGTGAATGGCCTTCGTGTCCGTGATAGGCTTTGGCCGGCCCGTGGCGTGGGCCACGGCGAAGTTCCAGGTGGGCACGGATTCCGGCTTGGTGTACCAGGTGGGCGAGATGTAACTGTGGGGACCGCGGAACACGATCACGGCGGGCTGGCTGCCATCGAACAATTTGCTCTGCGGGTTCTGGCGGGAGATGTGTCCGTAGAGCGTGCCGTAGGGCGCGGCGGATCGATTGAGAAAAGTCGGGATGTGCGTGATGCGGATGCCGGGGCCGGCGGTGACGAGATCGGCGAAGGCGAATTCGTCCATGAAGTCCTGGAGGAGTTTGCGGTCTTCGACGAGCTGGGGTTTGGGGATATAGAGCGAGCCGGGCGACGGCTCTTGCGCGTTCAGATCCAGGCCGGCGGCAGCCAGGCCGAACAGCAGATGGCGGCGGTTCATGGTGTGGGACCTCCCTTACAATGGGCTGTTGACATCATGCCACGAATTCCGGAGCCGCTGCACGCGCTGCTGGCGAATCTGATCGATTATGCGGGTCTCTATCCACCGGCGGGTCTGCCGTTGCCGGCGGTATTGGAGAATTACGAGGCGTACCTCGCGTCGGCTGAAAGCTGGATGCTCAATCGCCTGGTGCTGCCAGTGGCGAAGTTGCCGGAAGTGCGTTTGCGGGATAACTGGCGCGTGACGTTACTGGTGGAGGGCGAACCGGGTCCGCTGCCCGCGCAGGTGGAGACGCTGGAGACCAGGCTGCCGCGGCGGCTTTCGCTCGCGACCTATTGTGAGGCGCCCATCGGGGGGCGCATTGTGGAGCTCGGCGGCGCGTTTGCCAAGGTGCGCACGGGCGGATTGACGCCGGAAGCGATTCCGTCATCGGAGGCGCTGGCCGATTTCCTGGGTGCGGCGGCATCGCGGCGGGTCGCCTTCAAAGCTACGGCGGGGCTGCACCATCCTATGCGTTCGGCCACCATGCACGGGTTTGTGAATGTGTTTGTGGCGGCGGCGTTCGCGTGGCATGGCGCGGAGCGTGGCGTGATTCTCGATGTTCTGAACGACGGGGATGCCGGCGCTTTCCAGTTCCTGACCGGCGAGTTGCGCTGGCGCGGACGGATCATCACGGCAGCCCAGATCCAAGGCGCGCGCCGCGATTTCGCGCACAGCTTCGGCTCGTGCTCGTTCGCGGAACCTGTTGCGGATTTACGGGCGTTGGGGTGGCTGGCTTAGGGTGACATCGATTCACCGGCGACGACCCCGCGGCACTCGCCCAAGCCGATGCGCCTGAAGCCGTCGCGTTCGCAGTAGCCGCGTAGAATCACCCCGTCGCCGTCTTCCAGAAACTTCCGGATTTCGCCAGTAGGCAGGCGGATTGGCTCGGCGCCGCGCTGGGTCAACTCGAGCAGGCAGCCGCGCTCTTCGGGCGACGGTCCGGATACCGTGCCGCTGGCCAGTAAATCGCCCGGTCGCAGGTTGCATCCGTTGCTCGAGTGATGCGTGAGTAACTGGGCCAGCGTCCAATACAGGTTCCGAAGATTGCCTCGGCTGAGGCGCGTCGGCTGAAGGCCTGCCTGGCGCATCTGGCGCGATGCGATATAGACTTCCAGCGTCAGGTCGATGCCGCCAGTCTCCCGATCCTCCGCCGCGCTCAGATAGGGCAGCGGTTCGGGGTCGCCATCCGGACGCTGGAACGCGGGCACGCGAAAGGGCGCAAGGGCTTCCATGGTCACGATCCAGGGAGAGATAGTAGTGGCGAAGCTCTTCGCCAGGAACGGTCCCAACGGCTGATACTCCCACGACTGCATATCGCGCGCGGACCAGTCGTTGAGCAGACACAGGCCGAAGATGTGCTGTTCCGCTTCGGCCATGGGAATCGGCTGGCCCAGCGCATTGCCGGGGCCGGCGAAGAATCCCACTTCCAGTTCATAGTCGAGCGAGCGCGTGGGACCGAAGACGGGCGCTTCCGCCGCTGGGTCCTGGGACTGGCCGCTGGGCCGATGCAGGGGCGTACCGCTGACAATGATCGACGAAGCGCGGCCGTGGTAGCCGATCGGCACGTATTTGTAATTCGGCAGCAGCGGGTTGCCGGGGCGAAAGAGGCGGCCCACGTTGGTGGCGTGGTGGATGGATGCGTAGAAGTCGGTGTAATCGCCTATGATGGCGGGGACCATCATATCGGCCTGGTCCATTGGAATCAGGAGAGGCTCGACGGCCGCTTGATGTCCGCCGCCGACGCGCAGCAATTCGCCGAGCCGTTTCCGCAGCCGCGACCAATGAGTGTGCCCGAGGGCCATGAGCGGATTCAGGACGCTGGCGGCGCAGGCGGTAATCGCGGGAGTGCCAAGGCCTTCCAGCAGTCCCGCTTGCGCGCCGCGGCCGAGATCCAGGATGCGGTCTCCGATGGCCACGCCGATCGCGCACGATGGACCGCTGCGAAACACTCCGAACGGGAGATTTTGGATGGGAAAATCGGCGCCGGGTTGATTGGCGGATTCAACCCAACTCGACAGTTGAGGATCGTGCGTGCTGTCCAAAAAAGAAAATGGTTCCAAGTGACCCGATCTCACAGCCAAACTCCCCGCCGGCATGCAACGGCACAGAGCTTTGCCACCAGGATCGCCGGGTGCCCTCCCTTCAGCTCCCCGCCGCCTTCTTTCGAAGGCAACGGATCAAAGCTTCCAGGCTCACCTGCCAGCTTTCCTGGCTGGAACCGGTATCTCGAAGCGGCCTTTCACTCTCCCGAAACGACTGCCCGTTTCCAGGCCACCATTTCGAGGTCAAAGCTCCCGACCTGCTCCTTCGACACCCTGCCGATCGTTTGTCCTGCCCGTTCGGATTCCGATTCCCCCGCGCGCTCCGGTTCGCCCCGATGCGCGCAGGATCATGACCGCAATCCCGTTGCCTGACTCCTGTCCGGCACTCCCAACCCTTCCTCGGATCTCCACTCCCCTTCGGGGCCTTTCGGACCCTTAAGGATCAAAGCGTTCAACCCGATTCCTGGCCGGGAAGTTCACCTTCCAAGCGCTCCCGATTGCCCATCGCTCCCCGACATCGATTCTATTTTATTAGTTCCGATGCCGGATCACCGCTCCAGACTCGCTAAGCGTTCAGAGGCTTGCTGTTCCTCAGACCTCTTGGAACCTCTGTCATCATGCACCCTTCGCTATGTTACAGTCAAGTGAAAAATCGATTTCAGACCTGTTTTCCTCAGATTCTATTATTTGTATTTTCATGGGCTTAGAGGATAGATCCGGTGTACTACCTGTGGAAAAAACGTAACAATCGCCTCTTGTTCTAGTGATTCGCTGTGGGGCAGGCCATCGTTTTTCGACCCTGTCCTCCAGCGCCTCCGGCGCGCGCAATTTCATGAAAACGCCCTCGAAGTGTCGAGATATTCCACAGTGGCGAAGCGCATTTTCGACCCTGCCGAGTTCGAGCACCGGTGCGCAGACGACAAACAACGATCGTCTGCGCCACGCGGACACTACACTAGCTGCCGGGTGGCTGGAAGAGGATATTGCCGGGCGCGCCGAAGGCGCTGCGTATCGTCCGGATTCGCAGGGAGTGCGGTCCTTGTTCCAGGCCGGCGGGCAGACGGGAATTCGCTTGCCAGCAGCCGCCGCCCAGATCCGTAAGGAACAGCACCGGTTGCCCGGCATCGTCAATCCGCAGGATTACGCTGTCCCGATCAAGCGCCGTCTCCGCCGTCCGAAAACGGCAACAGACGTATTCGTTGCGATGGCCGTAAAAGACATCGGACTCGGTCATGCCGTTGCGAACTTCATAGATGACCGGCGGCGGCTCAGTGGGCGCGGCCGGCTCGACAGCGTGGCGCGGCGGGCGATCCTGACGGGCGCCCGGCGGCTCGACGGCAATGGTAAACGTGTTGCTGTACGAACTGTCCGCCGTGCGCAGGCGCACCTGGTGAGGACCCACAGCGAGACCCGGAGGCACGCGCAGATTAGCCTGCCATTCCTGCGCGCGCAGATTGGCCAGCACCAGGACCGGCGCGCCGTAATCGTCGATATCGATGCGCAGGCGGTCCCGGGTGAGATCCGGCACCTCGCTACGGAAATACACGCAGGCGTATTCATCCTTGCCGGGGTGAAATTGAATGTCGTGAGTGCGGTTGTTCACCGCGGAATACAGCATTGGGGCGGGTTCCGCGGGATGGGACGGGGCAGGCTCCCAACGGCGGCGGCAAGTGATACCGGCGCGGCGGTCGGATACGTATTCGAGATTGACGCGCGCGAAGCCCGCCGAACGGCAGAGGGCCGCCGCGCACTGGACGCTGGGACCGAACCAGTTGTCGATCTGCCCGCCCAGTTCGTCGGTCTCGTAGAACTCCATGGCGCATGGCGCGGAGCCGTCGTCGGTGACGAACGATTCAACGAACGCCGTGTCTCTGGTGATGGCGCAGATCTTCTCCAAACCCAGCAGCGGATTCCGCAGGTGGTAGAGCACGCCGAAGAACAAGACGTAGTCGAACAGGCCGACGCTCTCCTGGGTGAGCTCCTCGACATCCAGAATGCGGTAATCGACATGCGAGCCGAGCATGCGGTGAGCTTCGCGGAACTCTTCGAATTCCACGCAATCGACCGCTACCACCTGGGCGCCGCGGCGCTCCATTTCGAAGCTGCACCAGCCCGTCCAGGCGCCTACGTCGAGCACGCGCTTGCCGGTAAGATCGGCGGGGATGGGGAAGGCCGCCAGGCGCTGCTTTAATGCCTCGACGCCGATCATGCCCTGGATCACGTTGCCATCGGGCAGTTCGATGCTGTGATACCAGCCTTTAGTGGAAAGCAGCGCGACCTGCCGCTGCACCAGCTCGTAGAACGTTGGATCGCCCGCGGCGCGCTCGACCGGCATTGAAACCATCCTAACCCGAGCGTGGGCGGCACGGGGTCGCCGCCGCATGGCCGGCGGGAGACGGCGTTGTACAATGTAGCTTGCCTAAAACCCAATCGAGGCCGTGGCGGGCCGCGGGCGTGTATGGCGGCATCGTGCTGGTGTCACTCCTGGCGGGATCGATCGCCGCCGAGCTATACCTTGCGCACCGTAGTGCGCCCCGCATGGCCTTGCCATTTTACAACCGCTTGTATCCGTACGTGATGTTCCACCCGTACGAGAGCTACATCTGGGAGACGCGGGAGACCGCGGATATGTCTCACCGGAAGAACCGCATCTTCGTTTATACCAACGAAGACGGGTTCCGCGTCAGGTCCGCCGGTTACAAGTTGCCGAAGGAGAAGCCCGCGGGGCAATTACGCATTGCGGTACTGGGCGCTTCGCAGGTGGAACTGGCGAGCACATTCGAGACTACCATGCCAGGGTCGCTCGAGACCGTGCTGCGGCGCCAGTATCCGGGGCGAGACATCGAAGTGATCAACGCGGGAATCCAGTCCTGTGTATCGCGGCAATCGATCGTCGAACTGGAGGTCACGGTGGTCGATTACCACCCCGACATGGTGATCTTTTATGATGGCGGCAACGATCTTGGGTTGCCGCTGACCTACGAGTCGCGGCCCAATTTTCCTTACAACTTCCAGACTATGGAAGAGGCCTGGGACCTGTACCGGGAAGAGCACCGGGAGCCGTTGTGGCGCATCGCTCTGGGGCGCAGCTATCTGTACCGCGCCATTCGCGCGCGCCTGGAAGGCGGCAACAAAAGGACGATCCCCACGGCTGACGATCCCCTGGCGGGGACCAACGCCGTGTCCCCGGACCGCATCATTTCCGACCACAACTTCGTGGCCGCCCACGTGGCCGCGTATCTTTCCAACTGGCGGAAACTGGTGGAACTGTCGCGGGCGTATGGTTACCGACCGGTGTGTGTGCTGATTCCGTCCAGTGCGGGGCTGGACGCCAATTATGCGGTTCCCAAGATGGTGGAGTGGTTTCACCTGGATCGCGAAACCGCGGTGAAATGGGTGCGGGCGTTCGATGTGCTGTACGACGAAGCCGGCGCGCAGATCGAGCGGCTGCGGCCGGCCTACCCGGAGGCGGCCTTTCTGAATCTGGCTCACGATCTGACGCCGCCGGAGAAGTATTTTTGGGACTTGGCGCACATTTATGATGAAGCGAATATGATCGTCGCCGAGCGGATTTACCGGGAGATCCGGCCGGGGGTGGAGTCGGCTCTGTCCTACGGAACCGGGGCTGGGCGGGTCTGGAGACCCGCTGCAGGCGTGGACGCCCGCCCCACTTCGCGGCCCAGCCGCAAATTCTGAAAATCCTTGCCGCCGATCACGTAATACCAGTCGGCGAAACGGTCGTTGAGTTCGTGCGCGGTGCGCTCGCCCGCGCCGACGTCGCCTCCGTAGGCCGCGGCTTTGGCTGCGTCGAAATGCACCATCACAAAAAGATTGCGATTGTCCGAAGGCGCGCCGGACTTGGTATCGCCCGCGGTCACGTCGCCGAAGCGCAAGGAATACATCAGGCCGTTGTTGGTTTCCACCGTCATGTCACCTTCGCTGGAGAAGACGCGGCCTTGCTGCGTGAAGAAGTAGCCTGCCTTCTGCAACGACAGCGCGGTTTCGAGCGTAAGCTGCAGCTCTTCGTGGCGCAAGCCGGCGGCCAGACCCGGCGGCTTCGGGCGCACGTCCACGATCTTCAAACCATCCAGCGCGGCGGCCATGGCATGCACCGCGGTCAGGTTCATCTTCTCGCCCGCGGCGGCTTTCCACTCGCCTTTATCTTGCGTCAGGACCGTGGTCTCCAAGTTGCTCATACGGCCCGCGGCGGAATCGATGTTATAGCGGTTGATGGTCACCTTGCGGATGGAGCCGCTGGCTATGCGCAGCAGGCCCGCGTTCACCCAATCGGCAAAGCGCGCCGAGGGATCGGCGTCGGTCTTCACGGCGTAGGTGCGCTTCTGTCCGGGCACGCGCACGTAGCGATAGCCAGGCTTGCCTTCCACCGGCTTGCCCAGGATGAAATCGGCGAGCACGCCGCCGTTGGCGTCGCGCAGCGTGACGCGCTTGCCGCGCCCGGTGAGACCGCTGGCCTTTTCATCCAGCGGATCGACCACGCCGTACTTGGCATGATCGACCGGCGAATCCGAGCGGACCATGTCCTTCTTCAGATCCATGAGCGCCGCGGCGGTCTTGGCCAGGCGGTCGCCGATATCCACGCGGTAGTTGTAGCGCGAGGCGATTACCCACTTGCCTTGCTGGAGCTGCACCTTGAGCGGCAGGGCGGTGGCGGTGGAATCGTCGTAGTCCACGACTTCGATGGTGCGGGGCGCCTGCGCATCGGTGAAGGCCGGATAGAAGGCTTCGCCCTGATCGCTCATGATGGCGGGAACGCGGGCCTCCGGTTCGATGACCGCGGCGGAGATCGCCAGCACCATCGCGGCGCCGACCAGGGCGGCGGTTTTGACGGTCTCGGTCATGCGACGCCCTCTGCAATTGTGGGGCAGGCTTTCAGCCTGCGGCCGGCCCTTGGTCGGCCTTCTCCGGCGGGAGGCCCAGGGTGCACCGCGGCCGAGGGCCTGCCCCGCATTGCGGCAAGCCGCAAACGGTTGGGGGAAGAGGCGGCCTGGGAGGCCGCCGCAGGCTGAGAGCCTGCCCCACAAGAAACTGACGGACTGGAGGACATTTTCATGCGGCCTCCTTGCCCACCAGGCGATCCACCGGCACGCCGATGCGCTCGCGGCGCAGCCGGCGCACGGAGACGATCAGGAAAACCAGGAACGCGGGAATGGGCGGCAGGGCCACGGCCATCAGCTTGATGGTGTTCTGGATGCCGCGGATGGAGTTCTCCATTTCGGCGCGGCTGTCTTCGATCTGGCGCTGCTTCTCGTCGCTGATGTTGGCGCGCGCCACTTCCAGGCGGCGGTTCTCGGCCGATTTGAGGTTGGCGATCATGACCTCTTTGGTCTGCTCGTCGAGGTCCCCGCGCTGCTCGACTTCACGCACGGAGCGATCCAGGCGCGCCTGGGCTTCCTTGAGGCGCTGGTCGGCCAGGGCTTCGGCCTGTTCGGATTCGTGCAGGCGCTGGGCTTCGTAGGTGCGCGTGCGCGCCTCGACCGCCTCGAGCGTCCGCTGCTTCGGCCGGCGCTTGCGCAACGCGATGAAGGATGGATCGCCGGCCAGGCGATCGACCGAGTTCAGCAGGAACGTGACGTTATCGAAGTTGAGATTCTCGACGCCGTGGCGGCGCAGTTCGAAGAACTGCTCGCTCATCAGATCGGCGTCGGCGATCACGATGGCGTTCAGCGGTCCGCCGCTCCCCTTACCCTGTATGCGGGCGGCCAGCACGTGGTTGCCTTCATCCGGGTTGTGCGGCGCATCCTGATTGATGACCACGCCGAACATGCTGCGCTCGACAAGCTGATCCCAGTGGACCAGGCCGGAATCGGCGCTGGTCGAGAGCAGAGGCACGAAGGGCGCGCCCCCCTGGCTCTTCAGCACGCCGGCGTACAGCAGCACGACTTCCTGCAATCCGGCGGTGATGGGGTCCTTCTGGTTGAAACCCTTGCCGACGAAGATGACCTCTTTGGGAAGGCTCTTGAGTTGTGGATGCGGGTTGTAGTTATCCCAGGCGATGCGGTTGGTTTGCCAGGAGATGCCCAATAAGTCCAGGAGCGGGCGGAGATTCGTTTTCGACTCCTGCGGGGCGAGATCCAGATCGAAGGCCGGCATGGGATCGACCAGCAGGAGGGTAGGCTTGCCGCGCCCCACGTAGGCCGTGAGCCGGTCTGCTTGCGGTTGCGTCAGAGACGATGGCAACGCCACCAGAAGGGCATCGACATCCTCGGGATAATCGGTATCGGGCGAGACTTCGGCGACTTCATACTGCTTGCGCAGTTCGGAAACGATGGACCACTCCTGGGACTGCGCGCGGCTTTGAAAATCCAGTCCGCCGAAGAGCTTGGCAGGCGTATTGAGGATGCCGATCTTCTTGCGTTTGGCGCGCGACACCACGCGAATGGAGCGCATCAGCTCGTATTCCACGGGCAGGCCGCGATCGAAGAATGGAATCACGAACTCCTCGGAGCCGCGGGTGAAGGCCAGCCCCAGGAAGATCTCGTTCACCGCGCGCGCGCTTTCTTCGCTGGCGGGGACGCGAAACGGCTTGATGCCGAAGCGTTCCTGCGCTTCGCGGGCCTGCGGCGAGTACTTCACGGTCTCGACGATCTTGGTGTTGACTCCGCCGCCGGAGACCGCTTGAAATTCGCGCAGCATGGCTACCAGACCGCTGCGGGCTTCCACGTAACTGCGCGGGACATCCGGGCTGAAGTAAGCCTGGATGAACACGGGCTGGCGCCGGTCGATGGAGCGCAGCAGCGTTTTGGTTTCGGCGGAGAGCGAATGGATCTGCTCGGAAGTCACGTCCAGGCGCAGGCGGGAATTGGAAGCCAGCAAAGTCAGGCTGGCGCCGATCGCGCCCAAAGCCAGGGCGCGGGCGGCGAGATGCGCGCGCATCGGGGGCGTTTTGGGTCCGGTGCGCCAGCGGCGGTGTCCCAGGATGACGACATTCAGATAGAGGGTAGCCGCGGCGAAGGAAGCAAAGTAGACCAGCGGCGCGAGCGTGATGACGCCGGTCGAAAGATCGCGGAACTGTTCTACTACCGATAGCTTTTCGGCCAAGCGCTGGGGAGCGCCGGTCACGATCGAACCCGCGTAATTCAGGAAGACCGGGATGGAACAGAAGACCGCGCCGAGGATGAAGGCGACGGTCAGGTTATCGGTAAGGGCCGAGGCCAGCATGCCGGCGGTGAGCAGGGCGGCGCCCATCAGCCAGTAACCCAGATAAGTGGAAAACATCAAGCCGGGGTCGGGGCTGCCGAGCCAGCACAGCACCACGACGTGACTCAGGGAAAACAACAACGCCACCGAGTAAATGGCCAGCGCGGCGAGATACTTGCCGAGCACGATTTGTAAGTCGGTGGCGGGCAGAGTGAGTAATAGCTCCTCGGTGCCCTGCTTTTTTTCTTCCGCCCACAGACTCATGCTGATGGCGGGAACCAGGAAGATGAGGAGATAGGGGAAGAAAAGGTTGAGCTGATCGAGGTTGGCGAGGTTGGTGGCAAAGAAGCGCTCCTGCCAGAAGGCGGCCATGGCGCTCAGGAAGACGAAGAGCGTGATGAAGACGTAGCCGGTGGGTGTGGCGAAGTAAGAGGCCAGTTCGCGCCGCAGGATGGCGCGAATTACACGCTTGCGGGTGTGCATGCGCCTCCTTCCTGCACCGAGCCTTCGGTGAGTGCCTGGAATGCGTCGTCGAGCGATGCGTATCCGGCTTGCATTTCGGCGGGTGTGCCGTCAAAAACCACGCGGCCGCGATTGATGAAAATGACGCGGCTGGCCATGGCTTCGACCTCCTGCAGGATGTGGGTGGAGAGCAGGATAGTCTTGTTTTGGCCAAGCTCGCGGATGGTCTGGCGGACCTCGCGGGTCTGGTTGGGATCGAGGCCGCTGGTGGGTTCGTCCATGATCAGGACGTCGGGTTCGTGCAGCAAGACTTGAGCCATACCGGCACGCTGGCGGTAGCCTTTGGAGAGCTTTTCGATCGGCTTTTCGATGACGGCTTCGAGAGCGCAGCGGGCGATGACGGCGTCGATGCGCTGCTGCAGGTAGGCGCCGGTAAGGCCGCGCGCGCGTCCGAAGAATTTGAGCAGGCCGAGCGGGGTCATGTCGGGGTAAAGCGGGCCGTTTTCGGGCAGGTAACCGAGGCGCTCGGCGGCGGCGATGCGGTCGGTGGATACGTCCAGGCCGGCGATGCGCGCGGTGCCGGAACTGGGCGCGAGATAGCCGGTGAGGATCTTCATGGTGGTGGACTTGCCGGCGCCGTTGGGGCCCAGAAAGGCGGCCACCTGGCCTTGCGGGATGGAGAAAGAGACGTCGCGAATGGCGGCGAAATCTCCATAGAATTTGCTGAGGCCGGCGGCCTCGATCATGGGTGCGTTACTGGATTCCGGCATGCTGCGAGGAGCCCTGCGAGACGTGCATTACCCAGATTTACCACAACCGGGCCTGGCGGTGGGCTGTGCAGGGTTGCGCCGATTGGCAATCGGCCCGCAGGATGCCATCCTGCCCCACGAACGTGACCTCACTGGCTGTTGCAGAACGTGCAGGCGGAGACGCTTCAGCGCACGGCACAGGCGGACGTTCAGACCCGTCATGCTGATGCCCCGGTCGCGGGCCATCTCATGCCGGTCGCGCTCTTCGAGGTGCATCTCGACAAGGAGCCTTCGGTCCGCTTCGGGCAACTTCATGACTCCATGCCAGAGTAGGGCTCTCCGCTCTTTTTCCACGAGCAGCTTATCGAGATGCGGCTGGCGATCGGGCGGTTCCATGCCGGCGCCGGGCAAGGGTTCGGTGGCACGGACCTTGCGGCGGGTTTCCTGGGCTACCCAATCGCAGACGCCGCGTACGAACGAGCCGAACTGTTCCGGCTGGCGGACGCGCCCACCGTCCACCAGGGAGAACACGCGGCAGAAGGTTTCATTGCGAATGTCTTCGATGGCGCCTTGGTCTCGCAGCTTGTAGCGCAGCCTGGCTTCCAGTGCGGGCGTCAGAGAGGAGACCAGGAACGTGCAGGTTTCCGGATCGCGTTGCTTCAATCTGCATAAGAAGGCGGCATCGAAGTTCATTGGGGAATCCTTTCCCGGCAGGGAGGCAAGCGCTATGCCAAACCCCGAATAGGTCGAAGGGCATCGCGCAAGTCTCTGATAATCCGCCCGATTGCGAAGCGGAAGCGGAACGCGCACGGACAGCATCCGGCCGCCGGACTGAATCTCCAGGTGAATTGTGTAACCAAAAGGTGAACAAAACGTGCTAATGAATACGCGACTGCCTGTCGGATGGCGGGGTTGGCTGAGTGCGCGATAATATACGACGTGAGCTCTCCCCTTCGCGGGCACCAGCGGATTGACCGGCGCAGCCTGGCCCTGCATCGCGCCATTGCGGAGAAACTGCGCAATGACCCGTCGTTGATCGCCATCGCCCTGGACAACATCGAGCGATGGAGCCGCACGGGAAGCCACTCGCAGCCCTATTGGGACGCGTGGCGGGAAATCCTGAAGCGCCCACTGCCGGAGATCCTGGACTTGCTGGTAGACGAAAGCGAGCGCATGACGGCGCTCCGCCAGGCGACCCCCTTCGCGGGCGTTTTGGAACCCGCGGAGCGCTGGGCCATCTACGAGAAGTTCAATCTGGAGCGGGCTTCGAGCTCATGACACGCGCGCAATTGGAACACGTGATCCGGGCTGCGGGAACCATCGCGGACGTCGAGGACGTGGTCGTGATCGGCAGCCAGGCGGTGTTGGGCGAGTTCCCCGATGCACCCGCGGAGCTGCTGTTGTCCAACGAAGCGGAGGTCTTTCCACGCTAGCATACCGAGCGCACCGATCTCATCGACTCCACGATTGGGGAAGGATCGCCGTTTGAACGCGCCTTCGGCTACTATGCCCACGGTGTCGACGAGACCACGGCGGTCCTGCCGCAAGGTTGGCGCGATCGGCTGATCCTGGTGAGCGGGGAGAACACGCGGTTCATGAGGGGCTGGTGCCTTGAGGTGCACGACCTGGCGATCGCGAAATATACCGCCGGCCGCGAAAAAGACCGGGATTTCATAAGAGCGTTGGTGCGTCATTCGATGGTCCGGCGCGAGGTGTTGGAACAACGTCTGGCGTGTAGCACGCTTGAGCCTCAGATTAGGGACATCGTGTCGCAGCGGATTCGCGCGGATTTTGGCGGGGCGACCGGCTAAGAGCGGGACTGAGAGTCCCGCGCAGGCCGGGGGCCTGCCCCACTTAAAGCGCGTCTTCTTTGGCGATGATCTCTTTCATGATCTCGGAAGTTCCCGCGCCGATGGTGTACAGGCGCAGGTCGCGCCAGTAGCGGCTGATCGGATATTCGGTAGTGTAGCCGAAGCCGCCGAAGATCTGCATGCAGTCGTAACTCAGGCGCTGCGCCAACTCGGAGGTGAAGAGCTTGGCCATGGTGATCTCGCGGACGGCCTTTTGGCCGCGATTGGTCAGGTCGAGCGCGCGATAGACCAGCCAGCGGGCGGCCTCCACGCTAGTGCGATGCTCGGCGAACTTGTGAAGCCAGACCTGATAGCTGACCACCGGGTTGCAGAA
>Ga0187887_10002510_pt1 | contig 14628 bp, 11 predicted proteins | sample June2016WEW_7_10_FD_132977 | JGI IMG/M metagenome (GOLD analysis project Ga0187887, IMG submission 132977) | Peatland microbial communities from SPRUCE experiment site at the Marcell Experimental Forest, Minnesota, USA - June2016WEW_7_10 | ecosystem: Environmental > Terrestrial > Soil >...
GGAAGTAGCGGCGCGGGTCGATGAAGTCGAGCAGGGATTCCATGGAGCGGTCGAGATTGACGCGGCGGACGGCGACGGTGACCATCTCGGCGCCGGAGGCTTCGAGGGCGGCCTGGGTTTCCTGGCCGTTGCGGTATTTGCCGGTGCCGACGATGAGGCGGGACTGAAAAGCTTTGCCGGCGATGACGAGGGGTTCCATGGAGAACATTGTAGAACCGGCGGCGGAGCGAGGGCTTTGAGCGGGGCTCACCAGATCGTGCGGAGGGCGCGGGAACGGCGGATGTTTCTGTCGGCAGTGACCAGAGGCAGGCCCTCGGCGATGGCGGTGGCGGCGATGATGCGGTCGAAGGGATCGGAGGGGAAGGTAGAGGGAAGCTGCGCGGCGGTAAGGGCGATGGCGGGAGTTACCGGCAGAATCGTTGCGTAGGCCTGGGCGCGACGGAGAAATTCAGCGTGAGCAATCACCGGGCTGACTCGCTCGCGCTGAATGGCTCGGGCCAGTTCGTAAATAGTCAGGACTGACACTGCGAGTGGAAGCTGTGCTTCGATTCCAGCCTTTATTGACGCGGCAGCTCGGGTGCTGAGCAGTTCAGGCTGGAGAAGGAGCCACAACAATATGTGGCTGTCCAGGAGAATCATTTTGCGGCTCGGAGTGGCTTCCGGATTGCGGCTTTGGCAGCTGACTTCTTCCTGTTGCGCTCAAACTCCTCACGTTCCGGGGCGCCATGAGGAAAGATATCTTCGTCCCACTCCCATGGCTCGACGATGGGAGAAACGATGTCTCCCTCGATGGTTGCGAGACCGCGCAGAGCGCCAAAAATAGTCTCTTTCTTCTCCTGGGCGATGGGGACCAGCTTCGCCATGGGTTTGCCGCGCTTGGTGATGATAAGTTCTCCGCCGTTGGCATGGACATCGTCGATGATGGAGAGGCATTTCGCCTTAAAGGCGCCGGCGCCCATCGTCTTCATGTGGACTCTCCTGACTATGGTCATTTTACCATGGTCACAAGGCGCTGGGAAGGCCGACAATGTGAAAGGCCCGCAGCCAGATTGAGCATGCGGGCCTTGATCACCGGTGAGCTGTTGAGATTGACCTGAGGCGCCCCCGCTGTCGGAGTGGCCTCGGCGGTTGTACGCCAGGACTTAACTGCACGTGAGCCAGGAGCGGCTCTAAGCCTCAGTCACCTCACGTAGGTTCCTGCCACTACTACTACCATCAGAATTTTTCATTCGCTGGATCATCCTCCTTTCCCGTGTATGGATACGTTAACGCGAGGATGGGCGAGCGGGCAAGGGGCAGGTGCCAGTTCTTGCTGGTTGCGGCTACCAGGAGTGCCAGGAGCCGTCGTGCTCGATGAGGCGGACATCGACGCCGAAGAGGGCGCGGAGTTTTTCTGGGGTCAGCAGTTCGCTCTTCGGGCCGTCGGCGAAGATGCGACCGTCTTTCATCATGATGACGCGGTCGATTTCGGGGAGGATGTCGGCGAGATGGTGGGTGACTATGAGGATGCCGACGCCTTGTTGCGCCACGCGGCGGAGAGCATCGCGCAATTCGCGCTGGGCGGCAAGGTCGAGGGCGTTGGAGGGCTCGTCGAGGAGGAGCATTTCGGGCTGATGAACGAGGGCGCGGGCGATCATGATGCGGCGCTGCTCGCCGGCAGACATTTCGCCGACCAGCTTTGATTCGAGATGCGTGGCCTGCATGAGCTGGAGGGCCTGGTGGGCGCGGGCGCGCATTTCGGGCGTGACGTGGAGATTGGGCCAGAGCGTCGAGGCGGAGAAGAATCCGGCAACGACGGCGTCGAGGCCGCGGGTGACGGGGGTGCGCTCGCCGGGGAGCTCGGCGGAAACGACGCCGAGGTGGGTGCGGAGCTGGGAGACGTCCCACCGTTCGCGGCCGAGGAGGCGGAGCTCGGTGGTGGGCGTGACGATGGGGTAGCACTGGCAGGTGAGGGTGCGGATCAGGGTGGATTTGCCGCAGCCGTTGGGGCCGAGGATGGCGAGGTGTTCGCCGTTGGCGATGCGGAGGGAGATGGAGTGGAGGACTACGTTGTCGCCGCGTGCGACCGAGACGTCGCGCATGAGGAGGAAGTCGGTTTTGGCGGGTTGGCTCAAGTGGAAATTATTGCAGAGCGCGAAGTTGGTAGATTAGATATCGCTGATCCGACTCATGAACTGTTTAACTCTCCATTCTTTCGCAGCACCCCGTGGATTTCGCCCTGCGGCGGACACGCGCCTCAGGTTGGGAACTCGCCTGGTGATGGCGGCGGTGCTTTCGGCTTGCGTGATGCAGACAGCCGCGGCACAAAGGCGGATGGTGCTGATCGACCAGGACGGTTCGGGGCCGGGCGGGTCAAACCAGATGGCGATGATGACGCTGCTGCAGTCGCCGCGGGCGGAGGTGCTGGGCATCACGATGGTGACGGGCAATGCGTGGCGCGATGAGGAAACGGAGCACACCCTGCGCATGCTGGAGCTGATTGGGCGCGGCGACGTGCCGGTTGCGAAGGGCGCGGTTTTTCCGCTGGTGCGCACGGAGGAAGAGACGCGGCTGCATGTGCCGCTGGTGGGGCAGGTGGACTGGCTGGGAGCGTGGGGCCAGGGGCCGATGACGTTGGTCGATGCGACTGCCGGCGGAGGGAGCGCGAAGGCGGCGAACCCGGTGATTCACGCACCGGAGGTGGTGCCGCCGATGCCGGAGGGTGCGCCGCATACGAAGGCGATTGACGAGGACGCTGTGCACTTCCTCATCCGCCAGGTCCACGCGCATCCACACGAGGTAACGATTTATGCGGCGGGACCGCTGACCAACATCGAGCTGGCGATCCGTATCGATCCCACGCTCGCCGAGCTGACCCAGGGGATCGTGATCATGGGCGGCAGCCTCAATCCGCAGACCGACGATCCGGAATTTGCGGAAAGCCCGCGGCACGAGTTCAATTTCTGGTTCGATCCGGAGGCGGCGCACATCGTGATGCGCGCGCACTGGCCGCGGATCGATGTGACTACGGTGGACGTCTCCATCAAGGCGCCCTTTACGCAGGCGATGCTGGACGAGATCAGCAAGTCTCAGCAACCGGCGGCGCGGTATATCGCTGCGTGGTCGCAGGACCGCTACTACCTGTGGGACGAGCTGGCTGCGTGCGCGTGGCTGGATCCCTCGATCATTACGAAGGAGAAGCAGGTTTATATGGACGTCGATCTGAGCCACGGTCCGAGTTACGGCGACACGCTCACCTGGACGGATGCGATGCGGCCTGCGACGGATGTGCAGAAGGTCCATGCGCAGCTGGATGTGGATCTCGGAAAATTTACGCGGGAGTTTATCGAGCTGATGTCTGCTCCGACGCAGAAGAGCGGGCGAAGGCCGGGTGACTGAGACGAGAGATGACGGACACTTCTTTGATTTCTTCTGAGGCGCTGCCGCGTGGGTTTCAGTTCGCGGCGGTGAAGGCGGGCATCAAGCCGAGCGGCCGGGCGGATTTTGCGGTGGCGGTGGCGGATGAGAGCGCAAGCGCCTACCCCATCGCGCCAACGACGGGCGCGACGGGGACCCCAGGGGCAAGCGCGGCAGCGATGTTCACGGCGAATCGGGTGCAGGCGGCGCCGATCACGGTGGGGCGGAGGCATCTGGAGCGGAGCCGCGGACGGGTGCGCGTGGTCGCGGTGAATGCGGGGAATGCGAACTGCGCGACGGGCGCGGTGGGGATTGCGGCGTGCGAGCAGGTGTGCAAAGCAGCGGCGGAGACGTTTGGGTGCGAGGGGCACCAGGTCTTCCCTTCCTCGACGGGGATTATTGGCGTGCCGCTGCCCTGGGAGAAGCTGGTGGCGGCGCTGCCGGAGGTGAAGGACGCGCTGGCTGCGGATGTGGAGGGCTTCCAACGATTCGCGCAGGCGATTCTGACGACGGACACGCGGGCGAAGGTGGCGCACGATCGATTCGACGTGGACGGGAAGACAGTGCGGGTTGCGGGGGTGTGCAAGGGGGCGGGGATGATTCATCCGCGGATGGAGCCGGCGGCCTCGGGACTGCACGCGACGATGCTGGTGTACGTGTTCACAGATGCGGCGGTCGAGCCGGCGACGCTGGATGGGTTTCTGCGGAATGCGGTGGAAGCGAGCTTCAACCGGATCTCGATTGACGGGGACACTTCGACGAACGACACGGTGCTGTTGCTGGCGTCGGGCGCGTCGGGAGTGAAGCTTGGTGCGGGAGACGAAGAATTTGCGCGAGCGCTGACTTCGGTGTGCACATCGCTGGCGAAACAGATTGTTGCGGACGGCGAGGGCGTGACGCATGTAGTGGAACTGGTGATTGACGGCGCGCCCAGCGATGCGGATGCGCTGACGGTGGCGAAGTCGATCGCGCATTCCGCGCTGGTGAAGACGGCGTGGGCGGGAGCCGATCCAAACTGGGGGCGGCTGATGGCGGCGGTGGGCTACTCGGGCGTGGCGATTGATCCAGAGAAAATTGCGATCTGGTTTGGCGGGTTGCCGATCTGCGTGAATGGCGGGCGCGCGCCGGAGTATGACGAGGAGGCCGCGCACGCTTATCTCGAGCGGCGGGAGTATTCGATCCGCGTTGCGCTGGGTGTGGGCGAAGGGCGCTGCCGATTCTGGACAAGCGATCTGACGGCGGAATATGTGCGGATCAACGCGGAGTACTCGACTTAGTGCAGCGAGAGGCGTTTAGCGAAAGACTTTTAGCGAGCGACCCTCAGCGAAGGGCTTTTAGCGAAAGGCGGCGACGAGGCCGCGAGGGCGGTGATTGAAATCACGTCGCGCGCCTTCTCGGGAGTGCATCGCTGGGAGTGCAGAGTGCTGAAGGGCGCATCATTTCTGCGTGCGGCGGCGATGTGAACCGGAAATGCACAGGGTTATGCACAAAACTGTTGAAATCCGAGCGGGCTGGAGAATGAACAGGCGCGGCGGTGACGGCAGGAACGAGAAGCGAAGCTGCGCTACAATTTTTGTATAGCCGGTTCTGCTCGACGCGGCGCACATGCGGTACGGCCAATGTGCTGGAGCTCTGGCGCCGAAAGCAGCGAAGGCCACCACCCCCGAATTCAGCGGTTGAACAACGAACATCTCAGGAACAGATGGCGAGTGAAGCGAGGAACCAGGTTCTGCCTGCCGCGGTGAACGGCAAGAATGGGCATTCGCTCATCGACGACGCGAAGTTCCGCCAGCTGTACGAGCTTGCATTGAAGCTGCAGATGGTGGGGAGGCGCGCCAATGGCCACGGGCGCGGGCTAAAGTGGCTGCGCGGGCGCGAGGCGGCGCTGGCCGGGGTTGCAGCCGATTTGCGCGAGGACGATGGTTTGGTGGCGGAACCGGCCGCGTCGATTGCGGAGATCCTCGCGGGGGTTGCGCCGTTCCGGACGGAGAGGCGCAGCTTTGAAGAGAGGGTGGTCGAAACGTTGAGTAATGCGGTCGGGGATCGCATGAGGAAGACGGGCCGGATCAGCGTGGTTTTTTTCAGCGGCGTGCAGGCCAGAGGGATTTTGCGGGAGGCGCGGGCGATGGCCAGCGCCGCAAGGCTGCCGGTGCTGTTTGTCGAAGACGGACTCAAAGCGGAAGCAGAGCGGCCTTCACCGCGCAGGAAGGGAAAGAATGCGGCGGCCAGCGAGTATCCGACGATACCGGTGGACACGCAGGATGTGGTGGCGATGTACCGGGTGGCACACGAATCGATCGCGCGGGCGCGGGACGGCGGCGGCCCTACGCACATCGTGGGCGTGCGATGGAAGTTGAAGGCGGGCCGCCGGAACAGAATGGCAGCAAGCGAGGACGCGGTCGTCCATCTGGAGCGATGGCTGATGGCGAGAGGGTTGCCGGCGCGGGAGTGGCGGCAGGAGATCGTCGCGGAGTTCGCTGAGCGAAGCTCAGGCACGCTGCACCTGGCGGAGACCGCGAGCGAGGGCGACGAGACAGAGACGCGGGCGATCGCGTGAGCGCCGAGAGAGATCAGGGGACTATGGCAACGAAGGTGAGCAATCCGGTGGGGAGCGATTTTTCCCAGGAGCTGCGGGAGTGGATCGAAGCATTTGACGATGTGGTGGTGGGCGAGGGTCCGGAGCAAGGCGCGGAGTTGTTGACGGCGCTGAAGCAGCGCGCGAGCGAGGCGGGGATCTCGCAGTCGAGCGAGCTGACCACGCCCTACGTGAACACGATTCCGAAGCATGAGGAAGTGCCGTATCCGGGCGATCGCGCGCTGGAGCGGCGGATCGAGGCTCTGATCCGCTGGAACGCGATGGCGATGGTGCACCTGCAGAACAAGAAGGACCACGGCATCGGCGGGCACATCGCGACGTACTCGTCGCTGGCGACGCTGCTGGAGGTGGGGTTCAACCATTTCTTCCACGCGAAGTATGGAGATCAGCCGGGCGACTTTGTATATTTCCAGGGGCACGCGAGCCCGGGGATTTATGCGCGGGCGTTTCTGCTGGGGCGGCTGGACGAGCAGCGAGTGCTGAACTTCCGGCATGAGCTGCGGGAGACGCCGGGATTGTCGTCGTATCCACACCCATGGCTGATGCCGGATTTCTGGAGCTTCCCGACGGTTTCGATGGGGATCGGACCGCTGAACGCGGTGTATCAGGCGCGGTTCATGCGGTATCTCGAAAACCGGGGGCTGATCGAGAAGACGCCGAGGAAGATCTGGGCGTTTGTGGGCGATGGCGAGACGGACGAGGTGGACACGCTGGGCGCGCTGTCGCTGGGCCGGAGGGAGAAACTCGACAATTTGATCTTCGTGGTGAACTGCAACCTGCAGCGGCTGGACGGGCCGGTGCGCGGGAACGGGCGGATCATTGACGAGCTGGAGGCGGTGTTTCACGGGGCAGGCTGGAACGTGATCAAGGTGATCTGGGGCTCGGACTGGGACGAGCTGTTCGAGCGCGATCACACGGGGCTGCTGCTGAAGCGCATGGAAGAGTGCGTGGACGGGGAGTACCAGGCGTTCAAGGCGAAAGGCGGCGCTTTTATTCGCAGCGAATTTTTCGGGAAGTATCCGGAGCTGCTGAAGCTGGTGGAGCACATGTCGGACGACGAGATTTTCCATCTGCATCGTGGCGGACATGATGCGAGGAAGATTTACAACGCCTACAAGCGGGCGGTGGAGCACAAGGGCGGGCCGACGGTGATTCTGGCGAAGACGGTGAAGGGCTACGGGCTGGGCAGCACACAGGCGCGGAACGCATCGCACCAGGAGAAGAAGGTTGCGGACGACGCGCTGGTAGAGTTCATCCGGCGATACGATCTGCCGATGGGGGAGGCGGACGCGAAGGCGGGGAAACTGTATCGTCCGGCGCCGGAGGCGCCGGAGATGGCGTACATGCACGCGCGGCGGCAGGGGCTGGGCGGCTATATGCCGAAGCGCGACGTGCCGAAGATCGAGTTCAAGGCGCCGACACTGGAGTCGTTCAGCGAGTGGACGGCGGGATCGCGGGGGCGCGCGGTTTCGACCACGATGGGATTCGTGAGCATTCTGCGGCACCTGATGAAGGACGCGGAGATCGGCAAGCTCATGGTGCCGATTGTGCCGGACGAGGGGCGGACGTTCGGCCTCGAATCGGCGATCAAGCAGGTGGGCATCTACGCGAGCGAGGGACAGAAGTACAAGCCGCACGATGTGGACATGGTGCTGTCATACCGCGAGGAAAAGGACGGGCAGATTCTGGAGGAGGGGATCACGGAAGCCGGAGCGATGGCGTCGTTCACGGCGGCGGGCACGGGCTACGCGAATTATCACGTGCCGACGATTCCCTTCTATATGTACTACTCGATGTTTGGATTCCAGCGCGTGGGCGACATGATGTGGGCGTTTGCCGATGCGCGGGGCAAGGGGTTCCTGATGGCGGGAACCGCGGGGCGCACCACGATGATGGGCGAGGGGCTGCAGCATCAGGACGGGCACAGCCCTCTGCTGATGAGCGTGATTCCGACGTGCGTTAGCTACGACCCGGCGTACGTGTACGAGCTGGCGACGATCCTGCAGGACGGCTTGAAGCGGATGTATGAAGACGGCGAGGATGCCTTCTACTACATCGCGATGTACAACGAGGACTACGCCATGCCGGAGATGCCGGAAGGCGCGCGGGAAGGGATTGTCCGCGGCATTTACAAGCTGAAGGCGGCAGCGGGAGGCAAGGCGGTGGCGCAGCTGTTCGGCAGCGGTCCGATTCTGAACGAGGTGCTGCGCGCGCAGGAGATTCTCGCGGAAAAGTACGGCGTGCAGACCGATGTGTGGAGCGTGACCAGCTACAGCGAGCTGCGGCGCGAGGCGCTGGGGGTGGAGCGGTGGAATCGGCTGCACCCGGCAAAGGCGGAGAAGACGCCGTACATCGTGTCGGTGCTGAGCAAGACGAAGGGGCCGATTATCGCGGCGACAGATTATATGAAGGCGGTGGCCGACCAGCTTTCTCCGTGGCTGACGACGCGGCTGGTCTCGCTGGGGACGGATGGGTTCGGGCGCAGCGACAATCGCGAACAGCTGCGGCGGCACTTTGAGGTGAATGCGGAATCGGTGGCAGCGGCGACGCTGTCGAAGCTGGCGCGCGAGGAGAAGTTCGACGCGAAGAAGGCGCAGAAGGCGCTGGCGGAGCTGGGCGTGGATGCGGAGCGGGGCGATCCGGCACACATGTAGGCGGGCTTTTGCTCCGGGCCAACGCGGGATGGATTTTTGTCATCATGACAGTAGCGTCATGGAGGCGGCCGCTCGCTTGACAGCGCAGATTCGATCCTCCAGTCTGGATTCAGAGGCACACTTGCGATGGTCCCCGTGCCTGGAAGGTAGAAACCCACCGAGGTTCGCTTGAAATCTTCCGTTTTTCTTCCCGCAGTTCTTTTGTGCATCGCAACCCTGTCAACGGCTGAAGCCCAGGTCACAACGCAGCAGCCGTTTCCTCCCGGATACAAACCGGCGGCGGATACGATCACGACCAGCTCCGAGGGGTCGACGTATGTGCCGATGGACAGCTGGGTCTATCCGGCGCTGGACCGGCTGCATTCACTTGGCTATCTGGATTCGGCGTTTCTGGGAATTCGGCCATGGACACGGCTGAGCATCGCGCACATGCTGGAGGAGAGCGCGGACCTCATCGACACCGACCAGAATAACGATGAAGCGCGCAGCATCTATCTGGCGGTGCTGAGGGAAGTGCAGCCGGACATCGATCATGCGACAGAACTGAATCACCCAAGCGGGCAGCTGGAGAGCGTGTATACGCAGGTGCGCGGCATCAGCGGGACGCCGCTGCGGGACGGCTTTCATCTGGGGCAGACGATTATCAACGACTACGGGCGGCCGTACGAGAGCGGGTTCAACAATTACTCGGGATTCAGCGCGAGGGCGGAAGCGGGACGATTCACGCTGTATTACAGAGGCGAATATCAGTATGCTCCGAGCGCGACAGGATATTCGGCGGCGCTGTACACGCTTCTCTCCTGCAACATCGACGCCATCGCCTTCAATGCGACAACCGGCGTCTGCACTCCGGATCCGAATCAGGCGACGATTCCCGGCGGGCCGATCGCGGCGGCCAACAACGCGCGGCTGATGGAGGCAAACCTCTCTTACCATTTGCTGGGGCATGAGGTTTCGTTCGGCAAGAGCGATAACTGGCTGGGACCCGATCAGGGGGCCGCAATGTTGTGGAGTAACAACGCGGAGGATATTTACCACTTCCAGATCGACCGCGTGGAGCCGCTGCGGATTCCGGGATTATCGAAGGTGACGGGGCCGTTTCGCTACGAATTTTTGGTCGGCAGCCTGAAGGGGCACACCTATCCGAACGACCCATGGGTGCACGTGGAGAAGGTCAGCTTCAAACCCATGCGGGATCTTGAGTTTGGATTCAGCCGCATGGTGATCTGGGGCGGTAAGGGGCATGAACCGATCACGCTGCATACTTTCCTGAAGAGCTTCTTCAGCTTCCAGAACGTTACAGGGGCTGAGAAGATCTCTCGCGACGATCCGGGCGCGCGCTTCGGCAACTTCGATTTCGACTGGCGGCTGCCTTATCTGCAGAAGTGGCTCACGCTTTACACGGATTCCATGACGCACGACGATGTGAGCCCGATCAGCGCACCGCGGCGCGCCGGCGTGCACCCCGGTCTGTATCTTTCGCAGTTTCCATACCTGCACCAGCTGGATCTGCGGGTTGAGGGCGCAAATACGGAACCGGCGAGTCACAGCAATCCAGACGGCTCTCCGATCAATCAGGGGCAATTTCTGTATGTCGAGACGATTCAGAAGCAGGGACCGACAAACAAGGGATTTCTTCCGGATTGGGTGGGGCGGCAGGGCAAAGGCGGGCAGGCGTGGCTGACGTATCATCTGTCGGCCAACGAGGATATTCAGTTCATGTACCGGAATGCGAAGGCATCGGCGCTGTTCATTCCCGGCGGGACCACGCAGAATGACTTCGAAGGCTCGGTGGTGAAGCGGATCGGGAAGGACATCGAGGTGAAGGGCTGGGTGCAGTACGAGGGGTGGAAGGCGCCGGTCTACATGACCGGGGCGCAGAGCGATACGAGCGCGGCCGGGCAGATTACGTGGTATCCGCCGCAGAGGAACTAGCTGCGCAGGCGGGCGAGCAGGTCCTGAGGGTGGACGGGCTTGGCGAGAATTTCGAACTCGTGGCCCTGGGCGCGCACCCGGTCGAGTAGATCGGCGGTCGCGGCCTGGCCGGAGAACAAGAGGATTTTGCAGCTGGGCAACATGGCGCGAATCTGAATGGCGGCGTCGATGCCGTTCAGGTCAGTCATGATGACATCGCTGATGAGCATGTCGGGCCTGAGGATTTGAGCCATCTCGACGGCCTTCTCACCGCTGTAAACGGCGGTGGCGTCGAATCCGGCCTGGTTGAGAATGATCGCAAGAGTGTCGGCGATCACGCGCTCGTCATCGGCGACAAGCACCCTGGGTTTCGCAGGCTGTTCGGACATTCGTCTCTTACCGCTTCCTCGTCGTCGAATGAATCAGGAGAATGGAGATTGCAGAATCGCCGAGCGGACTCCTGGGGGAAACCGCGCCGGGATGGCCTGCACCACCACCTCTGATGATACGCTTTCTTCGGGAGATGCTTCACTCTGCTGCAATGCTCCCGCCTGAAGATATCAAGCCCACGGATCTTAACGGAACCTTTTTGTTGGCAGCATTATGCTGAGCGGTGCCGGGCGACTTCGCAGGAGCGACGGGCCTGACTCTTATGACCGAACCCATCATCCAGGCGCGGCAGGTCGAGAAGTATTACGCGCAGTCGAAGGACGCACGCATCCTGGTGATCGCGCCGACCGATCTGGCCATTTATCCGGGCGAGATCGTGGCGCTGCTGGGCCCCTCCGGCTCGGGTAAATCGACGCTGCTGCGGATGCTGTCGGGGCTGTCGCGGCCCTCGGCGGGCAAGGTTCTGTGGCATGGGAAGGACCTGGACTCGGCGGAGATCAACGTCTCCATCGTTTTTCAGAGCTTCGCGCTTTTTCCGTGGCTGACGGTGCTGGAAAACGTGGAGGCGCCGCTGAAGGCGCGGGGCATGGACGCTCCGCATCGGTACCGACGGAGCCTGAAAATCCTGGACACGGTGGGCCTGGACGGATTTGAGGCAGCGTACCCCAAGGAGCTTTCCGGCGGGATGCGGCAGCGGGTGGGGTTTGCGCGGGCACTGGTGGTTGAGCCGGAAGTGCTGTTCATGGACGAGCCGTTTTCGGCGCTCGACGTGCTGACCGCCGACAACCTGAGGAGCGAACTGCTGGAGCTGTGGCAGAAGAAGACCATCCCAACGAAGGCGATTTTCCTGGTCACGCACAACATCGAGGAAGCGGTGCTGCTGGCGGATCGGATTATCGTGCTGGGGCGCAACCCCGGCCATGTCCGCACGGATTTCAAGGTGTCGCTGGCGCATCCGCGCGAGCGCAAGCACCAGGCGTTCACGGCACTGGTGGACTACATCTACAAGGTGCTGACGAAGCCGGACGTGGTGCCGACGGAGGTGCCGGTGCTGGCGGACGGGCGACGGGTCCGCGACCAGCGGCAGATGCGCTACGAGATGCTGCCGCATGCGCGGCCGGGCGGGATTGCCGGATTGCTGGAGTTGATTATCGATCTGGGCGGGCGCACCGACATCTACAAGCTGGCGGACGAGCTGGCGTTTGAGATCGACGATCTGTTCCCCATCGTGGAAGCCGCGCAGCTGCTGGGTTTCCTGAAAGTGGAAGAAGGCGATGCGGCCATCACGCCGGAGGGCAAGGCCTATGCGGAGTCGGAGATTCTGAAACAGAAGGAACTGTTCCGCAAGGCGGCGATCGATCACGTGCTGCTGCTGCGGCAGATTACGCGCGCGCTGGCCAACAAGAGCGACCACTCGGTTCCTGAGGAATTCTTCCTCGACATGCTGGACGAGCAGTTCAGCGACGAGGAATGCCGGAACCAGCTCGAGACCGCCATCAGCTGGGGCCGCTATGCAGAGCTGTTCGACTGGGACGACGCGCGACGCCGCTTCATGTTGCACGTCCATGAAGGCGAGGACGGCGGCGAAGGGCCGGCGGACGAGGTGACCGAAGGCCCGAGGGAGCAGGAGAAGGCGGGATGAGGCCGCGCCTGACGCTGTCACGCGCTTTCGTGATGGAGCGGACCTGGCCGTTCTTCATCGATCTGAGCGTGGCCGCGGCGCTGCTGGCCGGTTTCTATGCGGTTTTGTGGGTCGCTAAGTTCTGGTTCAGCTCGGCGATTCCGGAAGTGGAGATTTACCGGTCGCCGGCGCACCTGCCGCTCTACGCGTTTTATTCGGTGGTGCGGATTTTTGTGGCGTACGCGCTGAGCCTGGTGTTTGCGGTCGCCTACGGATACACGGCGGCCTACAACAAGCGGCTGGAATCGCTGCTGATCGCGACGCTGGACATCCTGCAGTCGATCCCGGTGCTGAGCTTTCTGCCGGGCGTGATGCTGGCGATGATGTCGCTGTTCCCTTCCCGCCAGCTCGGCATCGAATTCGGCGCGATTCTGCTCATCTTTACCGGCGAAGTGTGGAACATGGCGTTCAGCTTTTACACCTCGCTGAAGAGTATCCCGCGCGAGCTGATGGAGGCGTGCGCGATCAACCGCTATTCGCGCTGGCAGAGGCTGTTCCAGCTGGAGCTGCCGTTTGCGGCGATCGGGCTGGTCTGGAACTCGATCGTCTCAGTGGCCAACGGATGGTTTTTCCTGATGGTCTGCGAGATGTTTCCGGTGGGCAGCAGGAATTTCCGGCTGCCGGGGCTGGGGTCGTATCTGCAGACGGCGGCGGCGCATGGCGATCTGGTAGCGGTGGCGTGGGGGCTGATCACGATGGTGCTGATTGTGGTGATCACCGACCAGCTGTTGTGGCGGCCGCTGATCGCGTGGTCGGACAAGTTCAAATTTGAGACGGTGGAGAGCGGCGATCGGGTGACGTCGCCGGTGCTGGATGCGCTGCGCAACTCGAGCGTGGTGGGGATCATTAACCGTTACACTTTCCGGCCGGTGGCGGAGCGTTTCTACATGGAGGCGGCGGCGCGGCGGAAGCGCAGAAAGCCGAAGCCGGTGGGAGGCGATGCGAAGAAAGGCTCGATGGCGATTTATGTGGTGGCCGGGGCGGTGCTGCTGGTGGTGGTTGGCATTGCGGCATTCCACGCGCTGCTGCTGCTGAGAGGAATCCACGAATCGGAGTTCCTGCGTTTGCTGGGAGGCGCCGGGCTGACGCTGCTGCGCGTGAACGCGGCGCTGGTGATCGGGTCGCTGTGGACGATTCCGGTGGGCGTAGCGATAGGATTCAATCCCCGGCTATCGCACATAGCGCAGCCGATCGCGCAGATTGCAGCGTCATTTCCGGCGACGGCGCTGTTTCCGCTGATCCTGGTGGCGCTGATGCGGGTTGGAGTGGGGCTGGGCGTCGGCTCGGTGGTACTAATGCTGCTGGCGGCACAGTGGTACATCCTGTTCAACGTGATTGCCGGGGCGCAGGCGATTCCGTCGGAGCTGCGCGAGGTTTCGCGGCTGTTTCGGTTCAAGGACGTGCAGCGCTGGACCACGGTAATCCTGCCGGGAATTTTTCCGTTTCTGATCACGGGGTTGATCACGGCGTCGGGCGGCGCCTGGAACGCGTCGATTGTGGCGGAATATTTTCAGCTGAAGGGGCGGGCGCTGTCGACGCTGGGATTGGGGGCGCAGATCAGCACGGCCAGCGACCAGGGAAATTATCCGGTGCTGCTGGCGGCGACGATGATCATGGCGCTGATGGTGGTGACCATCAACCGGCTGGTGTGGCGGCCGCTCTATCACCTGGCAGAGACGAAGTACCGGCTGGAGTGAAAGCCGGCGGTCAGCGATCAGCGTTCAGCGACAAGGCGATTAACGACGGGGCGGTCAGCGGCCGATTCCGTTCCAGACCAGGCGATGGAAAAGCGCGTCCATTTCGCTGGGCGGGACTGTCATGCCGGTGCGGAGCCACGACTCCAGCATGGCGAACAGACTGCCGGCGAGAGCATTCGAGCAGGCGCGCAGAGAAGCGGGATCCAGGATGACGCCGGCCAGGAGAAGGCGCTGCTCGATGGAGCGCGCGAAGCAGCCGAGGCCGAGTTCGCGGACGTCATCCATTTTGCCGGAGGCGAC
>Ga0187887_10002514_pt1 | contig 14621 bp, 13 predicted proteins | sample June2016WEW_7_10_FD_132977 | JGI IMG/M metagenome (GOLD analysis project Ga0187887, IMG submission 132977) | Peatland microbial communities from SPRUCE experiment site at the Marcell Experimental Forest, Minnesota, USA - June2016WEW_7_10 | ecosystem: Environmental > Terrestrial > Soil >...
CCATACTTTTACCGCGCTAGCGGCTTACTGCAAATCGCCGTATCCGCACTGCTCCGCTCCCACAGCGTCGGAGCAAGAAACGTCCTCGCCGCGGAGCACTGCCGATACGGCACTAGAGATTTGTACTAAACCCGCTTCGCGGGCAGGTAAAAGCGTATTACCATTTGGCAGGACAATTGCGAATTGAATACCACCACCGCTGCAGTCAGGACGCTTCCGAAACGGTCAAGACCGATTCGTTCGAGATAGCAACGCATTGAATCCCCTTAGAGCAATTGTCCTGCCAAATCCCCTCACGGTTTAGTACAAATCGCCGTATCCGCACCGACAGCGTCGGAGCGAGACGAATTCTCGCTGCGGAGCACTGCCGTACGGTACTAGAGATTTATCACCAATTGACAGGGGGGGCGGAGGGTGGCTACAGCTATTCGTAGTTGCCGCAAGCGCCGTTTTTCTTGCGGTAGGTCGCACGTGGTCGCGCAGATAAAGCCAGGCTCCTTCCGGACCATTGATCATTCGGACCGACCGACGATAAGCGCATTTGCATTTACTAACGCGTCGGTCATATGACAGAGTCCCGCTCGCGGGTTCTGATCGTAATGCTGATCGCCAGAACCTATCCGTTTAGTTTCAGCCATAAGCTTCATCTACTCGAGGCGCGGACCAAGCATCAACCTCGAATGGAATAGATCGAATGAACTTCCAGTTTCCTGGCCATCAGCGTGGCGCCGGCAACTGCGATGAGCAGCGGCACGATCAGAGCGTCGGTGTGGTTGGTCAACTCCAGCATGAATACCACGGAGGAGATCGGGCCCTGTGACGCTGAGGCCAGCATCGCGCCCGCTCCTACGATTGCATAGCTGTCCTTGGAGGTGGCTGGGGCCAAGTGGCTCCAACCCTCGCCGAGGAGACCGCCGGGTAAGGCTCCGAAGGTCATGGTCGGTGTGAACAAGCCGCCGGGAGCACCTGCCTTGAGGCACATGGCTGTGGCGAGCGGGCGGAGAATGAGCAGCCAACACAGCAATCCCGCTCCGAGCTTACTGCCGAAAGCTTCCTGCACGACGTTCTTTCCGTTGCCAAGAATCTCGGGGAAGTGCACGGATAGAAAGCCTAAGCAGATGAATACCAGGATGGGCGCAACAATCACCATGGATGCTTTCGGCTTTCCGGTTTCGGCCCAGCCAATAAATCGGACATACACGGCAGACGCCGCGCCGAGGATTGGACCCGCCAATGCCGACCACAACAGTAGTGAAGGCGTGATGGACAGCTGCGCTACGTCGAACGTGGGTACGTTCGGCAGGAGCAACCAGGAGACGGCGACAGCCATGAACGAAGTGATGATGGCAGCAAGGACGTTGGTAAGCGACATCGTTCCGAGTAAGACTTCGACTGCGAAAAGTGCACCACCGAGAGGCACGTTGTAGGCTGCCGCCATGCCTGCTCCTGCGCCACAGGCGACGAGTAGATGTCTTTGCTCGGGCGACATCCGAGTCCAATCAGAAATCTTCCCTGCGACCGTGCCTCCCATGTCCTTCAGCGCGGCTTCACGACCTATGGCCGCGCCCATACCGACGATGACGATGGAGATGAGCGACTTTGCAATCGTAGGTGCAGCTTCGAACTGGCCTTGCTTATGCCAGATGGCCCCGGTCACGTCGGCTCCGGAGCCTCCGGCTGTGCGCCTTAGAAGATAGAGAGATATTCCCGCGACGACGCCCCCGAGTGAAACGACAAGGATCCTGTGCTCGGCCGAGGTATTGCGTACGCCGGTAAGGAAGTCTCCGGCGGAGTAGGAAAAACTGAGATGTTGTACGAGGCGGAGGAACCTCATCAGCAAGCCACTCGTGATTCCGGCTCCTACTCCTGTGAGAAGCACCATGATCCACATTTTCAGTGTCATTTGCGCAGCATCGGACGCAGTAGACAGCGCGTTGGGCTGAGCGCTGTTCGGAGGCGCTTCGGATGGTGTTCGGTCGGTAGACTCGGTATCCGGCAATTCAACTCCATCGGCTAATTTCTGAGCCGTGAACAGGCCGGTGCCTGGCACCGGATGCTGATCATACCCGGCGGAATCTTGATTCATTGGAGTCGGGGAATGGTGAACACGGGGCACGTCGCGCGACCGAGTATCTGGTAAGCGAAGCTGCTATGCAGGTGGCGACCGATCATAGATTCGGTATGGGCGCCAAGGACGATAAGCCCCGCTTGCTGGGATTTTGCACGATCGATGATCTGATCCAGCTGCATTCCGCGTTTCAATTGAAAGGCAGGCTGGCACCAAATTGACTGATCATCATCCAAAACTTTTTTCATGCTCTGACAGTAGTCTTCGGCAAGCTGTTTTTTCAATCGTTCATTTCCTTCTGCAACTACCGGGAGCAACTGGCACACATCCACGGGCAGGCCAAACTCCCGACCAAGCATCAATGCATAGGGAGCAGCCGAAGCGGAGTCCGCGGTAAAGTCCGAAAACAACACAATCTCCTTCACGTGCAGCTTGACGTCGAATCCTGTTAGTACATGAGCACCCACAGTCAAGATAGGACAGGTGACAGAGAGCATGATCTTTTCTGTATTCGAGCCAATGAGAAGATGCTCTACGCCTCGGTGCACACCGTGCACGCCCAGGACCAACAAATCTGCCTGATGGCTGACGACACCCTTTAGGATCATTTCGCAGGTTAATCCGTCGACAACCTCCGCCTCAACTCTCAAGCCCAGGCGGCGTACACCGGCAGCGAGCACATTCAATCGTTCTTCCGCGGCAAGCCGGGAGACACTGCCGCGGTGAGTTTCCAACTCGGCAGCATGTGCAGCGCCTGACAGCTGAACCACGTGCAGCATATGGATGGAGGCGTTGAAATGCTCGGCGAAGGCCACCGCGTAGTCAAGGGCCAACCGGGAGTTCTCCAGGAGGTCGGTTGCGAACAAGATCCTTCGAATTTTCAAGCTGTCGTTCATGCTCTTTCATTCCTTTCTGAAGATCACGGCGTCCATCCGAGCCAACTGGCCCTTGAGAGAATCGTCTAAGGGGTAAGTTGGCCGCGAGCGTAGTCCAACGAGCGAAGTGCAAGCAGATAGTCGTACCGAGCGTTGACGGCCGCCACCGCTGCCTGCGTACTCTGCAGTTGGGCCTGGCTGAGTTCGACGATGGAGCTCAAGCCTAGCTTGTAGCGGGTCTGCGCGAGGGCGAGGGCCTGCGCCGTCTGGCTTCGAAATTGTTCCGCGACACCGATGCGGCGGAAGGCTGTCTGCGCGTTGAGGCTTGCGATTCGCACATCACGAGCGATGTTGTCGGAGAGTTCCTGGGCCTGCTTCTCCGTGGCCTTTTGCCGTAGTCGAGCTTCCTCAGCTTGAGCTTCGATGTGAAAGCCGGTGAAGATTGGAAGAGTCAGGTTCACTCCTCCGGCAGCGTACCAGTTGGGGATGAACGTTCCGTCGGGCGCAACAGGGGTAACGCCCCCTATTGCCAACGCAGAGATGGAAGGCATGTGCTGAAGTATCTGGGCGCGGGCAAGTTTTTGGTATGCCTGGGCGTTCAAGCGAAGGGCTTGCAGATCGGGCCGTTGCGCCTGTGCGTCGGCATTCAGGTTTGATGAACTATCCGGTGCGGGCGGAGGAGGCAGAGTTGCCTGCGGGTCTTCGACGGCCTGATACAGCGTGTCGGCTGGCGCTGCGAGGAGCGCGGCCAAGGTAGCGCTCGCGGAGGCAACGGCGTTCTCGGCGTCCAACTGCAGGAGCTGCGATTGGGACAGGTCGGCGGCCGCAATATTCAGGTCAAGATCGCTCTTCAAAGCGCTCCTGGTCAAGGCCGAGGTGAGCTTTTGGACGTCGCCCCTAGCCGCAACCGTTGCCTTGGCAACATTCAGCAGCGACTGTGCGTTGAGCAGTCGATAGAACGCATCGTCGGTCGCCAGCAGCACATCCTGCTCCGTCGCGATGGTGGTGCTGTCCTGCGCCTTCTGCTGCAGTTTGTTCGTTGCAATCAAGTCGCGGGTGTGGCCGAAATCTGTAATGAGCTGACTCAGCGTACCGCCGGCGCCTGCATGCGAGTAGAGACGGGAATCCGTGAGCGAGCCTGCGCCGATCCGACTGGCATCCTCAGCTTTCTCTGCGGTTGCGGCACCGTAAATCTGTGGCAGATCGCCTGAACGAGTTTGGCGGGTCACCTGTCCCGCAGCCAGTGCGAGAAGACGACTCGCAGTGATCCGCGGATTATTCTTGAGCGCCATCTGTTCCGCGTCTGAACGGGTGATCGGAGTAGCGGGAGTTCCCGGATCAACGAGGGGGGCCTGCTGATTTCCGGTGGGCTGTGAAGACGTGTTGCCGGGTGGAAACTGCGCGGGAGCCTGGCGTGGGTTCGACAAAGATGCCAGCTGAGCAGCGGGTTGCGGCGCAGATGGCAGACGGGATGTGTTCTTTTGTGCAAACGCACCAATGGGGAGCGTAAGAATGAAGATCAGGATGGCTGCTTTCATGCAGTTGCCTCCATTCCGTTGGATAGGTCGCCGGCGGCGGGCGTGCCTCGTCGTTCTCTGCGAGCTTCCATGCGGCGATGGATGAGCAGGTAGGCGCTCGGGACGAGGAAGACTGTGACGATACCGGAGACGGTGAGGCCACCAAGAATTGCGCGGGCTAGCGGGGCGTACTGTTCGCTGCCTGCCTCAATGGCTAGGGCCATCGGGATGAGACCGAGCACGGTGGCCAAGGTGGTCATCAGGATCGGACGCAGGCGAACTTTGCAAGCCGTGATGATGGCGTCCTCGAGCTTGAGACCCTGTCCTCGAAGCTGGCCGGTGAACTCGACGATGAGGATGCTATCCGACACCACAATCCCGGTCATCATCAGGACTCCCATCAGACTCATGATGTTTATGGTGGTGCCGGTCATGAGCAGGAACAGAATGACGCCGGAGATGCCTGGAGGGATCGCCAGGAGAATGATGAAGGGATCGACGAACGAGGCGAACTGCGCCATGAGGATCAGAAACACGAGGATGATCGAGAGGATCAGTCCGATGGCGAAGGACTTGAATGACTCGTTCATATTGTTTACGGAACCGCGAACAGTCAGTACCGTGCCGTGAGGTGGGTGCATGCCGGCGACGATCTTGTTGACGTCCTTGCTGATGGTGGAAAGATTCTCTGACCTCGGCATGACATAGACATCAAACACGCGACGAAGCTGATAGTGATCGACCTCGGTTGGAGTATTGATGGACTTGATCGAGGCGACTGTCTCCAGCGGAGTCGTCGTTTTTCCATCCGGCGAGCGTAGGGGAATCTGTTTGAAGTCGTTGAGCGTTTGCACCTGGGTTTCGGGGTATTGAACGGTAAGCATGTAATTGTTTCCGGTTTTTGGATCAATCCAATAGCTTGGCGCAACCATGCCGTTCGAGGTCATAGCCGTAATCACGCTGTCGACAATCGTCTTTGGTGTAAGCCCTTCGAGGCTTGCCTGCTGGCGATCAATATTGAGCGCGAGGCCGGGGTAATCGATGTCCTGCGGAATGAGCACATCGCTTACGCCATGCAGAGCGCGCATCTTCCTCGCAAGTTGCTCGGCAACTGCGTATCCGCCATACATGTCATTGCTACTTACCTGGATGTCGAATGGTGCGGGAAGACCTTGATTAACAATGGAGTCGACAAGTCCGCCGGACTGAAAATACGTTTGAATGGACGGAAGGTCAGAGGCTAGCTTCCTTCGTACGCGCTCCATGTAGACGAAGCTGCTGAGGCTGTGGTCCTCCTTGAGACTGACCTGCACGAAGGCTGTGTGCATTCCCGAGTTCGGTGTATAGATTGCTGAGAGGTCGGGTGTTACGCCGATGTTCGACACGATCATGTTGAGGTCTTTCGGTGCGACTACGGAGCGAATATCTTCCTCCACACGAGCGATGTATTGGTCGGTGAGTTCGATGCGCGTGCCGGTTGGAGCCTTGACGCTGATGACAAACTGGCCCGGATCCGTTCGCGGAAAATACGCCCGGCCGAGAAACGGAGCCAACGCGAAGCTCAGAACGACGAAGATCGCAAACGCTGTGACGACCGATGCCGGCCGTTCCAGACAATAGTGGATGGCGTTGTCATAGCGAGCCTGGAGCCAGCCAAACCCCTGATTGAAGTGGTAGACGACCCGGACGAAGGTATTCTGCTGGCCATGACCGCCTCGCATGCGTTCGGGGACCGGATCGTCGGCCTGGGCGGATTCATGTTCGATCCCATGGCCTGTGTGCTTGATGAAGCGTGAGCAGAAGAGCGGGACAACCGTCATCGCGACGACATAAGAGCAGAAGAGAGCGATGACAACTGCGAGAGCTAACGCGGTGAACAGGTATTTGCTTACACCGGTAAGAAGGACAACGGGAAAAAACACGATCGCAGTGCTGAAGGTAGCCGCGAGGACCGCTAGCTGGACTTCCTTGCCACCCTCCTGCGACGCCTTTACGGAATTTTCTCCCATTTCGAAATGTCGAAAGATATTTTCAAGCACCACGACGGAGTTATCGATGAGACGGGATAGCACAAGCGCCATGCCGCCAAGCACCATTGTGTTGATCGATTCTCCGAAGGCGTTGAGAATCAGAAAGGTTGCGATGCAGGAAATTGGAATCGATAGGAGGACGGCGATCGTTGCGCGGACGTTGCCGAGGAATAGGAGAATCATGATGCCGGTGAGACATAGACCGATGGAGCCTTCGCTGATCACGTTCTTGATAGCTGTCTTGACGAACACCGATTGATCAAACACGACAGCCGTTTTCAACTGCTGAGGAATATCGAGCAGGTGCGCCGTCGCTTTGCGGATTCCATCCACGATGGTGATCGTGTTTGAATCACCGCCTTGCTTGAGGACCGGGATGTAGACGGAGTGCTGGCCGTCGACGCGAACGATGTTGGTCTGGAGTTGTCCGCCATCGACGGCATGCCCTACGTCGCCGACCAGTATCGATGCGTTCCCCACGGTCTTGAGCGGGATACTGTTCACGTCGTTGGGCGTCGGCACCTGGCTGTTGGCGTAGATGTTGTAGTCCTTGGGGCCGATGCGGACGTCGCCTGCGGGAAGAATGAGATTCGAGTCGTTGACCGCATGGACAACATCCATGATTCCGAGCTGAGAGGCCTGAAGCTTCAATGGATCGACATAGACCATGATCTGTCGATATGTTCCACCGTACGGCTGAGGCACGGAAGCACCCGGTACGTTTGCTACCTGGTTTCTTACGCTGAATTGAGCAACATCTTTGAGCTGCGTCTGATTCATTCCAGCGCCCTTCAAGGTGATCAGGCAGACGGGAAGGTTCGAGGCGTCAAAGCTCAAGACCACGGGAGGCAGCGTTCCGGGAGGAAGTCGCCGCAGGTTCGCCATGGCGAGGTTTGATATGCCGCTGACGGCGGCGGTGGGATCTGTGCCGGGCTGGAAGTAGATCTTGATGAGACTGACGCCCGCCATCGAACGCGACTCAATGTGATTGATGTTGCTGCCCAAGGTGAAGAAGCGTTCATCGCTGTCCGTGATGTCGGATTCAATCTGCTGGGGCGGCATACCGGCATAGAAGGTTGCTACCACGACGACGGGGATTTTTACCGGCGGAAAGAGATCGACCGGCATGCCGATGATGGCAGCGCAACCGACGACCACGACGATCATGCAGGCCATCAGGATGAAAAAGGGATAACGTATCGCAAAGAGGGACATGGCTATTGGTCCCCCTCCTGTGATTGTTTTTGATAGTTGTCTAGATTATTGCGGGCTGCCTGCGCAGTGACCTTCTGGCCGGGCTGGAGTGCTGATATTCCTCCGATGATGACACGGTCGCCCGGTTGGAGACCCGATGTTATTTCCTGTGAATTAGCGCCACTGATTCCTAAGACGACGGGCCGCTTCTCGACGATATTGCTGCTATTCACAAGCATCACGGAAGGCTGATCGCCTTGGATAATGGCGCTCGCCGGCACGATGAGTGCATTGTTCTTTTGTTCAAGATTGAACGTGACGTCGGCGTACATTCCGGGCGTCAACGTCAGTTCGGGATTGTTTACATCTACTTCGGTCATCATGGTCCTTGTGGAGTTTGAAACGTCGCGGGTAAATCGAACAACAGTGCCTGGAAACCGTTGACCGGTAGCCTGAACATGCACGGTGACCTGGGATCCGATGTGTACCAGCGGGACATCGCGCTCCGGTACCGGCATGCGGAGACGAAGCACATCACTTTGCGCGAGACGAACGACAGCTTGGTTGAGGCCTTCCGCCGTTCCTGCCGGGATCAATGCGCCAGTATCCGCATAGCGCATGGTGATCACGCCGCTGTAGGGTGCCGTGATGGTCGCGTATTGCTCCATGCTGCTGACGCGCAGGTTTTCGGCACGCGAAACTCCGAGTTGTCCCTGGGCCGCCGCAACGGCGGATTTCGCAGCATCGACTTGCGAAGCGGCAGAACGATCCTTGGCCAGGGCGTCGTCGAGCTCCTGGGCCGCGACCAATCCTGGCTGCTGGTCCGACGCCTGTTTCAGCCGGATATAGTTTGCATGCACGGCGGCATACCCAGCCTGCTCCATCGCCACCTCATTCTGGAGGCGAACGATGTTTTGTTGAGTCTGGGTAATGCCAGCCTGAGCGCCGGCAACCTCCGCTTGGAGTTCGGGCACTTCGAGGACTGCAAGGGTCTGCCCTTGTCGAACGCGATCGCCTATATCGACGTAGATGTGGCGGATGTAGCCAGACACCTTGCCGTGCACATCGATCTCCTGGAAAGGTTGAAACACTCCAGCGACGGTGAGTTGATTAGCGATGAATCCGGATTGTGCTGTCGCGACGGATACGGCAGGGGGCGCGGTTGGAGCGTTGGCGGTCGCGTCGTCCTGACGATGAACGTGGACAAAATAAAAGAGTAGTAACGCTACCACCGCACAAATGGCGGCGAGGAGCAAGCGCTTTGAGCGCATGGGGTGACCTTCCTTCAAAGCTGATTTCGTATATTCAAGGGCCCGCTGACTGGTCAGCGACTATGAAGCGAAGTGAGCTTTGATGGGAGGGGGTCTTGCTGCCAGATTTGGCGCGGAGTGAAGGGAAAGGATGACGGGGTGAAACTCGGCGGACGCAGCGTCACGAAATTCGGGGAGAACGCGTGAGCTGTTGACGGGTAGCGACGGCACGATGCCATTCCCTACGACTTTGTGGCCGTCGATCGCGTGGCTGACACTACTCTTCGCAGCGTCGCTGCCCCGCGTAGATACTTTGGCCGGCGCCTCCCTTTTGGCGGTTGTGTAGAGCGAGAGTTTGTATGCGGTTCCCCAGGCAAGGATCATGAACGGCAAAATCACGCACAAGAGCCCTACTAGCGGAAACCGCCATTTGGGTCGAGAAGGCCGAGGGTGATTGAAGGCGTCCAAAGGTTTGTATGCTTCTGCACAGAGGTGCAGCTGGTTCTTGTACTCAACAAGTTGGATGGCTGAACGGGTCGTCGAGGACACGGTCAGCGAACATTTATCTTTGGTGGCTAATGTTGAATCTGGTTGTTGTATCGTCCGCCACGTGAAAAGTGATGCTGCCTCATGCTTCGAGCGAGCAGATAGCACGTGACCGTCAGGAGGATGATGAAGATGGCCGTTACAGCGCGGACTTGGGGTGTTCTGGGGGTTTCCGGGGATTTGAGACCTCTCTTCCTATCCATGGGGCACTCCTATGTCATGCTTGTCTTGCTGCGGGGTATTCCGTCACCGTCAGGTTCGGTGAAGGCTCCTGCTACAGCTCACCAGGGACGACGAAATCGCGCCCGAAGTAATTTGTCCGCAGACTCTACGATTCCGGACGGATTGCAAGAGGGATTCACTGCATCGTCGTAAAGCGGGTCGTCAAAATTCTCTGAAGGACTGCCCAGCAGCAGAATCTTCGCGGTTGGCCAGGTCCTCCGCGCATGCACGGCGATTCGCGAAGCTTTACACTCATTGGTGGCTATGCCGATAGCGACCAGTGCGCAGTTGCTATCGCCTGGCAAAGCACAGACGTCTGTGTAGGCGCTTACGGCGAGGACAGGATGCCGAAGCGCGCCGAGGAGTAGACGTCTCGAGTCAGGTATATGTGGATCTGGCTCAACAAGAAGAATTGAACTTAGACTCAAGGGTGCCGCGTCATCGGGGGAGTTAGGTTTCGATAGGCTTCGGTTTAGCATCGGACACCTCCGATGCACGCCGGGTGGGATATGAATGACGGCATGTTTGACTCCAAAGAACGGGCAACGGTGTGCCACAATCTGTTGCCACCGCTTGAGCGATGGTGATCTACGCTAAGGCCGGAAGGGCCGCGGAGAGAGGGCTACAGAGTTGTCGCAGGAGGGCCGTGCAAGGAGTAAACGCCGCCTAGATCTAGTCTTCGCGGATCGGCAAGCTCGATCTTCGCGAGTTCCTTTACTGGCAACGCGGTGACTTCAGAAGGAAATCCCAAAAAGAAAAGCCCAAGGATCAGAGCATGGACATCGTCAGCGGGAGCATCTTGCTTGTCGACGGCCTTCAGAACGTCGGCTGAATGCCTCTCGGTAGACATCTTGGAAGCGGAAGTATTCGAAGCCGCTGATTTGTAAGCCTCGAGTCTCGCATGAAGGCCAAACCAAAAGACCGATAGCGCAAGAAACAGGAAGGCACACCTGCGAAGGAAAGCACCGACCGATCTCACGTTCGAAAGCATTTTCTGACCCCACACCAGCGGTATCCCAAGAACAGGGTGCCGACCCCAAAATCGTACCATACGATCGCCAGCGTTGAGCAGCTGGGAAGAACTATCCGGCGCCTACGTGAATCCGATTTCCCTCTCATCGAGGACAACGCTTGTTTTGACGGCTGAGGAGCTGAGAGAAATCGACGGTGCTCTGTCCGAGTTCAAAGTGCACGCCGATCGCATGAATGACCACCAAATGAAGGTAGTGGAGCAGTAAGGCGGGTCCGAGCAACGCGAGCACGGATAACTACCGACAAACCGACATAACTGTACCGAACCACAGTCCTGCCGCGCGGAGCAAGGCCTGGCTCCTTATTCAGCGGTTGTCCCATCCAGTCGCTGACGAGTGCGCGACCTACCATAACGGCGAAAAAGCTATTTCACAACCAAACAGCTGCCGCAGGGCGTCACATCTCGATGTGCTTATGCCCGAGTCCATTCGCGAGTTCTTTCGCTGCAAAATACTGCTTCCGCTGCTACGCCTGCTGCGCGGCGGTGTGACACCCCGCCGTCTGGCGTGGAGCCTGGCATTGGGAATAGTCATCGGAATCAATCCGTCGCTGGGACTCACCACGCTCGTGGTGATCCTGCTCGCGTGGACGTTGGGTCTCAACCAGATTGCATCGCAGATCGGCGTCCATGCGGTGGCGCCGTTCCACTTGCTTTTGTTTATTCCATTCATTGAATTGGGCGTACACCTCTTCCACACTCGCCGCCTTCCGCTGAGCCGGCAGCAGATCGAGCATCTCAGCCATCATCCGTGGCGTCTCGTCCGCGCCATTTGGCAGTGGGAGTGGCATGCGCTGATCGTATGGGGCATTGTGGCTGCGGTTGTGATGCCACTGCTCGCTTTGTACATTCGACGCGCTCTGGTGGTATTGATGCGTCGCAACCGAACGCTAATGCGTTCGCGCCCCGCACTGCATCAATCGGAATAACTCGTTGAGGAATCTAGCAAGGGTTTACAGGCGAGAAGCCGACATATCGGTACCGAACAACAGTCCTGCCGTGCGGGGCATGGCCTGGCGCCTTATTCAGCCGTTGTACAGACCAGTCGCTGACGAGCGCGCGACCCACGGAAACGGTGAAAAAAGTTATTTCACAACCAAACAGTTGCCGCAGGGCGTCACATCTCAATGTGCTTCTGCCCGAGTCCATTCGCGAGTTCTTTCGCTGCAAAATACTGCGTCCGCTGCTTCTCCTACTAAGCGGCGGTGTGACACCCCGCCGTCTGGCGTGGAGCCTGACACTGGGAATCGTCATCGGAATCAATCCGTCGGTGGGGATCACCTCGCTCGTGGTGATCCTGCTCGCGTGGACGTTGGGTCTCAACCAGATTGCGTCGCAGATCGGCGTCCATGCGGTGGCGCCGTTCCACTTGCTTTTGTTTATTCCGTTCATTGAATTGGGCGTACATCTCTTCCACACTCGCCGCCTTCCGCTGAGTCGGCAGCAGATCGAGCATCTCAGCCATCATCCGTGGCGTCTCGTCCGCGACATCTGGCAGTGGGAGTGGCATGCGCTGATCGTATGGGGCATTGTGGCTGCGGTCGCGATGCCGCTGCTCGCTTTGTACATTCGACGCGCCCTGGTGGTGTTGATGCGTCGCAACCGAACGCTGATGCGTTCGAACTCCGCACTGCACTAATCGAAATAGCTCGTTGAGGAATCCAGCAAGGGTTTACAGCCGAGAAGCCGGCTTGTCGGTACTGATAGGAATGATCCAGGTTCAAATCTCTCTATTCGACGAAGATACCCTGTCGATAACGAGTTACCAGAGGTCGTCCTTCACATACGAGCGGGACCACAAGGTCACAGCGAGCAAGACGGCGCGAGTCCAGGCATCCTGCATCCGAACAAGATCTTCCTTGGGTCGACCACTCTCGGCTAGAAATCCCCCTATCGTCGTGATGACGATTGCGGTAAACGCAAGCAGATAACGCTGAGGAACTACCGAGGGTGTTTGCGCATTGTCCGTCTTATTCTTTTTGGCAGGCATATGCCGCAGACCGATCTCTTCCTGGTAGTCCAACCATCTCTGGTCATGCGGCTGAAGACAAACGTCGGAAACCCACTGCACAAAGCGAAGCTTGATAGCGGCCTTATAGTGTTCGTCCGGCTTTCCATCCGGGCCCACGAAGGATGCGGCGAGTTGAGGCAGACGACCGATCACCGACCGCCAGTTCTCAACGATCGCCTCCGCTTGCGGGATCAGTGTTTCTCCCGCGATCTTCAGCCACAAGGTGTCGTCATCGCTCCAGCCTGTTGCCGCCTCCAGTTTGCGAAGCTCTCCAAGAGATACGGGTGACGGAGGTACCGAGTCCTCACCGAACGAATATCCCGCAATAGGACACTTGGAAGTCATAGTCTCTCCTCTATCCGTTCTCAGGCGCGTTTGACGATTGATCGCACGATGGAAATGATGGCGCCGCTGCCCTCGAGTTTCGAGTTGTTCTCCTTGTGGGCGGTATCCGCGGCGAGAATGTGCCGATACTGCTCATAGCTGGCAAGGGACGGAAACTCAATGAGCCCGTGGGCCTCGTTGGTTGGCCCGGCATAATCCGTGGGCAGAAAGTAGCCGATGATGTTGCCACCGCTTCGGGTGATCGGTTCCATCTCTGTGGCAACGTAGGCTTCGTAGGCGGAGCGCTGATTCGGATCAAACGTGTAGCGAAGGTAAAGGGTCAACATAGGGTTCTCCTTTTCGGATGGCTCTGCACGGAGCACTCAAAGACCGGGCAACCGGCCAGGGGCGCTGTGAACATACCCAGTATGATGCGGAGCGCGTCACGAATACTTCCATCCCGATCGAAGTATCTTTTGTCGGAAACGTCTACCATTCAGATATGGAGATGGGAGCGCGAGTTTCGGAGATCGGTAGCCTGCTTGGCGATCCAGTCCGGGCGGTCATACTGACAGCGTTGATGGATGGCCGGTCACTGCCAGCGGGCGAACTTGCCTTCATCGGCAATGTCGCGCCGCAAACAGCGAGTTTTCATTTAGGCAAACTCCTGGAATCCCACTTGATCGCAGTTGAGCGTCAGGGAAAACACAAATATTACCGGTTGACCAATGAGCAGGTGGCGTTGGCGCTGGAATCCCTGGCATCGATTGCACCGTTGCGGAATGAAGCGCATGTGCGCTCGGACCGGCATCTTTCGCAGCACCGCAACACGGGACTGCAATTCGCCCGGAGTTGCTATCGGCATCTTGCCGGCCGTCTGGCAATTCAAATTCACGACGCGCTGTTCGTACGTGGCTTCGTTTTGTCGGTTGGTGAACGGCAATATGAATTGACGGGGGAAGGTGAAGGTTGGCTCGTGAAGCTGGCAGCCTCGAAGGATGGCTCGGTCAGCCGGAGGGAGCGCGTAGGACAGGCATGTCTCGATTGGACAGAGCGGCACCATCATATCGGCGGCCCGCTCGGCGTGACGTTGTTCTCCCGCCTGACAGAAGCTGGTTGGCTACTACAGCGGCCTGGAACGCGCGCGCTGGCCGTCACGCTCAAAGGTCGCGAGGCTCTGGACCGGCAACTTGGGGTACGGTGAATCGTCAGACAATTACATCTTTTAGCTGGGTAGGTTCCGACGCCAGGTCTTCTCTAACCCTGGGGGCCGTAACGGCAAACGCTGTTCTCGTCATCGAAGGACCGCAGGCAGTAAAGGGGAAAGGTGCAGGAAGGGCCCCTCCTGCACTTTCCCTAATCACAAGCTCAAAACACTAGAAGGCTTTTCGAGCCTTTCTCGGTTGATACCGGGACGTTTCGCGTGTCTTGGGGAAAGTCATCGCCCAATCGACGAGCGTCTTCATCGCCGGACAGAGCGTTTTCCCAAACTCGGTGAGTTCATATTCCACCTTTGGTGGAAATTGAGGATGAACGGTTCGCTTCACCAACTCG
>Ga0187887_10002516_pt1 | contig 14619 bp, 11 predicted proteins | sample June2016WEW_7_10_FD_132977 | JGI IMG/M metagenome (GOLD analysis project Ga0187887, IMG submission 132977) | Peatland microbial communities from SPRUCE experiment site at the Marcell Experimental Forest, Minnesota, USA - June2016WEW_7_10 | ecosystem: Environmental > Terrestrial > Soil >...
CCGCTCGACAATATCGATGTCGCCGTCGAGTTCAGCGTCCCCGGCGCGGTACTGAGCAATGTCGAGATGCTGGCGGTGCGCGGCATTCCTGTTGTGATTGGCACCACGGGATGGCTGGAACACCTTGACCGCGTCCGTGAGGTCGTAGAGTTTCATAATTCCGCAGCTGTCTGGAGTCCGAATTATTCGATCGGCGTGAACGTGTTCACGCATCTGGTTTCCGAGGCAGCCCGTTTGCTTGCCAATGAGAAAGGCTACGGGGCGTGGGCGTGGGAGATCCATCACAACACCAAGAAGGACGCGCCATCGGGCACGTTGCTCAAGCTCGTGGAGACGATGAAACTGGCCGGTTATGAACGCGCCATCGATGTGAGTTCGAATCGCGCCGGCACGCATCCGGGGACACATGAAATTGGCTTCGATTCGGCGGCGGACACCATCACGCTTCGGCATACCGCGCGCAGCCGTGAGGGCTTCGCACGCGGAGCACTGAAGGCGGCACAATGGGTGATGGGCCGGAAGGGTCTGTTCGAGTTCAGCGAGGTTCTGTTCGGGAGGTAGAGGCATGTTTAAGGGTTGCGGGACGGCACTGGTCACTCCTTTCACGCAAGACGGTGCGTTGGATGAGAACACTTTGCGGTCTCTCGTTCGCCGCCAGATTGAAGCCGGAATCAACTTTTTGGTTCCGTGCGGCACTACGGGTGAAAACCCCACGCTGACGCGCGAGGAACATCTTCGCGTGGTGGAGATCACGCTGGAAGAAGCAAAAGGGGTGGTACCGGTGCTGGCTGGGGCCGGCGGCTACAACACTCACGAAGTGATTGAGCTCGCCAGGGAGGTGGAAGCGCTGGGCGCCGACGGCATCCTCTCTGTCACGCCCTACTACAACAAACCCACGCAGGAAGGCTTGTACCAGCATTACAAGGCCGTCGCCTCCGCCATCTCGCTACCGGTCATCGTCTACAGCGTGCAGGGCCGCACCGGCGTGAACGTGGAGCCGCTCACGCTGAAGCGCCTCGCCGAGATCGACAACATCGTGGGCGTGAAGGAAGCCTCTGGCAACGTTGCGCAGATTGCCGCGGTGGTGCACTATGTGCCGGAGCGTTTCGATGTGCTCAGCGGGGACGATGCGGTGGCCATGCCGGTAATCGCACTGGGTGGGCGCGGGCTCATTTCCGTCAGCTCCAACGAGATTCCGGCGGAGATGACGCAACTGGTGCGCAGCTCGCTCAACGGAGATTTCGCCGCCGCGCGTGCCATCCAGCGCCGCTATTTCCCGCTGCTGGAGGTCAACTTCGTCGAATCGAACCCCATTCCGGTGAAGGCCGCGATGGCGCTGATGGGCTTGCTGGAGCCGGTGTGGCGATTGCCGTTGGTAGCGCCCCTGCCAGGCAGCCAACGGAAGATCGAGAAGGTGCTCGATGATCTGGGCCTGCTCGCTGCGCGGAGCGTGCATGCAGGCTGAAATCGAAACTCTGTTCGATTCACCGCCCGAGGCTTATACCAACGAACATTTCGCACTGTTTCAGCGCTTCAAACAGGCGCTGAATGAGGGCCGCGTGCGTGCAGCCGAGCCGGATGCTTCCGCTGCCAGCGGCTGGAGAGTGAATGCCTGGGTCAAGAAAGGCATCCTGCTCGGTTTTCGCATGGGTCAGATTGTCGACATGTCCGTCGACCCCACTCGTCAGCCCTTCTTCGATAAGTCCACCTGGCCGGTGAAGGAGCTCACGGCAGAGAACGGCGTACGCATCGTTCCGGGCGGATCGAGCATCCGCGATGGCTGCTATCTCGGACGCGGTGTCACCTGCATGCCGCCCATGTACATCAATGTGGGCGCGTGGGTGGGCGGCGGGACCATGGTGGATTCGCACGCGTTAGTGGGCAGTTGCGCGCAGGTGGGCTCGAATTGCCATATTTCCGCGGCGTCGCAGATCGGCGGCGTGCTGGAACCGGTCGGTGCGCTGCCGGTGATTATCGAAGACGACGTGCTGGTGGGCGGCAACTGCGGCGTCTACGAAGGAACCGTCGTGAAGCGCCGCGCGGTGCTCGGCACCGGGACCATTCTCAATCGCTCCACTCCCGTTTACGATGTCGTCCGCGAGTGCATTCACCTGGCCACCGACGACCAGCCTCTGGTGATTCCCGAAGAAGCCGTAGTGGTGGCCGGGTCGCGCGCCATCCCACGTGGCAAAGGCGAGGAGTGGGGCCTATCGCTTTACACTCCGGTCATCGTGAAGTATCGCGATTCGAAGACCGATACGAAGATCCGGCTGGAAAATCTGTTGCGGTAGTCTTCACCGCGTTGGCAGGGTCACAATTCCGAACCAGAACCGCTCGATGGCGCGCACCAAATCCACGAGCTCTTCCGGATCCGCGGGCCTTCGGATATAACAATTGGCATGCGAACTGTAAATGTTATGAAGGTCGTCGGCCGCCGAGCCACTTAGCACGAGGATCGGAATGCGCCGCAGGCTTTCGTCGGCTTTGATCTTCTTGAGCAAATCATGCCCATCGCCGCGAGTGCTGCTGAGGCTCAGCAGAATGGCATCCGGTTTTCGCACTCTCGCGCGGGCGGGTGATTCCGATTCCTGTCGCAGAACCCGCATCGCCTGTACTCCGTCAACGGCGACTGTCACGTGGCTGATCCTGTCACAGTGGGAGAGGGCGTCGCGAGCCACTTGGGCCGCGACAGGGTCGTCCTCGATTAGCAGCAACTCGACTCGACGCGCGGGATGTTGCATCCTGTGAAGTAGGCAGAGTGAGCAATCGAGCGGCCCATACGGAATGGCCCACCGCACGAATCTGAGTTGACGAGACTATGAAAATTTTGCGAGTTGTTCCGGAAGCAATGTCAATTTCTACACGGTGGAGCAGGAAGCCCGGCGGCGCAACTGTTGCGATTCGCATCAGTCCGCTCCTCGCGGCGTTAGCATTACCGGTACTGTTCCTGACGCTCGTGGCAGACGATCAGAAGCCGCCGAGCGTGGATGACATCATCGCGAAGAGCATTGAAGCCCGCGGTGGCATCGACAGGATCAAAGGCCTCGATTCGATGCGCATGAGCGGCACGGCCGATCTCAACGATCAGATTCAGGCCCCGGTGAGAATCGTCAATAAGCGGCCAAACCTGACGCGTTTCGAAATGGACGTGAACGGTGCGACGCTGGTGCAGGCGTTCGATGGCAAATCGTCCTGGTCAGTGAATCCGTTCGCGAAGAGTGGTGCGCCGGAAGCCGGTCCTGAGGCGAGGAGCCGCGAGCTCCGTGAGCATACCGACATGGACGGGCTGCTGGTGGACTACAAGGCGAAGGGCCGCGGCGTGGTGCTGGATGGCGCGGAAGACGTCGGCGGTTCGTCGGCGTGGAAGCTGAAGGTGACGGAGAAGGACGGCGGCGCGGACTACATCTACATCGACAAGAAGAGCTTCCTGATGGTGAAGAGCAGCAGCGAGCACGTGGGCTCCAATATCACGTTCGGCGACTACCGGCAGGTGGATGGTCTCATGCTGCCATTCCGCATTGAACAGAACGCCGCGGCAGGCAAGATAGTGATGACGCTGGACAAGATTGAAACGAATGTGCCGGTGGACGAGGCGCAGTTCCACATGCCGGCGGCCGCGGGGAAGTAAATCTACGTTTCCAGGACCTCGCGGACTTTGTCGAGCAGCGCGCCGAGCGTGAACGGCTTCTGCAGGAAGGCCGAGCCGCGGGCGAGGTTCGCCGCCTGAACTTCCTCGTCGTCGGTGTAGCCGGAGACATAAAGCACCTTAATCCCCGGGCGAATCTGCAGAAGCTTCTGCACCATTTCGCGGCCACCCATTTCGGGCATGATCACGTCAGTGATCACTAGTTGAATCTGTCCCGCGAATTCCTGGCAGAGCCGGATAGCCGCGTCGGCCTGCGGAGCATCGAGCACGCGATAGCCCTGGCGTTCGAGGATTTTACGGACAAGGATTCGAATGCCCGTTTCGTCCTCGACAACGAGTACGGTTTCTGGCTGCGGTTCGGGCTCAACAGCGGGCGGCGGCTCTTCGGTGGGAACGGTTACAGCAGGGGGAGGCTCGGGCGCCATCGCGGGCGGCTCTACGGCGGGCAGGCGGATAGCCACGGTTGTACCCGCGCCAGGCGTGCTCTCCACTTCGATTGCGCCACCCCACTCCTGCACCCAGGTCCAACCGCGCGATATTCCCTGCACGACGCTCGCGGGAATGTCTTTCGACGGCAGGATGCCCTCAAACAGCGCCTGCCAAGCTTCGGGAGCCAGCACCTCGCCAGCGTACCGGATAGTGATCGCGCCGAAGTCCCCGGCAGCCTCCGTCGCCAGCGTAATTTCACCGGCGCCCACGAGGGTGCGCACGGCATGCTCGACGAACGCGCGCACAGTTTCGATGAGCTGTTCGCGAGCGGCACGGACCCAAACGGCGCCACTGGAAGAGAGGGTGAGCCCGATTCCTTCCGGGATCGTGCCACTCAATGCCGCCGCGATTTCACTCAGCAGGCGAGAGGCATCCAATGAAGTGGCATCGTCCGCCCTGCGGCGGGTAAACGCCAGCAACTGGTCGGCTATTGCCGAGAGGCGCTCGCCGGCATTGCGGACTTCGGCGAGGTCGGCCTGTAGCGCGCTGGCGCCGGCAAACGAATTCACAATTTCCTCGGTGTAGCCGTTCACGATCATGAGCAGGTTGTTCATGTCGTGTGCCAGACGGCTGCAGAGCCGTGTCAGGGCGTCGGCCCGCGCGGCCTGCACGCGTGCTTGTTCCTCGTGGCGGTGCGCGGTGATATCGATGGCGAAACCAACAAGGTGCCTCGGCGTGCCGTCATCGTCCAGCAGCGTCCGAACGCGCTCGCTGAGCCATCGCCAACCGCCATCGGCGTGAAGAACGCGGAATTCAAGAGTGAGCGGCGCGCCCGATTCCATGGCCGCAGTATATTCGCGCTCCACACGTTCGCGGTCGCCGGGGTGAATTCGGTCGAGTTGGAACGTGGGAGACTCAGTCCACTGCGCCGCGGTCCAGCCCAGTACCCGTTCGGCCGCATCGCTGACAAAAAGGAATTGGCGATCCGGAAGAGTCGCTGCCCAGACGATTGCGTCGAGGTTCTGCAACAGCTCCACCGCGCCGGGTTCGGGCATGGTTTCGGCGGCGTGTTCAACTTCGGGTTGAGGCGGGGACAGCTCCGCAGTGGGCTCGGCCATCTCTTCGATGGTCAACAGCACTTCCTGTTCGCCCGAGTAATCCCAGCTTCGAATCGGCTGAATAGCTATGCGCACCCGCCCGGCACCGTGCCCGGGGAGAAGGTTCGCCAGAACTCCATTGCGCGCCGCGTTACTCGAAAACACCTGGCGTACCTGATCCAGTACTTCGGAGGGCAGCAGAGCGTCCAGCCTTCCGCGTAACGGGTCACCGCTGCGCAGGCCGAAGACCCGGCGGACAGCAAGGTTCGCTGAAACGATGGAAAGATCCGGGGTCAAAACCATCAAGCCGATGGGCAGCCCGGCTACAATTTCCTGGTAGTAGCGGCGCTCTGCCTCCACGAGTGCGAGGAGGCGTGCTACTTCTTTCGGTTTCCACTGCTCGAGATCGGAGCGATCCATGGGTCTTACCAACCCAGTCTGTCGCCCTCAAGGGTCCAGCCACAAGGTACTTTCAGTTTGAACCGTACCTGGTACTTTCACGCGATCAGGGATTGCGCTCCGCGGCGGCCGCCTGTTCGAGGCCGGGAAGTTGTCCGCGTAACGCTGCCGCATCGCTGCCGTTGGGATCCATCAACAGGTAGTCCTGGAAGTACGCCACCGCTTCGCGAAGCTGTTTTCGCGCGGCCATAATGTAACCGAGCACGAACCGAAGCCTGGGAAAATGACCGGCTTTATCCAGTCGCAAGCCTTCACGGGCGCTCTTCTCGGCCTGTTCCAGATTGTTCAGATGGATGTTGGCGACCGCGTTCAGCAGATACGCGCTGGGAAACTCCACCGGGTCCAGGCGAATCCACTCGGCCGAGTATTTCACCGATTCCGTCCAATGCTCGTTGCGATCGGACAGCACAGCCAGGCGCTCGTACGGCTTCAGCAGTTTCGCATCCGATCGCACGGCTTCCGTATAGGCATGAATGGCTGCGGACATGTCTTTGGATTGTTCGCACGCAAAGCCGAGCGCGACCCATGCTATAGCGTAGTTCGGATATCCTTTGACGGCCTTCTCGAAATCGGTTCGCGCTTTATCGAAATGCTGTTTTCCGGCTTCCTTCAGACCCTCCTGGTAGGCTCTGGCGGATTCTTTGGGCGCGGCCATGGTGGTGGCGCTCACCGTGAGACCCTGAACACCGGCCATCCGATGCAGAACGATGGTGCCCACGTCGCTTCTTTCGAGCATGCCGATTCGATCGAGGTGCAGAACATCGGAACGATAACCCGGCATTTGCGCTCGCAGATCGCAATTGACCAGCGAACCCGCGGTCATCAGCTCGCTGGTTGGCACGCTTCCGGCGGCGATCTGGTAATCGGTACGGCCCGACCTGCTGTTGCCGCCGGAGTCCAGGCTGGCGTCCGCCACCATGGACTGGCCTCCACCCACCTGAAAACTGAAATGCCCCCTGCGGTCCGTCCAGGCTTCGTCACGGGTCATAGCCGCACAGACCCGCTGAATCACCACCGGATCGGGCGGCGGTGTGCCATCGTCGAGTCGCACGGTTCCGGAGACAAACGTGGCATGGTCCGTGTGGTCCTGAATATTCCCAGCGGATGGGGCCATCGTCTGAGCGAAAACGACCGCCGAGGTCGACACGAGAAAAAATGCGAGCCGGTGGGCGGTCATTGCAGAGCAAGCGGCGCCTCCAGGCGCACCTGCATCAATAATTATGCTCCTTTTCGGGATCACCAGGTAATGATCCGGCGCTCGGCCAGCCCCAGAAGACCGTCGGCAATCAGTGCGAGCAGGGCCGCCGGAATCGCTCCAGCCAGGATCTGAGTGGTGTCCACTGAAGCGATCCCTTCGAAAATGAAAACGCCCAGCCCGCCCGCGCCGATGGCGGCGGCGATTGTGGCGGTGCCAATAGTGCTCACGGTGGCGATACGGACACCGGCCAGAATGTTCCGCGCGGCGAGAGGGAGTTCCACGATGGTCAGAAGCTGCCAGGCGTTCATACCCATGGCCTGAGCGGAATCGCGAACCCCGGCGTCGATGCTTTGGATTCCAGCGAGGGTGCCCCGCAGGACCGGCAGCAGTGCATAGAGCACCAGCGCGACCACGGCCGTCCGGGTGCCGATTCCACCGATGAACGGGAGCGGGATCAGGAAGCCGAACAGCGCAAGACTGGGCACGGTCTGCACGATGTTGGCGAAACCGGTGACCCAGGGACGCATGGTGCTGTTATGGGCGATCCAGATTCCGGCGGGAACGGCAATGGCAATGGCCATGCCGACAGCGAGGGCGACCATTTCCAGATGCTCCCAGGTGAGGAAGAATATCTGTTGGGCGATGTCGGTGCGCATTAGTCCAGCTCTCCCGCGGCAGCCATCAGGTCGCGCGCCATGGTGTCTGTGGTATGTCTCAATTCATCGGGCTTTGCCACAAGAACAAGCCGGCCCGAATCGAAAACCGCGACACGTGAAGCCAGGCGCAACGCCTCGCGAACATCGTGAGTGACGAACAGAGCGGTCTTGTGCAGATCGCGGCTGAGTTGCAGAAACTGGCGTTGCATCTCGACGCGCGTGATAGGATCGAGCGCGCCGAATGGTTCGTCGAACAGCAGGATGGCGGGATCGGCCGCAAGGGCACGTGCAATGGCCACCCGCTGCCGCTGTCCTCCGGACAATTCGCGCGGCCGCCGCTGCCGGTAGTCGGCTGGATCGAGGCCAACCTGATGTAGCAACTCCTCGGTTCGCGCGGCGATTTTCGCGGGAGGCCAACCTTCCAGATGCGGCACCAAACCGATGTTCTGCGCGATTGTGAGATGCGGAAAGAGCCCGATTTCCTGGATCACGTAGCCGCAGGAGCGCTTCAGCCGCACGAGATCGTGCTGGCTGGTCGGCGTGCCGTTCACCAGAACGCGCCCACCCGACGGCTGGATGAGCCCATTGACCATGCGCATCGCCGTGCTCTTGCCGGCTCCGCTGCGGCCCAGAAAGACCACCGTTTCGCCTGGCTCAATGCGCAGGCTGACATCGTGCAGGATGGCCCTGCCGTTCACCGCGTATTTGACGTGATCGAATTCAATCGCCGCGGGCGCGTTCATTCAGCCAGCCACAGGGATTCGACAAACGGCCACTCAGCATCCGTCCAATCCCCGTCCACGCGGAAGCCGGCAGAGGCGGCCATGTCGTGCAAACTCTGGGCCGTGTACTTGCGTGACGATTCGGTCCAGATGGTCTCGCCCTCGCGAAAACTCGCGACGCAGTCGGCCCCGGCGATTCGCACCGCCTGCTCCACCAGTGAGCACAAGTGCATCTCAATGGTGCTTTCGCGATCGTTCCAAATGGCGAGGTGCTGAAAACTGCGCAGGTCGAACGAAGCGCCGAGTTCGCGGTTCATCCGCGCCAGAATGTTGAGGTTAAAGGCCGCGGTGAGACCGAGAGAATCGTCATAAGCAGGCAGCAGCATCGATGGCGGCTTCACCAGATCCGCGCCCAGAAGAAGGCCGTCGCCTGGTTGCAGGTTCGCGGCGAGATCGGACAGAAACCGCTGCGCGTCGTCGTTGTTGAAGTTGCCGATGGTGCTTCCCAGAAACAGCACCAGCACCGCCTGGTGCGGCCGTCGGCGAGCGGCCAGATGCCGGATGCCCTGCACGTAATCGCATTCAAGCGGCGTCACACGGGCCAGCGGCGCGAGCTCGTTTCGGCAGGTTTCCAGCGCGCTGCGGGAAACGTCGATCGCGTAGTACTCCACGTCCGGTTGACGGAACCGGAAAGCCTCCAGAATGCCGCGTGTCTTGCGTCCGCTGCCACTGCCCAGCTCGGCGATAATCACCTCGTTTTGGAAGCGGTCCGGGAGCTGCCGCGCGCACCGGCGCACCACACGTTCGTCGGCGCGGGTAAGCCCATATTCCGGCAGCAGCGTGATCGCTTCAAAAAGGGCGCTGCCGAGATCGTCGTAGAAATACTTCGCCGGAAGCCACTTTTGTTGGCATCCGGTAAGTCCTGCGCGAACATCGGTGGCAAACTCAAAAGCCAATGCGGTTGCAGTCATCTTTGTACCAGCCGGAACGTTCCGTACGCGTAGGAATAGCGGCGCCGGAACCAGTTGCGGAACGATCGTCGCAACAGGCACCGCGCGGTTTGCGGCGAGCCGCCCTTCATCACGAAGTGATCGTCGTCGAAAAACGCGGATGAATATCGCGGATAGAAGTCGAACGCGCGGAAGCCTGGAAAGGGGCCGAACGGTGTCGACGTCCACTCCCAGCCGTTGCCGGCTAATTGTGAAACGCCCCAGGCGCTGTCGCCGGCCGGCGTGGCTGCGACGGGCACTGGATCCCAGCCGTGGAAATCGAAATTGCCGTGCTCCGAAAACGGCGCATTATCACCCCATGGATAAGAGCGCTCGGTCCCCTCGGGCGTAGCGTACGCCGCGCGATGAAACTCGGCCTCAGTGGGCAACGCCGCTCCACGCCACCGGGCATATGCTTCGGCCTCGTCGTGCGTAATGTAAACCGGCCAATCGGCGGGCAGCGGAAAGAGTTCGAACATGCCGCGATGGAACCATGCGCCATCCTGGTTCATCCAGAAGAACGGCGGCTTCGCGCCCGCTTCGACAAATTGCAGGTAATCGGCATTGGTGACCTTGTATTTGCCGACGGCAAAAGCGGGCACCTGAACCACGTGCTCGTCAAATTCGTTGTCCCAGCCGAATTTCTCACGGCTCTGCCCGAGCGTCGTTTCGCCGGCGGGGATCTCAACCATGCCGGGGCTGACTCCGGCAACACGGTTGTAGTCTGTCCCGTTCGCGGCGGGCGCTATCTTGTCCTGAAAAGGAAGGTTGTGCAGCAGGTACGCCAGCGTTTCGGCATGCATCCAACGGTGCTCGATGGCCACCCGAAGGATTTGTTCGGAGGCATTTTCGATGGCTGCATCAAGTTCCTGGCGGACCCGCCGATTGTACAGTTGGACATCGCCGATTGATGGCCAATCCGATTCCGTGTCGGTTGGCAGATTTCCTTCCGCGGGATCGATGCCGAATTCGAAGAGTCGATCGAACTCCGGATGGAAGGACGGTAACCCGAGGCCGCGGCGGCAGACCATGTTCCAGTCGAAGGCTTCCAGATGGCCTACGTAGAAAATCATCCGGTGGCGTTCGCCAATAGGGCGGGCGTAGAGAGCTTCGGGGCGCAGAATGCGGAACAAAGAGTCGGTGCGCGCACGCGCCGCGGCGAGCTCTGCCGCGAGCGTTGTCCGACTGATGGCCGTCGTAATCGACATAAGCCTTCCAAAGGCGCCCCGGGGCGCCTTGAGGCGTGCACTACAGGGTACCAAAGGATGGAGGGAGCTTGTGAGAGTTTCGTTTCTGTGGCTGAAGACTGCAAATGGCGGAGGCGTTGCGCTTTGATATCGTAAAGTAGCTGCCTGGGTCCATGGCCTTTCAAATACAGCCTCTTAAGGAATTTCTGGTGCGTGCGGCGCTGCCCCCGGCGCTCAGCCGTCTCACCGAACTGGCGTACAACGTGGTCTGGAGTTGGGACTTTTCGGTTCGGTCGGTTTTTCGCCGGCTGGACCCGGTTCTGTGGAAAAGCTGCGCGCACAATCCCGTGCTGATGCTCGGTCGCCTGCCCCAGGCAACGCTGGAGCGTGCCGCGGCCGATCCGCGGTTCATCGCCATCTACCGCCGGGCCTGCGACAAACTGGACGGCTATCTGCGGGAGCGGGAACCCGTTGACCGCTCGCGTCTGATCGCGTATTTTTCCATGGAGTACGGCCTGGTGGATTGCATGCCCATCTATTCGGGCGGCCTGGGCCTGCTTTCCGGAGACCATCTGAAAGCCGCAAGTGATGAGAACGTACCGCTGGTGGGCGTCGGTCTCCTGTATCAGAAAGGGTACCTGCAACAATCGCTGAACCCGGACGGCTGGCAGCAGGAACGGAACCCGGCCAACGACTTCTACACGCTGCCGGTCCTCCCTTTGAAAAACGAGCAGGGCGATGACCTGCTGGTCGGCGTGAAACTGCCGACCGGCGTGGTCCACATCAAAGTGTGGGTGATGAACATCGGGCAGGTAAAGCTGTACCTGCTGGACACCAACATCCCCGAGAACACCCGGCCGGATCATCGCGACATCACCGACCAGCTTTACGGCGGCGATATTCATACACGCATTCGTCAGGAAATCGTGCTGGCCATTGGCGGCCTGCGCGCGCTCGAGCAACTGGGCTTGAATCCCACCGTGTTCCACATGAACGAGGGGCACTCGGCCTTTCTCGCGCTGGAGCGCATCCGGCTGCTCATCGAGCGGCACGGCCTGACCTTCGACGAGGCCTTCAACGCGTCGCGCCTGAACAACGTGTTCACCACGCACACGTCGGTGCCGGCCGGGATCGATCTGTTCGACGCGGGTCTGATGTACGAGTATTTCGAAGAATACTGCCGCGACAGCGGTATTCCCTTTGACCGCGTTCTGGCGCTGGGAAAGCGCTACCCGGAAGACCATCACGAGCCGTTCTCCATGGCCATTCTGGCGTTCGAGGCTTCGGCTTTCCGGAATGCGGTGAGCAGCCTGCACCGGCAGGTCTCGCAGGACATGTGGCAGGGGCTGTGGCCGAAGCTGCCGGTGTGGGAGATCCCAATTACGTCGGTGACTAACGGCGTTCACCTGCCCACGTGGCTCAATGGCGATCTGGCGCAGGTGTACGATCAAAATCTCCCGCCGGACTGGCGCGACCACTACAACGATCCCAAGGTCTGGGATTCGGTGCAGGACATTCCTTCGCGCGAGCTGTGGGACGCTCACCGCCGCCGCAAACGGAATCTGCTGTCGTTCGTGCGCGAGCGGGTCACGTCCAGCGCCATTGCGCGGAAAGCACCGGCGGCCGAGCAACGCCGCCTGGCTGATGTTCTGGACGCCGACGCTTTCACCATCGGTTTCGCGCGCCGTTTCGCCACCTACAAACGCGCCACGCTGTTGTTCCGCGACGTCACCCGGCTGAAGAAGATTCTTACCAATCGCGAGCGGCCGGTGCAGATTGTAATTGCCGGGAAGGCGCACCCGAAGGATCACCCCGGCAAGATGCTGATCCGGGAGATCGTCCAGCTTTCGCGCGATCCGGAGCTTTCGCGGCACCTCGTTTTTCTGGAAGATTACGGCATTCAGGTGGCCCGCGAGGTGGTGCAGGGCGTGGATCTGTGGCTCAATAATCCGCGACGGGGCGAGGAGGCGTGCGGCACCAGCGGCATGAAGGCCGGCATCAACGGCGTGTTGAATTTCAGCATTCTCGACGGCTGGTTCGACGAGGCTTTCGAGATCTCCGGCGGGTGGGCCATCGGCGAACGTGAGCCGTACTCGGAGGATCAGGATGAGGTGCACGCGCGGGCCATTTATTCGACGCTTGAGAACGAGATCATCCCGCTCTATTACGACCGCAATGAGGAAGGCATTCCCGGCGAATGGATGAAACGCATGCGCCAGTCGCTGATGAACCTGAGCCCGCAGTTCAACAGCCAGCGGATGGTGTGCGAATACATGTCGCAGTTATACGGCCCCGCTCACGACGCCTTCAGGGCGATCAGCGCCGATGGATTCGTGCCGGCTCGCGACCGCGCCCGCTGGAATGAGCAGGTGAATCAGGCATGGAATCGGATTGCGTTCGTGGATATCGGGCCGGGACCGGACAGCTCGGTGCTGACCGGAAAACCGATCCCCCTGCGGGCGTTGCTGGATCTGGCCGGTCTTTCTCCAACCGACGTGCGCGTAGAGGCCGTGGTGGGCCGCGTAGGCGTGAATGGCGCGCTCGAGGATACGCTGGTCATGACTCTGCCGCCAGTCGCCCAGGAGGGCCAGGCGTGGGTGTTCTCAAGCGAATTTGTGCCCCATCAAACAGGGCGGCTCGGATATTCGGTGCGGGTCAGCCCGAACCACTACGACGACCCGGTTACCAGGCCATGCAATGCGCTGCTGAAGTGGGGAATTGACTAAGCGCAGGGAAAAGGCGGCCTGAGAGGCCGCCGCGGGCTGCGAGCCTGCCCCACACCTTTTGAGTCTACGGCCAGTTGGCGACCAGCAGCCACACATTGACGCTGCCAATGCCGGTGGCGAAATCCCACCCTTTTGCCGTCCCGTAGGCCGGTTCGTAGGACGACGTCGATGTCGAGAGAACGCCGCCGCTTTGCGAACTACGGGCGCCGCTTCCGAATGCGGCGTCGCGGTCGATACGGTTGGCGAGTCTTGGGGGGGCAGCCGGATCGTAGCAATCCGGCGACCCTGAGTTGCAATTCACGTCCATGTCGCCGAGCGTCACGTCGTGAAAAACGCAGGCTCCGGCACCTCCCGAAGAATCGCAGGAGCTGTTGCCGCCGCTCCCATACTCAGAGCGCGCCAATGAATACAGTGCAGCAGCCGGATTGCCCTGCCGCGCGTTCATCTTTTGATTGATCAGCGCCTGCACGCCGGCCATCACCGGAGATGACACCGATGTTCCGCCAAAACCAGCCCAGTCGCTGGGAGCGCTGGTGCACGGCACACCGCCACGGCCTCTGCCCGGATCGGAGTAGCACACGACGTAATAGTGACCCCAGATTCCGTTGGACGCGAACATGGCGACATCGGGAATGTCGCGCACGCCATCTGCGGGATTGCCGTAGACGCTCTGCCAGGAGGGCTTCGCATAGCCCTTGCAGGTTCCACTGGCGACGCTGGATTCCGAGGGAGCACCCGTGGCGCAATTGCTCGGGCCGCCACTACCGCCGACCACTTCAAGAAGACCATCTTCGTTTGCGGTGGGACTGGCGCAAAGCCCGGTGGAACCATATGTGGTCGAAAAACCAAGCGTGGTGGCGAGCAACTGGCTCGCGCACGAACCGTTCCACGGAATTTCCGGAATGTACTTCAGAGCCGAGTTGAAGGCGGCGCCGTTGGTGGAATTCCAGTAGGCGCTGGTGTCGTTGTTATAAGCGTCGGCAAAATCGGTGCCGCCAACCGCGACGTTGTTCGGTGTGGAAGCAAAAGCGCTGACGGTGATTCCGTGCGACGCCGAACTGGCGCCCGCATCGGCGCTCGCCGCGCCTTCATCGCCGGCCGAGACGAATACCGAAACACCCTCGGCTGCCGCGGTGGCGTAGAGATTATTGATGTACGCGTTGTCTGCGGCCCCGTTCTGGGTTTCCGCCTCGCCATAGCTAATGCTCACGATGGCCGGAGGTGCAGAACCCGCCAGCAGATTCTGCAATGCGACAAAGCCACCGAAATTCGTACGCGTGTCCGCGCAGGACGCCAGCTCGATGGCTGCGTTGGGAGCGGACGCGCTGGCCCACTCCACGTCGATCTCCGATTCCACGTCGTCGGAGTTGGCGCCCGGATCGGAACAAAAGCCGCCCGAACCCGACGGGTGAATCTGGGTCAGCGAACCCGAAGGATACGCGGCGGCCAGACCGAAGGTGGAGCGGAAGGTGGTGAAGTCTTTCGCGCTGTAAACATCCGAGTCCTCAAG
>Ga0187887_10002518_pt1 | contig 14618 bp, 11 predicted proteins | sample June2016WEW_7_10_FD_132977 | JGI IMG/M metagenome (GOLD analysis project Ga0187887, IMG submission 132977) | Peatland microbial communities from SPRUCE experiment site at the Marcell Experimental Forest, Minnesota, USA - June2016WEW_7_10 | ecosystem: Environmental > Terrestrial > Soil >...
AAACCCCCGGCGACACGACCCGCGAAATCCAGTCCAACGTGTCCGGACCGGCGCGGGTGCGAATCGAGAAGCACGGCGATTACATTTCCATGTCCGTGGCCGCCACCGGCGATGCCGTCAGTCTCGCGGGCGCCATGTACCGGATTCCGTTCCAGGAGCCGTTTTATGTCGGCCTCGGCGTTTGCGCACACGACAACAAAACCATTGAAGGCGCGGTGTTTTCGAACGTGGAACTCAAGCCGATTCCGGCGGCGGCAACGGATGCCCGGGCCATGATTGAAAGCACGCTGGAAACCATTGCCGTCGCCTCGTCGGACCGGCAGGTGGTTTATCATACGCCGGACCACATAGAGGCGCCGAACTGGTCGCGGGACGGAAAGTCTTTTCTCTTCAACAGCAAAGGACGGATTTACAAACTGCCGGTCACGGGCGGCACGCCGGAGCTGCTCGACACCGGCAGCCAGACCCATTGCAACAACGATCACGGTCTTTCGCCCGATGGAAAGCTTCTGGCCATCAGCGACCAGACCAAGGACGGGAAATCGCGCGTTTATGTGTTGCCGGTCACGGGCGGCAAACCGCGATTGATTACGCCGCTCGCGCCTTCGTACTGGCACGGCTGGTCGCCCGACGGCAAAACCCTGGCGTATTGCGGCGAGCGCAACGGTGAATTTGACATTTATACCATCCCGGCCCGCGGCGGTAAGGAAAAGCGGTTGACGACGGCACCGGGGCTGGATGACGGCCCGGATTATTCGCCGGATGGGAACCACATTTACTTCAATTCCGAGCGGACCGGTTTGATGCAAATCTGGCGCATGAAACCGGATGGCTCGGACCAGGAACAAATCACGACGGATGATTACAACAACTGGTTCGCGCACCCGTCGCCGAACGGCCGGTGGATTGTTTTTATTTCCTACGCCAAGGACGTCAAGGGCCACCCGCCGGGGCAGGACGTGATGCTCCGGCTCATGTCGCTCTCCGACCGGAAAATCCAGGTGCTGGCGAAATTATATGGCGGACAGGGGACGATCAACGTACCGTCCTGGTCGCCGGACAGCCGGAACATTGCGTTTGTCAGTTATCAATTGATCTACCCCTGAATTATGGCTACGAAAAAATATCTCGTTGAGTTCATCGGCACGTTCTTTCTGGTGCTGGCCGTCGGCATGAATGTCATTGATCCGGGCAGCGCGGGGCTGGCGCCGCTGGCCATTGGCGCGACCCTGATGGTGATGGTGTATGCGGGGGGCCACGTGTCGGGCGGCTATTACAACCCGGCGGTCACGCTGGCGGTCTGGTTGCGCGGGCGCTGTCCGCAGGCGGAAGTCCTCCCGTACATCGGTTCACAGTTCGCCGGCGGCATCGTGGCGGCCATGATTGTGCTGTTGCTTAAAGGAGATCCGTCGGTGACGCCTCAGGATCTGGATATTTTCCCGGCGCTCGTGGCCGAATTGTTGGGAACCTTTGCCCTGGCCTACGTTGTATTGAACGTCGCCACGGCGAAAGCCACGGCCGGCAATTCCTATTACGGCCTCGCCATTGGATTCACGGTAACCGTGATGGCGTTTGCCTTCGGCGGCGTTTCCGGCGGTGCTTTCAACCCCGCCGTCGCCCTCGGCATTACCGTCATGCATCTGGCCAAGACTGCCAACCTGTGGATTTACCTGGTCGCCAATTTCGCCGGCGGCGCGCTCGCGGCCGTGACGTTCCGGTTTATCAATCCGGAAGATAAATAAATCTCCGGTTGCCACCGTCCGTGTCGCTTCCCGATTTTCTTCGTTCGCAACCGGACGGCACCCTGTTGTCGGTGAAATTGCAACCCCGTGCGGCCACCGATGAAATCGTGCCGCATGGCGGGACCGGCGCCGAATTGCGAATCAGGGTAACCGCGCCACCCGTGGACGCCGCCGCCAACGAGGCCTTGATTCGATTGCTGGCCGAACGGCTCGATTGCGCCCGTGGCCGGGTCGAACTGCTGCGCGGCCACAAATCGCGTCACAAGATTGTCAAACTTCACGGGTTCACTCCGGAAGCCGTTCTCGGACGGCTATAATTCAGCTGTTTTTCTGTGGAAAGTCCGTGGGGTGCATGAATTTGCCGTCGCCCAGCCCGGCTGGATTCCATCAGGGCTTGCCCCCGATGTGGATTGTCCTGTTTGAAGACAAAGGGTTGCGAGAGGGAGGTCAATAATAATGGATGATGGAAAAATCGGCGATAAAGGCACCTAACCTGCTATGCATTCATGAACCTGAACTGCTTCATCATGGCCGGGTGTAATTAAAAAAACTGGGTGTTTACACATGAATGCAACCCATTTCAAAAAAAAGCCTTTGTCGGAAAACATTCGTTCCGCCAGGAACGGGCAGGCCGTGGACGGTTTGACCGAGTCAAAAACCGCCGGTGCGCCTGCCGGGCTTGCGGAGGAAAACGCGCGACTGGCGCGGGAAAACGCGCAACTCACCCTGGAGCGGGATTCGTTGCGGACACTGATCGACAGCCTGCCTGATCGGATTTACATCAAGGACCGGCAGAGCCGGTTTTTGGTCAACAATCCGGCGCATGTGCAGGCTTTGGGCGCGACCTGCCAGGACGAAGTGATTGGCAAAACCGACCTTGATATTTTCCCCGCGGAAATGGCCAGACAGAAATTCAACGACGAACAGGCGTTGATGAAATCAGGCCAGGCGCTGGATCGGGAAGAAAGTGCGGTGAATCCACGAACCGGCGAAACCCACTGGCTTCAAACCACCAAGGTGCCGCTACGGGACAAGCAAGGGGTGGTGGTGGGTCTCATGGGCATCAGCCGGGACATTACGGAGCGGAAATTGGCGGAGGAAGACCTGCGCCGGGCGCGCACGGAACTGGAGAAACGGGTGGCCGAGCGGACCACCGAGATTATTCAGGAGCGCCGCCTCTTGCGCACCCTGATTGACAACCTGCCCGATTGCATTTACGCCAAGGACGCCACCGGTCGAAAAACGATGGCCAATGCGGCGGATCTGAAAAACCTCCGCTGCAAAACCGAAGCCGAGGCGGTTGGTAAAACGGATTTCGACCTCTTTCCACCGGACGTCGCCGAAAAATTCTGGGCCGATGATCAAAAGGTGATTCAGGGCCAGCCGGTCATCAACCGGGAGGAGTATTTCGTCAATGACACAGGCGAGAAACGCTGGCTGTTGACCAGCAAGCTGCCGTTGCGTGATGAGAATGGAAAAATCACCGGTCTGGTGGGTATTGGCAGCGACATCACGGAACGCAAGCTGGCGGAAGAGGCGCTGGCCCGGGAACGCTCCCTCCTGCGCACCCTCATCGACAACCTGCCGGATTGTGTCTACGCCAAGGACGCGGCCGGCCGGAAAATTCTGGCCAATCCGGCTGACCTGATAAACCTCCGCTGCAAAACGGAAGCCGAGGCCATCGGCAAAACGGATTTCGAACTGTTCCCGCGGGACATCGCCGAAAAATTCTGGGCGGACGACCAGAAGGTGATTCAAGGCGTGCCGGTGATCAACCGGGCGGAGTACGTTCTGGATGAAAACGGCGGGAAACGCTGGCTGCTGACCAGCAAACTGCCGTTGCGCGATCAAGATGGAACAATTGCGGGACTGGTCGGCATCGGCCGGGACATCACGGAACAGAAGGAGGCGGAGGATGCGCTCCGCGAAAGCGAGACCAAATTACGCCAGTTTACGACCCAGCTGGAGCGGAGCAATCGCGAGCTGCAGGATTTTGCCTATGTGGCCTCGCACGATTTGCAGGAGCCGTTGCGGAAAATTGTGGTGTTTGGCGAACGACTCAAGGATCAGAGCGGCGAAAAGCTGGGCCCGGAATCGCGCGATTATCTGGAACGGATGCAGCGGGCGGCGGCGCGCATGCAAACGCTGATCAATGATTTGCTGACGTTTTCAAGGGTCACCACCAAGGCCCGGCCGTTCACCCAGGTTGATCTGGCGGAAGTCGCCCGGGAGGTCGTCACCGATCTGGAGGGACGGATTGAGTTGGTCAAGGGCCGTGTCGAAGTGGAAACGCTGCCGCTGATTGACGCGGATGCGCTTCAAATGCGGCAGCTGTTGCAAAATTTGATTGGCAACGCCCTCAAGTTCCGCCGCCCCGAGGCGCCGCCCGTGGTGAAGGTCGCGGCGCAAATCATTGCCGAGCCTTCGCCGGAGGCCGGTGCGGGAGGCGCCAGGAAATTGTGCCGGTTGATGGTCAGCGACAATGGCATCGGCTTTGATGAAAAATATCTCGACCGGATTTTTAATGTATTTCAACGGTTGCACACTCGTAACGAATATGAAGGCACGGGCATGGGGCTCGCCATCGCGCGAAAAATTGTGTTGTACCACCGCGGCGAAATCACCGCCACCAGCAAACCCGGCGAGGGGACGACGTTCATCGTGACGTTGCCGGTGACCCATCCCCAGGAGCATCAAAACAAAGGAGAAAATAATGAATAAGGAAGGAAAAATGATTACCATACTATTGGCCGATGACGATCCGGATGACCGCCAGCTGACCCGTGACGCGTTCGCGCAAAACCGGCTGGCCAACGAACTTCATTGTGTCGAGGACGGGGAGGAATTGTTGAATTATTTGCATCGGCGGGGTCGCTACGAGAATTTACGCGACCAGGCCCTGCCGGGGTTGATCCTGCTCGACTTGAACATGCCGCGCAAAGATGGACGCGAGGCGCTCAAGGAAATGAAGGCGGACCCGATGCTACGGCGGATTCCCGTCGTCGTCCTTACCACTTCGAAGGCGGAGGAGGACATCCTTCGCAGCTATGATCTGGGCGTGAACTCCTACGTCACCAAACCCGTCACGTTCAAATCATTGGTCGAGTTGATCAAAGTTCTGGGGCAATACTGGTTTGAAGTGGTCGAATTGCCGAAGGATGAAGGATGATTTGATCCAGCGTATGCCAGCCACGCCTGTCAGAGTCCTGTTGGTGGATGACGATGAGGATGATTATATCATCACTCGCGATCTGATTTCACAAGTCCGGGACCATGCGTATCAGCTCGAATGGGTGGATAATTATGATGCCGCGCTGACCGCGCTGCACCGGCACGAACACGACATCTGCCTGCTGGACTTTCGTCTCGGCAGCCGGACGGGTCTGGAATTGTTGCAGGAGTCCAGGTCGCTCTCTGGACGGCTGCCCATGATTTTGCTGACCGGACAGGGCGACCACGAGATTGATATGGAGGCCATGAAGGCCGGCGCCGCTGACTATCTCATCAAAGGCCAGCTTGACGCCGACAAGCTGGAACGCGCCATCCGCTACGCCATCGAAGGCCAACACGCCGAGGAACGCCTCCGCCGGGAACGCGACCTCATCGGCCGCATCATGGAAACGAGCCCGGTGGGCATCGTGGTTGCCGATGAAACGGGAAAAATCAACTTTGCCAACCTTCAGGCGGAAAAAATTCTTGGTCTGACCAAGGAGGTTGTGGCGCGGAAGAGCTGCAGTGTTTTGGACTGGCGCCTGACGGATGTGGAAGGCAATCCCCGGTCCGGACCGTCATCGTCGTTGAAACAAATCCTTGATTCCGGCCAGCCGGTACATGACGCCTGTTACGCCATTGGCTCCGGCACGACTGCGGGAGCCGACCCCGCCTCCCGGGGTCGCGTTCTGCTCTCGGTGAATGCCGCGCCGCTGTTCAATGCCGGCGGCAAAATTGACGGCATGGTGGTCTCGGTCGAGGACATCACCGCGCGGCTGGCGCTGGAAGCGCAACTGCGGCAATCCCAGAAAATGGAATCCATCGGCCAGTTGGCCGCGGGTGTCGCGCACGACATCAACAATATTTTGACCATCATCCAGGGACACACCGGGCTGTTGCTCAACGTGGCGGCGCTGGACGCGGATTCGGTGAAATCCCTGAAACAGATTTCCGCCGCTTCGGAACGCGCCGCCGGTTTCATCCGGCACCTGCTTCTGTTCAGCAGCAAACAGGTTTACCGGACCAAGATGCTGGACCTCAACGCCGTCCTGCATAATTTGGAGTCCATGCTGCCGCGGATGCTGGGCGAGCAGATCACGTTGGAAATTCGTGGTGGTTCCGATCTGCCGCGCATTGCCGCCGATGTCGCCATGGTCGAGCAGATTGTGATGAACCTGGCGGTCAACGCGCGGGACGCCATGCCCAAGGGGGGCAAACTTCTGATCGAGACTTCCGTCGTGGAAATCAACGGCGCCTATGTGCAATCGCATCCCGAGGCGCACGCCGGCCGGTTCGTTTGCCTGACCGTCATCGACAACGGGTGCGGGATGGAACGCAGCGTCCGGCAACGGATTTTTGAACCATTTTTTACCACCAAGGAGGTGGGGAAAGGGACCGGACTGGGACTGGCCACCGTTTACGGCATCGTCAAACAACATCGTGGCTGGCTGGAAGTCCAAAGTGAGCTCGGCGTGGGCACCACTTTCAAGGTGTTCCTGCCGGGCGCCGGTGAAGCCGGCCATCTGTTGGCCGCTTCCAAACCTGAATCCGAAACCGTCCAGGGAGGCCGGGAAACCATCCTTTTGACAGAGGATGAGCCGGACCTGCTGAAGTTGACGCAGGAGGTGCTCGAACAATATCACTATCGCGTGCTGCCGGCGGCCTCCGGCGCCGAGGCGTTGCGGGTTTGGGATGAACATCACGGGCAGGTTGATTTGCTCCTGACGGACATGATCATGCCCGGGGGCATGACGGGTGACCAACTGGCGGCGGAGTTGAAACGCCGTAAACCCAGCCTCAAAATCATTTATGCCAGCGGTTACAACTCCGCCTTTATGGGCAAGGATTTTGGTCAGGACAATATGACCTTTCTCGCCAAGCCCTATCAACCGCATCAGGTGGCGCAATTGATTCGGGATACCCTCGACGGTTCCCGAAAAGATCCCTGCCCGCCACCGATTCCAGCCCAGGGAACCTCGGCGCCGGTGAGCGTTCCTGTCTGAGCGGCGTGCCTCGGAAATCGTAGAAGCCTCGTTACCACCGCCCTGCATAAAGTTGGAATAACATTGTCAGTTTTTCCGCTGACCAGCCACTTATGCATGATATGATGACGATCAAAGCAATGTCCTTCGGGCAGACCAACGACGCTGAACTGGTGGGTGCGACCATGGCCGGAAATCGTGACGCTTTTGGGCAAATCGTCGCGCGGTATCAATCGCTCATCTGTTCGCTGGCTTACAGTGCCACCGGCAGCTTCGGCCAAAGCGAGGATCTGGCCCAGGAAACCTTCATTACCGCATGGAAACACCTCAGCCACCTGCGTGAACGCGATAAGCTCCGCGCCTGGCTTTGCGGCATTGCCCGCAACCGGATCAACAGCTTTCTCCGCCGGGAAGGCCGCGAGCCGGTCCGGGACGCCGAGCCGCTCGAAAATCTCGCCGAATCGCACGCCCCCGAGCCGTTGCCGCCCGATTACGTCATGAGCCGGGAGGAGGAGGCCATCCTCTGGCGTTCACTTCAAACCATTCCCGAAACCTATCGCGAGCCCCTGGTGCTGTATTACCGCGAATACCAGTCCGTCGAGCGCGTGGCGCAGGCGTTGGGATTGAGCGAGGAAGCCGTGCATCAACGGCTGTCGCGCGGGCGGAAATTATTACAGGAACAGGTGCTGGCGTTTGTGGAAGGCGCGCTGGCGCGGACAACGCCGGACAAGGCCTTCACGCTGGCGGTCATGGCCTCGCTGCCGGCGCTCACCTTTTCCGCCAAGGCCGCGACGCTGGGCGCCGCCGCCAAAGTTGGCACCACCGCCAAAACCGCCGGACTGATGGGCTGGTTCGGCGTGCTTCTCGGCCCGCTGGCCGTGTTTTTGCCCAATTATATTGCCTATCGCGTCACCCTCGCCGGGGCAGATTCAGATGAGGAACGCGCCGGCATCAAGTCGATTTTCGGCAAGCTTGGCGTGATTACTTTGGGATTATTCATTCCCATCGCGGCCATGGTCTTGTGGTTGTTGCGGAATCAAACGGACCGTTCGTTTTTGTCCGGCCTCTTTGCCTGCATTCTGGTCCTGATTTTTCTGCCGACGATGTTTGCCCTGACCTTCACCTCAAAGCAGAAAAGTCGTGAATATTATACGCGGATTCTGGCGCGGGAATATGCGGGGGTTTTTCCAAAATCAGCGTGGGAGTATCGCAGCCGGTTGAGCCTGTTCGGGCTGCCGCTTGTCCATATCCGTATCGGCGACCGGTTTGCCATCTTAAAAAAACCGGTCAAAGCGTGGGTTGCCGTGGGCAACTCTGCGGTGGGCGGGTTCTTTGCGTGTGGCGGAATGGCGATTGCGCCGTTGAGCCTCGGCGGTTTGTCCATCGGCGTGTTGTCACTGGGCGGTTTGTCCGTGGGGATCTTTGCCTTCGGCGGCATCGCCTTGGGCGTCTGGGCGTTATTTGGCGGGCTTGCCCTCGGTTGGCAGGCATTTGACGGCTGTTTTGCCATCGCGTGGAGTGCGGCCGTTGGAGTGTTTGCGTTGGCACACGATTTTGCCCTCGGTCACTTTGCCATCGCAGTGCAGGCCAACAACGAGGTCGCCAGACGATTCATCGAACCCAATTTGTTCTTCCGCGGTGCTGAGTTTGTGAATCACCACTGGCTCTGGCTGAATTTGTTTTGGGTGATTCCGTTCTTTGTCCTATGGCGCATTTCGCTCCGCGCCAAACCGGCAAAACAAAACTAACTCACCGGACTGTCTCCGCCAGTTCCTCCGCCGGATAGGTCCAGATTTCCGCGAGCGTCGGATGATAATGCGGCATCGCCGCCAGTTCCTGAACCGTCATGCGTTTGGCCATGGCCGCCACAATTTCATGGATCAATTCGCCACCGACCGGCCCGACGCACTCGCCGCCGATGATTTTTCCGGTTTTGGGGTCGGCGAGCAATTTCACAAAACCGTCCTTTGCCTCCATGATGAGCGATTTGCCGTGGTCATTGAAGGGATAGCTTGCGGCCCGATGCGGAATGTTGCGTGCTTTGGCCGCCTTTTCCGTCAGGCCAACGAATGCCACCTGCGGGTCGGTGAACACGACCGAAATCAACAGTCGGTAATCCATCGGGCGCCGCGCGTGAGGGTGGGCAATGTTGTAGGCCGCGACTTCGCCCTGCTGCACGGCGAGGTGCACAATTTCGTGCGGCCCGGTGCAATCGCCGGCCGTGTAAATGTGCGGCACGCTGGTTTGCATGAAGTGATTCGCGACAATCCGACCGTTTTCGGTTTTCACACCGGCCCTTTCCAGATCCAATGACGCCGTGTTCGGCACCCGGCCCAGCGCGAACAAAATGTCCTGTGCTGAAACGGAGATTGTTTTACCCTCATGCTCGAATAAAACCGTTTTCAATTTTCCTTTGCGTTTCACGTCAACCAGCTTGGTGCCGGTAAAAATCTTGATGCCTTCGCGGCGAAACACCTTCTCGATTTCCGCTCCCGCATCGGTGTCGAACTCCTTCAAAAGATGTTCGCTGCGCTGAATAAGCGTGACCTTGACGCCGAAGCGCACAAAGAATTGCGCGAGCTCGCAAGCGATCGCCCCGCCGCCGAGAACCGTCAGCGATTCCGGCAATCGTTTGAGTGCGAGGGCGTCATCGCTGGTGAGATAACCAACTTTGCGGAGCGCGGGCAGGGGCGATGGCGCAACGCTTGAGCCGGTCGCGATGACAAAATGTGTTGCTGTGATTTTGGCAGGGACGCGCTGCCGCGCATCCTGGCCGACCAGCCGGTCGGCCCTGCCGAGTTCCACCGTGTGCTCGTCCAGAAACCTTGCCCTGGCCCGGATGAACTTGAATTTGCCGGTATGGAGCTGCTTTGCCCGGTAATCGGCAAAATCATTGATCAGCAAATTCTTCCGCGCCATCACCTTCTTAAAATCGAAACCGACCTTTCCGGCGCGAATGCCCCAGGGCTCGGAATGGCTGGCGAGGTGCATCACTTCCGCCGCATAAAGCAGCGCCTTGGTGGGCATGCAGCCGCGCAGGATGCACAGCCCGCCGACCTCGTCGCCACCTTCGATGACAACGGCTTTCAAACCCGCGGCGGCGGCGGTTCTGGCCGCCGCGTAACCACCACTGCCACCGCCCAGGATTGCCACGTCAAAATCAAACCGGTTCATGCCGGTAGGATGGAAGCGATTTCAAATTTGACAACCCGATTCAACCGTTTAACGATGGAACGATAAACGAACCATGAGCGACATTATTTATCCCCGCAGCCCGCGCGAAACGATGGATGGCTGGATGTATCTGCCGCGTTACCTTGACAAAATCCGCCTGCATCTGGCGGGCAAACTGCACGCCGATTATCAGGAAAATCTTGGCAAAGGCTTTGATGCCCTGTGGCTCAAATACGCCGGGGTCACGCACGAACAAATGATTGACCTGGTGAAAAAATCCATCACCGACGGCGAAATCTGTGACTGGGTGCGCCAGAACGTAAAAAAAGCGCCGGCGGACAAGGCGGCCCACGCGCGGGACATGTTGAGCCGTCCGCTGCCGGGTGACGAAGCCGCCCACGCGCGGTTGAAAATGCGCAAGGAACAATGCGGCGGTTCGCACCGGGAAGACGTCAAAACCTTTGTGGACGTGATCGACCTGGACGAGAAGCGGATTTAACCCGAATTCCGAAGTTGCCGGTGGTGGCGGGTTGGCTGAGGGCGCCCCGGAGTGCGCCCGTCCTCGGGCGCAGCCACAGGCTTGTTTTCAGCGACAGGATAGTTTCCAACGGCTCACCCATCCCACGCTGCTGCGGCCGGGCCGACCGCACTCCGCAAACGCAGAAATTTAACTTCGGTTTTCGGGTTTAAAGCTAAAAACGAGCCGGCCACAGCGCCGCGCTTGGGGGGCACGGCTCATCTCTCCAAGCTCCAATGCAAACTGGTGATGGCCGTGACGCCATTACCCCAAACGGCGTATTATTTAGTTACGTCCTGTTTTTTCGCTTCCCAGTCGCGGGTCTGAGCTTCGCCGTCCCGGGTGAATTCGATTTTGCCCTTGATAGTGCCGTCCGCAATCGTGCCGGAATATTTGTTCGTGAACGTATTGTCGTTGAACGAGCGCACCACGGAGAACGAAACGTCCGCTCCCGCGGCTTTGCCGTCGATAATATCCATGCTGTTGATCTGGCCGCCGCGTCCCGGCGCCGTCAGTTTGCCCGTCAGCGTGTCACCCTCCAGCTTCAGCACCAGGGTGTTTGTCCGGTCCGGACCACCATTGCGGCCGGGCATGGTCCAAACATAAGTACCCGAGGGATCCGTGGTTTTGTCATCAGCCCAGGCCTGAACCAAAACCCCTGTCAGGAGCAAGGTGCTGGCCAATACTTTTGCGAATTTGTTTAACTTCATGAGTTTATTGTGGTTGCTTGAGTTGCCCCTTAAATGCATTCCAACAGCGCATCGGGGTGAATTACTGAAGGTAAGACCGTCGCCGGTGTCAAAAGGTTACACGCTTGGGTAAGCCAGCCGATAACCGTTCTTCACGACCAACTTCCAGTTCAAACTTTTACCTCGCTGAACTGGATCATGGGCTCGATCGAAGTGTAGTTTGGAATGTCACCCATTATCTCCGCCGCCTGCGGGCCAAACGCAGCCTAAAAGGTGCTGATGGATTCAAATGTGAAGTACACCATCATCACAAATGCCGGAGGTGGGGCCGGCGACGCCCTGATCAACGGAGGTGGTCTTTGCGGCAGCGCCTGGCTTGCTCACGACCATCGGCAGGTGCTTGGCAAAGTAATAAAGCGGTGTCGAATCGTGCACCTGGTTGGTTTGGGTAAAGGACGCTGACTTTGATCATAATTTGGTTGGTTGAGGGTGGCTCCAAACCGTTTGCCAAACGCTTGTCATCCGGACCCTCATGCGCGGCCGACGCTTGGGTTTGCCCCTAAATTGTTCTTTGGTTCACTGGCCGGCGTAGAAGGCGTCCACCTTGGCGGCGACGTCCTTGTAGCCGATGTCCATCTCGTAGATAAGCTTGAACTGTTCGACGGCGTCCGCTTTTTTGCCCATGCTCTCGAGCACACAGCCGAGGTTGTAAACCATCTCCTTCTTTTCGTCGTCAAAGACGGGTTTTTCCTTGATGGCGTTCTGTAATTGGCGCGCGGCCATGTCGTACATCTTGCGTTTGGCATAGCACTGCGCGAGATAGTTCATCGCCAAAAGGCGTTTGTGCGGGTTGCCCTGCGCCTTCTGGAATTCCTGGATGGCCTCGGTGATTTTGCCCGCCTCGAAATATAACTTGCCCATTTCAAACCGGATCATCAGGTCGGTCGGGTATTTTTCCACGCGCTGCTGGCATTCGGTGAGCTGGTAGTTTAATTTCTCAGCCTGGATTTTGGCCGACTGTTCCGCGTAGTCGGGCGCGGCGGGGTCGAGTTGCTCCAATTGAAAGTCGTACTTGCGCACGACAGTTTTGGCCATGGCGAGTTCGAGTGACGAATCGCCGCCGAGGTCGGAATTCTTGACGCGGCCAAAAAGTTCCAAGGCGCGGTCGAATTGATTCTTTTGGGTGTAAAGCTCGGCGAGGGAACGGATGAGCTTGAGATTCTCCGGCTCGGTTTGCAGGCGGGTTTCGTATTCGTTGATGAGCCGTTCGGTGGTGTCCTCGCTTTTCACGACCCGTTTTTCCTGTTCGAGCGAGACGGCCTCCTTTTTGTCCTTCAAAATGTCGCGGTAGGAACCCTTGCCGCCTTCGAGGGCGCCATAACCGCCCTCGTCGAGGGTTTTGCGCGCGGACAAATCCTTGAGCGCCTGTCCCAGCTCGCCGTCATTCGGCGAACTGCGCAACAGTTCCATCAGGACCTGTTCGGCGCGCCGGGTATCGCCGCCGCCGACGACCAGCGAGTTCGCAAATTCAACCGCCAGGCTTTTGTCCTTGGGCGAATTTTTCACCAGAATCTCCAGGGACATGACGCCCGTGCGCGGCAATTCGAGCGCCTGCGCGGCCTGCACGATCAGACGGTGTCCGGCGGTGCTGTTGGGGTCGCTGTTCAAAATCTGCTCGGCGATGGCGAGGGCGCCGCCGGGATTGTTGCGCAAGGCGAGCTGGCCTTTGGCCACGAGCGGCGAGGAACTGGCGCCGCTCAACATTTTCTTAAAAAAACCGCCGCCGCCGCCGGCCTTGCGGCCCTGGATTTCGCGCAGCGCCTTGCGGCCATCGAAGAATCCCGGTTCCTTTTCCAGCACCTGATTGTAAAGCGCGATGGCGTAATCGTAGTTTTCCCGTTGCGCGGCCTCGGTGGCCTTGGTGTACAGGACCCGCGCGTCCCGCGAAATTTCATTGATTTCTTTTTCTGCCATGATGTCTGCGATGTTGGGTTAAGATTGCTTCTGGCCGGTTAAAAATCAATCCCGAAGACTGGTCAACCGCATTGCGCCCGGTGCCGGAGCGCGTGGTCCACCAGCACCAGCGCCGTCATGGCCTCCACCATCGGCACGGCGCGCGGCAGGACGCAGGGGTCGTGCCGTCCGCGGCCCTTGAGGGTCGTGTTGTGGAGGCGCACATCCACGGTGTTCTGCGGATGCATCACCGTGGCCACGGGTTTGAAGGCGACCCGAAAAAAAATCGTCTGCCCGTTGGAAATACCACCCTGAATGCCCCCGGAAAAATTCGTGGTGGTGAATACCGTTCCGCGTTTCGCGCGGAACGGGTCGTTGTGCTGGCGGCCGGTGAGCAGGATGCCGCCGAAACCCGAGCCGATTTCAAACGCCCTGGACGCGGGCAGACTCAGCATCGCCTTGGCCAGGTCGGCTTCGAGTTTGTCGAACACCGGTTCGCCCCAACCCACCGGCACGCCGCGCGCAATTCCTTCCACGATGCCGCCGACGGTGTCGCCCGCCCGCCGCATTTTCTCAATAAGCCGGATCATTCTCTCCGCTGTTGGGCGGTCGGGACAGCGGACGATGTTGGCTTCGACATCCTTGAGTTTCACCCGGTCCGGGTTCACGTTGGCGATGATTTTCTGGACTTGTTTGACATAGGCCAGGGTTTCCACGCCGAACCGTTCGCGCAGGATTTTTTTGGCGATGGCGCCGGCCGCGACGCGGCCGACGGTTTCGCGGGCGCTGGCGCGGCCGCCGCCCTGCCAGTTGCGAATGCCATATTTGGCAAAGTACGTGAAGTCCGCATGCGACGGGCGGAACTTTGTTTTCATTTCCGCGTAGGCTTCGGGGCGGGCATCCGTGTTTTTGACCCACAGGCAGATGGGCGTGCCCAGCGTCCGGCCCGCGAAGGTGCCGGAAAGGATTTGCACCGTGTCGGATTCCTGGCGCGGCGAAACGATTTTGGATTGGCCGGGCCGGCGCCGCTCCAGGTCGGGCTGGATGTCGGCCTCGGAAAGCTTGAGGCGCGGCGGGCAGCCGTCCACGACCACACCCACGCCGCCGCCGTGGGATTCGCCCCACGTCGTGATGCGGAACAATTGTCCGAAGCTGCTGGCCATGCGGACCATGATGGGGAAAAAGTGACGCGGGGTCAAATCTGGTTCGTCTTATTCTTAATCCTGATCTTAATCGCAATCCGTACGTGGAAGATTATGATTACGATGACGATCTAGATTAAGACTGGAGTCAAATCCCGCTTGAAACTTGGAACCTGAAACTTGAAACTCTCCGCCACATGAATCGCATT
>Ga0187887_10002526_pt1 | contig 14600 bp, 9 predicted proteins | sample June2016WEW_7_10_FD_132977 | JGI IMG/M metagenome (GOLD analysis project Ga0187887, IMG submission 132977) | Peatland microbial communities from SPRUCE experiment site at the Marcell Experimental Forest, Minnesota, USA - June2016WEW_7_10 | ecosystem: Environmental > Terrestrial > Soil > Wetlands...
CATGCGGCTCGGCGACGAGGCCCGCGCCCCGATGGAAGTGATCCCCACCGGATCCATCGCGCTGGACGTCGCGCTGGGCATCGGCGGCCTGCCCCGCGGCCGGGTCGTCGAGGTGTACGGGCCTGAGGGCAGCGGCAAGGCGCTCGCTCTGGACACGCCGATCCCGACACCCAAGGGCTGGACCACGATGGGCGAGCTGTCACCAGGCCAGGAGGTATTCGCTGGGGATGGCTCGACCACCCAGGTAACCTTCGCCACGCCTGTCATGACGGATCATGAGTGCTTCCGGGTCAGGTTCTCCGACGGCACGGAGATCGTCGCTGACGCGGACCATCAATGGGTGACGACCACACTGTGGGGCCGCACCGAGCGGTGGTCTCCGGCGGTCGTGACCACGCGGGACCTGAGGGCGACCTTGTGGGCGCGAGACGGCCACACGCTTAACCATGCGATCCAGACTTGCGGCCCGCTGGAATATCCGGCCCAGGAACTCCCGGTGGCGCCGTACACGCTGGGGGCATGGCTAGGTGACGGAAGCACGGACGACGCGAGGATCACCTGCGTGGATCCGGAGATCCTGCGCGAGCTAGGGATTCTTGGGAGCAAGCGCATCCCGGAACGCTACTTGCACGGCTCCGTTGCCCAGCGGCTCGCGCTCCTGCAAGGGCTCATGGACACAGATGGAACTGTGCGCGCCGGCGGATCGGGGGCCGGCCAGGGATTTGGCAGTGCCGCATGTGAGTTCTGCGTGACGAACGAGCGACTGGCCAGCGACGTGCTTGAGTTGCTGCTTGGTCTTGGCATCAAGGTCACGATGCGCGAGGCCCCTGCGGTGCTCCATGGGCGTGCTGTCGGCACCTGGTATCGGCTGGGCTTCCAGACAGAACTGCCGGTGTTCCGGCTGCCCCGGAAGGCCGCCCGGCTCACGCCGCTGCGCACACGCAGGGCGAAGCTCAGGTATGTGACGGCCGTCGAGCCGGCTTCCTCGGTGCCCGTCCGCTGCATCCAGGTGGACCACCCAAGCCACACATACCTGGCAGGACGCGAATGTGTGCCGACCCACAACACCACGATCGCGCTGCACGCCGTGGCCAGCGCGCAGAAGGCCGGGGGCATCGCCGCGTTCATCGACGCCGAGCACGCGCTGGACCCGGACTACGCCAAGAAGCTCGGCGTGGACACCGACGCGCTGCTCGTCTCCCAGCCGGACACCGGGGAGCAGGCCCTGGAGATCGCGGACATGCTGATCCGTTCCGGGGCGATCGACGTCGTCGTCATCGACTCGGTGGCCGCGCTGGTACCCCGGGCTGAGATCGAGGGCGAGATGGGCGACAGCCACGTGGGCCTCCAGGCCCGGCTGATGTCCCAGGCCCTGCGGAAGATCACCGGTGCGCTGAGCCAGACCAAGACCACTGCGATCTTCATCAACCAGCTGCGCGAGAAGGTCGGGGTGATGTTCGGCTGCATGTCGTACGCGACCCGGGTGACCCTGGCGGACGGCACGCAGGAGAAGATCGGCAAGATCGTTAACCAGCGCCAGGACGTCGAGGTCCTCTCCTACGACCCGGAATCTGGGCGCATAGTCCCGCGCCGCATCGTCAACTGGTTCAACAACGGCCGCACCGAGCGGTTCCTCCAGTTCACCGTGGCCAAGTCAGGCGGGAACGGCAAGGCCCAGTTCGCAGCGACGGAGAACCACCTGGTCCGCACGCCTGGAGGCTGGCGCGAAGCAGGAGAGCTGATCCCTGGTGACCGGGTTGCCCTCGCCGAGCCCTGGCGGCTGAGCGGGCAGCAGATGGAGCTCATCCTGGGTGCGCTGATGGGGGATGGGAGCCTCTCGCCGAACCCGCGGGGCAGGTCAGGTACCCGGTTCCGGATGGGCCACGAAGCCAAGCAGGCCGCGTACCTGGACTGGAAGGTCAGCCTCCTCGGCAACATCCGGTGCACGCTATCTTCCAATGCCAAGGGCGCGGTCTTCGCTGACCTGACCCCGCTTCCCGAACTGGCTGAACTGCGTGAGGCGGTGTACTTCGGGGATGGCAAGAAGCACCTCAGCTGGGAATACCTGAAGGCGCTCACGCCATTCGCCCTCGCGGTCTGGTACATGGACGATGGCTGCTTCACGGTCAGGTCGAGGGGCGTCCAGGAGAGGACGCGGGGCGGCACCGGACGGATAGAGATCTGCGTGCAGGCGATGAGCCCGGGCTCCCGTGAGCGGCTCGCCGACTACCTGCGGGATACCCACAGGCTCGACGTCAGGGTCGTCACCCGTGGTTCCCGGAGCCAGGCCATCCTGCAGTTCACCACTGCGGCGTCAGAGAAATTCCAGAAGCTTGTCGCGCCGTACATTCATCCGTCGATGGAGTACAAGCTCCTGCCACGATTCTGCGGGCAGTTCCGGGTGGAGCCGGAGTTCGTCCCGGCTGAGATGCGCCTGGTGCCAGCCAGGATCCTGGACATCCACGTCAAGCCGCCGGCGAGGTCGATGAACCGGTTCGACATCGAGGTGGAGGGATCGCACAACTACTTCGTCGACGGGGTCATGGTGCACAACAGCCCCGAGACCACCAGCGGCGGCCGGGCGCTCAAGTTCTACGCTTCGGTGCGACTCGACGTGCGCCGGATCGAGACCCTGAAGGACGGCACCGAGGCCGTGGGCAGCCGGACCCGGATCAAGGTGGTCAAGAACAAGTGCAGTCCCCCGTTCAAGGTCGCGGAGTGCGACATCATTTTCGGTACCGGGATCAGCCGGGAGGGCGGCTTGATCGACCTGGGAGTCGAGCAGTCCATCGTGCGCAAGTCGGGGGCCTGGTACACCTACGAGGGCGATCAGCTCGGGCAGGGCAAGGAGAACTCCCGCAACTTCCTCCGGGACAACCCGGACCTCGCGAACGAGATCGAGAAGAAGATCAAGGAGAAGCTCGGCGTCGGGCCGCGCATCGACGCGGAAGCCGCACCGGCCGCCGGGGCCGGCGACAACGGATCGGCTCCTGGTGCCCCCGCGGCCGGTTCCCCGGCGGGTAGTGGTGCCCCAGTGACCCGGGCGGCGGCGGGCCGGGCGGCCGCGGGCCGGGCCGCGGGTGCGCCATCGGGCGTGGGCGGCGGTGCCTGACCGGCCGGCGACCAGGCGTACGCCGTCCCAGCCCGCAGCTCGGGCTGGGACGGCCGACGCGGAGGCTGACCCGGTCAGGGACCCTGTGGAGCGGGCCCGGCAGCTCTGCCTGCGGCTCCTGACCGGGCGGCCGCGGACCCGGGTCCAGCTCGCGGAGGCCATGAGCCGCCGCGGAATCCCCGATGACGCGGCCGCCGCTGTCCTGGCCCGCTTCACCGAAGTGGGCCTAATCGACGACGCCGCGTTCGCCCGCGCCTGGGTCGAGTCCAGGCATCACGGCCGGGGTCTGGCCCGCCGGGCACTCTCGGCCGAGCTGAAGCAGCGTGGCGTGGACGGCCGGGACATCAGCGAGGCCGTGAGCGCCCTTGATCCCGCCGACGAGATCGCCACCGCCCGGCGGCTGGTGGCGAAAGGCCTCGCCGCCAGCCGGGGCAAGCCGCTGCCCACCCGTGTCCGCCGGCTGGTCGGGCTGCTGGCCCGGAAGGGCTATCCGGGACCGATCGCCTACCGGGTGGTCCGCGAGGCCCTCGATCAGGAAGGCGTCGACGCCGCGGCGGCCGGGATCGATCTCGACGACATGGCTCTGACCATTGCCGATGGTGACGCAGATCCGGCCTAGGGCCTCAGTGGCCCTGTGCAACTGCGATGCGGATTATAGGTAGCTGGCTTGTTACACAGGGTAAGAATTAAGAAGATCGCAACGGACTGCTTGCCCAAAACGTTATCTCCGCTTAACCTCACGGCAGCGAGGTGTTACTCCGTGCCATGCGGATGAAATGAGTAAATACAGCCTGTGACCGCCCGAAGGTCACGGACTTTGACTGGTTCTGGCCCGGGCGGGGACGCTCATCCGGGCCGATAGGCCCGATAGGGCTCCCGCCCGGGGGCTCAGCCGGGTCACTGCAGGACGGCCGGGTCATGGCCCGGCCGGGACTTAGGTCCGCGCGCTTTCGACGAAAGGCCGCGAATGCTTCGGCCGGCGCTGGCCGCCTGGTGCTCTACCCGGTGACCAGCCGGGGCCGGATCTGGGCGTGCCGCCGGGGCGGTTCGCCCACGTCGGCTGGCTTAGCCGACCTCGGCGGGCGAGGGCCTCCTGGCCTAACCGGGCTAGGGCATCCGGGCCGGCACGAGCCGGGCCGGGCCGACTGGAGGCGCGCGCCAGGCCTAGAGTCAGTTGTGCGGTCGGCCGCCACGCCGCGGCAGGCTGATGGCGGGCATGACCCCTCGCTGCAGGGTTTCCCCCTGGCACCACACCCTGGTGCCGGGGCCGGCGAGCAGGATTGGGGTGTGCCATGAGCAGCGCAATCTCTCTCGTTATCGGGGCTGTCGGGCTGCTGGCGGCCGTGTTCGCGCTGATCGTCGTGCTGCGCAGGCTGCCGGGCCGCGACCAGCCCGCCGTACTGGCGCCGCCTGCGGCCGAGCCAGCCCGCACGGAGGCTGCCCGCACCGAGGCTGCCCGCACCGAGGCTGGCCGCACGGAGCCAGCCCGCTCGGAGGCTGGCCGCACCGGGTCAGCCGGCGCGCAGGCAGCCCGGGCGGAACCAGCCGGCGCCGAGGTAGCCGCCGGGGAGGCCGCCGCCGCGGAGGCCACGGCTGCGGCCCAGCGAACGCTGGAAGAAGCCAGCCGGGAGGCCAGTCAGGTCCAGGCCCGGGCGGAGACCGATGCCGCCGCCATCATGCGCGAAGCAGGGCTGGCCGCCGACAAGGCCGCCCAGGCCAGCCGGGACGCCGAAGAGGAACTGCGGGCGGCCCGGGCCGAGGCCCGCGAGTTGCGTGCCGATCTTGAGCGCCGCGAAGCACGGCTGGCCGAACGGGAGACCCGCCTGGATGCTGAGTTCGCCAAGCTGGAGGAACGCTTCGCGAGCCTGGACCAGGTCCGTGTGGACCTGGAAACCCGGCGGGCTGACCTGGACCGGCTGGACGAGGAACGCCGCCAGGTCCTGGAGCGGGCCGCCGGCCTGACCGCCGATCAGGCTAAGGCGGAACTGGTCGCGGGTATCCAGAACCAGGCCAAGCGAGAGGCGGCGCTGCTGGTCCGGGAGACCGAGAACGCGGCCCGCCGGGACGGCGAGGAACGGGCCCGGCGGATCGTGACCCTGGCCATCCAGCGGGTGGCCAGCGAGCAGACCAGCGAGTCGGTCGTCTCCGTGCTGCACCTTCCGGGCGATGAGATGAAGGGCCGGATCATCGGCCGGGAAGGCCGGAACATCCGCGCCTTCGAGTCTGTCACCGGGGTCAACCTCATCATCGACGACACGCCCGAAGCGGTGCTGCTGTCCTGCTTCGACCCGGTGCGCCGTGAGGTCGGGCGGCTCACCCTGGAACGGCTCGTCCTCGACGGCCGGATCCACCCGCAGCGGATCGAGGAAGCGTACGAGCGCAGCAAGGGCGAAGTGGAACAGTTGTGCGTGCGCGCGGGTGAGGACGCGCTGGTGGAGCTGTCCATCACCGACCTGCATCCCGAGCTGGTCACCCTGCTCGGCCGGCTGCGTTACCGCACCTCCTACGGCCAGAACGTGCTCCGCCACCTCGTCGAATCCGCGCACATCGCCGGCATGATGGCCAGCGAGCTCGGGATGGACCCCGCGCTGCTGAAACGTTGCACGGTGCTGCACGACGTGGGCAAGGCCCTGACCCACGAGGTCGAGGGCAGTCACGCCCTGATCGGCGCGGAGATCGCACGGCGCTACGGCGAGTCTGCGGATGTGGTGCACGCGATCGAGGCCCACCACAACGAGGTCGAGGTCCGCACGGTCGAGGCCGTGCTTACCCAGGCCGCGGACGCGATCAGCGGCGGCCGCCCAGGCGCCCGGCGCGAGTCGCTGGAGGCCTACGTGAAGCGGCTGGAGCGGCTGGAGCAGATCGCCACCGCCCAGCCTGGGGTGGAGAAGGTTTTCGCCATGCAGGCGGGCCGGGAGATCCGGGTCATGGTCAAGCCGGAGCGGGTGGACGATATCCAGGCCCAGGTGATCGCGCGGGACGTGGCCAAGCAGGTGGAAGAGGAACTCACCTACCCCGGGCAGATCCGGGTAACGGTCGTCCGGGAATCACGCGCCACCGAGTTCGCGCGCTAACTAACGGGCGGTCAGCTCGCGGATCTGGCCACCTGGGCTGGCTGGCCGGGCCCCACGGGCTCGTCGCCGTGCTGCCCCGCCCCAGCCTCCTGCTGTCCCGCCCGGGCCCCCTGCCGACCCGCCGCCGCCCCGGCCCCCTGGGCCCCAGCCCCAGGCCGGGCTCCGTCGCCTCCCGCCCCTGCAGTCCCCGCCGCCCCAGCAGTCCCCCGGACCGCGCCCTCCTGACCCGCGCTCTCCTGGGCCGCCTTCCGGGGCTCGGTCAGGGGCAGCTGCGGGATCCCCGGCGGGGTGAAGCCGAGCACCTGCCCGTAGAACGACAGTTCTGCCTCCAGCGCCGCGATAATCGTCTCCGCGCGCCGGAAGCCGTGCGACTCGCCCTTGAACGTGAGCAGGGCATGCCGGATGCCGCGGGCGGACAGCTCGGCGGCGATGCTCTCGGCCTGCCGGGGCGGCACAATCGGGTCGTCGAGCCCCTGGAGCAGCAAGACCGGGCAGGTGGCGTCGGTCACGTGGCCGGCCGGGGACCTTTCCGCGTACACGTACTCGAACCCGGGCAGCGGGCCGATCAGGCCGTCCAGGTAATGCGACTCGAAGTCGTGCGTCTCGGCCGCGAACGCGCGCAGATCAGCCACCCCGAAGTAGGACGCCGCCGCGCTGAACACCCGGTGCTTGGCCGCGTGCGTGGTGACGGCGGCCAGCGCCGTCCAGCCGCCCGCCGACGCGCCCCGGATCCCGAGGCGCTCCGGGTCGGCCTCGTCCTTGCCGGCCAGGGCCAGCGCGGCGGCCACCGCGTCCTCCACGTCCACCACGCCCCACTGCATGCGCAGCCGCTCCCGGTAACTGCGGCCGTACCCGGTGGAACCCCCGTAGTTCACGTCGATAACGCCGATACCCCGGCTGGTGAAGTAGGCCTTCTCCAGGTCGAGCAGGCCGGTCGCGTGCGAGGTCGGGCCGCCGTGCGCCCACACGATGTACGGCGGCCGTTCCCCGTCCGGGGCCACCGCCTGCGGGTGGGTCGGCGGGTACACCAGCGCGTGCACGTTGCGGCCGTACTGGCCCTCCAGCCGGACCTGGCTCGGCACCGGCAGGTACCCGGCCTCGGGGATCTCCTCGGTCTCCCGGCGGAGCACCTGCGACTTGCCGGTGGTCGCGTCGATCCGGACCACCGACAGCGGGGTCTGCGGTCCGCCGGCCACCGCGACTATCGTGTTGCCGTCCGCGGACACGCCCGGCACGAACTCCTGGAACGGGAGCTCGAGGTCGGTGAGGTCGCCGGTCTCCGGGTCGAGCAGGCCCAGCCGCATCCCGCCCTGGCCGTGCAGCACGGCCAGCCGCCCGTCGCCCAGCGCGGCGTAGGGCCGCCCGCCCAGTTGCCACAACGGCTCGGCGAACTCCTCCTCGGCCGGGTACAGCGCCTGGGCCGGCTCGCCGACCAGGCCGACCTGGTAGACGTTCCACCAGCCGGGCCAGTCCGAGACCACGTACAGGCTGGTCTCGTCGCGCCACACCGGCGCCAGCACAGACTCTCGCATCCCGCCCTTAACCAGCCGCCCGCGCCCGAGCGCCCCATCGGAAATCTGGGCCACCCGCAATTCGGTCCCATCCCAGGGCATCCGGGGGTGGTTCCAGGAAATCCAGGCCAGCCTGCTCCCATCCGGTGACAACGTCGGAAAGGCAAAAAAATCCGGGCCGCTGACCAGTTCACGGATTGCCGCGGGGTCGTCGGCCGCACTCCCGTCCAGCGGCACGGCCACGAGGCTGCGGGTGATCTTCCCGCCCTCATGCCGCTCCTGGACGCCCCACACCTCCCGGCCGTCTGGCGACAAGGTGAAATCCGCGAAGCGCAGCACGACTGGGCCGCGGTCCGCGGTCCCCCCGCCGCCGGCGGCCCCCCCGCCGCCGGCGGCCCCCCCGCCGCCGGCAGCCGCCCCGCCGCCGGCAGCCGGCGGCTCAAGTGGCGTCAGCGGGGTCGGCGCGGCGGCCTCCGCGGCTGACTCCGCGTTCTTCCGCTTGGCATTCACCGGCTCGGCCGCCAAGTACAGCCGCTGGTCCTCATAATTCGCAAAAACGACAGCCCGCCCCGCCGCGCTCGTGCCGTCCTCAGCCCGCCCGGGCACCGGCAGGTAAGCCCGGCCGCCGTATTCATGCACCCGGCTCCGCGCGTTCCACGGCGCGGGCAGCATGGCCCGCTGCTGGCCATCAGCGTCACAGCAGACAACCGTCACCCGGCCGCCCTCGTCCGGCCGCCCCTCCTGCCACCACACGTCGGTCCCGGTGACCATGGGGAAGGAGATCAGTACCTTTCCCCTGGCCACGTCGGCCGCGGTGATGGGGGAGGGCCAGGCACCGTACGGGATCCGGGGAGCTGAAACGCTGTCTGTCATAGGGGATATCGTCTACCATTCGCGCGTCTGCCAGGGTTGATTCCGGACATGCCAGGGACTCGGCGGGCCGATTCCGGACATGCCGAGCTCTCCCCGGGGAGATTCCGGACATGCCGTCCAGTGCGCGTACCCTCGGATGCGAAATGAGCGCCTCCCGCACATACCAGATACGCACCTACGGGTGCCAGATGAACATGCACGACTCCGAGCGGCTGGCTGGCCTGCTCGAAGACGCTGGTTACCAGCGTGCCCCCAGCGGGGAACCCGCCGACGTGGTCGTATTCAACACCTGCGCCGTCCGCGAGAACGCCGATAACCGGCTCTACGGCAACCTGGGTCATCTGCTGCCGGTCAAGCAGTCCCGGCCCGGGATGCAGATCGCCGTGGGCGGCTGCCTGGCCCAGAAGGACCGGGCCGGAATCGCCGAGCGGGCGCCCTGGGTCGACGTCGTGTTCGGCACGCACAACATCGGCTCGCTGCCCGCCCTGCTCGAACGGGCGCGGGTCCTGGAAGCCGCGCAGGTGGAGATCGCCGAGTCGCTGGAGCGGTTCCCCTCGGTCCTGCCCGCCCGCCGCGAATCCAGCTACTCCGCCTGGGTGGCCATCTCGGTGGGCTGCAACAACACCTGCACCTTCTGCATCGTGCCCAGCCTGCGCGGACGGGAGGAGGACCGGCGGCCGGGCGACGTGCTGGCCGAGGTCCGGGCGCTCGCGGAAGACGGCGTCGTCGAGGTCACCCTGCTCGGGCAGAACGTGAACTCCTACGGCGTGGGCTTCGGTGACCGGCTGGCGTTCGGCAAGCTGCTGCGCGCGTGCGGCGGGATCGACGGTCTGGAGCGGGTCCGCTTCACCTCGCCGCACCCGCGGGACTTCACCGACGACGTGATCGCGGCCATGGCCGAAACGCCGAACGTGATGCCCCAGCTGCACATGCCGCTGCAGTCAGGTTCCGACACCGTGCTGCGGGCCATGCGCCGCGCCTACCGGCGGGAGAAGTACCTGGCCATCCTGGACCGGGTCCGGGCGGCCATGCCGGAGGCGGCCATCACCACCGACATCATCGTGGGCTTCCCCGGCGAGACCGACCGTGACTTCGAGGACACCCTCGGCCTGGTCCGCCAGGCCCGGTTCGCCGGGGCGTTCACGTTCCAGTACTCGCCGCGCCCGGGCACCCCGGCGGCCGGGATGGACGGGCAGGTGCCCCCCGGGGTGGTCGCCGAGCGTTACCAGCGGCTCGCCACGCTGGTCGACGACGTGTCGCTGGCCGAGAACGAGGTGTTCACCGGCCGCGGGGTCGAGGTGCTGGTCGCCGAGGGCGAGGGCCGCAAGGACGGCGCCACGCACCGGCTGTCCGGCCGGGCCCGGGACAACCGGCTGGTGCACTTCGCCCCCGGTGACACCGCCCCGCGCCCCGGCGACGTGGTCACCACCGTGGTCACCCGGGGCGCCCCGCATTACCTGATCGCGGACGCCCCGCCGCGGTCGCTGCGGCGTACCCGGGGTGGCGATGCCTGGCAGGCCCGCCGGGACGGCCTGGTCGGCCCGGTGGCGGCCGGCCCGGCGCCCGCGGTCTCGCTCGGCATGCCCGTTATCGGCCGCCCGGCCTGACCGCGCGCTACCCCGCGGTCCAGCCTGACCCGGAACCGATCAACCCTGCCCCCCGGACCTGCGTCTTCACAGGTGGGCGGCCTACGGGGCCGCCATCACCAAGGGGGAATATTCATGCTTTTTTCCGTGAGTACCGTCCGCCGGGCCGCAGTGGCCCTGGCGGTTGGCTGCACCACCGCGCTGACCGCGACGGCTGCCTCGGCGGCCCCGACCACCCCCGCGCACTCGGCGCGGCCGGCGGTCATCCCGGCGTGCGCCCGGGCCGGCCTGAGGTTCGGGGTGAGCCAGGGCAGTGGCGCCGCGGGCTCCTTCACCTACCTGCTGAGGTTCACCAACACCTCGCGCCGCACCTGCTACCTGGCCGGGTTCCCGGGCGTCTCGGCGGTCAACCGGCACGGGCGGCAGCTGGGCAGCCCGGCGGCCTGGGTCGCGGGGGCCCCGCTGCGGGTGGTGGTCCTGCGGCGTGGCTGGACCGCGCACGCGGCGCTGCAGATCACCGACGTCACGGACTTCACGCGCCGGCTGTGCCGGCCGGCGGTGGCTCGCGGCCTGAACGTCATCGCGCCGAACCGGGCTTTCCCGGCTTTTGTCCGGCTGCGCTTCCTGGCCTGCTCCCGCCCAGGCCTGGTCTACCTGCGGGTCAGGCGGGTCCAGCCGGGCCGCGGCCACCTCTAGCCGAGTCCTGAGCCGGCCGCCCTCAGGGGCTGGCCGGCGGCGAGGCTAGCCAGCACGGGGCGGGCAGGCCGGGACTGGTCCCGGCCTGCCCGCCCGGTGACAGACTGGGCACATGGCAGACCCGGTGATCGCGGTCCTGGGCCCGACCGCGGCCGGCAAGTCCGATCTCGCCCTGCGGCTGGCCCGTGACCTCGGCGGCGAGGTCATCAACGCCGACTCCATGCAGCTGTACCGGGGCATGGACATCGGCACCGCCAAGCTCACGATGGCGCAGCGGCAGGGCATCCCGCACCATCTGCTCGACATGTGGGACGTGCGGTATCCCGCGAACGTGGCCGAATACCAGCGGATGGCGCGGGACGCCATCGCCGCGGTTACGGCCCGCGGCCGGGTGCCGATCCTGGTAGGCGGCTCCGGGCTGTACCTGCGGGCCGCCCTGGACGACCTGAACTTCCCGGGCACCGATCCGGCGGTGCGCGAGCGCCTGGAGGCCGAGCTGGCCGCGGCGGGCCCGGCCGCACTGCACTCCAGGCTGGCCACGCTCGACCCGGGCGCGGCCGTGGGCATCCTGCCCAGCAACGGCCGCCGGATCGTGCGCGCGCTGGAGGTCATCGAGCTGTCCGGGCAGCCGTTCACCGCGACGCTGCCGCGCTACGACTCGCTGTACCCGGCGGTGCAGATCGGGCTGCGGGTCAGCCGCGGTGAGCTGGACCGCCGGATCGCGGTCCGGGTGGCGTCGATGTGGCGCGACGGCCTGGTGGGGGAGGTGCGCGGCCTGGAGCAGGCGGGGCTGCGTGAGAGCCGGACGGCCAGCCAGGCGCTGGGCTACGCCCAGGTGCTGCGGTTCCTGGCCGGGGAGTGGGGCGAGGACGAGGCCCGCGAGCAGACGGTCAAGGCGACCCGGCGGTTCGCCCGCCGCCAGGAGTCGTGGTTCCGCCGTGACCCGCGGGTGATCTGGCTCGACGCCGGTCCCGGGGCGGACCTGCCGGCCCAGGCTGTGGCTACGATCGGCAGATGGGTGAGTTCGCCAGGGGACAGTTCGCCAGGGGACAGTTCGCCAAAGGACATGGCACCGAGAACGACTTCGTGATCCTGCCCGATCCCGGGGGCCGGTGGGACCTCCCCCCGGCGCTCACCGCGCGGCTTTGCGACCGGCGGGCCGGGATCGGGGCGGACGGGGTGCTGCGCGCAGTCCGCACTGCCTCCCTGCCTGCCGCTGAACGGGCCGCCGCTGCCGCCGTCCAAGCCGGGCAGCCCGGCGCGGATCACGCCGAGTGGTTCATGGATTACCGGAACGCGGACGGCGGCATCGCCGAGATGTGCGGCAACGGCATCCGCGTGTTCGCCCGCTACCTGCTGGAGCACGGGCTGGCCACGGGCCCGTCGTTCGCGGTGGCGACCCGGTCCGGCGCCCGCCAGGTCCGCGCCGAACCGGACGGCCGGATCACCGTGGACATGGGCCCGGTCAGCGTGCTCGGCCCCGGTCGGACCGTTATTGGTGGCGCGGTTCGTGACGGCCTGCGGGTGAGCGTCGGGAACCCGCACCTGGCCTGCCTGGTGGACGACGCGCTGGACAAGTTCGACCTGGCCGCGCCGCCGGGCCTGGACCCGGCGGACTTCCCGGACGGCGGCAACGTGGAACTGGTCCGGGTGACCGGGCCGGGCGCGCTCAGCATGCGGGTTCACGAGCGGGGCTCGGGCGAAACGCGCTCCTGTGGTACCGGCGCCGTCGCGGCCGCGGCGGCCGCAGCCTCCGCTACTTCTTCCGCAACGAACACCGTCCCCGCCCAGTGGCACGTCACGGTGCGGGGAGGCGCGCTGACGGTAACCCTGGACGCCGGGTCCAGCTGGCTGACCGGTCCCGCGGTGATCGTGGCCGAGGGGCACCTGGACCCCGGCTGGCTGGCCTCAGCCAGCTGACTCGCAGCCAGCTCAACTCGGCCAGCTCAACTCGGCCAGCTCAACTCGGCCAGCTGACCAGGGCCGCAGGCTCATGAGCCGGTGCACGCCGGGCTGGCCTGGATCAGCCCCAGGCTCCATCCGTACCCGCTGCCGTTCGTCTGCACGGTCAGGTTCAGGCCGATGCCCCGCGGGATCTCCGCGGTATGAACGACGAGCGCGATGACACGCGGGTTGGCGGTCAGGCCGGGGCCTATGATCCTGCCTTGCAGGTCGGCGTTCGCCCGGTCGGACATGTGCACGTTCCGGCAGGCCCGGGGCAGCGGCGGCGTGTCGGACAGCATGCCGCCCTGGAAGGCGACGGCCGCGGGAACCCCGTCGGCGCGCAGTGTGCGCTGGAGCCCGGCCGGGTCACGCAGCTGGCGGACCATGATGCTGACCGTGCCACCCGGCCCTTTCGTCACCGTCCACGCCGCCAGCGTGGTCTCCGGCGCCCGGCTGGCCCGGGCGGTCTGTGTTGCACCGCTGGCCCGTGGTGGCTGGGTGGACTCCAGCGCCGGCCGGCCGCCGCCGCCGGAGACCAGCCCGGCTGTGGTGAACCCGGCCGTGGTCAGGCCCGCCGCGACGGCAACGGCAGCGGTCACGCCGCCCATCCGGCGCCGGGCACGCAGCTTCCGGCCACGGCGAACGGTCGCATCGAGCGGTGTACTCAGGCGGGCGGCGGCGAAGGACTCCCTGACCGCGGTCAGCAGTTCGTCATCGGTTATCACTGGGTCTCCTGCTCTCGGGTCAGTGCGGCGTCCTCGCGGAGCGCGGCGGTGGCGCGGGCCATATGCGCGGTGACGGTGCCGGGGGCGATGCCGAGTACCTGGGCCGTCTGGGCCGTGTCCAGGTCGAGGAAGATCCTCAGCGCGACGACCTGCCGCTGGCGGAGCGGAAGCCGCAGCAGCGCGGCCATTAGTACCTCACCGACACGGCCGCTATCGCGTCCGTCGTCCCGGGGGTCACTCACCTCAGCCTGGGGGAGCGGCACCTCGTGGCGGCGTCTGCGCCACCAGGACACCCTGGTGTTGAGCGCGGTCCGGACCACCCAGGCGCGCGGCGCGGGATGCATGCTCACCGTGGGCCAGGCGGCCCAGGCGCGGGCGAGGGCCTCGGCAACCAGCTCTTCCGCCGCCTGCATGTCGCCCGTGCTGGCCAGCACGGTGCGGAGGCAGTCGTCCTTGGCGGACGAGTAGAACTCCGCGAAATCCATCGGTTCCCGGACCATGACTCTTCTACGTTTCAGGCCCAGGATCCGCTTACCGCGGAAGGTCAGGGTGGCCGGTCAGCTCGGTGACCGGCAGGCCGCGCAGCGACGCGTCGAGCACTTCCGCGATGTGCGCCATGGCGGGCAGGGTGCCCGTCCCGGCTGCGGCCATCGCGGCGGAGATCTGCAGGCTGCAGCCCGGGTTGGCCGAGATGACCAGCGGTGCCCCGGTGGCCAGCACCGAGGCCGCCTTGCGGGCGCCCAGCTCGCCCGCGGCCTCGGGCTGGAGCAGGTTGTACACGCCCGCCGAGCCGCAGCAGGTCCCCGGGTCGGCCGGCTCCACGAGTTCCAGCCCGGGGATGGCGCCGAGCAGCTCACGGGGCTGGCGCCGGATGCCCTGGGCGTGCCCCAGGTGACAGGCCTCGTGGTAGACCGCGGTGACCGGAAGCGGGTGCCGTTCGGCCCGCGGGCCGCCGTCGGCGGCTAGCTCGGCAAGGAACTCGCTGAGGTCGCGGACGCTGCGGGTGAAGCGAGCAGCCCGCCTGGCCCAGTCTGCCGTGCCCGGGTCTGCCGTGCCCGGGTCCGCTGTGCCCGGGTCCG
>Ga0187887_10002527_pt1 | contig 14598 bp, 17 predicted proteins | sample June2016WEW_7_10_FD_132977 | JGI IMG/M metagenome (GOLD analysis project Ga0187887, IMG submission 132977) | Peatland microbial communities from SPRUCE experiment site at the Marcell Experimental Forest, Minnesota, USA - June2016WEW_7_10 | ecosystem: Environmental > Terrestrial > Soil >...
CTGACGAGCGTGTGGCACTACCGGATCATCTGGGCCGGCCTGGCGGTGACGCCGGGGCCTCTGGTGGTGGCGTCGGTGGCCGGCCCCGCTGGTCGACTCGCCGCGAGGATCGGCTTTCGTCCCGTGCTGTTGGCGGGCACGTCGTTCTTCACGCTCGGCCTGCTTCTGTTCGCGCTGCGCGTGGGACTGCATCCCGAGTACCTCACGTGTTGGCTACCCGCGACGCTCGTCTTGGGACTCGGCATCGGTCTCACCTTCCCCGTCCTCGGGGCGACGGCGGTCTCCAGCCTCCAGCCGGAGCGCTACGCGGTGGGCAGCGCCGTCAATCAGACGGCACGCCAGATCGGTGGCGCCATCGGCATCGCCATCCTGGTCGTGATCCTCGGCACGCCCCTCAGCGTGCCCGACGCCCTCGTTCATTTCCGTCACCTCTGGTTCTTCAGCGCGTCGATGGCCGCGGTGTCGGGCCTGGCCTGCGGCTTCCTAGCCGGCGGTCGCCAGCGCGTCGCTTCGACCGTGCGTGACGGCGCCGCGGGCAATGGCGCTGGTCAATAAGAATGGCTTCCGTGGAACCCACCGCCGACCAAACCGACTCCGTGCGCGAGAGGACGGTCGCCTGGCAGGACCCGATGGCCACCGCAACCATCGGACGAACGATGAGCGGGCGCGACTTCTTGGACGCCATTCGAAACGGCGACCTCCCCGCGCCTCCGATCGCCCTGCTGATGGGCTTCAGCCTCGAAGAGGTCGGTGAAGGAAGGGTCGTTTTCGGCTGCACCCCCGACGAGTCGCTGTACAACCCCATCGGCGTGGTCCACGGCGGTCTGGTGTGCACGCTGGCCGACACGGTGATCGGGTGCGCCGTGCACTCTCTCCTCGAACCGGGCGTCGCGTACACGTCGATCGACCTGACGGTCAACTACCTGCGCCCGGTCGTCGCCGACGGAACCAAACTGCTGGCCACCGGCACGGTGACCAAGCCGGGACGTCGCGTGGCATTCGCCACGGCGGAGATTGTCGACGCCAACAATAAAATGGTGGCCACCGCGTCGGGCAGCGTCCTCATCATGGATACCCGAACAAACGCCTGACGCGATAAAGGGCTCTAGGCGACCCGGCGCCGAATCCACCACCAACCAAAACCGGCCAAGAGCAACGCCAGCACTATGAAACTCGTCAACTCGTACCACTGAAACATCCAATAACGACTCGTCGGTTGGTAGGTAATGAGGGAACGCAAATGAAAGCTATTAATACACCTTTGCACCGCGTGTTGCACCGCGAGCGAAGGTGACGAATCATTGCGACTGCCCGCGGGCGGGGCGGGGATCTTGTTCGGGCACCTGCCAACTCCTACGAACTCACTGGCACCGCCTGGCAATTGTCGAAAGTTGATCTCACCGTTGGGACCAATGCCTCCGTTTTGTCCGATGACCTCGCCCGAGGCGTTGATGGTGTTGGACGAGATGATCCACGTGCCCGAATTTCGGATAGGGCCCGCGCCGAACGACGTGGAAAACGGCGCCTGGAAAGCCGTGCTCGCGTGCAGGGGCGAGGCAAACCTTTCGCGAATCCACACCGTGAAGGCAAATCGCACCAAAACAAAACCAACCAGTGTTGCTGCCATGGCTGGCACCGTTCGTCGAATCAGTACTCCCAAGACGGCGCCTAAGGCAAACGCGAAGGCGGCGTAGCCAATCGGAACGATGTCTCGTTGACCAAAGAAACCAAACGGGTCGTCTTGGAGCCGATCGAAGGGACTCGACCACCACGTCACCATGAGACTGAGTACCCCGGCGACGATCATGCTGGCCAGCCCCACCACGCATAACTTCGTTGTAATCCAACGAGCCCTGGTAACGCTCTGCGTCCAGGCCAAACGGTACGTGCCCGATTCCAGTTCCCTGGCAATGAGGGGCGCGCCCCAGAAGATTCCCAGCAGCGCCGGCACCAACTCCAGCAGGAGACTGACCTGCTTCAAGACTCTGTCTTCGTGGAGAAAACTTACCTGCACTGGACCACAGTCGTTGTGGGCGCTGCACGTGACAACGATCGTGTCGTAGAGATGCACCAGGTGTGGTCCCGTCAGCAAAAGAGCAATGGCCAACGCGCCCAGCAACGCTCCCACGACGTATGCCTGCACGCGGAATTGGCGCCACGCGAGCCAGATCATTCTTGACCTTCGACGAGCGCAGTGCGTACCTGGCTCTTGCCCTGGCCCATGTAGGCGAGCACCAAGTCTTCCAAGCTCACCGGTTCGATTGTCCAGCTGGGGTCAAGCACCGGTCCATCGCTGCGCACCAAAACCGTGCTTTGACGCTCAGTGTGACTCGCCTCAATCACGTACTGGTTTTCAATCGTGGCACCTGCCTGCGTGCGCGGGCCTAGCAAACGATGATGCGAGGCAAGCAGGTCTTCAAGTTCACCGGTCAGTTGCACACGAGAGGAGACGAGCACCACCAGGTAGTCGCACACCCTTTCGATGTCGGCCACGAGGTGCGACGACAGTACGACACTGACGTCACCCTCGGCGACCGTCTCCATCAGGATCTGGAGAAATTCACGTCGAGCAAGCGGGTCCAAACTGGCAACTGGCTCGTCGAGGATCAAGATCTCGGGCCGTTTGGCGATGGCCAAGGTGAGGGCCAATTGGGCGCGTTGGCCGCCCGAAAGCTTGCCCGCCTTTTGACGGAGGTCAAGACCCAATTGCCTGATACGAGCCTCGGCCAGTGAATTATCCCACCTGGGATTCATCCGAGATCCAAGTTTCAGGTGGTCCGAGATCGAGAGTGCCGCGTACGTAGGCGTGTCCTGTGCAACGAATCCCACCCGGCCCAATTGGTCGGAATCAATTGCGGGCTCCTTGCCAAAGACCGAGAGACTTCCCTGCGTCGGGGTCAAGAGGCCCACGGCCAGATTCAACAAAGTCGATTTTCCAGCCCCGTTTGGTCCGACGAGTCCGACCACGTGGCCCGAGGGGATTGAGAGCGTGCACTCATTAAGCGCCCAGCGCCGCCCGTAGCGCTTTCCCAGTCCCTCGGCCTCCAGTACGGCGGTCACGCTAGGCCCGCGAAGGAGGTGGACCGAAAGCACTCCTTAAAGAGGGCCTCGATACTTTCGTCATCCAGTCCGGCGGCGCGCGCGTCGCTCAACCAGCCTTGCAAACTGTGGCGCAGGGGTCCGTGAGCGTTGAGCAACGTCTCGCTGAGGGACTTCGTGATGAAGGTGCCCACGCCCGGGCGAGCCGTCGCGAGCCCCTCGTGCTCGAGCTCGCGGTATGCCTTCTGCACCGTGTTCGGATTGATGGCGATCTTTGACACGACCTCCTTGACGGTCGGGAGCTGATCGCCTTCACGCAGGAGTCCGAGCTTCTGAGCCCTTCGGACCTGCTGAACCAACTGAAGATAAGGGGATACTCCGGAACGAGTATCAAGGTAGAAGTTAATCATCACGCCTCTATTTCACTAGTTTCCTAGGTAAATATAGTACTGCGCGCGGCTGCTGTCAAGTGACCCCATTTGCCGCGTGCACCTTCGGAAGATTCGTCAACCAGCCAGCACTCCACCGTGTCCGAATACCGAGTGGCTGCAATGATTCGAATGACGAGCGAGGGGTGAACAGTGAAAGTCGGCATTGGTGCGGGTTACTGGTCCGCGGGACCTCCAGTTGGAGTCGAGCAGCAACTAGTCGAAGCCGAGGAACTTGGTCTCGACAGCTTCTGGACCTCCGAGGCCTACGGGTCTGATGCCTTGACACCCTTGGCCTGGTGGGGATCACAGACCACCTCCATCAAGCTCGGCACCGCGATCTGCCAGATGTCGGCGCGCACGCCCACGGCGCTCGCCATGGCCGCCATGACGCTCGATCACCTTTCGGGTGGCCGAGTGCTGCTCGGCATCGGCGCGTCAGGGCCTCAGGTCGTCGAGGGCTGGTACGGCCAGCCCTACCCGCGGCCCCTTGAGCGCACCAGGGAATACGTCGACATCATGCGACAAGTCATCGCGCGAGAGGCGCCCGTCACGTACGACGGCCAGCACTACCAGCTCCCTTTCGAGGGCGGCTCGGGGCTGGGCAAGGCCCTCAAGTCGACCATCCACCCGATCCGAACGAGCCTCCCCATCCTCCTCGCAGCCGAGGGGCCCAAGAACGTGGCGCTGGCGGCCGAGATCGCCGACGGCTGGCTGCCGTTCTGGTTCTCGCCCAAATCTGACCGCTTCTACCGCGACGCACTGGCCGAGGGCTTCGCCCGCGACGGCGCGCACGCCACGGCCACGAGCTTCGAGGTGGCCTGCACCGTGTACGTCATCGAGCACGACGACGTCGAAGTCGCCGCATCATTCCTCAAGCCGGTGCTCGCGCTGTACGTCGGCGGCATGGGCGCCAAGGGAGCGAACTTCCACCACGACGTCTTCGTGCGCATGGGATGGCGCGACGAATGCGAAGCGATCCAGGACGCGTATCTCGCGGGCGACCGCGACGCGGCGATAGCCATGGTGCCCACCGAGATGGTCGAGGACGTGGCGCTCATCGGACCCGTCGACAAGATCGTCGAGGAGATCGAACGCGACTGGCGTTCGACGTGCCTCACGACCATGATCCTGGGCGGATGGCCCGGTGAGGGCACGAGGCAGAGGATCATCGACGCGGTCCGAGGTTAGGGACCGGCGACCATCGCCGCTTACTAGCCTCGGTACAACCCCTGACCATCGTGAGGTTCGATGACCGACAGAGTGCTCGTGACCGGCGCCACCGGCTTCATTGCCCAGCACTGCATCCTGCAGCTCCTCGAAGAGGGCTACCGAGTGCGCGGCACGGCGCGAAGCGCCGATCGAGGCGACGAGGCAGCGGCCATCCTCACCCCCCATCTTTCGAAGCACGCGCAAGAGCGCCTGGCGGACGACTTCGAAATTGTGGTGGCCGACCTCCGCGCGGACGAAGGCTGGGACGACGCGATGAAGGAGTGTCGTTACGTGCTCCACGTCGCCAGCCCGCTGCCGTGGACGATCCCCAAGGACGAGAATGATCTCATCATCCCCGCTCGCGAAGGGACGTTGCGCGTGCTGCGCTCCGCGAGCCGAGCCGGCGTTCAGCGGGTGGTGCTGACCTCGTCGATTTCCGCGGTGGCGTACGGACAAGATCGTGATCACGTCTTTGACGAATCGGACTGGTCGAACGTGGAGGATTCTCGACTCAGCGCCTACGACAAGTCCAAGACCTTGGCCGAACGGGCCGCCTGGGAATACATGGACTCAGCCGCGATCGACTCGACCATGGACCTGGTGGTCATCAACCCTGGCCTGGTGCTCGGGCCCTTGCTCTCCAAGGAATGGAGTCTGTCGGCCGAACTGATCATCAAGATGATGAACCGGGCCGTGCCGGCGATTCCCGACCTTCGAATGGTGATGATCGACGTGCGCGATGTCGCGGCGACGCACCTCAAGGCCATGACGAGCGCGCCGGCGTCTGGTCAACGCTTTCTCTGCTGCACCGAAAGCCACCCGATACGCGACGTCGCCGTGATCCTGTCCGAGCATCTGCGAGGTCAGGGCTTCAAGATTCCTACCGCCAGGTTGCCCGGCTTCCTCATGCCGATATTCGCGTTATGGGACAAGCAGGTTCGTTTGGTCCTGTCCGAGATCGGCCAACCCCTCGAGGTCGACAACTCGAGAATGCGCACCGTGCTGCAGATCACCCCTCGTGACCTTCGAGAGATGACGGTGTCGATGGCCGACTCGCTGCTTCGCTACGGCGTGGTGACTCCGAGGCAGTGACGAACCGCAGTCGCCCTGGCGGTTCAGCCCTCGTTGGCGCTGAACGAAGAGAACGTCGGCGTCCCGGCTTCGACCAACGGCACTGAGATGGCGGGCGTCTCGGATTCCCCAGCGCGGGCCGCTCGAATCGTCATGACGATGACGAAGGCCGTGACGACGAGAGCCGCGACACCGAGAGCGGGAATCGGCAGGCCCACATACTTGAGACCGCTCAGCAGGACGACCCCCGCGATGAAGGGACGCATCGCGGAGAACGTGCCCTTGGATGAGATGAGCGAGCCGATGACGACCGCGGGAACGCTGCCGATGATGATCGACGTGGTCAGCGCGAACTCGACGTGACCGAAGAGAAGTGTCCCGGCGGTAGCCGCCATAGTTAAGGGGATGGACTGCGCCAAGTCCGTGCCGACCAATTGCCGGTTCTTCAGATTCGGGTAGATCGTCACCAGCATCACCAGGATGATCGAACCGGCTCCCACCGACGTGAGTCCGACCATGAAGCCCCCGACAACGCCGACTGCGATCGTGGCCCACGGCCGGATCGTGAGGGGCTTGTCGGCATGCGCGCTGCGCACGGGCATGAACGTACGCGCGATCATCGCGGCGGCGCCGAGGATCAACGCGACGCCCAGGAGTATCTCGAGATTACGCTCCGCCGTCGCGCTGTCGCCCATGAGATGCATCACGTAGGTGCCGAGGAACGCCGCGGGCACGGAGCCGATGCAGAGCAGCTTCACGATCTTGGACTGGACGGTCTTTCGCTTCCAGTGAATCGCCACGCCGAAGGGCTTCATGAAGAGCGCCGCCACAAGGTCGGAAGAGATGGCCGCCGAAGGGGCGATGCCGAAGATTAAGACCAGCATGGGCGTCATGAGGGCACCACCGCCGAGTCCGGTCATTCCAACGAGGAAGCCGATGACGGCACTCCCCAATACGAGGTAGATATCGATGTGCACGTAACGTCCTTCTTGCGACTGCAAGGTTTTCTATAGAAATAGTAGTCTACGGGGCAAAAGTCCAGTATCCGTAGTACCAGCGAGTGTTTTTGCCCGACGAAAACCGGGACTTAGCCGCCAGTCAGGGATAATTCAGTTCAGGAGCCACCCTCAAGGTGACGCGGCGATCCTTCCTGGCGGGCCCCGACAGAGCGCACCGAGAAGCGCGAGAACAGGCTGGCGACAGAGCAGACGGAGCCGACCGAGACGACCGACGCCACGCTGGCGAAGGAACCGATCGATCCGATCGACCACGAACTCCCGATTGAGCCAATGCTGAAGGAACTGCCAACGGAACCGATCGAGCAGAACGAACCGATCGAGCCAATCGATCGCGCGCTCCCGATCGACCCGCGTGATCGCCACGATCCCTGGTTCACGGAGGTCGAGTCACCGTCGTGAACGCGGTCGTGCTCGGACCCATCACGACGCGGGTCGACGGTACCCGGCCCTCGACGAGCTTTCTCGCGCACCGTCCTGGCGCCCAGGGCGCCTACCACCAGCACCACGCTGGCGACCAACAGAAACGCGAACTTCCTCGTCACGTGTTTCAGCCTAGGTTTCCCTCTGGGGTTACCTCGGCGTCGCCAGGGCCGAGTGCCGTCTACTGAGCACTTCGCACCGCCGCCAATGCCTTGACACCTACACCGATGCTGATCACGGGATGCTGGGACGGATCGAGCCAACGCATGACGACGTTCAATTCGTTGGCCGCGATCGCCACGCAACCCTGCGTCGGCGCACCGTCACTCACGTGCAGGAAGAATCCCGATCCGGCCCCTTTCACCACGGGGTTGGTGTTGTAGTTGATGACCACCGCGTGCGCGTACACGGCGCCCGAATAAAGGAGGTTCTCGGAGTTGCCTCCCGGCGAGTACCGGCTCTTCACGTGACGGTTGTACTGCGCGGAACGAGGGTTCTCGTCCCACCAATCATCCGGACCGGCCCTGAAATAGGGCAGTTTCGTGCCGTTGTTCGCCTCGTTGCCGAAGGCCTGGGTCAACGTGAACACGCCACTCGGCGTTCGCTGCTCCCCTTCTCTGGTGGGCCCTACGCCGTGCACGCCGACGAAGGCGATGAAGGGACCGGACGCCCGGACGTAGCGGCCGTCGTTCGCGAGGCGCCACGTTCGAAGTACGGCCACCTTCGACGTCGAGGTCGCGGCCTCCACCGTCACGACCTGGCCCGGCAACGTGGCCGACGACGCACTCGGCGCGCTGACGAAGTACACGGAAACCGCAAGGGTGGCGATCGCCACGGTCATGCGTCCGACATCGAAGAGGCGGTGCTTCGACGTGGCCAGGGTCACCGCCGCTCTCATGATGACGCCATCCTAAGTCCGCGGGCACGAACGTTCCCAAGCTCCGACGCGACCTGCCCTTCGGCATCGACGTCGCCGGATTGTTGTTGTACGAAATGCGCGGTTGGAGAGGCCTTAAAGAATAGGTTGAGTCAGTGGAACCAACGCACGTCACCGGTAAGCCGCGTCGATGGCTCCGCCTCGACGGCGCCGTGCTCTTCGTCGCCTCGATCCTTCTCTTTCGTCTCACCCATCAGCACTGGTGGATCTACCCACTGCTGTTGTTCGTGCCGGACATCTTCATGCTCGGCTACCTGCGCAGCACCGCCATCGGTGCCTTCCTCTATAACGCCGGACACACCTACCTGCTCCCCTCGCTCACGATCCTCTACGGTTGGCACTACGACCACGTCCTGGTGCTGGCCATCGGCATCATCTGGTTGGGCCACGTGGGCTTCGACCGCTTTGCGGGCTACGGACTCAAGTACGACGCGGGCTTCAAGTTCACCCACTTGGGCACCCTCTTTAAGTTGCGCGACGCCCGCAAGAAATAGTCGCGTCCTCGTATCGCGAACTACGACGCGGACGATTGTTCCTTCACAACCTCACTGCCCGTGCGAATCGTCGAAGAATTCGCACACGATGTCGAGGTGGCCAAGGTGGCGCGCGTACTCACCCAGTAGATGAAAGAGGATCCGCTCCAACGTCGGAGGGTCACCGCCGTCCCATCGCGGACCAGGCTGGCCAATCTCGGTGAGTTCGTGCTGTTCAATGATGTGGCGACTGCGCTCAGCGCGTTCGTCGAAGGCCGCCACCAGCGCGGCGAGGGACTCCGACTCGTCCACGAACCAATGATCGTCTCGTCGATCGCCCCAGGGGTCGCCGACGTCGCGTCCCTCGAATCCCCACTCCAACCAGCGCAACTCCACGTAGGTGAGATGCTTGATCAACTCCACGGGGGTCCATCCAGAGGCGAGCCGACTCGTGCGCTGTTGCAACGCAGATAGCTGTGACACCTTGTCCACGATTCGAGAACGAAAGTAGTCGAGGTAGCCCTCGAACACCTGGCTGCGTGTCTCGAAGAAGTCCGACGGGCTCGGGGGCGGATTACTCACGAGCGACCACGAGCGAAACGTATCTTCTGCAAGCCACCGGTGCCTCGGTCGACTTCATCACCACGGAGTGCGTCGATTCCCTACGGTTGCCACGGTCCGACGCCGCCCAAGCGTTCGGGCGTGATGTGAATGACGTGGCCCGCCGGCGGGTTCGGCATCGGCGGAAACGTGACCCCGGGGCCGAGGTACACCTCGGCCAGTCGCTGGAGCAAGTCCGCCGCGCCGCCCTCGACCAACCGCGCCGTCCCGTACACGATCAGGTAGTTCCCCATGCCGACGGGATTGGCGCCTTCGGTCTCGATGGTCAACGCCACGCGGGGATCCCTCGCGATGTTCTCTACCTTGCGGCCGTGCATCAAATGGCCGATCACGATGTCGTTGCCGTCCACGCCAACCCACACGACACTGACCTGGGGACTTCCGTCGGCGTTGATGGTGGTGAGATGCGCCAAACGGCCGGAACAAAGAGCCCGGCGAACCTCGTCGTTGAGCGTCAGCATGTCAGGAAGTATAAGCAGCGGGTCACCGGCCGCGAGAGACGTTCACTTCCCCTCAGTCCAGTCTCGTCCCATGAAATGGTCATCGTCGCCGCCGAGGATTCGCATCATCCGCGCGAGGTTGCGACGCTTCGCTTCCTCTGACTTGAGGTTCGAAAAGTACCGCACGATCTCCTTTTGGCGACTGGGCGTCAGCTCGCGCCAGCTGGCGTCCGCGTGCGCATCTCCGTCGAGGGCCGCTCGAAACCACTCGGGCACGGGTCCCAGCGGTCCGTTTCGGTACTCGTCGTCGAAGCTCACTTCGACGCTCACCATGTCGCCCACCGTGGTCCCGGACGCCTTCCTCATCTCGCCGTGCAGATAGAGGCGAAAATCACCGCCTCCCGTGGGCATCATGTTCGTTCGCCACGAGGTCACCGACGGACCCTCGATCACGACGACCACGGGCATCGGCTTTCGCCATCGCGGTTGAAGCGCGGCCGCTTGAGAACCTTTCACCAGCACGAAGGGATTTACGCCGACGATCTCGATGCGGGCGGTGAGGCGCAGGGCCCTGCGCGCCGCGTCGTGCAGTGACATCAACCGCTACCTAGTCGCTCGGCGCATCCGCAACCAGCGACGCCGAATCCGCCCGCCATCGAGTGGCGAAGCGCTTTTGGAACTCACGGGCCGACATCTCGAAGATCTCTTCCGGTCCAGACTCGTGGTCGAGCTGGACCCCAGTGTGCTCGAAGCCGAATCCTGCGATGAGCTTCATGGAGGCCACGTTGGCGGCGCTGACGGTGTAGCGCAGCACACGAACGTCAGCCTGCTCGCTTACCCAACTCCACATCCCGACGAGGGCTTCGCGGGCGAAACCGCGCCCTTGGAATTCAGGGTGCACGCCTAGACCAATCTCGACCATCCCGCGCGCGTCAGGTGCGCCGTGGAAGCTCGTACTGCCCACGATCACGTCACTGTGCTTCTCCACCATCCATCGCAAGAACCATTTGTTGAGGGCGACGTCACCCTTCGCCTGGGTCGCGCGCCAACGCACCAAGCCCGGCTCGTCCACCAAGACGCGGTGAGGATTGACGTACGTGCAGCCTTCGTAGACGGCGCTGCTCTCCGGCTCCTCAAAGAGGGTGATGAGCCGCGGGGCGGAGACGTGATGCAACACGAGACGCGGCGTGAAGATTGGCGGCTGGGTATCGGACTCGGTTGGCACGCCACCAACGTAACCCGCGACCGTCCCCTGCTCCACGAACGCACGCCGCGGCGCCAAACTATTACATTGACTACGTGGCGACCGGCGAGTCATGCGAGGAATGCGGCTTCGAGTGGGACGCCTTGTCGGCGAGTGAGATCACCGAGCGACTCAATGCGGCGACGGTCTCCTTCGTCCTGGTCATGGAGACCGCTGGACCGCCCGGCCTCGTTCGTCCCTCACCCGATCGCTGGTCGGTGCTCGAATACGCGGCGCACCTGCGCGACGTACTGCTCTCGATCCGAGAACGGATCATCACGGCGGCGATCATCGACCAACCCACCGGCACGCCGATCTACCGCGACGATCGCGTGGCGCTCGGCCTCTACGAAGGCGAGTCCCTCGGCGTCGTGGCGGATGAGCTCGCGACGACGTCGCGACTCTTCGTAAAGAACTTCCAATCCCTGGCGCCCCGCTTCGAACGGCGCGAGTTCTTCTACAGTCCGGCCCACCCGGATAAGGTGACCATCCTCTGGGCGGGCGCGCAAGCACTGCACGAATGCGAGCACCACCTCAACGACGTGAGAGAGAACCTCGCGCTGCTGCGCGGCACAAACTCCTAGAGCGGTAGGTTCGGCATCTAGAACTCGAGCAGCGCCCTCACGTGAACGTCCGTCGAGTCGATGTACGCCCACGGCACATCCTGGCCTTGGACGAACATCCCGAACTCGGTGCAGCAGAGTCCCACGACTTGACCGCCACGCTCGCGACAGCCCTGCGCGATCTCCAGGAAGCGACCTCTCGCGCGATCGCTCACGACGCCCTGGGTAAGTTCGCCGTAGATCATGTCGTGCAGTTCTTGCGCTTCGTCCTCGAGCGGCTTGACGACCACGACGCCTCGGCGCTCGAGATACTCCGAGTAGAAATCACTTTCCATCAGGTACCGCGTCCCGAGCAGCGAGAGGGAGTTCGCGTTCATGGCTTCGAGGCGCGCGACGATGGCCTCGCGGACATCGAGGACCGGGATCGACACCGCGCCCGACACGTCGTCGTAATTCATGTGCATGGTGTTCGCCCCGATGCCCAGCACGGTCGCGCCCCCGGCCTCGAGGCGGCGGGCTGAGTCGGCCAAGATCTCACCGGTGCCTCGCCAGTCGCCGGCGTTTTGCAGGTCCACGATCTCCCTGAAGTCGAGGGAGTCGATCAGGAGTCGGGGCTGTACCCAGGGATCGGACGTCAGGGCGGTCACTTCGTTGAACAGGGAGTAGTAGGTCCTGGTGGACTCCCACGACATTCCGCCAATCAGTCCGATCCGTTTCATGGCGCCAAAACTAACAGTCGATCGCTTCGACCTTGCCATGAGGTCGCCCCGGCCTCGGTGATTTTCACCGGATTGGCTTCACGAGTTACATCGATGTAAGTGCCGTCGACGTCACCTGGCGGGGTCCAAGCGCTCTCGTTACACTCGCCTAGAGGTGTTCGAAGCTCGAGGGCTACGGGCGTCGCATCACCGTGGCGCGCATCCGCGCGCCACCGCACATGGGGGGAACATTCAATGAAGCGAAATCACCTTGGTCTGAGCGCCGGCGTGGCCTTCGGCGCGTTGGCGCTAGCTCTTTCACCGATTCTCAGCGTGGACGCGGGAGCCGGTGGCACATCGCCGACGTCGCTCGTGCCGGTGGCCCAAGGGCTCAATGTCGCCGAGCTACCCGGTGCGACCGCCTTCGGACCAACGCCCGCCAGCACGCCCGAGACGGTGTCGTTCATCCTCGACGAGAAGAACGAAACACAGTTGGAGCAGAGCGTGGACCAAGGAATGACGTCCTTCCTCGGCGTGAGTCAGTTCGCCCAGCAGTACGGTCAGAGCCCGGCCAATGTCGCTCAGCTCGAAGGTTACCTCGGGCAGTTCGGCATCTCGACCCAGGTCTACGCGGGCAACGTCGACGTGGTCGCCAACGGCACGGCCGGCCAGTTCGACCGAGCCCTGTCCAACCAGCAGAGCGAGTATCACCTGCCCGGCTACCCCGGTCACAACGGCATGCAATCGGTGCCCGCCCAGACGGTGCACGCAGCCAGCACCGCGCCGGAACTGCCCTCCCAGATCGCCCAGTTCGTGCTGGCCATTCTGGGCCTGTCCAACTACGCCCCCTTCACCAGCCAGGCGGTACACGTGAACAGCTCGACGGTGCCGGCCTCCGGCGGCAACTCCTCGGCCGGTTGCCTGGCCTTCTCGGGCTTCGCCAACGACTGCAACACACCCGCCACGTTCGAATCAAATTACGGGCTCAGTCAGCTCGAGAATTCAGGGGCCAACGGCCACGGTCAGACGCTGGCAATCGTCACGTTGGCCGCACTCGACCCGGGCGCGCCACAGTATTTCTGGAGCAACATCGCTCACATCCCCAACACCGGCCGATCGTTCAGCGTGCAGAACATCGACGGCGGGCCGGGCGCGCCCAGCGACGCAGCCGGGTCCGGCGAAACTGACCTTGACGTGGAGCAGTCCGGGGGCGTCGCGCCCGGGGCCAACGTGATCGTGTACCAGACGCCCAACACGGACTCGGGCTTCGTCGACGGCTTCTTCGCCGCGGCGAGCCAGAACACGGCCAGCACCGTCTCGACGAGCTGGGGTGAGGCCGAGACCTACGTGCAGTGGGCGGTCGACACGGGCATCGAGACCTCGGCCTATCAGGCCGCCTTCGACGAGGCCTTCCTCGAGATGGCCGCGCAGGGCCAGTCCGTCTTCGACGCCGCGGGAGACGCGGGAGCCTACGACGACTCCGATGAACTGGGGTCGACCGAACTCGGGATCGACACCCCCGCGGACAGCCCGTACGTCACGTCAGGCGGCGGCACCACCTTGGCGTGGAGCGGGACCTTGATGAGCAGTTCCACGGGTACGTCCATCTCGGCCAACGTCTCGGTCCCCCAGCAGCGCGCCTGGGGCTGGGACTACCTGTGGCCGGCCACCGCGACGATCAACGCCGAGCCGCTGGCGACCGCCGCGGAGTCGCTGGTGGTGGGCGGCGGAGGCGGGTTCAGCGTAAAGGAACCGGTGCCCTCCTATCAAGAGGGCGTCTCGGGCACTCAATCGGGCGCCGGCGTGGAGTACCTCACGCCGACGACCGTCACCGACATCGGCGGCGGGCTCATGGAACCAACCGCGTGGAACTTCAACCCCACGCCCAGCGTCAGCCACGTCCAGAGCACCGGCCGGGCCGTGCCCGACCTGTCGACCGACGCCGACCCCTACAGCGGCTACTTGCTCTATGAGCCATCGTTCGCCACCATTCCCGTTACGGCGACCACTGGCCCCGAGCCGGTGCTGCAGGCGGGTTGGGGCGGCACCAGCTTCGTGGCACCCCAGTTGAACGGCTCCGCGGCCGTCATAGATTCCTACGTCGGACACCGAGTGGGCTTGTGGAACCCTTCGATCTACGGGTTCGCGACGTCGCATAACTCGCCATTCACGACCCTCTCCCAGGCGGGAACCAGCAACGACAACATCTTCTTCACCGGCAACCCCGGTGAGGTCTACAACGAGTCCACCGGACTGGGCATTCCGAACCTGTCGAGCCTGGCGCACGACTTCGCCGGCAACGCCGGGGGCGGAGGTGGCGGCTTCGGCGGAGGCTTCGGCGGCGGATTTGGCGGGTAGGGCAGGGTCCTCGAAAGCAAAGCTCCCTTCCCGGGTTCGAAAAGGTCATCCCGGGAAGGGCTTTCGAGGTTCGAAC
>Ga0187887_10002528_pt1 | contig 14593 bp, 14 predicted proteins | sample June2016WEW_7_10_FD_132977 | JGI IMG/M metagenome (GOLD analysis project Ga0187887, IMG submission 132977) | Peatland microbial communities from SPRUCE experiment site at the Marcell Experimental Forest, Minnesota, USA - June2016WEW_7_10 | ecosystem: Environmental > Terrestrial > Soil >...
CTCAAGCCGGGTCTGGTCGTTCACAGTGTCTATAACGGCTACTGGTTCTGGGGCCGCCCGTCGTTCTACGACCTGTGGCATGACCTGCGCGCCGCCACCAGCGAGATCCGCCCGGACTGGGATCTGAGCACCCCGGGGCTCCGCGAAGCCTGGGACGCGGGCGACTTTTCGCACTTTCACGGCTGGGACCGGCGGTCCCCCGGGTCGACCCCGTCATCGTATGAGTGACGCAGCGACTGTTGTTGCTGCACTTGGCGGCCCAGGTGACTCGTCAGTCCGCGAACCAAACAACTCGCGTCCCCGCTCTTTTATGCTGCTCGCCGCGCGATGGCCGCGGCGAAGGGCCCAGGTGGGCCAGGTGACACACGCTCACCAGGTTTGCTTTGCACCGCTTGGCTGAGGCGCGGCGAGATGGGAAAGGGCGGGTCACCTGGTGGCCGGCAAAGATCGCGGAAGAAGCGAAGGCTGTGAGCACGCCGGTATGCGAGATGCTCGGGATTGAACGACCAATCATCCAGGCACCCATGGCCGCGGTTCCTGGACTGGCCGCGGCGGTCTCGAATGCCGGCGCACTCGGCATGGTGACGCTGACCTGGTCCGATGACGCCGGAGCCGTCGTTCGTGAGACGGCGGCGCTGACCACGCGGTCGTTCGGCGGCAACTTCGTTCTCACCTCAGATCACCACCGCCGCCTTGACCAGGCCCTCGAGGCCGGCTTGCGGATCGTCTCGTTCATGTGGGGGGATCCTGGCGGCTACATCGACCCGGTGCGCGACGCCGGGGGAATCGTCATGCACACGGTCGGCAGCGCCGAGGAGGCACGGCGGGCCGTCGCGTCCGGCGTGGACGTGGTCGTCGCGCAGGGCTGGGAGGCCGGCGGGCACGTGTGGGGCAAGGTCGCGACGCTGCCGTTGGTGCCAGCCGTGGTGGACGCGGTGGCGCCAGTGCCGGTGATCGCGGCTGGCGGGATCGGGGACGCCCGCGGAGTCGCCGCGGTGTTCGCCCTGGGAGCGCAGGCCGCCTGGCTGGGCACGCGGTTCCTGCTGGCCGAGGAGATGCCGATCCACGAGGACTACCGGCGCCGGCTAATGGCGGCGGCCGAGACCGATCCGCAGTGGTACGCCAACTTGTACGACGTCGGGTGGCCCAACCCCCCCACCGGGCCCTCCGCAACTCAACAGCCACCGCCTGGGAAGCCGCGGGCCACCCCCCAGACGACCAGCGGCCAGGACAAGGCGACGTGATCGCGCACTTCGCCTCCGGCGAATCAATCGTTCGTTACGAGCCAGCGCCGCCCATGGCCGGGACGACCGGTGACATTGAAGCGCTCTCGATGTGGGCCGGACAAAGCGTCGCACTCGCGAGACAGCCACAGTCAGCGGCGGACATCGTGACCGAGCTCACCTCCCACCTGTAACCCGGCACGGAGGCGCTCGCGCCGCGACCGTCGGCGCTTTCGTTCTCGGCCAGCAACAGGCACGTCAAAACTGAGCCTTATACCTCTGTACCAGAGATCCGCCCAATTAAGGATCGCGCCGTTCGCTGTTCAGGGAAGCGCCGTTGTGCCGTACCTAACGAGACGATCTGTCGCGCGCGGCATGCCGAGGTACGCCGGTCCTTGGCTTCGATGGTGCTCGCCAGCCGATGCCGAGGGCTGCAGCACACGACGGTTCGGACGGGCACGCTGGACGTGGGACGCGAGATACTCGAGGGCGTGCGTGTGGGGATCGCCCATCATCTCGGCTGGGCCGTGGCTGTCACTGCGTCGGCCGGCCACGAAGTCGTGGATCGCCGGCGGATCGAGCTGATCGAACCCGGTATGCCGACGGCACCGGTCGAGCGCGAAGCCAAGGCTCTCGACGGCGACGCCAGTGCGCGGATGGTCGCGGAAGTCCGGGCGTCGGCGATTCGGGCAACATCGGCATCGCTGGATCAGCTCGCCGCCTCGCTGCCCGGGCCGATCGTTTCGATGTCCCTGCGAGCCTGGCCGGCCGGCTTCCCGGACGACATCGTCATCCAGCGGCGCCCACCGTATGAGTCCCGGGCCGACTCGGTCATGTACTGCCAGGTGCTCGCGGAGTGCGCTCACGTGCGCGGCTGGGCGGTTCACCTCTTCGACGCGAAGGCCGTCGAGGCGCAGGCGGCCAGAATCCTCGGTGCGCGGGCCGGCGATGTGCTCCATGGACCGCGGGCAACGCTGGGACCACCTTGGACCAAGGACCATCGGATCGCGCTCGCCGCCACGATCGTTGCCAGGTGACGCTCGCCATCGCCCTATCCAGACGCTCGTCAGCGCCCTATCCAACAGCCAAGGGCGGATCCCCCTACGCGACGGTCTCGGAGCTAAAATGAGTGATTTCATGTCGAGAAGCTCTGACCGGCTCCGCTCACCAGGTGAAGGCCGCGACAGGCGCGGCCCACGACACCAGGAGACCACCCTGCCGTCAGCGAGCTGCTCGAGGAGAACGGCGAGTACGTCGACGTGCAGGCGCTCACGCCGGCGCGCACCTGGGTGCGCTACGGCGGCCCTGACGCCGCGCCAGTCACCACTGACGGCCCGCTGCCCGAGACCAGCGATCTCGTGGCGGGCTGGTACATGATCGACGTCGAGTCGCACGAGCGCGCGGTCGAGCTCGCGGCCTACGTCTCCGCCGAGCCCGGCCCGGGCGGGGATCCGCTGCATGAGTGGATCGACGTCCGGGAGGTCATCTCCGAGGCGCCGTCGGGCGGCTGACCCGGCGTGATCCACGAGCCGACGCGACGGCTGGACGAGGGCGCGCTGCGGGTGTGGCCCGAGCATCCGCCGCGCGACCCGCGCGCGTGGCTGGCGACGGTCGCGACCCGGCTCGTCGACGCCCACCGCAGCGAGGCCGCCCGTCACCGCCGCGAGGAGCAGACGTATGCCGAGCCGCGGCCCGCCGCCACCGAGGAGGGCGACGACACGCGATGGAGACCCGCAGCGAGCTCACCGCGCAGGAAGCGGCCATCGCCCGGCTGGCGCGAGACGGGCTGACCAATACCGAGATCGGAGCCCAGTTGTTCCTCAGCGCCCGCACCGTCGAATAGCATCTGGGCGTCAGGAGATGGCGGCCTTCACCAGCTCGATGACTCTTTTCTCCGCCATGGGGCTCCACTTCTTGAGCGCGTACGACACCGGCCAGATGTCGCCGTTGTCGAGGTGCGCCGCGTCCTGGAAGCCCAGGGTCGAGTAGCGGTAGCTGAACTTGCCCGAGTCCTGGAAGAAGACGACGATCTTGCCGTCCGCGTTTGAGTAGGCGGGCATCCCGTACCAGGTCTTCGGCGACAGCTCGGGGGCGGTCGCGGTCACCGTCACATGCACGCGCTCGGCGAGCGCACGGTCTTCCGGCGCCATCTGCTCGATCCTGTCGAGTACCGCCTGCAGGCCGTCTGCCTTCTTGGCGCCCTTCTTGCCCTCGGCGCGCAGCTCGGCGGCGCGCTCCTTCATCGCGGCACGCTCTTCGGCGCTGAAGCCGCCGGACTCGGCGTTGGCGTTCTTCGCGGGCATTCGCGGGTTTCCCTTCGTCACGCTCGGGGGCTCGGCGACATGCCGGCCCTCCGTGGAAAAGGCTAGGCCCGACCACACCGTGGCGCTTCTCGATTCCTGATCTGATCGGGGCCCGGCCGCCGGGCAGCCGCCCCGAATCTGCTGTGCTGGGCTGGGCTGCAGTCTGGTGCTGACTTGCTCAGCCGGCCCGGGTTTCGGTCCTGGGTCAGCCGGAGCGGCTCCCACCGTGTGGGGGCGGGCGGGAGGCTCACGCAGCGGGGCGCGCGCCCGATGATGACGCCCCCGGCCCCCAGCGTGCCCGGGACGGATGTCTAGCGGGCAGGGCTCAGTTCGAACCCGTGGAAGTTGCCGCTGCTATCGACATAGAAACCGACGATCACGCCGAGGTTGCTGATCCCCGCGACATTCGTGCCTGCGGTCCCGGCCGGGTCCTCCACCGGGGTGAACACCCCGCGCACCTCAGTGAACCCGTGGAAGTCGCCGGCGGTGTCCACGTATTCCCCGACGACGACCCCGCCGTCGTTGATCGCTGCGGTGAGCGTGCTGAACGGCGGCGCGACCGGATCGCTGACCGTGCGGAACGTGCCAACCGGCCCGGCAAAGGCGACGGTATTGCCGCTGCTGTCGGTGTAGCTCCCGGTAACCTCCCCGAGATCGTTGATGTACCCCACGTTCGTGCCCTGCCCGGATGCGGTGCCAGCGTTCGGGTCGCCGCTATCAGCGGGTTCACACCAGATGTTCCCCGGGACCTGTATCTGCTCGGTCAGGCCAGCGCCGACCCCGTCCGTACCGCAGCTGCCGTGCTTCCCGAGGTGGACGCCGCCATCGCCGGCCTGCGTAGCGAAGCGGATCACTTGCGGATCTTGATGATCAGCACAACCGCTCACTTCACCGACCGGCAGCCGGGCTGCCGGGAGGCGTTGTGGCGGGTGCTGCGATGGGCCGCGCCGAGACGGATCGGCCAGGCCTGGCCGCTCATCATGTGGGATCAGTAGCAGCACTGGGGCGGGGTGACTCCGAGGATGCCTACCAGCACGCCACGGCGATCAGCCCAGCGGGCGCCCTCGCCTCCCACGTCCCGCTCGCCCTGTGGGTGCTCATGGACCTGGTCGAGGCCGCCGCCCGCACCGGCCGCCACGCCGAGGCAGCCGCCCATGTCACCGCCATCCGCGACGCCGGCCTCGCCGCGAACTCGCCCCGGCTGTCCCTGGTGGCCGGAGGGTCAGAGGCGATCACCGCGCCCGACGGCAGCGCCCTCGGGCTGTTCGAGAAAGCGCTCGCGATTCCTGGCGCTGACCACTTCCCGTTCGACCTCGCCCGGGTGCGGCTCCTTTACGGCGAACGGCTGCGACGCGAGCGGGCCACGAAGGAATCACGGCCGCATCTGGCCGCCGCCCTCAAGATCTTCGAACGCCTCGGCGCCAGGCCATGGGCAGCCCGGGCCGCCAGCGAACTACGGGCAGCAGGCAAGCTAAAGCCTGCGCGGACCAGCCAGAACGCGACCTGCTCACGCCACAGGAACGCGAGATCGCGATGCTGGCCGCGGCCGGCCTGAGTAATAAGGAGATCGGCCAACGGCTCTTCCTGTCGCACCGGACCGTCGGAGCCCACCTGTACCAGATCTTCCCCAAGCTCGGCATCACGTCCCGGGCCGCGCTGCGCGACGCGCTCGCATCCCAGCCCCCTGCTCCGGATAACGCGTCGCGCCGTTGACCTTGCCTGCGGCATCATCGAGCATGGGCCACGTCGCGGTGAGAGCAAATCCCGGCGCCTTCCCGGCAGGGGACCGGCCGGAATCGCCGGCAGGGAACATGGGCGTCCTCGCGGGATCGCCGTTGCTGTCGTCGGCCAGTTATCCGAACTTCGCCGGCAAACACGCCGAGGAAGCGATGTTCACGCCCGCGGACTTCGCCACCTACCTGCGGCGGGCCGGCGCCCTGGACAGTTACCAGGCTCCCGCCGGTGTGGTGTGGTGTTATCAGCGGTCCCTGTATAACCATGTGCTGCAGGCCGAAGGGCTGAAGTCACCGGGGCGCCAGGGTGCCCTGCACGGGCTCCTGCTCCTGCCCAGTACCGGAGGCAGAGTGGGGCTGCTCGGCCAGTTCGGGATGGGGGCACCCGCGGCGGCTGCGGCGCTGGAGGAGCTGGCGGCGATGGGTTCCTCGGCCTTTGTCTCCGTCGGCACCGCGGGGAGCCTGCAGCGCGACCTGAATATCGGCGATCTGGTGCTCTGCGAGGCTGCCGTCCGGGACGAGGGCGTCTCTCACCACTACCTGCCGCCGGCGAAGCTGGCCCCGGCGGAAGCCGGTATGACCGCTGCCGTGGGTGCGGCGCTCAGGCAAGCCAGTGTCCCGTTCCGGGCCGGGACTTCCTGGACGATCGACACTCCCTACCGGGAAACTGTCGCTGAGGCTCGCCACTACCAGGCGGAAGGAGTGCTCTGCGTAGAAATGGAAGCCGCCGCGCTGTTCGCGGTCGCCGAGGTCAGGGGCCTGCAAGTCTCCTCGGCCTTCGCCATCAGCGACTCCCTCGCCGACCTGGTCTGGAATCCTCAATTTCACGGGCCACAGGTCCAAACCGGCCTGATCACGCTGTACGAGGCGGCGGTGAGCGCCCTGCAAGCAGCTAATCAGGACACCGGGACTTCATGAACCTGGTGCCATGGCACCTGGACCCGTAACCAGCGCGCGGCCAACTGCCGAGCGGCCAGCCTCCAGGTGCTGGAGGATGGTCCAAGCGCCATCACCGCAGTGGAAGCAAGCCCGTACTCGCGCTACTCGGCCGCACTGGCCCGGCCCATGACCTGGGAAAGCTCAGAGGATGAACGGGACCAGCATTTTGGTGGACCGCTTGTACTGCGGATACGAGCTGGGGAAGAGCTGGGCCATGTTGCGCTCCTCCACAATGGCGCTGTAGAGGAAATAGGAACCAAGCAGTATAATCGCTACCAGCCAATACAGGCTGACGGCGATCGTCGTGCCGATCATTGCCAGGATGATGCCAGAGTAGATCGGATGACGAATGCTGCGGTATGGCCCAGTAGTGACCAGTTCCGGATCCACCTTCTGAGACATCGGCATTCCCCAGTTCCGGCCGAGGTATACCCTCGCCCAAATGGCCAAAGCCAACCCCAGGATGAAGATAGCCAAGCCAATGCCCTGCAGCCATGGGTCGTTTGTGGTCGTCGCATGCCCTTTGAGGGCTCTGACCCGCAGCAGGAGAAGAATGATCAGGATGATACCGACCCGGATGCCTGCGAACCTGGCCCATCTCGTCTGGCCAGCCTTGACACCGACGGACGCTGCGAGCCAATAGATCCAGAAGGCTACCCAGCCGACCAGGATGATGATGTCAACGACATGCATTAGTGAGCTCCTTACCGCCCCGGCCGGCCCGCCGCTTGTCTAGCCTACGTCCGCCGCGGCCAGCGTCACCTCTCCGGAAGTAGTGGCTAGGCCCCAGCAGGGTACAGAAGTGTTAAAAGCGCGTGGTCGCAAACGGCCACAGAATGTCATCTTGCTGTCACCCAAAATAGCCGTTCGGTGCGCCTGCTGGCCTGCACCCTGAATGCGCCTGGTGCGGCCCGCTGATCTATTCGGGCCGACTGGTCCGGGTGCTGGGCTGTTCCGGCGCGATCGTCCCGCGGACCTGCCTGCCGTTGAGCGTGCCGCCTACGCGATGCTCAGCTTTGGCACCCCACACCTCATCTGGGTCAAACGGGACCCCGACGACTCCGCGGCCACGAGGACCGGCAGCGACGCGGGCACCGAACCGCTGAACGTGCACGGACCCATCGTGACACGGCGAAGGCTAGGCCCAGTCAGCCGCCGCATATCGGCATACTGCGCCAGAATGGCGGTGACTGCTATCACCCGCCGCCGGGCGGTGCGCGCACGCCGCGATCGGCGAAACGTGAAACGGGGCCTCGATGAGCGAAGGGACGCACGTCGTGCGGGCCGGGTCCCAGCCGGGCGAATCTGGCCCTGCCGTGGTGCCTGCCCTGGCCATCAAGCCTGTGATGGCCATCGCGGTCGTACTCACCGGCCTGCTGATCGCTTTCTCTGATCGCTACGGCTACCACCGGGACGAGCTCTACTTCATCGAGTGCGGCAAGCACCTGGCCTGGGGTTATCCGGATCAGCCGCCGTTCGTGCCCCTGGTCGCCAGGCTGATGACCACTGTGGCACCGGGATCGCTCGTGGTGCTCCGGCTGCCGTCAGCGCTGGCGGGCGGGGTGCTGGTGCTGCTGACCGGGCTGCTCACCCGCGAGCTTGGCGGCCGGCGCGCTGCCCAGGCCCTGGCCTGTGCCGTCATTGCGCTCGCGCCGGTGGTCACCGGGGCAAGCCATCTGCTCAGCACGACCACTTTTGACCTCCCGGTCTGGGCGCTGCTGCTGTGGCTGCTGGTACGGATCCTGCGTACCGGTGATCAGCGGCTGTGGCTGGCTGCCGGGCTGGCGGCCGGTGCCGGGCTGCTCGATACCGACCTGGTCGCCTTCTTGATCGTCGCGGTCGTTGTCGCGCTGGCCATTGCGGGGCCGCGGGCGCCGCTGCGGTCTGGCTGGTTCTACGCTGGCGGCGGCATCGCACTTGGCTTGTGGGCCCCCTACCTGGCCTGGCAGGGCAGCCACGGGTGGCCTGAACTGGCCGTGGCCCGTTCGATCGCGGCCGGCGGATCGGGAACATCGGCGCCTTGGTGGCTGATCCTGCCGGAGCAGTTCGTCCTGGTCGCGTGGTATTTCTCGCCGATCTGGGTCACCGGGCTGGTGCGGTTCTTCCGGGACCCGGGACTTCGCTGGTGCCGGGCGGTCGGCGTGGTTTACCCGGTGCTGGCCGTGGCGTTCATGCTGACCGGTGGCAAGCCGTACTACCTGGCTGCGTACTTCCCCGCCCTGCTGGCCGCCGGCGCTCAGCCCGCCGTGGACTGGGCCGGGCGTGCGCACCGCAGGGGCCGGGCCGGGCTGATCACGGCAGGGCTGGTGCTCGCCGTGCTGCAACTGCCGATCACCCTGCCGGTGTTGCCGGTCTCGGTGGTTCACGACACACCGATCGTGGCGCTGAACTACGACGCGGGCGAGACGATCGGCTGGCCTGCCTTCGTGCGCGAGATCGCCACGGCATACCGGTCGCTGCCGCCCGCCCAGCGCTCTGCCACGACCGTATTGACCAGCAACTACGGTGAGGCGGGCGCGGTCGATCGGTTCGGCCCGGCCGATGGGTTGCCGGCCGCTTACAGCGGCCACATGTCTTTCTGGTACTGGGGACCGCCGCCCGCCTGGGCGACCACCGCGATCGTCGTCGGCTACCAGCGCAGCCAGCTCACATTCTGCGGCTCAGCCCGCCTCGCCTCACACCTGGACAACCACGCCAGCGTTAACGACGACGAGCAGGGCGCCCCGGTCTGGATCTGCCAGCGGCTCACCACGACCTGGCAGGCCATCTGGCCCGGACAAAAGCACTTCAGCTGAGGCGCGCCAAGAGCGGCCGCGGCCCGAGGCTGCGGCGCCGCTATACGGCAGCTACGTCGAGAGTTCTAAGCCCAGAAGTAATGTGCCGGTCAAAGGGCGGCCTCAAGGCCGGAAAAATTTCTGGTCCATTTCATCACCCAATGCGGCCGGCCGGACTTCAGGCATGCTGGGGCCTTGCGTCAGGTCCAGAGGTTGGCGCGCCGGTCCTCAATGCGCTTGGCCTTGTGCGTGGCCCGCGGCAGGGTGCCCGGCGGAAGCACGCTGACGTCGGCGCTGACCCCTGTCAGCGCCTGCAGCCGTCGGGCGAACCGTTCCGCGAGGTCGTCGTCGGTCTCGTTGAAGCCATGTCTGCGCTCGAGTTCCACGGTCAGCCGGTCGAGGTGGTCGACCCGGTCCACTACCAGGCGATACTCCCCAGTCTGGCCATGATCGCCCCGCACGAGCGCTTCGACGTCACTCGGGAAAATGTTGACCCCTTTGATGATGACCATGTCGTCGAGACGCCCATGCGTGCCGCGCATCCGGATCGACGTCCGTCCGCAGCGGCAAGGCACGGAGGTGAACGAGACAATGTCGCCGGTGCGGAACCTGATCATCGGCCGCGCCGACTTGCGCAGAGTGGTCAGGACGAGCTCTCCGCGCTCGCCCTCGGCAACCGGATCACCCGTGGCGGGATCGAGAACCTCCACCAGAATGTGGTCCTCGGCCCAGTGCAGCCCGTCCTTCTCCTCGCACATGCCAGCGCAAGAGCCGAAGATATCCGACAGCCCGTAGTAGTCGTAGACCGACGCGCCCCACAGCTCCTCGATCCGGGTCCGTGTCTCGGGGATCGAGCCGCCGGGTTCGCCGGCGACAAAAATGCGCCGCACCGCGAGGTCTCGCCGGGGATCGATACCTTCCTTGACAGCGGTCTCGCCCAAGTACCAGGCGTAGGACGGCGTAGTCCACATGGCCGTCGCCTGGAACTGCCGGAGGATCAGCAGCAGGCGCTCGGACGGCAGGGTGCCCGCGTGAATGCTCAGGGCGCCGAGCTTCTGCGCACCAAGTACGCAAGGACCGCCGACGAACAACGAGAAGTTCAGGCAGTGGCAGTAGCGATCCGCTGGCCGCAAGCCCGATGACCAGAACTGACGTGCCTCGTAATCGATCCAGTCATCGAAATCGAGAGCAGTGAACGGGGAGGCCGTCGGCACCCCTGTTGATCCGCTCGATGCCGAGATATAGACGACGTCGCGCTCCGGGACGGCAACGAGGTCGCCGAGCGGCGGGACGGCGAGCTGCCGCTCGCGCACGGCCTGCTTGTCGATGAACGGGAACCGCCGCAGATCGTCGAGGCCGTTGACATGATCGGGGTGCACGCCGGCGGCATCGAACGAGGCCCGGTAAAAAGGCGAGCGCTGATAGGCGTGCTGCAGGTGTTTCTTCAGCAGATCGAGCTTCAGGGCCTCCCAGTCCGCGCGGGTCTGAGTCTCGAGCGCTTCCTCCCAGTACTGTGGGTCACCGGCGAGCGTGCTCTTCATTAGTGATTTCCTTCAGGCGAACGAAAGCAGGCAACGGTCCGCGCCTGTGGGCCCACGTCGGGCAGTTCAGCGGTAGCGCCGCACCTTGCACGCGCCCAGCCTCACACAGGGCGCGTTTCATGCGGCCCAGGCAACGCCACGCCGGGCGTTGAGAAGGTTGGGTGCTGGCAATCTCGCTCTAGAAGCGTGACACCGGACCCGTAGTAAAGTCAATCAAGCCTACCGACTTAGTCGGCTGTTCGGCCGTGAACGGTCGTCCGGGATACGGCCGGGGCCGAGAAGATCATCCAGGCGATGATCTCACCCACCGTGCCTGGTGCCCGCAGCCCTGCCGGCCTGCCGGTGCCGATAAATGCCGTCACCTCATGCGACCTGTGGCAGGCACCCATGCCGCGATAAAGGCTAGTAATCCGACCTAATAGATTGACATTGTCCTGGATCCCCCGGGAAACTCATGGGTGGGGCCTCGCCCTGCGCGGCTCGCCGGCTGCGCCGTACCAGAGAGTAGGTCCGCATGGCTGCTCCTGATGTCCCCACCTCAGCGCGGCCTGACGCCCGGCCCCCGGGCGGAAGCGGCCTCGCGCGGCACACGGTCGGCCTGCCCGGGGTGCTGTTCCAGTCGGTCACGTTCATGGCTCCCGGTGCTGCGGTCGCCACCTCGCTGGCCGTCGCTGCGGGATTTGCCGGCGGGGCGTTGCCGCTCTCCATCGTCCTGACCATGATCGCCGCGGTCATCGTGGCCAGCTCGATCGGGCAGCTTGCCAAACACCTGCCGTCTGCGGGCAGCATCTACACTTACCCGGCACAGGGCCTGCACCCGGTCGTGGGCTATCTGGTCGGCTGGGGCTACGCGATGATCACCGGCCTCGTCGGGCCGATCGTGAACCTGCTGATCGGATACTTCGTCGGCACCATCTTGAACACCGAGTTCGGGTGGAACTTCAAGGCCATGTGGATCACGTTCATGCTGGTATCGGCGGCCCTGACGGCGCTGCTGGGCTACCGCGGCGTCAAGCTCGGCACCCGGTTCGGCGTGGTGCTCGGTGCTTTCGAGATCGTCGTGTTCGTCGCGCTGTCGATCTGGATGATCGTGAAGGCCGGCTCTAGCGCGCAGACGCTCAGCGTGTTCACACTGAAGTTCGCGACGGTCAAGGGCTTCACCGGGGTGTCCGGGCTGGTCGCCGGTTCGGTCTTCGTCATGCTGGCCTTCGTCGGGTTCGAGGCTGCCGCGCCGCTCGCCGAGGAGGCGCGGGAGCCGCGCCGGACCGTGCCGAGAGCCGTGATCGGATCGTGCGTGCTGGTCGGCATCTTCTATCTGTTCACGACGTACGCGGCGGACGTCTACGTCGGGCCCGCGCATATGAGCGCTCTCGGCTCACTCGGCGGCGGCAGTCCCTGGATCCTGTTCGCGAGGCAACTCTGGGGCGTCGGCTGGGTGGTCGTCTTCCTCGCGGTGGTCAACTCGTTCTTCGCCAACGGCAACTCGGCTCAGATAGCCGCGACCCGCACCTGGTACGCAATGGGGAGGATCAGGCTGCTGCCTGCCGCGTTCGAGCGGACCAGCCCCAGGCACGAGTCTCCGGTGCTGGGGATCGTGGTGCAGAGCCTGGCCACGGTGGTGATCGCGTTCCCGCTCGCCCTTGGCTACGGGCCTGTGATCGCATTCGAATTGCTCGCGACGATCCTCACAGCCGTGATGCTCTGTATCTACATCGTGATCAATATCTCCACCATCGGCTACTACCTGCGTAAAGCCAGGGACGAGTTCAACCTGCTCCTGCATCTCGTCCTCCCGGCTATCGGCGCCGTGATCCTCATCCCTGTGCTGGCCGCGGCGGTCGGCGTCGGCTCGTCGGTGCTGAAGTTCGTATCGCCGCTGCCTTATCCGATCAGCGATGCCGGGCTCGTCGTCGGCATCTGGTTCCTGATCGGCATTATCTACCTGGCGTACCTGCTGCGGCGGCATCCGGAACGGGTGCGCGACATGGATAAGGTCTTCGACTGATGGGCTGGGACCAGCAAGCGGCGGCCCGGCAGCGATCTCTGCGGAATTCGCGCGCCTCAGGTCGCGGTCTCAATGAGCGTTGAGATTCCCGTTGAGCAGGCTCCGGCCGAGCGGTGTCAGGGAATGGTTCACGCCGCGACCGCGCCTCACCGTTTGCACCAGGCCGGAGGCACGCAGCGCCGCGGCGTGCTCGGAGGCGGACGGCGCGCTGGTGCCCACGCAGGCCGCCAGTTCCGCCGTGCTGCGCGGGGTGCGCAGTGACTCGAGCACGGCCGCCCTGGTGTGCCCCATGAGCCCGGCCAGGTCGCAGGATTGGCTTGCCCCGTATAGCGGGACCGCTGGCCGCGCCGGATAGATGAGCGCATTCCCGCCGGATTCCCGCAAGTGGCCGGACAGCAACGGAGGTCCGGTCCACAACGCGGACGGCAGAAGCTGCAGACCGCGGCCGCCGAGCGAGCACTCGCCTGTTCGCCATGATCGGACCAGTGTGTTGTCACGCCACGCGAGGTCATCGTGCAGCGTGCTGAGGACGCCGGCCAGACCGCGGGTCGCCAGGACCGGAATCCGCTCTGCCATATCGGCGTGAAACGTCGTAACGATGCGTGACCAATATGGCGCAACGCAGGCGAGGTAGAAATCGCGCAGCGCGCGCACCACGGTCTCCATTGCCTCCCGGTCGCCATCCACCAGGGAGCGAAGCCAGGAGGGGGGCCGGCCGGCGCCCCGCCACGAGGCAGGCACCTCCGTCCGGAGCACCGACGTGGGGGTCGCGCGCACAATCTCCAGGCCCTCGTCCAGGCTCGGCACCACCGGATCAACGAACGTCGGCGAAGGCAGAGTGGCCGGTATCAGGTCCAGCAGAGGCCGGGCGGTCGCGGGGAAGGCCCGCCTCGCGCGGATGACCCAGCGGCTTGGCACCGTCCCCGCCGACGGGCGCCTTAGCTCGAGCAATCCAGCCGACACTTCGGCGAGCGGTGCCGGAGCTTCACCGAAGTGGGTCAGCAGCACGTCGTCGGTGGTGAAGCGAACTCGCGTCACCTGGCCCTCTGCGGCAGCCCCCGCGCCGGCGCGCCGCGGCCTTTCGGCGAGGTCCGAATGGATTGCCTGCTTCCCTGCCACCGTCGCATCGTAACGAGTAGAGCCTCTTGATCGCGTAACGGAGGTGTAACGGAGGTGACCACATCGCATAACGGGGCAGCTTTGACGTGATTGTGCCGGAGGCGCTTCGAGCCTTTTCCGGCGTACCTTAGCCAGCGCGCAGCGGGGGCTTCCCGGGGCCTTACGTCTTGTTCCGGGAGATGCTGGCCGACCGGGTAGCGCCGTTCCTGGCGTACTCCCCGATGAATTCCCTTGTGCAATGTAGTGAGTCATTCCTAACCTGGCCATTTCCTGACCGTGAACACGACGGGAGGCCGTTCGTCTTGAAAAGACGCAGAACCATCTGGCTGGCCGCGTTCGGCGGGCTAGCCACGCTGGCCCTTGCTGCCTGCGGCGGCGGAAGCGGCGGTGGCACCGGGACGTCGAGTTCGGCGACCTTCAACGCTGCCACCACCAAGGTGGTCAACCCGTCCACCCACAAGGGCGGGACACTATCGTTCGGGCTCAGCAGCACCCCCGACTCCACCGACCCGGGCAACACCTACTACGCGTTCATGTGGAACCTGTCCCGGCTCTACACGATGCCGCTGATGACCTACAAGTCCTGCCCCGGCAAGTGCGGGCTGCAGGTCGTCCCCGATCTCGCGACCGGCCCGGGTGTCGTCACCGACAACGGCCTGACGTGGACTTACCACATCCAGCCGGACGTCAAGTTCGAGGACGGGACCACGGTCACCTCGGCCGACGTCAAGTACGCTGTCGAGCGCACCTTCGACCGCTCGGTGCTGCCGCTCGGGCCGAGCTACTTCCCGCTGCTGCTGAAGCCTCAGAGCCCGGCCTACCCCGGCCCGTACAAGGACCGGTCCAAGAATCTGATGGGCCTGAACGCCGTGCAGACGCCGAACGCGACCACCATCGTGTTCCACCTGGCCAAGCCGTTCGCGGACTTCAACTACGTGGTGGCGATCCCGCAGACC
>Ga0187887_10002530_pt1 | contig 14591 bp, 10 predicted proteins | sample June2016WEW_7_10_FD_132977 | JGI IMG/M metagenome (GOLD analysis project Ga0187887, IMG submission 132977) | Peatland microbial communities from SPRUCE experiment site at the Marcell Experimental Forest, Minnesota, USA - June2016WEW_7_10 | ecosystem: Environmental > Terrestrial > Soil >...
ATTGCGCCTTGGGCGGCCTCGCGATGCGCCTTGCCGGAATGTTGCATTTCCTGCATTTTGTCGAGAACGATGGCGCGCAGGAAAAAGTGGCCTGGCTTTTCCGCATTGAGCGCGCGAACGTGGTCGAGCGCGGCGAGCGCGGGCAGATAGTTGTCAGCCACCACCAGCACGCTGGCCAGTTCGCTCCACGGCCGCCAGTCATCGGGTTTGAGCTTTGTGGCCTGCAGGAACTGGGCCGCCGCCAGATCGAGCTTGCGTTGGTCGCGCAGGATACCGCCCTTGAGCATCACCAGATCGTACTCATCAGGGGTGGCGGCGAGTTGCTGGTCAATGAGCGGGAGCGCGAGCTCGGGATGATGCGTTTTGAGGTATGCCTGTATGAGACCAGCCCGATTTGCGGCCGTGGGCGATTGCGCCACAGCCGCTTGAAAGTGATGGATGGCCTCATCGGCGCGGGCGGCCTGCAGCAGAAGCTGGCCAGCGTGCTCCTGCGCCGCGGGATCATCGGGAAACTGGGAGTAGAGTGCGACAGCCTCGTCGGGTTTGCCGGCTGCTTCGTAATTGGAGGCGAGCTCAAGCAGGGTATCACGGCGCGCCGGATCGAGATCGGCGGCTTTTCGGAAGTGCGGCGCGGCGTCATCGAGTTTGTTTTGGCGCGCCAGTGCGCGCGCGAGGCCCAATTCGGCGAAGGCGGATTTGGGATCCAGTTCCGTCGCGGTCTGAAATGCCTTTTGCGAAGCGTCGAGGTTGCCCGCAGCCAGCAGCGCCTCTCCCAGGTAGTAAACCGGCCGAAACTCCTTCGGCTTCTTCGATGCGGCCTTGTCGAGAAGCACAGCGGCATCCGCCGGCTGTTTCTCGCGGATCAGCACGATGCCCAGGTTCAACTGCGCTTCGTAGAGATCGGGCTTCAGATCGAGGGCTTTACGATACTCGACGATTGCGTCGGCATCGCGGTGCAGCATGCCGAGCGAAAACGCCAGGTTGAAGTGGGATGCGTAGTCCTTTGGGTCGGCTTCGATTGCTGCCGTGAAGCTCTCCACGGCCGCGTCGTAGCGCCTCTCATCCAGCGCCTTCAATCCGTCGGCAGAGGCATCAGTCAAGAGGCCCGGAAGACCACAAAAGAGGGCCAGCAAGGGCCACATGTATCCATTGTAGGCGGGCGAAACAGCCCCGCTCTTCCGTCACGATGCCTGTACCGCGTATGAGCCTCGCGTGTGGCGCTCGGCAATCCGGCGTCCCACGCGTCTCAAAGGGCGCTCCACAAGGTAGTAGCTGGCGGACGCGCAAAGCACCGTCAGCCCGAGATTCCACGGCAACCGCTGCGCGAGCCCGAGTGGCGAGGGCAGCCCATATGGATGCAGGAATAATTGCTGCCAGATATAGACGCTGTAGGACAGCCGGCCCCACCACCTGGCTGCGCCGGATTCGAGCAGGCGTCCCAGCCAACTGCCCGGATTCGCCACCGTGACCAGCAGAGGAACCGGCAGCAGGAAGGCCAGCATTGTTTCCAGACCGGGTGGCTTCACAATCAGGGCCAGCACGATCCCGGCGATGGCGGCGATGGCCCAGATGCTCCGGCTGTGTGCGCGCAGCCATTCGCGGACTCGCGGGTCGGTCCAAAGGAACGCGGCCGTGCATCCCCACAACAGTCCGTCCATACGGTAGTCGGTTCGCTCGGGGAAGGCCCGCAGACTCGGGTCGATGCTCGCTATCCAGTTGAAGTGGGTATCCAGGCCGCGCCATACCTCGAAGAGGCATGCCAGCGCCGGAGCGGTCCAGCGGCTGCGTCGTGTGCCGAGAAGCGCCAGCAGCCCGGGCCATAACAAATAAAAGTGCTCCTCCACCGAAAGCGACCAATAATGTCCGGTGTACCAGGACTGCGGCACTGGCAGCGTGTAGTAATTGCGATAAAAGAAAGCGGCGGCCATCACCTGGCCGATGTTGAGAGGAATCAGCCCCAGCCCGAATCCGATTCCGCATAGGGCGATCAGATAAGCAAACGCGGGGGGAAGAATGCGAAACGCACGGCGGATGTAGAAGGAACCAAGGCGAAGCGATCCTGATCCCTGGGTGTCCTCGAGCAGCCGGCAGGTGATCAACAGTCCGCTGATGGCGAAGAACAGATGGACACCCATCGCGCCGTATGGGGCCAGGCTGGAAAGGGCTTGGCCAGGAAGCTGCAGGTGACAGAAAAGCACGAGCGAGATGGCCACAGCGCGCCAACCGTCGAGCGTGGGCAGATAGTCGGCAGGCACGTTGATGGCGTCGGCTTGCATTCCGAAGCTCTCAGCTTACACGCTGAGAGCACTCCATCGGCATTATCAGGGGAGCGCGACCAGCGACGTCAGAGAACCGCTATGTGGCCTCGCCGACCGTAGGTCAGAAGCTTGCGATCCTTCGTGAGCAGACGAGCGCTGGATCTCCGGGCCGTGGCGGCGATGATACGGTCGGCCGGATCGCCATGAAATGGCGCGGGAAGCCGAGTACTTTCCAGCGCGATCTCCGGTGTCATCGGCACAACCACAAGACCGGGTGTCGACAGCGCCTCGGCCACCCAATGCTCGCACGAGGTTCGGAGGTGGATGCGCCCCTTCACCTCAAGCATCCCCACCTCCCAAACGGAAATGACTGAAAGCAGAAGATTGCCGTCCCGGGAGGCCTGTTCGATCGCCTCCAGGTCTGCCGCACTGAAGCGGTTGCTATCGCCGGATTGCAGCCATATCCAGTAATGGGTGTCCAGCAGCAGCGGCGAACCGGTATTACTCGCCGGCATCCCAGACCTCGCCGATGGATGCAATCAGATCGCCGTGGATTTCAATAGAGCCCTTCATACGTCCCAGAAGGGCCGGTGCCTCGGTATCGGCCGGCAAAAGACGGGCAACGGGCCGGCCGCGTTTCGTGATGAGAATCTCTTTGCGGCTGTGCTGCACCTCGTCGAGCAGACGGAGACACCGAGCTTTGAACTCACCAGCTGCGATTTGTTGTTTCATACCATGGTCATCTTACCATGGTCATTTCGTTGCTAGGCTGACGCGACCAGTTCCTTCTTCAGATACCGGCCGGTGTAAGACGCCCTGCACTCGGCAATCTGCTCCGGAGTGCCCTGGGCGACGATTCGCCCGCCAAGATCGCCGCCTTCGGGACCAAGATCGATAATCCAGTCGGCACTGCGAACAACGTCCAAATTGTGCTCGATAATCAGGATGCTGCCGCCGTTGTGGATCAGCCGCTGGAAGGCATCGAGCAGTTTGGCGATGTCGTCGAAATGCAGTCCGGTGGTCGGTTCGTCGAAGATGAACAGCGTACCATCGCAGCTCGCGTGGCACAAATGCCCGGCCAACTTCACCCGTTGCGCTTCGCCGCCGCTGAGCGTAGTCGCCGATTGGCCCAGTCTTAAGTAACCCAGGCCCACGTCGGCCAGAACTTTGAGCTTGTCCACCAACTTCGGTACTTCAGAGAAAAACGAGATCGCTTCGCGCACGGTGAGCTGCAACACCTGGTGAATGTTCAGGCCTTTATAGCGGACCTCCAGCACGGCGCTCTTAAATCGCGTTCCTTTGCACTCCTCGCAGATCAGTTCGACATCGGCCAGAAACTGCATCTCCACCATTACCGTGCCGTCACCCTGACAGGTTTCACAGCGGCCCCCGGGAATATTGAAGGAGAAATGGCCAGCCGTGTAGCCGCGGCGGTCGGCTTCCGGCGTGGAAGCGAAAAGGCTGCGAATGATGTCGAACGCCTTGATGTAGGTCACCGGGTTCGAGCGCGGCGTGCGGCCGATGGGCGATTGGTCGACCAGCACCACCTGATGCAGCAGGTCGGCATTTTCGACGCGGCGGCAGGTGAGCTTCTCGATGGCGTCCTCGAAGTCCTCGGTCATTTCCGGACGGCCCTCACGCAACCCGCGCTCCAGCGACTTGTAGATCACCTCGTGCACCAGCGTCGATTTGCCAGAGCCGGAAACGCCGGTGACAGCTACCATCATGTTCAGCGGAATGGTGACGTCCAGGTTCTTCAGATTGTGCGCGCTTGCGCCAAAGAAGCGTAGCACGCGGCGGGGATTCACTTTACGGCGGCTCAGCATATGCGAGGTCTTCAACTCGCCGCGGAGGTAGCGCCCGGTGAGGGACCCATTGCGATTCTGCAGAAGCTCTCGATAAGAGCCTTCAAAGACGATCTTGCCGCCCAACTCGCCGGCGCCGGGACCAAGGTCGACGATGTGATCGGCCGCGCGCATCACATCGGGATCGTGCTCGACGACGACGATAGTGTTGCCGAGTTCACGCAGTTCTTCGAGAATGCGGATCAACCGGCCGGTGTCGCGGCTGTGCAAACCGATGGAAGGCTCGTCGAGTACGTAGCAGGCGCCTACGAGGCGCGAACCCAGACAGGTGGCTAGCTGAATGCGCTGCGCCTCGCCGCCGGAAAGAGTCGACGAAAGGCGATCGAGCGTCAGGTATTCGAGCCCAACGTCATTCAGGAAGCGTAGACGCTGGCGAATCTCGACGAGCACCTTGTCCGCCACGGCGCGTTCTTCGGGATCGAGTGTAAGCGCCTCGAAGAACGCGTAGACTGCGGCGATGTTCATGCGCGCGACGTCGGCGATGGTTTTTCCGCCGACGCGAATGTTCAGGGCCTCTTTGCGCAGCCGCGCACCGTGGCAATCCGGGCATTCCGCGTATCCTCGATACCGGCTGAGGAAGACGCGAACATGCACCTTATACTTCTTCGTTTCCACCTCGGCGAAGAATCTGCGCACGTGATCTCGCACAAACTCGCGCTGTTCGAGGCTCAGGTCGCACCAGGGCGACTTCATCGGGAACTTCGCTTTGCGGGCCGCGGCATCGAAGACCGTTTCGCGATACCACGTGTATTGAGGCTTGGTCCACGGGTCGACGGCGCCTTCGGAGAGGGAGAGCGATTTATCGGGAACCACCAGGTCCATGTCGTAATCGATGGTGTTGCCGAAGCCCTGGCAACGCGGGCACGCGCCGGTCGGGCTGTTGAAGCTGAACAAGCCCGGCTCGGGAATGGCCAGCTCGATACCGCAGCGTTTACACGAGAACTTCTCGGAGAAGCGCAGGGTCTCGGCTTCGAACGTCGGCTGTTGGAAGAGCACTTCGCCGGATTCGCGAAAAGCGATCTCCACGGCGTCAACGATGCGCTGGTGCAGATCGGGTGCGATGGCGAGGCGGTCCACGAGAACGAAGACCGGTTTGTTGAAATCGATATCGATCAGCGATTCGGGCGTCGAGAACTCGTAGATTGAGCCGTTCTGGAAGAGGCGATTGAAGCCGCCGCGCCGGAGTTCGAACAAGCGGTCGCGCATGGCGTCGGTCGTTTTCATTGCGGCGATGACCGGGAACAGCACGTACCAGCGGGAACCTTCCGGCTGCTCGAGCATCCCGGCAGCCACGTGATCGACGGTATCGCGCTGCACGCGATCGCCGCATTTCGGGCAGTAGCTGTGGCCGGCGCGCGCGAACAGGAGGCGGAGAAAATCGTGAATCTCAGTTGCCGTGGCCACCGTGGAGCGCGGGTTGCGCGTGGTGTTCTTCTGGCGGATGGCAATGGGCGGAGCGATGCCGAGGATTTCGTCGACGTCGGGCTTTTCCATGCGCTCGAGGAATTGCCGCGCGTAGGCCGACAAGGATTCCACGTAGCGCCGCTGGCCTTCGGCGTAGATGGTATCGAAAACCAGCGAGGATTTTCCGGAACCGGAAACACCGGTGACTACGGTGAGCCGATCGTGCGGGATTTCGAGCGACACGTCCTTGAGATTGTGGACGCGAGCGCCACGAATGATGATCGAGTCTTCCAGGGAGCCTCCGGAGGGAGCGCGTATGCCGTCGTCAGAGCGGTGCGCGCACTGCCACCATTATAGATGGGCGGCAAAATGCGGCTGCTGTGTGTCCCCGCACCGGAACCTCGGTCAGTATCGAAATGTCAGCGCGGTCCAGGCGCTCGGAAATCCGCTTGCGCGCAGAGGCCGCAAGTCACAGTGGGACCCTTGCCAAACAGGAACAGGGCAGAATAGGGAATGAGGTGTCCTTCACCGATTTTCTTAGCCGCCGCCAGGCGCTCGGGTTGCTCGGATTGCTCGCAGAAGAAGCGTGCCGCACCCCTGCCCGCCTCGGCCACCGCAAGGTCGCCGATGCTCTTTCGCCGATTCCGCTGAGCGGTGTAAGACTCGGCGGAACCCTCGGTCGAAAGCTGGACATGTGCATCCGCAATCGCATCTTCGCCCAGAACCCCGCCAAGCTCATAGAGCCATTTCGGCATCGCGCTGAGCGGAGCTGCTGGCAAAACGAATTCTGGGGCAAATGGTTCGCATCGGCTGCGGCGGCGTGCGAATACACCGGCGACGTTGCTTGGCGCGAACGGCTTCACGAATCGGCGCATGAGCTACTCGCGACGCAAACATCCGACGGTTACATTGGGAACTACTCATCCGGCAGCCATCTCCAGGGATGGGATGTGTGGGGCCGCAAATACACGCTCCTGGGGCTTCTCGCCGCATATGATCTCAATGGCGACGCAGCCTGTCTGAACGGCGCACGCCGCCTGGCCGATGGATTGTTGCGCGAAGTGGGACCTCTCGCCAGTGATATCGTCACGCTGGGTCTGTACCGGGGCATGCCAGCCAGTTCGGTGCTGGAGCCGATCGTGCGGCTCTATCAGCACACCGGCGATGAGCACTACCTGCGATTCGGCGAATACATTGTGGAACGCTGGTCCTCCGCGCGCGGACCCCACCTGGTGGATAAGGCACTCGACGGGATTCCGGTGGGCCAGCGGTTTCCGCCGCCGAAGAAATGGTGGTCGTGGGAGAACGGCGAGAAGGCGTATGAGATGATGTCCTGCTACACCGGTCTGCTCGAGCTGTACCGCGAAACGGGCTGGGCGCCCGCGCTGGATGCCACGACTCGGACCTTCGAAAGCATACGGGACACCGAGATCAATATCGCCGGCTCTGGCTCGGCGGAAGAATGCTGGTACGGCGGCCGGGCGCTGCAGGTGGAGCCGCGCGCGCGGTCAATGGAAACTTGTGTCGGCATGAGCTGGATGCAGCTCTGTTCTAATCTGCTCCGAGTCACCGGGGACCCACGGTACGCGGATGAAATCGAGAAAACGGCTTACAACGCGCTCGCTGGCGCGATGCCTCCCGACGGTTCGTCGTTTGCGCAGTACAGTTCGCTCGAAGGCGTCCGGTCGCTCGGGCCGCCGCAGTGCGGGATGGAACTGAATTGCTGCAACGCGAATGGCCCGCGGGCAATGATGCTGATTCCCGAGGTCGCGGTGATGCAGGGCGCGAAAGGACCGGCGATCAGCCTCTATTCAGAGGGCGTGTGGAGTTTCCGGCTTCCATCGGGCACGCCGTGCCGCATTGAGATGCAAACCGATTATCCAAAATCCGGGGATGTGGACATCGTGGTTCAGCCAGCGCAGCCCGCGTCTTTTGTGTTGCGCCTGCGCATTCCGCAATGGAGTGGGGAGAGCCGCGCCTGGGTGAACGGGGTTGCTGTAAACGACGTGCATCCCGGGGCATGGGCCGTGATTGAGAAGCGCTGGAATCCCGGGGACACCGTCAAGCTGAGCCTCGATCTGCGTGCCCGGGTTGTCCGCTCCTCGGACAGGAGCAAACAGTACGCCGCAGTGGTACGCGGTCCGATTGCCCTGGTGCGCGATGCCCGGTTCACCGTGGGTGGCATCGACGACCCTGTCCAGCTCGGCCCGGGTGAGGACGGCATAGTCTCGCTCAAAGAAATTACGCCGCCAACCGGCGTGGAAATCGCCCTTGCGACGGGTGCCGGCCTTGCTCTATGCGATTACGCGTCCGCGGGCAACACCTGGGACCAGCGCTCCCGGTTCCGCAGCTGGATGCCGGTGGCGTGATCCAGGATAAACTTGTGGCACTTGCCGGGGCGAGCTATGATTCGCAGCTACCTGCGTCAGATTTACCGCAGCGCGATTCCATTATTCATTGGGCGCAAACAGTTCAAGCTCTTCTTGCGGGCGTCGCTGGGCGATATCGATCTGCGCATGCTCGCGCTGGCGTCTCAGACCGACTACTTCTCCGGTTTTGTGCGCGCTATTCCGATCCGGGCTCCATTCGGGAAGTCGATGCTGGTGGTGGCTCCGCACCAGGACGATGAAGTGATCGGATGCGGAGGAGCGCTGGCGCTTCAGGCGCGTAGTGGATCCGCGGCTTCCATCGTCGTACTGCAGGACGGCGCGGGTGAGTTCGAGGCCGTGGGTGTGACACGCCAGGCGCTGAACGAGAGACGTAATGAAGAATCCCGGCAGGCTGCCGCCGTCATGGGCGTGCCTGTGCCCGTCTTTCTGAATCACCCAGTTCTCTCTGCCGACGCGTCACAAGTTGCCGAAATGTTGGATCTCCTGCTGCGGCTTAGAGTCGACGCCGTGTTTGTGCCGTTTGTACTGGACGGCCACCCCGACCACCGAACCGCCAATTACATTCTGTCGGCGGCGCTGCGGGAAATCCCGTCGACGGTGCGCATCTTCTGCTATGAGGTGTGGGGTTTCTGTATCCCCAACGTCGTAGCCGTTATCGACGAAGTTATGGAGCAGAAAATCGAGGCGCTTCGCTGTTTTCACTTCGCCAACTCGGCTTTGGATTATACAAACAGCACGGTGGGCCTGAACATGTTTAATGCGCGTATGCTGGGCGCCGGCCAATGCCGGTATGCGGAGCGATTTTTTGAGATACCCCGCGAGGAATATATCGAACTGGTGGGCCGCGTCCATGCGAGCGAAAACGAGGCCAAGGGTCAACGCGCGATGGCGTGACCGGTCAGATTCAGCCGCTCACACGAGGTCGAATTGTGAGCGGATCAGAATGTGTCGAACAGCGAAAAATCCCACGCGTCGGCGTTCGCCAGCGCGGATTGCAACTCCACTGATTCCGCTTTGTAGAACAATTGCCAGAACGGCAGACGGTACGTGTAGGGCTTCAGCTCATCAACGGCGCGGCGGCGGAACGGAGCCCCCGTCATGATCTTGACCGCGTCCACCTTTTCTTCGCGCGCGACGCCAATGGATGCGAGCAGCAAATCGCGGGCGATGGCAGGATCGTCACGCAACGCCTGCAGGTCGGCGATGTCATAAAGTTCCATGCCCAGCTCGGGGCTTTGGCGGCGCAGCAGGACCGCATAGCCGGAAAGCGATGCGCCATCCCTGGCGACGATAATCCTCGCCTGTGCAGCGCGGTGCTGTGCGCCAAATCTCCACTCCAGAGCCGCCCTCGTTCGCACAGCGCGCAGACGTGAAGGGCCCTTGCGGAGTCTCAGCCAGAAGGAGTCGAAGCGATCGTCGAAGCTGTCGATTCGGCTAACCGCGGACGTTATCCGCCCCCGGCCGCTGCGTCGAACGATATCTTGCGTGCCGAGCACCATTCCCGCCGGCCACGACAGAACGCCCGCTCCCGGCACCGATTTGCGCGTCATTGCGGCTTTCGCGAATCTACGCGGACTCGCCGCCCAGAAGCAGGGAACGTCGTAACCGGCAACCGGAATGCGCGACAGCTTCATCGCTTCCATCACGCGCGATGCCGTGGGGTTGGCGCTCCCGTTCAACCAAAGATCGATGCCACCTTGTTTCAGAAACGCCGTCATCAGCTGCAGCGACCTTCCGCGATAATCCCGATCCACGGCCCAGGCCGTCGCGATCACGCCCTTGAGCGCGCGCCCGTCCAGATCGTAAAGCATGTGAACATTTCCCAGCGCGCCCACCAGCGAGCCGTCCCCGGCTTCGAGGACCCATCCGATGGCGATATCGCGGTACTCGGAGGCGAACGGATAGCCATCCCACAGGCCTCGCCACGAGACGCTGTCCAACACTCCCAGCCCGTTGCGTTCGTGCAGTTGCCGGATTGCCTCGGTATCGTCGAGCGTCGCTGTACGCAGTTGAACCGCCGCGTCCAGTGTCACTGTTGTTTCCGCTAGCGGGCGCGCTTCGCCGCTGCCAGCTCTTCGATCTGCACCAGCTCGGTCGGATAATTGCCGGTATAGCAGGCGTAGCAGTAGCGGCCATCGTGATCGTCCACGGCCTGGCTCAGGCTGCCCAGAGAGAGATAGCCGAGCGAATCGGCCTCCACGAAGCGGCGTATCTCTTCCACGGTGTTGTTAGCGGCGATCAGCTCGCTCTTCGATGGAGTGTCCACGCCGTAAAAGCAGGGCGAAACGGTGGGCGGGCAGGAGATGCGCATGTGCACTTCGCGTGCCCCCGCGCTGCGCACCATACGGACCAGCTTGCGGCTGGTGGTGCCGCGCACAATGGAATCGTCCACCAGCACCACGCGCTTGCCTTCCAGCAAATGGCGCACGGGGTTTAGCTTCAGCTTCACGCCGAAATCGCGAATCTCCTGCGACGGCTCGATGAAAGTGCGGCCAACATAGTGATTGCGGATCAATCCGTGGCGGAATGGCAGCTTCGCCTCAGCGGCATAGCCAATGGCCGCGGGCACCCCCGAGTCGGGCACCGGCACCACAATATCGGCGTTTGCGGGATATTCGCGAGCCAGGAGACGTCCCAGATTCTCGCGCGATTCCTGCACCGAACGGCCGAACACGGTTGAGTCCGGTCGTGAGAAGTAGACGTGCTCGAACACGCAATGGGCGAGGTCGCTCGCCGGGGCCCAGCGCTCGCGGGTCATGCCCTCGGGACCGACGATCACCATCTCGCCCGGCTCCACGTCGTTCAGATATGTCGCGCCGATCAGATCGAACGCGCAGGTCTCCGACGAGAACACGTATGTGGTGTGGCCGCCGGTTTCCATCTGGCCCAGCGCAAGCGGCCGGAATCCATGCGGGTCGCGGGCGATGATGATGCGGTCCTGCGCCAGAAACACCAGCGAAAAAGCGCCTTCGAGCTGCAGCAGAGCTTCCCGCAACGCACCGGCCAGCGTCCGTTCCCGCGAACGTGCGACAAGATGCAGGATTACTTCAGTGTCGCTGGTGCCCTGAAAAATCGACCCGTCGGCTTCGAGATCGCGCCGCAGCTCCGCCGCGTTGGTGATGTTCCCGTTGTGCGCCACCGCCACGCGACCCTTGTTGCAGGCCACCGAAAACGGCTGAGCATTGAGCAGGGCGCTGTCGCCGGTGGTGGAGTAACGCGTGTGGCCGATGGCAAGGTGCCCAGGTAGCTCAGCCAGCCGCTCAGGCGTGAAGATCTCCGCGACGTGGCCCATGCTCTTGTACGAATACACGTCGCGCCCGTCGCTCGATACGATGCCGGCGCTCTCCTGGCCGCGATGCTGCAGCGCGTAGAGGCCGAGATAGGTGAGGTTGGAGGCTTCCCGATGGCCGTAAATGGCGAAAACGCCGCATTCCTCGTGGAGTTTATCGAACATCGTAAACAGGTCCTCGGGGGGAGGTGCGCATTCTTAATTGCTAAGTGTCTTCGCCAGCGAACTACCGTTCCGCTCTCTGAAGCCCGCGATTTTACTCAGAACAAGAACCTCGGAATTGTTGCGGACTTGTAACTCTTCTTTGATGGTAACACCCACCACCGGAGCTTCCACTTTGTGCGCGGCGCCGATCTTTTGCACGCGATCCGCATTCGCCGTTGAGATCAGAATGCGCGATGGCCCTTCGTGGAACAGCAGGTAGTGCGGTGCGAGATCGGAGTGGAGATCCACCCGTGCACCGATGTTCGCTGGTCCGAAGGAAGACTCCGCCAGCGCTACTGCAAGGCCGCCGTCGCTCAGGTCGTGAGCCGATTCCGCCAGGCCCTCCGCGGCAATCTCGCGCATGGCATCATGCACCCGCTTCTCATATGCCATGTCGAGTTCCGGCGGCAATCCCCACATTGCATCCATCACCACTTTGGCGTACTGCGTCCCGCCGAATCGCTGATGCGTCGCCGTGCCGATGCCGCCCAGTAGCACCAGCGTGCGGCCTGCATGCTGAAACGCAATCGGGATCGGTGAGGCAGTCTTCAGCAGGCCCACGATGCCCATGACCGGGGAAGGAAAAATCGCTTCGCCGAGCGTCTCGTTGTACAGGCTGACGTTGCCGCCGGTGATGGGCGTCTCGAAGAATCGGCACGCTTCGGCCATTCCTTCAACCGACTCCACAAGCTGCGCCATGATCTCCGGCCGCTCGGGATTGCCGAAGTTCAGATTGTTGGTTGCGGCCACCGGCTGCGCGCCAACGGTGGCGAGATTGCGGCAGCACTCGGCCACAATCAGCTTTGTGCCCTCACGCGGCGAGAGAGCCGTATAGCGTTGGTTGCCATCGAGCGACATGGCGATGGAGGTCCCGGTTTCCTTAATGCGCACGATGGCCGCATCGCCGCCCGGTCCCGCCAGCGTGTTGGTGCGAATGCTGTAGTCGTACTGTTCCCAGATCCAATCCTTCGAGCAGACATCGGGCGAGCCGATGATGGCCAGGAGATCTTCGGTGAAATCTTTCCGCACCGGCAAAGGCGGACCGTCCATTGGCGCGGGACGATATGGCGCAACGTTATGCGGCCGGTCGTAAACGGGCGCTTCGTCGGCCAGCGCGCGATTGGAAATCTCCGCCACGACGACGCCGTGGTCCTTCACACGCAGTTTGCCGTCGTCCGTGACGTGGCCGATGGTGACCGCGTCCAGCCCCCACTTGCGGAACACCGCGAACACTTCCGCCTCGCGGCCCTTGTCGGCCACCAGCAACATGCGCTCCTGCGATTCCGAGAGCATGATGTCGTATGGCGTCATACCGGTTTCGCGCTGAGGCACGTACTGCAAATCAATCTCGACACCGGTCTCCGCGCGGCTGCCCATTTCGCATGTCGAACACGTAAGCCCTGCAGCACCCATGTCCTGAATGCCAACGACGGCGCCGGTGTGCATGGCTTCCAGACAGGCTTCGAGCAAGAGCTTCTCCATGAACGGATCGCCCACCTGCACGTTCGGCCGCTTCTCCATGGAAGATTCCGTAAACTCGGCGGAGGCCATCGACGCGCCATGAATGCCATCTCGGCCGGTCTTCGCGCCGACATAAATCACCGGATTGCCGATGCCCGTCGCGCGCCCGTAGAAGATCTCGTCGTGCCGGAAGACGCCAAGCGCGAACACGTTCACCAGCGGATTGCCGTTGTAGCATGGCTCGAAAACGGTCTCGCCGCCCACTGTCGGTACGCCGAAACAATTCCCGTAATGCGCGATGCCGGAGACCACACCCTCGAGGATCCGCCGGTTGCGGGCGACATCGAGCGAGCCGAAGCGCAGCGCGTCCATCACCGCGATGGGTCTGGCGCCCATGGTGAAAATGTCTCGCAGGATGCCGCCAACACCGGTGGCCGCCCCCTGGAACGGTTCAATGAAACTGGGATGATTGTGTGATTCGATTTTGAACGCGATGGCCCAGCCGTCGCCTATGTCGATGATGCCGGCGTTTTCGCCCGGCCCCTGCAATACAAGCTTGCTCGCGGTGGGCAGCTTCTTCAGGTGCAGGCGCGAACTCTTGTAGGAGCAATGCTCGCTCCACATCACGCTGAAAATGCCCAGTTCGGTGTAGGTCGGCTCCCGCCCAAGCAGCGAGACGATCTTGCGGTATTCGTTGTCGGTGAGCTGGTGCGCGGCGACCAGATCGGATGTGATAGCGCTCATTTCTGAGGGAATGCTTTCAGGATAGCAGCGGGGGGTGATGGGTTCGTAGATTTCTATATACTTCAGGCATGAAAACACTCGCTATTATTGCGACGTTCGTTCTCACCGCCGTTGTTGCACAGGCCGCTCCACAATCTTGGCGATTCACCTGTACCTATTACAACCTTGACGTGAAGGGACATCTGACAGGCCGACAGCGCTACTCGGCGACGTACACGCGCTGGCTGCCGGACGACGCCGTGCGCTGGACGGACGTGATGATGGCCAGCGCAAGCGGTTGGTCGGACGACTTCGGTCCCGAGACGAAGCAAGGTTTCATGGAGGGCTTCAGCTACGCTCATGCCGACGCCGCCCTCAGCATGACCAAGCCGGACTTCTTCCATGGGTTCCCGCCGATGGCCATGCAGCAACGCAACTTTGTTTGGGACACGCAGATGTTGGAGGGTTTTGCCGGCAAGCTGGACCTTCTGAAGCCGGGCGAAACGTACCATGCCCCCGGAACCAACGATGTGGATCTCGCCGGCGCTGGCACGTTCCGTAATCACGACCTTCAACTAGTGCTTACTGGCTCCTCCAAACGCAACGGCCGGGATTGCGCTGTGATCGACTATCGCGCCATGTTCAACACCCTGGATGTCAAGGCTTCGGGCTTCGAACTAGTGGGACGCAGCGATTATTGGGGTCAGATCTGGGTGTCCCTCGCGACGAAGCAGATTGAGGACGCGACGCTGTACGAAGAAGTGTTCGGTGAGCTGACGCTCAGCGGGCAGGCCAAGCCGATGACCATAAGCGTAGTGCGCACAGGCACTTTCGAGCCGGTGGGCCACTAGAATCCGTGTCCGGCCGCGCCCGGTGTACCAGACCGTCTGGTACTCGCGGTTGTCTTGTCCCATACCCGTCCGGGCGGTGTATTGGATGGGATGCTGCCGCTCTCCTCGCTATCGCTCCTGGTGCTGTTTTCGGCTGGTTCATCCAC
>Ga0187887_10002531_pt1 | contig 14591 bp, 16 predicted proteins | sample June2016WEW_7_10_FD_132977 | JGI IMG/M metagenome (GOLD analysis project Ga0187887, IMG submission 132977) | Peatland microbial communities from SPRUCE experiment site at the Marcell Experimental Forest, Minnesota, USA - June2016WEW_7_10 | ecosystem: Environmental > Terrestrial > Soil >...
CAGGTAACGCCGGAACTCGACGGCACTGTGCCAGGGCTGGAAGGCGAATGTGGTGGCCCACATGTACCAGAATTCAGTCTCGAAGAACGCGGGCGAAAGCCAGTCGGTAATGCAGCTCGCGGCCAACTCATCTTCGCCGGCCTGGCTGAGCTTCAACAGTTCGATACGGTCCTCCATGGAGAACCCCATCGAAGTCACGGGCACCTTCGCGCGCCGGCGGTCAACCAGCCGGGCCATGGCATTCGACTTGTGCCGCGCATTGAACTCCACGGTCTCGTCGAAAACCGTCTGGCCCGCGGTGTTCAGTGAGGGAATCGATTTGTAGAGATCCCAGGTGCATTCATAGTTGTCGGTAGTCAACATGCGTCCGCCGCGCATGGAATACCCGCCCGCCGGATCTCCGCCGCCGTCCAGACTTCCGCCCATCACGGGCGCCGCTTCCAGGATCGAAATGTTTTCGCCAGGCAGGCCGCCGTCGCGGACCATGAAGGCTGCGGCGGCCAGAGATCCGATGCCGCCACCGATGAGATAGGCCTTACAGTTTGGGGCCATCGCGAGATTAGCTGTGGGGCAGGCCATCGTTTTTCGTGGCCTGCCGAGTTCGAGCACGGTGCGCAGACGACAAATAACGATCGTCTGCGCCACGCCACCCTAGCGCCAGCGCCCTTCAACCATCACGTATCCGCCGTGGCGGTGAACCCAGCGATGCGCTACCCAGCGGGCGTGCGGCCGAGGTGGCTGTTCCCACCTTCCCGCGTTCCAGGCGTAAGCATTGCCATCCCAACGGTGATACCCGTTAATCCACACATAGCCGGCGCCGGGCGCCACGCCCCGCGTTTCAACTACAGCCACGGGTGGCGCGACGCGAACCACAACCTCGGCTTTCGCGACGCTCAACGTCAGGGCGCCTGCAAAAACCGCCAATCCGATCAATCGCTTAAATACCACAATACACTCTCCTTTTCTTCGTACCTGCACCTAATCCAACAGCACTTGCACTACCACGCTGCTCTCGGGCAATCGCCACGCAGCCGGCGTCGTCTTAGTGGAATAGCCCCAGCATGTAGGCTACGAGCAGAATCAGTAACACGCCACCCACACCTATGCCTGCGCCGCCTCCGTAACCCCAGCGGCCGTAGCCATAATACCCGCCGCCGCCGAAAACCAACAACAGAATAAGAATCAGTATCAGCATTTTGGATCCTCTCTTTCTGGAGCCCGGCGCTTGCGCAGAGCCCCGACTTGCTTACTTTTCAAGGACGCTTTCAATCTGCCCGACTTTCTTTTGGACTTTGCCGGAGAGGTTTTCCGCTTGGCCTTCCGACTCTAAGTTGGGATTGCCGGCGGCTTGGCCGACCTTCTGTTTGGCTTTTCCCTTCAGTTCGTGAAACTTGCCTTCAACCTTATCCTTAGTGCTCGAGTTCATTGTTTTTCTCCTTGGAAGGGGGCGAAGTGTCCGCCACCCGCCCCCCAATCGAGTTGCACTTCTAGGTCCAATAGGGCTTGGCGTGGTAATAGGTGGCCACTTCGGCGCCCCACACATGGTCGGCCATGTTCGGCCAGTGATCCTTGTCGAAACCGGGAGCGTGATCCAGCAACTTCTTGTCGATGTCCAGGATGAACTGCCTTTCATCGGTGTCGACTGCGAGGGCGCTCCAGGGGATGGCAAACAGTTTGTCGCCCATGCCCAGGAATCCTCCGAATGAAAGAACCGCGTAAGCCACGCGGCCCTTCTCCACGTCGATCATCAGATGTTCGATTGTTCCGAGATCCTCTTTTTGACGGTTCACAACCCTATCGCCCGTTAGAGTGTCTGCTGCCAGAACACTCTGCATCCACCGTCCTTTGGCATCTCTGGTTTGTGACATGAAATCTCCTTTGTTAAATTGATAGTTAAAGGTCTGTAACTACTGATATCCAACGGGCCTTCCATGAGCAGATTTGAGACCAACGCAGGACTGCCGGGAGGCGAGGCTAAAGCCTCGCGCGGGCTGAAGCCCGCCCTCCACTTCGTGCAATTGCTGCCGTCCGTACGGCAAGAATTGCCGGACTTTACTTCCGCGAACGCCGCCGGTATACGATCGACGTCAGCAGGAGGCCCATGCCGAGGAGCGCAGCACTCTGCGGCTCGGGAGCGGCGCCGCCGGAGCTTTCGCAGCCATAAATGGACACGACATTATCGTCCATCGTCACCGCGCCGTTTTGCGCCAAGGCGCTGCCGCACGCAATACTCGCGCCAGTAGTCAAGGTGATGCTCGTTTCCGCGAGAATATTTCCCGAGAAATCGGTTCCGGTGCCGAGAGTCGCCGAGCTCCCGACCTGCCAAAACAAGTTGGGATCGGGCAGACCACCACTGGTATTGATAAAATCGACCATCGAACTGCTCGCGGTCGTCAGCGTGCTCCCCATCTGGAAAACGAATTGCGCATTCGGGTCGCCCTCGGCGTTGAGCGTGAGTGTTCCGGTCAACTGTGCCGACGAGTTAAAGCAATAGACCCCTGGCGTGACGGTCATCCCGCCCAGATCCTGTCCGGTCAGGTTCGTCGTGCATGGTTGGCCCATGGCGGAATTGTATGCCGTGGTCAGCGCATTCTCAGCCACGATCGCGGAGCCATTATCGACGTCTTCGATTCCCGGTGGAACCACGATCCCTGGGGGAAAGCCGGTGACTGAGCTACCCGGCGTCAGCCCCAGATTTCCATAGACATAGGTCGGGCCGGTATTGGTCACCGCGGATCCTGCCAGGACCGCAAAACTCCCCGCGGCTCCAAGATTGATATTACCTGCACGGGCGTTCAGCGCCCAAAACGAGAGAACCACCAGCCAAATACTCTGCACTCTCATATCGTTTCCGCCCTTCTTACCGCCGTCATCGTCGATCTTGTGATGAATCGTACCGGCAGTCTTAATCGCCCGGCGGCAGAGTGAAATAAAACGTCGACCCCGCCCCCGGTGTCGATTCCATCCACATGCGCCCGCTCTGCAATTCGATGACCTTCTTGCAGAATGCGAGTCCCAGTCCGTTCCCTGGATACTCTTTCCCGTGCAGACGCTTAAACGCTCCGAATAGGCGGCCCTGGAATGCCGGGTCTATACCGGGACCGTTGTCTGCGACCGAAATCACCCATTCGTGGTCCGCCTGTTTGGATGAAATGTGAACGCGCGGAGAAGGCGTGTCGCAGTATTCGATGGCATTTCCGATCAGGTGCCGCAGGACCTTGGTCAGGGCTTCGAAGTCTCCCATTACGGCTGGTAAAGGGTCATGGGTAACGACTGCGCTCCGTTCTGCGATCAGCTTGTCCGCCGAGAGGAGCGCCTGGCGAATGACCGCTTCCATGTCCGTGCGGGAGAACTGCCGGCCGCCCGTAACTGTGCCCCAATACTCGACGATTTCGCCGAGTAGCGACTGCGCGCTGGCCACCCCCTCCTGGATGCGATCGAGGTATGCGCCGCCATCCGCCTCGGCCATCAGTTGACTGTAGGAGCCTACATCGCGGAGAGACTCGTGCAGGTTGTGCGCTGCCATCGAGACGAACTCTTCAAAGTCGGCGTTGGCCCGGTCCAATTGCCTTTGGATCTCGATCGATCGGCGCGATTCCGCGTCCAGCGCCTTGCGCAAGCGCGCGATTTCCTCTTCCGGGCGGTTTTGGTCAGAGTCGGCCATTTTCAGTTTGCGCGCCGGGGGGCGCGGACTCCGTATGGTTGCCCGGAATTGTGAACTTGAACGTAGCGCCTTGCCCGGTTTCGGATTCCGCCCAGATCCGCCCACCCTTGCGTTCGACGATCTTCTTGCAAAGCGCCAGACCGATGCCGGTACCGGGAATTTCTTTTCCATGCAAGCGTTTGAACATGCCGAACACGCGGTCGATGTCCTGCGGATCGATCCCGATTCCGTTGTCCCGCACGGTAAACAGCCATCCCTCCGCGGTTTTCTCCGCCGAGACATGGATTTTGGGCGTGTCATCGCCTCTGTACTTGATCGAATTGGAAATGAGGTTCTGGAAAACCTGCGTCAGCATAACCTCCTCGGCCACCACGGTTGGCAATGGACCGGAAGTCACTATGGCGCCGCTCTCCGCGATGGCCGCCTGGAGGTTCAGCAGCGCTTTGGCCAGAACGGCGCCGCAATCGATTGGCCCGAAGGTGCCGTGGTCCCGGCCGGCAACTTCCCAGTAGGACAGCAGCGCTCTCAGCAGCGCCTCGATTCTCAGCGCGCCCTCGGTCGAATAGGCGATGAACTGGTCCGCCTCGTTGCCCAGCTTTCCTGTATACTCCCGGCCCAGCAGCTCGGTGAAGTTCACCACCATCCGCAGAGGCTCCTGCAGGTCGTGCGTGAGCGCATAAGCGAAGTGTTCCAGTTCGGCATTGGTTGTCCGGAGCGCCTCCTCAGCCTGTCTGCGGTCTGTTACATCTTCAATCGCCAGAAGGATGGTCCGCGCTTGCGCATTCGGATTGAAGATTTCGCTGGCGTTGAGCAGCATTACTTTCCGTCCCACATGTTCGAAGTCGTGGGTCACCTCAAAGTCCCGGAACGTGGAGTGCGTGGGGAGGATGTTCTCCAGCAATTCGGCCAGTTTCGGGATATTCCATTGTCCGGTCCCGAGGTCGTAGATCAGGCGGCCCTCGGTCTCCCCCGGCACGGCATGGAACGTTTCGTAAAAGGTCTTGTTGGCCTTGATGACTTGCAGGTTCTGGCTCAGGATCACCAGAGGCTCGCGCACCGTTTCCACAATTGCCTCGGCGAAGTCGGCGCCGCGCTTGGCGGCATCGATATCGATGAGCATCAGCACGGCTCCGTCGATTTTGCCGTTGCTTCCCACCGACGGGAGGATGCGCAGCGAATACCAGCGGCCGTGTGCGTCGCGGATGTCGCGCGGTTTCCGGTCGCCGCCCTCCATGGCGCCCAATAGCAGCCGCCGCAGGTCGGGTAGTTCCATTTGAGGCTGAAGATCGGTTATCGACCGCCCCACGTCGGAAGCGATCAGGTTCAACATCGGTTCAATGGCGCGCGTAAAGCGGCGAATGCGCAGATCCCGCCCAACCATGACCAGGGGTATGCTGATGCTTTCCAGAAGATTGCTCAGGTCCCGGTTGACTTTGCTGAATTCCATATTGCTGATCTTCAGCTCTTCGTTCAGCGTGTTCAATTCTTCGTTGGCCGATTCCAGCTCTTCCTGCGCGGTTTCCAGTTCCTCGTTGCCCGCCTGCGCCTCTTCGTTCGCCGCCCTCAGCTCTTCCATCGTGGATGCATTAGCCTCCACGATCGATTGCAGATACTCTTTGGTTGCGGCCAACTCGCGCAGCAACTGCGCGCTTCCCCGACGCTCCTCGGCCGCGGGCTCGTGCGCCGCGATGGGGCCACGCTTCGGCTCAACGTCTTCGAACAGGACCAGGAAATAGCGTTCTTCGGACGAGGACGATCCCGTAAACGGGACGACCTTGATGTTGACGTCCGTTATCTGGCCTCCGTCTTCAATCCGGAAGCCTTCTTCTTTGGCTGCGGCGTTGGTTTCCTTGGCAGTACGGATCGCCTTGCCCAGGCCCGCGATTAAGCCTTCACGCGCCAGTTTTAGCAGGTTATGGCTCGGCTCGCCCGGCGAAAGCTCCAGGTATGGAGCGGTACGGCCCCGCACCTGAACGATGTTCATTTCATCGTCGACGACGGCGCCGGGAGGCCCATGTTCGGCCAGCACCAGCCGGTCGGCCTCTCTCAGCACGTCCAGCCCGGTTCGGGCCTCGGCAGTTCTCTGCGGTAAATCCCCCCGGCCTTCGGCGCTGCGGCCTTGGCTCTGGCGCGGCGCCGGGGTGCTCGCGGACGGCCGCAGGCAATACACTCTGTGGGTCTTCTCCATTTGATGAAACGAATCGGACAGCGTGCCGATGCTCTCCGATGGACCAACTACCAGGAAGCCCGTCGGCTTGAGGGCGTAATGCAGGATCGACAAGACCTTGCGCTGCAGCGCCGCGCCAAGGTAAATCAGTACGTTGCAACAACTGATCAGGTCCAACCTCGAGAAAGGCGGGTCTTCGGCCACATTGTGCCGGGCAAAAACGCAAACGTCCCGGATGTTCTTTGTAATCTGGTACCCGCGTTCCGAACGGGCGAAGAACCGCGCCAACCGCTGCGGCGAGACGTGCGCAACTTCGGAGTCCTTGTATATGCCGGCGCGGGCTCTTGCGACCGCCGTTTCGCTGATATCGGTGGCGAAAATCTCGAACGGAACGCTCTCTCCCGCCTCGTCCAGGAATTCCATCAAGCAGATGGCGATCGAATAAGCCTCTTGACCCGTTGCGCACCCGGGCACCCAGATCCGGATGGGGTCCCCGGCAGCCCTATTCTCGACCAGAGCCGGGAATACGCTCGTCTTCAATTCCTCGAAGGTCGTTGGCTCCCGAAAGAATGCAGTGACGGTGATCAGGCAGTCCTCGCACAATGCGGTGGCTTCCTCGCGATTCTGCTCGAGATGCCGGCCGTAGTCTTCGAGGCTTTCGAATCCGCGGAGGGTCATGCGCCGCTTGATGCGCCGCGCCAGGGTGCTGGGCTTGTAGTGCGTGAAGTCCACTCCGGTGGCGCTCCGTACCAGCCGGAGGATCTTGGCCAGTCTCGGATCTCCCGGCGGCCCAATCGCCTCCCGGGGGTCGATCGGAACATTCGAATGGTGCGCGATGGCTACCAGTTGCCGCGCGATTCCGGCCGGCGGCAGGACATAATCCACTGCGCCGGCGGCGATGGCGCTGCGGGGCATGCTGTCGAACTTCGCAGAGCCCATTTCCTGGGCGAAGGTGGTGCCGCCCGCGGCTTTGATCGCCTGCAGACCCAGTGTCCCATCCGATGCGGTTCCCGACATCACCACGCCGAGCGCCCGGCTGCCGCGGTCCGCCGCCAGGGCGCGGAAGAAATCGTCGATCGGCATGTTGCGGCCGCTGACCGGCCGGTCCGGGGAGTGCAGGACTCCACCGGAAATGCTCAAATTGCGGCGCGGCGGAATCACGTAAACGTGATTGGCCTCGGTGCGAGTCTCCCCTTTCACCTCGGCAATAGACATTTTGGTCGCTTTGGACAGCAACTCCGTGAGATGGCTCTCGTGACTCGGATCGAGATGCTGAATCAGCACGAACGCCATGCCGGTATCGTCCGGCAGATGCGTGAGCAACTCGGTGAAGGCCTCCAGGCCGCCTGCGGAGGCTCCTACACCAACAATGCGGAATGACCCGGCTTCGGCCGGCTCGTCGGCGGCCGCAGGGGAGGTCTTCTTAGCCGGGGGGGTTGGTCGCTTTGGGCGAGGCGAGTCGGGCGCACGCGGAGAGCGTACAACCCTGCTCGCCCGGCTACCGCCGGTCTTTTGTGCCAAACGTTACCATTACCTTTCTCTCGCCGGAACGGGACGGGTGTCCTTGGACCCGGAGTTGGACCAATGGAGCACGTGAGATGCCATTCTGGCCAGGGTATCGGCGCCGGTCTGTAGACACTCGCGATTGGCGGCCGGCCTACACTGAAATTGTAACGCCGTGTTTCGGTGGGGGCAGACGATCGGTTTTTGTCGTCTGCCAGCGCTCCCGAAGGCGGCAGACCACAAGAGGCGATGGTCTGCCCCACCTAAGTAGTCTAGGTGAAAGTCATGCCAGCAATCTGGCGGCCGGCTTGGCGAAATACGTCAGGATGATCTGCGCTCCCGCGCGGCGGATGCACGTCAGGCTCTCGATCATGGCCCGGTCATGGTCGATCCAGCCGTTGCGGGCGGCGGCTTCGATCATGGAAAACTCCCCGCTCACCTGGTAGGCGGCGATGGGCACGTCGAAACGCCGGCGGGCTTCGTGGATCAGGTCGAGGTAGGGCATGGCGGGCTTGATCATGATCATATCGGCGCCCTCCCCCAGGTCCAGTTCAATTTCCCGCATGGCTTCGCGCCCGTTGGCGGGGTCCATCTGGTAGCTGCGCCGGTCCCCGAACTGCGGCGTGGATTCCGCAGCCTCGCGGAACGGCCCGTAGAACACCGAGGCGAACTTGGCGGCGTAGGACAGGATCGGAATGCGGGAGAAGCCGCTCGAGTCCAACTCGCGGCGGATGGCGGCCACGCGCCCATCCATCATGTCCGAAGGGGCCACCATATCGGCACCGGCGCGCGCGTGCGAAACCGCCGAGGCGGCCAGCCATTCCAGCGTCTGGTCGTTATCCACTTCGCCCGCGACGATCTTGCCGCAATGCCCGTGGCTGGTATATTCGCAATTGCAGACGTCGGTAACGATCAGCAGGCTGGGATCCTGGCTGCGGATGGCGCGGATGGCGCGCTGCACGATGCCATCGTCGGCGTAAGCCCCGGAGGCCGTTTCGTCTTTGCTTTCCGGCAGGCCAAACAGGATCACGCCGCCGATGCCGAGCGCCCGCACCTCGGCGCACTCCCGTACGATTTCGTCCACGGAGAGTTGGAAATTGCCGGGCATGGCCCCGATTTCGCGGCGGATGCCCTCGCCCGGGCAGGCAAAAAGCGGCAGGATGAACTCGGCCGGATCCAGGCGGGTCTCCCGGACCAGGCTGCGGATCGGCTCGCTCGAGCGCAACCGGCGCATGCGGTGTATGGGGAACGGCATCCCCTAAATTGTAGCTCAGGGCGCCCCAAAAGCCCTCCGGACACCCTAACCGCGTTAAGGTTCGAAAAAATAAACGCAAATACCCTTGACAAGGGCCTGCGCTTCATTAGAATAAATCCTAAGTCTTGCTTTATGCAGCAGCACCCTTGCGAGCACAACCGTACCGAGATCATCGCCAGGCGCGATGGCGTGGAATACCTGGAATGTCTGGATTGCCGCCAGATCTTCGAAGCCGAAGACCTCGAACCCGTAACAGTTGAGGAAGACGACGAGTAGCGCTGGGGCCGCGTCCTCAGCCCGCTCAGTGTGCCTCTCTACCTCATCTGCCTCCTGGTCTGCGCATGCCGGAATGTGGGGCAGGCCCTCGGCCTGCGGCGGCCTCTCAGGCCGCCTATTCTAGCAGGTTGCCAACCTGCAAGGCCGATTGTCAATCGGCCTTCGCGAGCGAAGCTCGCGTTAGCCGGCTAAAAAGCCGGCTGCGGGCAAAATGCCCGCCCTCCAAACTTGACACGTCCGCCTCTCGCATGGGACACTGACATAGTCTAACTATGGCAGAGAGCCCGAGACGCGACGAAATTCCCCCCGGCACCCTTTACATGCTGATCCTGAAGATGCTGGCCCGCCACGGCCAGCTTCATGGGTACGAGATCGCCAATGCCATTCAGCAAGTGTCCGGCGATGTGCTGCAAGTCGAAGAAGGGTCGCTGTATCCGGCGCTGCAGCGCATGCTGCTGAAGGGCTGGGTGACGGCGGAATGGGGCGTGACGGCGGGTAACCGGCGGGCGCGCTATTACCAGCTCACGGCGCCGGGCCGCAGGCAGCTCCTGGCCGAAGTGGACCAATACCAGCGAGTGAACGGGGCGATTCACAAGATTCTGCAAACAGTCTGAGGTACGGTCGATGACCTGGATTCGTGAATTCTGGCGGCAACTGCGCTACCGGCTCTCGGGCGCGCGCTTTGACCAAGACCTGGCGGAAGAGATGCGTCTGCATCTGGACCTGCGCGCTGCCGACAAACAGGCGGACGGCCTGGCGCCCGATGCAGCGCGGGCGGCCGCGCGGCGGCAGTTCGGCAATGCGGCGCAACTTCAGGAGTCGAGCCGCGAAGCGTGGGGCTGGGCCCTGCTCGATTCGACGCGGCAAGACATCCGCTACAGCCTGCGCACCATGGCGGCGAATCCCGGCTTCACCGCCACGGCGGTGTTGTCGCTGGCGTTGGGCATCGGCGCGAACACGGCAATTTTCAGCATCCTGAACGCGGTGGTGCTGCGGTCGCTGCCGGTGGAAGATCCGCAGCGGCTGGTGCAGGTCAGGCCCGGGCCGGACGGCGACGATGTGTTCACGAATCCGATCTGGGAACAAGTGCGCGACCGCCAGCAGGCGTTCTCAGGCACGCTGGCCTATTCGCCGAAGGCCTTCGATGTGGCTGATGGCGGCGACAGCCATTACGTGAACGGCTTGTGGGTGAGTGGAGATTTCTTCCGCGTGCTCGGCGTGCCGGCCATCCAGGGGCGCGTTTTCACTCGCGACGAAGACCGGCGCGGCACACCGCCTCTGGCGGTGATCAGCTACCGCTTCTGGAAGCGCAATTTCGGCGGCGAGAGTGGCGTCGTCGGCAAGACCGTGCGCCTGGATCGTCATACCTTCGAAATCGTGGGCGTAACGCCGCCCTGGTTTCGCGGCCTCGATAACGACTGGGGGTTTGATGTAGCGATCCCGATCGCCTGCGACCCGATCTTCCATCCCGGGCGCAATGCTCTGGATGAGCGTTCGCAATGGTGGCTGCGCATCCTTGGTCGCCTGCCGGCGGGAGAAAGCATCGAGCAGGCCCGCGACCGCATGAAGGCCATTGCACCGGACGTCTTTCGCGCTACTATCCCGCAAGACTTGCCCGCGGAAGCGCAAAAGGGATACCTGCAGAACTCTTTCTTCCTGAAACCGGCAAGTACCGGCTTCTCCGAGATGGGGATGCAGTATCGCACCGTGCTGTATACCATGATGGCCATCGTGGGCCTGGTGCTGTTAATCGCCTGCGCCAACATCGCCAATCTGCTGCTGGCGCGCGCGACCGCGCGGCAACGGGAGTTCTCCGTGCGCCTGGCGATCGGCGCGGGCCGCGCGCGCGTCATCCGGCAGTTGATGACCGAGAGCCTGCTGCTGGCGGCGTTCGGCTCGGCGGCCGGCCTGCTGCTGGCTTCCTGGGGCGGCCGTCTGCTGATTCACCTGCTTGCGACTACGCATAATCCGCTGGATATCGACCTGTCACTGGATTCCCGCGTGCTGGCGTTCACCATTGGCGCGGCGATCCTGACGGCGCTTCTGTTCGGCCTGGCGCCGGCATTTCGCGCGGCCGGTGCCGAGCTGAACCAGGTGATGAAGGAGAATCCGGCTACCGCTGCGCGCGCAGCGGGGCGTTTCAATTTGGGCAAGGCTATGGTTGCCGGGCAGGTGGCGCTTTCGCTGGTGCTGCTGGTGGCCGCGGGACTATTCCTGGGAACGCTGCGCAACCTATGGACGGTGGACACTGGATTCACGCGGCACAACGTCCTGGTGATCGCGGCGGATGGGGAGCAGGCGGCTATCCCGCTTGGGCAGAGCGCCAACACCTATCGCGAAATCCTGGACCGCCTGCGCGCGCTACCTGGCGTTACCGCGGCGGCCACCGCGCTGCTCACGCCCCTCAATCCCGAAGGCTGGGCCCAGCCGGTAAGCCCCGAGGGCATGGCGCCGGGATCGGCGGGAGACACGTTGATGTTTTTCAACCGGGTGTCGCCCGGATATTTCGCGACGCTACGCACGCTGCTGTTATTGGGTCGCGACTTCGACGATCGCGACACCCTGAAATCGCCGAGGGTCATGATTGTGAATGAGTCGGCGGCCCGTCAGTTCTTCGGCGCGGCGAATCCCATCGGCAAAACTATCGGCTTGGGCCCACGCACGCCCGATAATGCTGTCTTCCAGATCGTGGGGGTGGTGAAAGACACCAAGTACAATCGGATTGACGAACCGGACCGGCGGATCGGCTATTTCGCTGCCGGGCAGGATATGGAGCCGCCGCCCAGGATTCAATTTACGCTGCGGTCGGACATCCCGGTGGAGACCTTGGTTCCCGCGGCGCGCGCCGCGATTCTGGGCTTGAACCGCGGCATCTCGCTGCAATTCCGCAGCCTCGAAACGCAGGTGAACGAATCGCTGTTGCAACCGCGTATCGTGGCGCTGCTCTCGTCCGTTTTCGGTTCGCTCGCGCTGCTGCTGGCCATGGTGGGTCTGTATGGGGTTACGTCGTATGCGGTGACGCGGCGCAAAGGCGAGATCGCCATCCGGATGGCCCTGGGCGCGGCGCGCGGGTCCGTGGTGCGGCTGATGCTGCGCGACGTGGTGGTGCTGCTGGCGCTGGGAATGGCGGCGGGGCTGGCTGCCTCGCTGGCTGCCGGGCGGCTGGTTGCGAGCCTGCTGTTCGGGGTGCAGCCGCGTGATCCGGTACAACTGGCCGGCGCGGTGGTGGTCTTGGCGGCGGCAACTGCTGTGGCAGCGTATCTGCCCGCGCGGCGTGCGGCGCGGCTGGATCCGATGGCGGCTTTGCGGGAAGAGTAGCGCACCACGGCTATGCGACCATCCCCTCAAAGGTGTAGATTAGGAGCAGGCACGTATGATCGAGGAGTCAGTACCGAAGCCGCCCCAACCGGTGCCAGCCGGGCTGCCGGACAAGTGGCTGCGTCTCTTATCAATCTCGGCGCGCGCTGGTGAAGTGTTCGCCAACCGCGACAAGGCTTTGGAGTGGCTACAAACGCCTAGCCCGGCGCTTTTCGGCGCGACCCCACTCGATGCTATCGGAACGGAATCGGGTTATCGGGAAGTCGAGGACATTCTCGGCCGAATAGAATACGGCGTGCTCGGCTGATGTGGGCTTTTCGGGTCTGTCGCGCCAGCCATTCATCCTACGACGGCGAAGGCGCACGCCTATTCGGAGGGCGATGGAACTCCAGGGGCATGAAGGTTCTTTACATGAGTGAGAATCGGTCGCTCGCCGTTCTTGAGGTGCTGGTCCACCTCACCCATACCCTGCCGGACAAGTATGTGATTGGGTCCGCTGAGATTCCAGACGACCTCGCGATGGACGTTCCCGACGTTGGACTCGGCGATAGCTGGGAAACTTCGGTTCATGAGGAACATGCGTTGACCCGCCGCATTGGCGATGCATGGGCTCGAAGCAGACACTCCGCCGTGCTTCGCGTTCCGTCGGTGATTGTGTTTGAGACCAATCTTGTCCTGAACCCAGACCACCCGGACTTCTCGCGAATTCACTTTCTCGATCCCCAGCCGTTCCAATTTGACGCCAGACTGCTGCGGTCCGCTGTGTCTGAGCGCCCGGAAATCGCACCCTTCTGAAACAAAGTCATGCAAGGTGCCTCAGATGCGCCAGCGGCCGAAACCGCGGGCCAATATCATGCCCGGCTCGGTTCCTATGTCCGTGGCAAGGATCCGATCGCCATGCAGCGCGAGGCGCCGCACACGCTGGCCAGCCTGATAGAGGGAGCGCCGGACGAAATGCTGGGTCGGCGGGCCGCTCCCGGCAAGTGGTCCGTCCGCGCGATTCTTGCGCATCTGGCCGAGGACGAACTTGTCAGCAGTTGGCGTTACCGCCAGATGATCGAGCACAGCGGCGCAACGCTGCCGGGATTCGATCAGGACGAATGGGCCAGGCTCGGCGATTATGATTCCTGGACGCCCAGGGAAGCTCTCGAAATGTTTCGCCTACTGCGAGAGGCCAATCTGCGCATGTTCGCCAGGCTTACTCCTGAGGAGTGGCAGCGCTATGGCATGCACGCCGAGCGCGGTCGCATCACGGTCGAAGATCTCGCTCGCCATATGGCCGCACACGACGTCAACCATATCGACCAGGTGCGGCGTTTGCTGGATCTGCCGCCCCAGAGTACAGTAGAAGAAGGCTAGACCCGGCATGAAGACCTACAGTTTCAAAGTGGTGGTGGAGCCGGACGATGATCGCTGGCACGCTCACTGTCCGGCGCTGGAACGGTACGGCGCTTCCACGTGGGGCAACACGGAGCGGGAGGCTTTCAGGCATATCCACGAAGTCGTGCGTATGGTTATCGCGGAACTCACCGAAGACGGCATCGGCCGCCTGACATCGCTGGCGGTTTATGGGACCAGTTCAAGTGCGCGGGTGAGGCGTGGCCCCACCCGGATTACGCTGAAGTCGCGCCGATCGGTGGTCAGAATCCGATAGACTTGGCGACGTTCCGCCACCGAGGCTACCATCCCATCGACCAATCCCAAGCCAAGGTCCTTGAATCTCGCATCGAGTTCGAGGGCACGGACGATATCGGATGGGGCAGGTGGCTCGTATTCGTAGCGCGTCTCCGGGTCGAAAATCCCGGCGACCAACTTGCGCATCGCGGCCCGGTGCTCCCGAAGAAAGTAGTCGACCTCCGCGAGGACAAGCCCCGGTACGATGACGAGTCTTGCCGAGGTCAAAACCGTTTCATACTCGGGGAAGCTCGGCTCGCCGGCTGGCGTGCGGGCGAGGGCTCGGAGCAACCCACCGGTGTCGGCTACGATTGGGGGAGTCACTCCTCGAGATCCCGGAACAGCTCGGACTCGTCTCCCAGCTTGGTGTCCGTGGATTCGAACAGGCGCGTTGAGGGCGGGCGCCGGCGCGAATAGTATCGTGAGGCGGCGATGCGCAGACCCTTTCGCATCAGTTCGGAAGCGGAATGTCCTGCCGCCCGTGCGCGCTTCAATGCTCGCACATCCTCTTCGTCCAGCCGAACCGTGGTTGAGATAAGCCGCGCCATACACTCACCATACAATAAGGTGTACCGGAAGGCAATTCGGCCGGTGAGACCCGAAACGAAGCAACAATCTGGCGGCAGTCTTTTTTGTCGCATGAAGGGCGCTGAGGCTCGCGGTCATCGCACACCCGATGGCTTCGCGGTGTTTTTGGGTTCCATGGCTGTGTTGCAGGAGCGCCAGTCCGCGAA
>Ga0187887_10002533_pt1 | contig 14588 bp, 15 predicted proteins | sample June2016WEW_7_10_FD_132977 | JGI IMG/M metagenome (GOLD analysis project Ga0187887, IMG submission 132977) | Peatland microbial communities from SPRUCE experiment site at the Marcell Experimental Forest, Minnesota, USA - June2016WEW_7_10 | ecosystem: Environmental > Terrestrial > Soil >...
AGGCCTTGCCGCGGAGCTACGACCGGTGGGCAAGGGATTCGTTCGCGGCGTTCTCTACGATCTCGGCGGCTATCCGGGCGCGGTTCCGGACCCGAATGCACCGGGCAAGATCTTCGGCACGGTGATGGAGCTTCCGGATGACCCGGAGATTTTGCGCCGTCTCGATGCTTACGAAGAATGCGATCCGCAATCCCCAAAGACCAGCGAATACGTGCGCGAGTTGCGCAAAGTTGAGTTAGCCACCGGCGGCATACTCACATGCTGGTTCTACCGCTACAACGGCGGGGATCTGCGCGAGAAGCGCGTCATTGCCAGTGGCGCATGGAGGAAGTGACAGAGATTAGAGAATAGAGATCGGAGAAATCAACGGCCAGTTCGCTAGCGCCAGCCGCATTTCCACCTATAGAGGCACTTTGCCGAGCGAACCCGCACCCGCTCGACGCTACCCATCGGGTCACACGTTCCAGCTGGCTGGCCAGTGATCGTTACGACTCCGGCTGACTGCGAAATCCGTGGGTAGGACTTATCAGGCGGGTCGCAGTAGTAGGGTTCGGCCAGTTCATATCTGTAAACCACGCGGAAATGTTTCTCAGATACGGCGCAGCCCGCACATTTGAATTGCGTTTGTTTCGCGCTTTCGACGGCGGCGTCTCTCAGCATTGGCGGACCGCCAATGACCTCTACCGAAGCAACGGTGCCGTCCGGCCGGACCGCAATGCTCAACTCAACAGGCCCCCATACGTGCGCGGCCAAGGCCATCGCAGGATACGAGGCCGTAGGCAGTCTCACAATCGAGGCTTGGCCCTGCGGCGCGTCTGAGGAGAGAGCGCCCTGAGCGAGGACCGGGCACGAAAACAGCGCCGACAAAACAACAGCGGTCGCTTTCATCATCGCCAGCCTGCACCCGGTGATGATTGTCGCGCTGCGGCCCGCTTCACAGCCCCAGCTCCCCCGACCGCCTCTTCATCGCCTCAATACAGAACCCGATGTGCGCGTCGAGCTCTACGCCAAGCTCATGCGCTCCCTTGATGATGTCTTCGCGGTGAACGCTGCGGGCGAATGCCTTGTCTTTCATTTTTTTCTTCACGCTGGCCACTTCCACATCCGCGATGGCCTTGGTCGGCTTCACCAGCGCGCACGCTGTCAAAAACCCCGCCAACTCGTCGCAGGCAAAAAGCACCTTGGCCAGATGCGAGACGCGCGGCACTCCCGAGTATTCCGCGTGGCCGAGAATGGCGGTACGCATCTCCTCGGGCCAGCCCTGCCGCTCCAACTCGCGCACCCCCACGAAGGGGTGCTCGTCGGCCGTAGGATGGCGTTCGTAGTCGAAGTCGTGCAGAAGCGCGGTCGTGGAATAAAGCTCGATCAGTGCCGAACGCGCTTCCCCTTCCAGGGCAAGCCGCGCGGCCTCTTGCTCGCCATAGGCAGTCACGCAGGCTTCCACGGCCAGCGCGTGTTTGCGCAGGCTTTCGCTCTGGGTCCATTGGGTCAGCAACTGCCAGGCTCTTTCGCGTCCGTCGGGCGCGCGGTCTGAGGTCATTTTGGCTCCTGTTTACTTTTATGGTTCGCGTATTTCGGGGTTTTTAGGGTTTACCCGGGTAATTCTTCCCTTTGTCCCCAAATTTCTACTTGACAATTATGGTTCCATCGATGAGAGTAGCACCATTCGCGGTGCATTTATGCATCACGGAGGGGCTGGCTCTGGCGCCTCCGCAGATTGCTGATGGCTACATCTCTCGTTAGCGTGGAAACACGCGAAGTTGTGCGGTGCGAATACTGCAGACTGATGCAGTATAGGACCAGCAACTCTCTTTGCAGAAGGTGCCGCAAACCCCTCGACATGGAGGAGCCGGCATTATTGGCTCCGCAACTGGTAACCAGCCAGCCCGTGCACGATAACGCGGAAGCCGGGCTGCAGGTTGCCACACAGGTTCGCGAGATGCGCCGCATCCGGCATCTTAGCCAGCGGCAACTGGCGGGACGCATGCAGGTGCCGCGCACCTACATCTCTAAGATCGAAAACGGCAAGGCGATTCCCACCTTGGGTTCGCTGGAGAGGTTGGCCACGGCCCTGGGAATCGAAGTGCGCCAATTGGTGCGCGACGCTCGCAGCCGCCGCGACGAAGAAGTCACTACGATTCTTAGCGATCCTTTCCTGGCCGAAATCGCCGCGCTGCTGCCGCATCTGGATTCGCTGCATCGGACGCTGTTCTTTGGCGCGGTAAGGGACGCAGCGGTTGGCCGGCGGCGGACAGCCTAGCTTCGTAACCACATCCCCAGCCTTGTCCCCCCTCCTTTCCTTCGCGGGCCAGCGTACACAGCTGCGCTGGCCCGCCACTTTCCGATCTTCGAACTCGTTCCGCGGCTCATCCTCGTTGCGGATTGCAGGATTCGTGGAAATGCTATAGGTTCGAAAGTGTGGCTCCCGGGGTTCCGGCCCGCTGGTTTTTCTTGTCTCAGCCGGAGTCCTTTCATGCAGCCCTTCTGTCGACCATGAGAAGGAGCCCTGGCTGGCCGGCGCCGGCAAATGACGCGCCGAAGGCGTCTGCACGCTAGATGCATATTCGAGGCGAGTCCTTGCAACCTTCTCCCACGTTGCGTATCGATGAGCTGACTGCCGAAGAACGCGCCGTTTATGCCACATTGAAGCCTGATTCGCTTCCGAACCATGTGGCCATCATCATGGACGGCAACGGCCGTTGGGCAGGACGCCGATCGCTGAAGCGGTTCCTGGGCCACCAGCAGGGTGCCAAGACAGTCCAGTTCGTCACCGAGACTGCTGCCCGCATCGGCCTTCCCTGGCTCACGCTCTATGCGTTCTCGCTCGAAAACAGTCTCCGCCGGCCCCGCGCTGAGGTTAGCTTCCTCATGCGCCTTCTCAAGACCTACCTCGACGATAACCTCGACCGGATGATAAGGAACAACATCCGCCTGCGCTACATCGGGCGCACTCACGACCTGCCCCCTGACGTGCAGGAGCGCATGCGCGCCGCGGAGACAGCGACTTCAAGCAACACCGGCACCACGCTGACCCTAGCGCTGAACTACGGCGGACGTACCGAACTGGTGGACGCTTTTCGCGGGCTGGCCGAGGAGATGAAGCACAAACACTTGAGCGCCGACCGTATCACCGAGCAAGACATCCACCGTCATCTCTACACCGCGCAGATGCCCGATCCCGATCTCCTCATTCGCACCTCAGGCGAGCTGCGCATCTCGAATTTCCTGCTCTGGCAGATTGCCTACACCGAGATCTTTGTCACCGAGCGGTACTGGCCGGACTTTCGCGGCATTCATCTGCTCGAGGCCATTGCCGACTTTCAGCGTCGCGAGCGCCGCTACGGCGGCATCGGCGAAGACTGCGGCGAAGTGGAAGAGGATCCAGAGCAGATCAGGATCGCGGCGAGCTAAGGGCTTCGCTTACCGATCGTGCGAACCGCTCCAGGCGCGCCTTCTCCTGCGCGCCGAATCCTCGCAATCCTTCGTAACCTGTTCCGTCCACTCCGGCGGTGTATCCTCATCCCTGGATGAAGCGAGTTCTGACGGCTGCAATCCTGATCCCCGTTGTCCTGGTTTTGGTCTTTCTCGGGCCGAGGTGGCAGTGGCTCTTCGCGCTGGCCGTGGCTTCGGTTGCCGTGTTGGCGGCGTGGGAATACATGGCGCTGACCGAGCGCTGCGGAGCAAGCCCGCCACGGATTCCGGTGGTGATTGCGCTTCTGCTTCTGTTCGCAGCCAATTTTCAATGGCCTGAAGACACGCCCGCCGTCTTCGGCCTTCTGGGCCTTGGAATCCTGGTCTATTGCACGTTCTTCAGAGCCGTCGCAGGAGTCATGGCGGATGCGGCTGCGTCGATCTTCTGTTTGCTCTATACCGGGCTTACCCTCATCGCCGTCCCCACGCTGCGCGCGCAGCCTAACGGCGCTTCGCTGGTAACGTTCCTGCTTTGCGTGATCTGGGCTGGAGACTCGGCCGCATTTTTCGTCGGGCGGGCGTGGGGCCGGCACAAGTTGGCGCCGAAGCTGAGTCCCGGCAAGAGCTGGGAGGGCGCCGTCGGATCCGTCGCGGGAGGCCTGTTGGCTGCCGCTGCGCTCTTGTCTCTGGCTGGTCTGGAGCAGCGATCGGATTTGCTGGCGACCGTGCTGCAGAAGTGGGACCTGGCGCCGCTGACCTATCCCGACGAGCAATGGTACTGGCTGGTGCTGGCCTTCGTGGTCAATGTGGCGGGACAAGTCGGCGACCTGGCCGAGTCTGCACTGAAACGCTCGGCCAATGTGAAGGACTCAGGCAGCCTAGTCCCCGGCCACGGCGGCGTGCTCGACCGCATCGACGCCTTGCTTCTCGCCGCGCCGGTGATGTGGTACGCCCAGGTGATTCATCAGAGGTTCTGAAAGCACGTTCTGGCTGCGAACTCCGTTTCGGGCGTCCGCAACATAATCAGTGTGGTCATTGTGGTCATCCTGAGCGGCGTATGGCCCGGATTCGCGCCATACAGAGTCGAAGGACCCGCATTTCGAGACTTTGACTTCTGTTACGAGCTTATGGGATACCACACTCGCTCCTGGCTTTCAGCTAAAGACCTGAAGCAGTTCCTGCGGTGCGGCGCGCCCTGATCCCGTCGATCGGGACGATCCGGCGCAAAATGTGAAATCCTTATCTCGTACCGCCCCAAAAGCTAGTAGCCGGAAGCTAGCAGCTAGAGGCTGTCTTGAAACGTCTCGCAATCCTCGGTTCCACCGGCTCCATCGGGCAAAGCACCCTCTCCATCGTTGAGCAGTTTCCTGAGCGCTACTCGGTAGCTGCGCTCGCCGCCGGCCGCAATATTGACGAAGCCTTTGCCCAGGCCGTGCGCTGGCGCCCGCGCGTCGTTTCAATGGCCACCGCGGAACTGGCTGAGCAGTTGGCGGCTCGCCTGGGCCAGGCCGGCGTCACCGGGATCGAAACGGTTCACGGAACCGCGGGCACGATCATCTGCGCCTCGCTGCCCGAAGCCGACTTTGTGGTCTCGGCCATTGTTGGAGTTGCGGGACTCGAGGCCACGCACGCGGCGATCCTTGCCGGAAAACCCGTTGGCCTCGCCAATAAGGAATGCATGGTGGCTGCCGGCGAGATCCTGACCGCCGCGGCCCGCCGTTACAACGCGCCTATCCTGCCCATCGACAGCGAACACAATGCCGTGCACCAGTGCCTGCGAGTGGGCGCACATAGCGAGGTCAAGTTCATCTGGCTGACGGCTTCGGGCGGGCCATTCCGCCGACTTCCGCTCGACCAGTTTGCAGGCATCACGCCGGAGCAGGCCCTGAAGCACCCAACATGGGTGATGGGACGGCGCATCACCGTGGATTCGGCGACCATGCTGAACAAGGGCCTGGAGGTGATCGAGGCCTGCCGGCTCTTCGACGTCGCTCCCAGGCAGGTACGGGTGATCATCCACCCGCAGTCGACGGTGCACTCGATGGTGGAATACGTGGATGGGTCGATCCTGGCACAGATCTCCGTTACCGACATGCGGCTGCCCATTCTGTACGCCCTGGCTTACCCCGAGCGGCCGGCGTCCTCAATGACCTTTGACCTGGCAGCTTTGCGGAATCTGGAGTTCGAGCCACCCGATTTCGAGCGTTTCCCTTGCCTGCGCCTGGCCTTCGAGGCAGCGGAAAAGGGCGGCACGCACTGTATTGCCCTGAACGCCGCCGATGAGATCGCCGTAGAGGCCTTTCTAGACCGCCGTATACCGTTTAGCGGAATCCCGGGTACAATCGAGAAAGTGCTCGCTTCGACCCCGGAGGCCCACCCCGAGACGATCGCGGAGGTGCTGGCCGCCGACCTGGAAGCGCGGGAACGGGCCCGGACGATGCTCGTATAAGAATGGCGAGCGGGGCTCCCCGGGCCGCACCCATCCGAAGGAAATACAGATATCTATGCACGAGTTCCTGGTTTCAGCCGTCGCGTTCATCGTCCTGGTTGGGGTGATGGTCGTCATCCACGAGTTTGGCCATTTTCTGGTGGCCAAGATTTGCCGCGTGCGCGTCGAAGCCTTCTCGTTCGGCTTCGGGCCGCGTTTGTTCGGGTTCAAATTCGGCGACACCGACTATAAGGTCTGCTTATTGCCGCTGGGCGGCTACGTAAAGATGACCGGCGAGAGCCCCGAACAGAATCTTGAAGTTCCAGGCAAACCCGTGGCGCAGCGGATCCTGGAAGGCGGAACTGGGGCGAACCTGGGCGGGGCCGAGGGACAAGCGGCGGATGATCCCGGCTCGTTTACTTCGCATCCGCGCTGGCAGCGCATGCTCATCGGACTTGCCGGGCCTGTGGCCAACTTTGTTCTTACGCTGGCGTTGATGCTCTTCTATTTCGCCTTCATCAACGAAGTCCCGGCGGTCACGGTTAAAACCACCTCCGTGGAATGGGTCATCCCGGGCTCGGTTGCGGCCCAGGCAGGGCTGCAAACAGGCGACGTAATCACTCGCTTTGACGGCATTAACAATCCCGACTGGGAACTGGTGTACGACCACGCGCGCCTCAACGCAAATCAGCCGGTACCAACGACCGTGGACAGGGCGGGACAGAGTTTGCAGTTGTACCTGCAAATTCCGGCCAGCGCCAAGACCGACAACTTCGACTTTAGCGACGTGGGCATCTTGCCGGAGTTTCTGCCCGGGCCGATCGAGGTGGCTGAGGTGCAGCCGGGGCTGCCTGCCGGACAGGCCGGCTTAGAGGCTGGCGACGCGATTGAGTCCGTCGACGGGCACGCCTTTCACACGGTCAACACGCTGCTGGCTTACATGCAGACCGGGCAGGGCAAGCCGATCACCCTGGTCGTGCTGCGCAAGGGCGCGACCGTTTCGATAACTGCTGCACCGGCTAAGCTGGATACCCAGTGGAAGCTGGGATTCGCCGCGGTCCCGACCCCCATTCGCGACGAGCCGCTTTCGCTGCCGTCGGCCTGGGGCAAGTCGCTGGGATTTTTCAGAAACAACGCTCTGCTGGTTGGCGAGGTGTTGCAGCGGCTCTTCACCCACCGCCTCTCGGTTTCGCAGCTCATGGGGCCGGTGGGCATTGCGCGTGCGGCAGGCGAAGCCGCGGAGATGAATGGTTACTTCCCCAAGTTCGGATTGGCCGCCGAGATCAGCCTGCAACTGGGCATTCTGAACCTGCTTCCCTTCCCGATTCTCGACGGGGGAATGATTCTGCTGCTCCTGATCGAAAGCGCCCTGCGGCACGACATCAGCCTGGTCATCAAGGAGCGCATTTACCAGGCCGCATTTGTCGTGCTCACTGCCTTCTTCGTCTTCGTGCTCTTCAACGACGTGAGCAAGCTGGGGTTGTTCTCGCACTTCAAGCCGTAAAGAGCAGGGATCAGGTCTCAGGGTTCAGAAGTCATCTGCGCGGCCGCACAGACTCGTACTCCCTGACCCCTGACACCTGAAACCTGATCCCTGGAGTTCCCATGCCAGTTACCACCGAAGTGCGCGTGCGCTATGCCGAGACCGACCAGATGGGCATCGTGTACTACGCCAACTACCTGGTCTGGTTTGAGCTGGGCCGCGTCGAATTGCTGCGCTCTCTCGGCCTCGCCTACAGCCAGCTCGAAAAAGAGCACGAGTGCATTCTGCCGGTGGTTGAAGCAGTTTGCCGGTACCGCTCGCCCGCGCGCTACGACGACGAGATCGTGATCGAAACGCGGCCCGCGATGTTGCGCGGATCGGTGATCAAGTTTGCATATCAGATTTACAGAAAACTCGACCAAAAGGAAAAACAACGCGAGTTGCTGGCCGAGGGCGAAACGGTGCACGTGGTGTGCGACGACCTGTTGCAGCGCAAGCCGCTACCGCCAAAGTATGCCGAGGCGATTCGCGAGTTGATGAACGGGGACTAGCGACTGTGCTGTCTCAAAAGTTCGCGACAGAATTGACCTGTCATCCTGAGCTATAAAAATAGGCTGTCATCCTGAGCAATAAACCGCGGCTGTCATCCTGAGCGGCGTTTGGCCCGAACTCGGGCCAAACAGAGTCGAAGGACCTGCATTTTCGGGGATTCGACTCATGCTAGGAACGGATGGGATACCACCTCGCCTGCTAATTCAAGAACCCGCCAAGGAATGCGCCTGTCATCCTGAGTAGCCATGGACCTTTGGGTCCAGCAAAAAGAATGAAATGCAATTGCCCCGACGCGCCCGCTCCCGGAGGGAGCGAAATGGTCGCGCCCGGATCCGGCTCACTTGAGGACCACAGCAATCGCAAACCCGTCTAGCCCCTTGACGCCGACTGTTTGCAGCGCCGTCGCCGCGAGCCGCGGATGGCGCGCCATCGTCCGCAGCACTCTTCGCGTCCCCACGATGTCCGGTTCGGTGCTCTTGGCCCGGATCACGGTCCCGTGGCGCGCGACGTTGTCCACAACAATCACCGTTCCCGGCCGCGAGAGCTTGACCGCCCACTCGAGATAGGCCGCGTTGTTCTCCTTGTCAGCATCGATGAAGATGAAGTCGAAGGGGCCGGATTTTTTCAACCCCGGCAGGGTGTCGAGCGCGGCGCCGACGCGCAGGTCGACGCGACGCAACACTCCGGCGCGTCGCAGATTGGCGCGCGCAACTTCGGCATGGAGCGGCTCATATTCCAGCGTCACAATGCGGCCGCCCTTGGGGAGCGAGCGGGCCATGCAGATTGTCGAGTAGCCTCCGAGGGTGCCGATCTCAAGTACGCGCCTGGCCTGCGTAATCTGAACGAGCAATTGAAGAAATTTTCCCTGAAGCGGCGAGACGTCGATTGCGGGCAGGCGAGCCTTCCGGTTGGCTCGGATTGTGGCGTCGAGCGCAGCGTCAGACGGCGCAAGCAGTCCGGCGAAGTACTTGTCGACCGCGGACCAGAGCGATTGGGAGTCTTCTTTCATTGGGAATGTCCAGCTTGTAGCTTGTGGCTACCGGCTGCAGGCGGCTCACTTCTCCCGGGCTACCACAAAATCAGGCACCCAGAGGAGCGCGCGCTTGAAGTCGCAGTCGGGAAAGGGAAACAGGGCCTGGCGTGACTGCTCGGCATAGCGGTCGGCCGCGGCCATGGCGTACTCGACCGAGCCATTGCGCACCAGGATCTCGCGAATCTGCTGACGGCTCACGTTCTCAAAGCTGCGGTCGTCGAGAACTCGGCGAATGGCCTTGCGGTCGGCAGCGGTGCCGTGGTCCGCGGAATGAATCACGGCCAGCGTCGCCTTGCCTTCGCGCAGGTCGCTGGCCACCGGCTTGCCGAGAACCTCTTCGGTGGCCGTCAGGTCGAGCACATCGTCGACGATCTGAAAGGCCAAGCCCACGGCGCGGCCGTATGCGGCGAGGCTCAACTCGTCGGCTTCTGTTGCCTGGGCGAGCACCGCGCCCAGGCGCATAGAAATGGAAAAGAGGCACGCAGTTTTGCGAAAAATGAGGTCGTAGTACTCAGCCTCGGAGGCCATCTTGCCGAGCTTCTGAATTTGCAGGAGCTCGCCCTCGACCATCTGCTGCGTGAGGCCGATCAGCAGATCGAGCACGCGCAAGCTACGCTCTTCGAGCGCGACCTTGAAAGCCTGCATGTAGAGCCAATCGCCAGCCAGCACGCATTTCTCGTTGCCCCAGGTAGTGTTGGCCGAGGGGCGACCGCGGCGCACGTTGGCGCCGTCGATAATGTCGTCGTGCACTAGTGTCGCGGTGTGGAGCATCTCCACGACCGCGCCCAGGCGGATGCCACCTTGCTCCGAGTAGCCCAGCAGGTGAGCCGAGAGCAGCAGCAGCGACGGACGAATGCGCTTGCCGCCGCCTTCGCGCAGGTATTCGGCGATTTCGGTGATGGTGCTGACGCTGGAGGCAGCATCGCGGCCGAGCTCCTGTTCCACCGCGACGAGGTCTTCTCGCAACAACTCGAAGACCTCCTTGGCCGTGGCTATCGTCAGGGTGCTCAAAGTTCTCCGATTTTATAGTATTCGCCGGGGGAAAAGCGATTGTGAGCGGCGCGGACCCGGACCAGGGACCCTAAAGCGTCCGATAGTTGGTGAACTGCAGTTCCAGGCCCATCTCCCTGGCTCGCAACATGGCGATAATCTCTTGCAGGGTATCGCGATCTTTACTTGAGATTCGCACTGTGTCGCCCTGGATGCTGGCCTGCACCTTCTTTTTCGAGTCTTTGATGAGGCGCACAATTTCCTTGGCCTTCTCCACCGGAATGCCCTGCTGCAGGCTGATCTTCTGGCGCACGCTTTGGCCCGCGGCAGGCTCGACTTTGCCGTAGGTCAGGTTCTTGAGCGAAACGCCGCGCTTGACCAGCTTCTGAGCCAGAATATCTTTTACCGCCTCCAGCTTGTATTCGTTGGCCGAAGCGAGCTGAATCGCATCGTTGCCCTCGAGATTGACCTCCGAGTGCGTGTCTTTGAGGTCGAAGCGCTGGCGGATTTCCTTCAGAGCCTGGTCGATGGCGTTGCGAACCTCCTGGATATCCACCTTGCTGACGATATCGAACGAATTGTCCTGAGCCATGTTCTTGTCCTTCTCGCGCGGCTGGAGAGCGCAATATCAGTTTCCCACGTCCGGCAGTTGAAACAGTCGATGGAAGTTTTTGGTCGTCGCGGTGGCGATTTCGGCCGGGTCCTTGCCCATCGCCTGAGCCAGCACCTGCGCCGTGCGCACCACAAAGGCGGGCTCATTCCTTTTGCCGCGATCGGGGGCCGGCGCCAGCCATGGAGCATCGGTCTCGACCAGGATGCCGTCCAGCGGCATGCGTGCGGCCACATCGCGCAGCGGCTGCGCTTTGGGATAGGTGAGATTGCCGGCAAAGGACACGAGGAAACCCAGTTCGAGCGAACGCCGCGCCTGCTCCCATCCGCCGCCGAAGCAGTGCATGATGCCGCCCATGCCCGTTCTCGCCCAGCTCTCCTCCAAAACCAGAAAAAGATCGTTCCAGGCATCTTCGGATTCATTCGTCCCGCGGCAGTGGATCAAAATCGGACGCTTGCGTGCAGCGGCGATCTCGAGCTGGCGGACCAGACTTTTGCGCTGCACGTCGCGCGGCGCGCCCTCGTGATAGTAGTCCAGGCCGATCTCGCCGCACGCGATCACTTCGGGCTCGGCAAGCAGCGCGTCGAGTTTGGCGAAAGCTGCGTCATCCGCTTCCACCGTGCTGTGGGGATAGATGCCGGCGCTCGCGTAGAGGCGCGGAAGCCCGCGCCGGCCGTTGAATTCACGGCATAGGTCGAGCGCCTGATGCATCTCCGACGGACCTTCGCCAATGCCGATGGAGAGCACCGCACGCACCCCCGCTTCCAACGCCCGCTTGAGCATGGCTTCGCGGTCATCGGCGTAACGTGGGCTGTCGAGATGGGCATGCGAGTCGACCAGCAAAGGGACCTCAGTCAACGCGTGGAATCCGGCGCAACAGCATCAGTTTAGAGCAATCCAGCGACGGCCGATCCTTTGCGCACCTTCGCGTCGCCAGACCCGCTTCAACTACTATCGGACCATCGCATGCCGCAAAAACCCAAGCTTGGCCAGAACCTTCTCGTCGACGCGCAAGCGGCCCACAAGATTGTCGCGGCGCTGGGTGACGTGACCGGTCACACTGTGGCGGAGATTGGCCCCGGCCGCGGCGCCATCACCGGCATTCTCGCGGGACGAGCCGGCCGTGTGCTCGCCATCGAGTTGGATCATGCCTTCGCGCAAGACCTGCGTATGCGGTTCGCGCCCGATCGCGTTGCCGTCGTCGAACAGGATGTACTCTCCTTCCACTTTGCCGCGGCAGCTGCCGAGGCGGGGGAGCGGCTGCGCGTGATCGGCAACCTGCCCTACTACATCACGTCGCCGATTCTGCTCAAACTCGCCGCCAGCCATACGGCGCTCGAGTTGGCGATCCTGATGGTGCAGCGTGAGGTCGCCGATCGCGTGACCGCCCAGCCGGGCTCGCGCGACTACGGCCTGCTCAGCGCCACAGTGCAGTTGTACGGTCCGGTGGAGCAGCTCTTCACTCTGCCCCCATCGGCATTCTCGCCCGCTCCCAAGGTCCACTCCACGGTCTTTCGCTGGCGTTTTGCGCCCAGGTTCGCCGAACTCGGCATTCAGCTGGGTATTGACGAGGCTGGTTTTCTGCGCTTCCTGCGGCAGGCCTTTGCGCAAAAGCGCAAGACCCTGGCCAACAACCTGCGCGCTGCCGGCCTTTCTCCCGCTGTTGCGGCGTCGGCTCTCGTCCAGGCAGGAATCAATGGCAAAGCGCGTGCCGAGGCCCTGCCGTTGGAGACGATGGCTGCGTTGTGGCGGGGGCTGGAGGAGCAACTTCCCGTCAGTAAACAAGGCGCGTAAGCTATCAAAGAGGCTCCAATGGGCGATTGAAGCCGTGAGCCACACCGCGGAGTCTAATTTCAAGAGCGCTATGAACCCGGTTCTCCAGGCCCGCCGCAGCACATTCGACCAGACGCTGGTGAGCGCCCGCCAGACCATGATGTTCAGCGAGATTCTGAGGCTGGCCATGGACAGCTTTCGCGCCAGCAAGACCCGCTTCCTGCTCACAGCGCTTGGCATGGTCATCGGCACGGCGTCGGTCATTCTCGTGGTGACCATCGGCTTGACCGGCAAGGAGTACATCCTCGGACTGCTGCAGAAAATCGGCACCAACTCCGTCGAACTGGAATATGCAGGCGGCGGCGCCTCCGCTGCCGAACGCGTGCGCTATACAGACTTCCTGACCAGCGACGACGAAAAGGCAGTGGATCAGCAGGTTCCGGGAATTATGTATTCTTCGCCAATCCTCGAGATGCACAACCGAATCAGCTTTGGCGGCGGCATTCAAAAGGATACGGTGGTGCTCGGGGTCAGCCCGCAATACCAGAACATTCGCAACCTGATTGTGACCTCCGGGCGGTTTTTCGACGACACCGACGAATCGGCCCATATCAAGTGCGCCGATGTCACCGAGCTCTTTGCCATAGAGCGCTACGGCAGCGACGACGCTGCCGTCGGCCAGAGCTTTGAAATCCTCGGTATCCCCTTCACCATCATCGGCGTGGTGAAAGAAAGCATGGATGATTACGGCCAGTCCGAGCTCGCCGATGAGTCGGTCGTGGTTCCCTATTCCGTGGCGCGCTATTTTACGGGCACCGAGCGCGTCAACGACATCTACTTTTCTATGCAAAGCATGGACGAGGTACCCGGCGCCGCTCGCGAAATCAAGCGCGTGGTGCAGGGCCGGCACCACCCCAACTCTGTCTACAAGACACAGACACTCAAAGACCTCCTGACCACCGCGGCCGAGGTGGCCGATGCGCTCACTGCCGTCTTGGTGCTGGTGGCCACAGTCACCCTGGCCGTAGGCGGCGTGGGCATCATGAACATCATGCTCGCCAATGTCCGCTCGCGCATTCGCGAAATCGGCATTCGCAAGGCGCTGGGCGCAACCAATCGCGAGATCAAATTGCAGTTCCTCACCGAAGCTGTGCTGATCTCGCTCGCCGGCGGCGTCGTCGGCAGCCTGGTCGGACTCATGCTGCCGCTTTCCATCCGCCTCCTTTCCGGCTACGACTTCCCCGTGTCCTGGCTCTCCGTCTTGGTCGCGCTCGCCGCGGCAACGCTGGTGGGCGTCGTCTTCGGCACCGTGCCCGCCACGCGCGCCGCGCAGATGGATCCCGTGGATGCGCTGAAGTATGAGTGAGCAGGAATCGCACTTGACAGAGGCCGCCAAACCGGACCAGGAAGAACCCCGGGGGCCGAACCTCAAACTGCTCTATAGCCTGATTGCCCTGGCGCTGGCCGCGGCCATTGCCATCGCCATTCTGATCGTGCTGCCCTTCTACCGGCGCACTTCGTAACAGGGCATGAGTTTTCGGGCGGCGGAAAAAACGCCAACAGCAAAAGGTTTTGTATCAGGGCACGACGTTAGTCGGGCCGAAAACAGCGCAAAAATCAACCAGGGCTTTAGGCAGTGTTTAGTGAATCCAGACCAAGTGGTTTTGTAACAAGGGCACGGCTTCAGCCGGGCCGAAAAAGATTCGAAAATGCTCGGGCTTTAGCCCCTGAGGATGCTTTTGCGAGGGCCGGTGGGTTCAAATTGACCCGCTCGCCCCATTCCCGCCCCATTGACAAGTTTCCCTTTCCTGGGTTACTTTGCAATGTAAAGTGATTCGGCTATGAACGACCTTCACAAAGCCATCGGCGATATCAGCAGCATTCGCATGCAGCTGGCGCGCAGCACCGAGTTCCGGGGCTACGGCCCGGCAACCCTCGCCTTAACGGGACTGTTTGCCATCGCAGCCGGCGCCGCCCAGGCGCACTGGCTGCCCGATCCCGCCACCCATATCGCGGCATACCTGGGAATCTGGATTACGACCGCCCTGGTTTCGGCGTTATTGATCGGGACGCAAATGCTGGCGCGCACCCACCGCATTCACTCCGGCCTGGCCGACGAGATGATCCGTATGGCGGTCGAGCAGTTCTTGCCCTCGGCAGTGGCCGGCGCGCTTCTCACTCTAGCGATCCTGCTCTTTGTTCCCGCCGTTTTATGGATGCTGCCCGGTCTCTGGCTGGTCACGTTCAGCCTCGGGGTCTTTTCTTCATGCCGGTTTCTGCCCAGGCCCATGCTCGCGGCAGGCGCCTG
>Ga0187887_10002534_pt1 | contig 14583 bp, 16 predicted proteins | sample June2016WEW_7_10_FD_132977 | JGI IMG/M metagenome (GOLD analysis project Ga0187887, IMG submission 132977) | Peatland microbial communities from SPRUCE experiment site at the Marcell Experimental Forest, Minnesota, USA - June2016WEW_7_10 | ecosystem: Environmental > Terrestrial > Soil >...
AAGCTCCACGGCACCGGTTCCGGCGACACCGTCCTCAACTGGATCGCCGTCGGCGTCATGCTCGTCGTCGCCATCCTCATCACCCTGATCTGGACCGCACTCGCCGAACTCCGCAGCCCTGCCCGCCGCAGCCTCGCCTATCCGCGTCTCTTCTTCTGGTTCCGCCTCATCATCCGTCTCACCCTCGGCGTCGCCATGATCAATTACGGCCTGGCCAAGCTCTTCCCCCTCCAGATGCCCCCGCCCTCGCTCGCCGTACTCAACGAGCCTCTCGGCAACACATCCCCGATGACCATGCTCTGGACCCTCATCGGACTCAATCCCGTCTATGAGATGATCTGCGGCGCCGCCGAACTTGTCGCGGGCATCCTCATCCTCTTTCGCCGCACCGGCCTCCTCGGTGAACTCCTCACCGCCTTCCTCGCCACCAACATCGTCCTCTACAACTTCTGCTTCGACGTCCCCGTCAAGCTCTACGCCGCCCACCTTGTCCTGATGTCGCTCGCCCTCATCATTCCCGACATGCCCAGCCTCCTCAACTTCTTCTTCCTCCACCGCCCGGCCAAGCCCATCGACGGCGGGATCAAGCCCGCTCGCCGCTACGGCCTTCGAGTTGAAACCATCTGCGTCCTCGTGGTGCTGCTCCTGGCCGTTCTGCCGAGCGTCTTTCAGCTGCAGAAGGGCTACGCGCAACAACTCATCAGCGAGCGTAATCCGCCGCCACTCACCGGCCAGTGGCACCTCACGTCAGCCACCAAGCCCTACGTCACCGGCGACGGCCTTCCCATGACCGACGTCTTCTTTGAACCCAGCGGCCGCACCATGCTGCGCGACTCCGCCACCGTCCTCTGGCGCGCCTACGCCAAGCCCGACGACAAAAAGCACACCCTCTTCCTCGTCACCGAAGCCAACGATCCCATCACCTACGCCCTCACCCAGCCCGACCCCACCCACCTCGTCCTCAAACCCACGGGCGACGCCACCAAGACCGCCGGCACCCTAAACCTCGTCCGCGTTCCACTCCCCTCGCACTATCCCCTCGAAGACCGCGGCTTCCACTTCGTCAACGAATGGGGCCTCGAACGCTAGACGCACACCAGGCGCACATTGATCCCCACGGCGCAGAAACAGCAACGCCCGCGAGATCCATCTCGCGGGCGTTGCTTTCTTGTCTCGAACTTTACGCCGTGGGCGCTTCCGCTGCAGCAGGCGCCTTCACTTTCGGCGCCGCCGGAGGCTGCTGCACCTCGGCCTTCTTCGCCGGAGCCAGGATCGCATGCAGCGTTGTGCCTTCCATGCGCGGCATGAACTCAACAGTGCCTGCCTCGCCTATGTCCATGATGAGCCGGTTGATGATCTTGTACCCGAGATCGCGATGCGCCATCTGCCGGCCCTTGAATCGCAGGCTCGCCTTCACCTTGTCGCCATCGCCAAGAAATCGTACTGCCTGGTTCTTCTTTGTCTGGTAGTCATGCTCATCGACCGTAACCGAGAACTTGACCTCCTTGATGACGATCACCTTCTGCTTCTTGCGTGCAGCGCGGTCGCTCTTGTCTTTCTCGTAAAGATACTTGCCGTAATCCTGGATCTTGCACACGGGAGGCACAGCATTGGGCGAGATCTCAACCAGGTCCAGCGACTTCTCGCGGGCCATCTTCAATGCCTCAAACGGAGCCATCACGCCGAGTTGTTCGCCGTTTTCATCAATCACACGGACTTCGCGCGCACGGATACGTTCGTTGGTGCGAATAAAAGATTTCGCGGAGCGTTTATCTAATGGTGGAATATTCAACCTCCACGGCTCGCACTCTCTGCGGCCATGTTTTTAGGGTTTGGTTTGGATTTCAGCTCGATATACAGCAGAAACCGAAGCACTCGCGAGTATAGCATCCGCCCAATGGATTTTATGTACGCGACCGCACCCATACCAGCAGGCACATCGCTCCCATCCAACAGGGCGATCATTGATCCCACTCTTAATACTACAGCCTCGCCGTCAAAATGCATTCCATTCAAAAGACTTATACGAATATCGCCGCCCAAATTCAAATATTCAGCTCCCGCGCCTCCATCCCCAACTCCGGTCCAGCTGCACTTCCCCTGCCCATGTGTAACGAAAATTAACGAAAAAGCATCAATACCTTCGTTCCTGTTCGGTTCTGCGAGCCACCGCAAGGGCTTGGCCTCTAGATGCATGCGAACAGGTACAAGCTGGAACTAGAGAAGGAGTCCGAATGTTTTTGGCAATAATGAGGGCGGTATCGAGGAACAAGACCGTGGCACGAATACCACGCTGCGCACTAGCCGGGCTAGGCCTCGCAGCCACGGTGCTTCTGAGTTCAACCGCCCAGGCACAGATGTCAGGAGATAACCCCCGGGCAGTCACCTATACCGACTATCCTGGAATTCGAGGCAAGGTAGCCCCACTGCAGTGGTCCGAGATGCCCAAGTGGATGACCGTGGATTTTTACCTGCGCGGCCGCTTGGAGAGCCAGAGTTCGGACGACTACATCTCCGGCAATGAGCAAACCTACGTGCTCACCCGCGTCTGGGGCGGCCTCCAGATCCGTCCCACCCCTTGGCTTACCGGCTACATCCAGTTCATCGACACCCATGCCCCCGGTGAGCCGGCAAAGTATGCAGCGTCCAACATGCGCGACACCTTTGACGACCGCCAGGCCTTCCTCGACTTCCACAAGACCTTCGACAAGGTTCCCGTGACCATCATCGCCGGACGTCAGGAGCTGCGCTACGGCAACGAGCGCCTCGTCGGTATCAGCGACTGGACCAACAACAGCCGCACCTGGGATGGATTCGTGGGCCGCCTCGGCGACAAGAATCGCCTCGACCTGTTCGCCACTTCAGTCGTCACCGTCCATCCAACGTCGCTCGATAAGCACGGCGCCGGCCTGACCTTCTTCGGCGCTGTCGGCACCATCACCACCTGGGTCCCGCGCACGGTCATCCAACCGTTCGTCTACGTCAAGGCATTCCCAAGAGTCGAAGGCCTGCAATCAACCTATGGCACCGAGACAGAAGTGACCCCGGGAGGCGAAGTCTCCGGAACCTATCGAGGCGGCTTCAACTTCGACGTCCTCGGAGCTCTTCAGCGCGGCAGCTATTCCAATGATTCCATCCGCTCCGCTGCCGGCATTGTGAAGGCCGGATACACCTCGCAGAAGGTCTACTGGAAGCCGCGTCTGCTCGGCGAATACGACTATGCCTCGGGGAATCCACACACCGACCCGACCCGCATCGGCACCTTCGACCAGCAATATCCAAGCAACCACAATGCCTTCGGCCTGACCGATCTATTCGGCTTCCAGAACATCAAGCAGGAGCGCATCAACCTCGACCTGACGCCCACCAAGCCCCTCACCCTCCTCATTCAGCAGGAGTGGCTGCAAGCCTCTTCCACAATGGATAACATCTACGCGAGTGCCGGCACAGTCACCGTCACCGCGCCCGTCGGTGGCTTCCGCAGCGACGACATCGGCCATGAGTTCGATATCTCAGGCAAATATGTCATCCATGAGGACTGGGTCATCAACGCCGGCGTCGGTCACTTCTCCCCCGGTGCCCTGATGCAGCAGAACGCCCACGGAGCTCCGCTGACGATCTCCTACCTGTCCCTCACCTACCGCTTCAAGGTCAACCACTCCAAAGCAACCGACTCTGACTCAGGCCAGTAACCGGGACCAACCCGCCAGCCCTTGCGTGTCCACCAGCAAGCTGCGACCATAGCAGGGTTGATCCGTAGCTCTTTCCTACAGATCAGAATCGAACTACCCCTGGCGCGGACGGCGATGGCTTTTGAACCCTCGCCGTCCGCGCAGGACCTAGGAGAGATTCCCTTGGCCAAGCGCCGCGTACTGCTCGTCGACGATGAAGTAACTGTTCTGCTCACCCTGAAAGCCGTACTCGAGATCAGCGGATTTGATGTGGATACCGCCGCCAGCGCACGCGAGGCTCGCTCCAAAATTAAACTGCGCGAGTACCAGATGGTCATCACCGACATGCGCATGGAGAGTGACGCGGCCGGTCGCGAGGTCATCCAGGCCGCCCGCACCGCTGCCTACCATCCCGCGGTCGCCCTGCTCACCGCCTTCCCCGACGACGATTGGGCCGACATCGGCGCCGACAAGATGCTCGTCAAGCCCATGCAGACCAGCATCCTCATTCGTCAGATTGAGAAGCTGCTCGACACCCACTCCGCCAAGCTGCAGCGCCTCGCCAATAGCGCCGCCGCGCCCTCAACTCCCGGCGATTCCACCCGCACTGCAGCGCCTGCGAAGAAGAAGTCCGCTGCGAAGCGGCCTTCCACCAAGAAGTCTCCCGCCAAGACGCCCGTCGCTCGCAAGAAAGTCGCCACCAAGAAGCGCAAGCGCTAACACTATCTACCAACCCAAGTGCGGGTGCCCCATTTGTACGCGCCTTTGCGGACGGGTGGGGAAGCATATTCCAATCGCTCTAGCCCCCAGCCACCCGCCCTCGCGTCAGCTCAGCGCAGGATAATGCACTCCCGTCAGCTCTTCCGACACCGTCCACAACCGCTCGCCCACTGCCACGTCCAGAGCCTGCGGCCGTGGCTGGACGACCACCGGCGAGCCCTTCAGCTCACCGAACCCATCCGGCCCAATGTACTCGCCGCCATGCGCATCTGCAGACGTCGCCGCATACAACGTCGGCAGCGCGCCCGCTTCGTCGTTTTGCATCAGCACCGGTGCAAGCACCTTCACCATAATCGCCTTGAGGTTCATCGTCCCCGGCCCATTCTCAAAAATGCTCGTAGTCGAAACCCCAGGATGCACCGCCAAACTGAGCAACCGGCTATGCCCAGCCCGTGCCCTCCGATCCAGCTCCTTCGCAAACAGAATGTTCGCCAGCTTCGACGCGTTGTAAGCGTCCCAACCCTCATACCCACGCTCGCGCTGCAGGTTGTCAAATTCGATTTTCCCCGTACGGTGCGCCAGCGACGCCACCGTCACCACGCGCGGCGCCGGCGCGGCCAGCAACGCCGGCAGCAGCAACCCGGTCAACGCGAAATGACCCAGGTGGTTGGTGGCAAACTGGCGCTCAAAACCGTCTTCCGTCAACTCGCGTTTCGGCAGCGCCATCACGCCCGCATTGTTGATCAGCAGATCCAGCACAATGCCTCGCCCGAGAAACGCCGCAGCAAACGCGCGTATCGAGGCCAACGAAGCCATGTCCAGCTGCACCACCTCCGCGCTCGCGCCCCGCGCCTCGCGCAGCAGCCGCTCCAACGCCCCGCGCCCCTTGGCCTCATTGCGGCATCCCAACAACACATGCGCCCCACGGCGCGCGAGCTCCAGCGCGGCCTGATAGCCAATCCCGCTGTTCGCGCCCGTTACCAGCACCGTCTTGCCTGCCTGCGACGGAATCTGTTCCGCGGTCCACTTCCCTGTTGCCATGCTCCTGCCTCCCTTATGTCCGGCCCTGCGCCAGCGTCCCCCCGATGCTATCAGCCTGCGATTAGCCCATCGCGTCCTCACGTCCGCTACGTCAAACCACTTACGAGGTACCCTGGCTGGACCAATTTCACGCCACTGGTAAACCAGCCTCGCTGCCTTTACAATCAAAGGGGCTTGTTGTCCCGTAGTATCTTGATTGCTGAGCCCTTTCGTGGGCCAAGGGCGATTTTGTTAATTAATTGGGAAGGGTTCACTGATGAAACTTAGTGCACGAATGACCGCAAGTGCAGCGCTGTTACTCACGCTGGCAGGGACTGTGGGATGTACGAAACTCAAGGCGCGTGACCAGCTCGTCCGGGGCGTTCAGGCCTTCAAGTCCGGCAAGTATGAAGAGGCTGTTGACTACTTCCAAAAGTCGGTTGCACTTAACCCGAGCGATCCTACCACTCACCTTTATCTGGCAACGGCCTATAGCTATCAGGTAGTTCCCGATCTCACCACACCCGAGAATCTGGCCGTAGCGCAGAAGGCCCTCGATGGCTTCAACACAGTGCTTGCGGAGAAACCGGACGACCTCGACGCCCTCCGCCAGATCGCATCCATCGATCGCAACATCCACAAGTATGACGAGGCCAAGGCCACCGAGCTCAAGATCATTTCGCTCGATCCTCAGGATGCTGAAGCCAACTACACCATCGGCTACATTGACTGGACCGAGTCCTACAAGAACGCCACCGACATCCTTGCTGCCGCAGGCCTGCAGGATGACGGCCAGGGCAACGTCAAGAAGTCCAAAGCGGTCTGCGAAAAACTTGTAGCCGCCAACACAGACCTGGTCGCCAATGCCCAAAAGTATCTGGAACGGGCCGTGGAGATCAATCCCAATTACGACAATGCAATGTCGATCCTGAACCTCACCTATCGGCGTAAAGCTGATCTAGAGTGCACCGACGATGCAGCACGCAAGGCCGATCTCGCGAAGGCCGATGAATGGGTGCAGCGTGGCATGGGCGCTCGCAGAGCGAACGAAGCCGCCAAGGAAAAGATCGCAGCGCACGGCGGCATCACGCCGCAGCAGTAACCTCCGCTTTCAACCAGGCGTTCCAATCACTCGATTCGCTTCGCAGCAAGGCCTCCCCCAAGGGAGGCCTTCTTGTTGATTGCGCCGCAATTTTGCTCACAGCATCTCCGCCCATCGGCGTTCTTTCACGCCATGTTAACCTAAGCCCCCATCGGAATTTCTATTCTTAGGGGATGCCCCAGGACCAGCTCGACTACTCGTTTCACACCACCGCGAATCTCCGCTGCACCGTTCTCACCCTGCAGGGAGCGCTCACCCTGGGCCACATCTTCACCCTGCAGCCCCAGCTGCAAGCCGTGGACGCCGACCTCTTCATCTTCGACTGCACCGCGCTCGAGTACATGGACTCTGCCGGCCTCGGCGTGCTCGTCAACTTCTACGTCTCGCAGTCCGACAAGGGTCGCAAGGTCGCCCTCGTCGGCATCTCCGATCGCGTCTGGGCGCTCTTCCAATCCACTCGCGTGGACCAGTTCTTCCCGCGCTTCGCGACCGTGGAAGAGGCTGAGCGCAGCCTTTAGCGCTTCACCGGATCGGCTCCCCACCCAAGCCCGCCTCGAGACCAGCAGGCAACCCGGCGCGCCCAAAGACGCTCTCCCCGATTTTCTTCACCGCACAGAAAAGCGCTCCATCCTTTGGCAATCGATCTGCCATGGGATGGAGCGCCTCTGTTCTAAAACTTGTTACGATTGCCAGCGACCAGCGATTAGCTACCGTTTTCGACGCCCGGCGTAATGATCGCGATGTTCGTCACGTCAGCCTGCTTGCCAAAGCCGACCGCGTCCGCAACAGCCCCGAAGCTTAACCCCGGGTCACCCTTGATGAACATGATCTTCGTGTTGCGCGTCTCGAAGATCTGTGTCAGCTCGGTAGCCACCTGGTCCTTGGGAAAGGTCCGGTCGTTAATCTTGTACGTCGGCACGGCACCTGTGTCCAGTACCGAAACAACGATCACCTTATCGTCCGTCTGCGGCGTGTTCTTGTCCTTGGGCGGCTGCGGTACCACCGTGTCCAAACCCTTCGGCGTGGTTGGCTGGATCACCATGAAGATGATCAGAAGCACCAAGAGAACGTCGATCAACGGCGTGACGTTCATGTCCGAAACTGCACCACCTGTTGAACCACCACCCATTGCCATAGTGAAACTCCTTTGTTACGAACTGTGATCCTTGCGTAGTGACTGCGCTCTTGCTGAAACTCTTCGCGACGATACCCCCGCTCGGCTACTGCCCCGATTGCGAGTTGTAGGTCTTGTCGGTCATCAGGTTCAGCGTATTCACGCTGGCAGCGCGCAAGGCATCGATTGCGTCTTCAACCTTGCCAAAGTTCGCCCGCTGATCGGCACTCAGATACACCGACTTGTCATCGCCCGGGTTGGTCTTCAGCGCTTCCAGGCTCTGCACCCGTTGGGTCAGATCACCCGTCGACGAAACCTTGTCGCCGCGCACAAACATGGAACCATCGCGCGTCACCGCGACCGTAATCGCGTCTTCCTTGTTGGCTGCATCCAGAATGACCGCGGCGTTCACCTTGGGGAGATCGACCGTGATCTTGTCCCCCAGCATCGGAGTGATGACCATGAAGATGATCAACAGTACGAGCATCACGTCCACCATCGGCGTCACGTTGATGTTCGAGTTGACCTTCTTGCCCTCGTCCCGCTTTGAAATTGCCATAAAATCCGCTCCGTTCGGGTCGTGGTCGCCGCCTGCGGCTACCTGCCCTGGCTGTTGTTGCGAGGAGGCTGAGTGCCCGGACGCCGTTCGCTTCGGCGTCCGGTGCATCTCCAGCGTGATTCTCGCAAGGTCGTGCTAGACAACTACAGATCCGACTCCCGAAGGAGCCAGCAGGTTAGCGGTGCGACTGCTTGATGAAATAGTCCACCAGCTCCGACGAGCTGTTGTCCATCTCCACGTCGAACGACTCCACCTTGCCGGTGAAATAGTTGAACGTCATAACGGCAGGGATAGCGACGAGCAGACCGAACGCTGTCGTTACCAGGGCTTCCGAAATACCGCCGGCGACTGCCGCCAGGCCCTGGCTCTTGGTGGTTGCGATCGCCTTGAAGGCGTTAAGAATACCGACGACCGTTCCGAACAGCCCGATGAACGGTGCAGTCGATCCGATGGTGGCCAGACCGCCCAGGCCCTTCTTCAGCTTGGCGTGAACGATCGCCTCAGAGCGCTCGAGTGCGCGCTTGGAGCTCTCAATCTGCTCTTCCGAAATGGCGCCGCCCGAACCGAACGAACGGAACTCGGTGAGACCAGCCGTCACAACCTCAGCGAGGTGCGACTTCTTGGAACGATCGGCAACCTTGATCGCCTCATCCAGACGGCCTTCCTTCAGCGCGCCGGCAACCTTCGGTGCAAATTCACGCGACTGCTTGCGTGCCGCCGAGAAGTACAGGGCGCGGTCGATCATTACGGCCAGCGACCAGATTGACATGATGAACAATAGGATAACGACGAGCTTGGCAGGAACACCCATCTGGGCCCAAAGGGCCGCGGGACCGAAGCCGACTTCGGCAGGTGCGTCTTGGAAAAATGTGGCGAGCGCGGCGGGTGCGTGAGCGAAATTTGCGAGATGAACGAGAATCACGAAGTCTTTCCTCCTGGTGGTGGACGTGCTATGAACTACATACTTCTTGAACCATTGTTTGGATCGCGCGATGAAGCTTGATCGGGCTGGCTAACGGGTTCGAACAGGAGGCTTCGCCTGTTCTCGCCGAGGATGTCGTCGAGATTATTACCATAACTCAGCTTGAGCCCCGTGGCGCGCTGTTGATCAAGGGGTTAATAATCAACAGATGTCCGCGCCACGCTGCTCCTGAGGTCTATTCGCTGCCGTTCAAAGCGAAGTTCACCGTGATAGTGGTATCTACTTCGGTCGGATCGCCATTCAGCAAATACGGCCGGTATCTCCACTGCTGCACTGCTTGCATTGCATAGTTGTTGAACATCGGGTTGGTGCTGCTGGAAACCGACAGCCGCTCCACAGAACCGGTCTTCGAGATGATTGCGTGCAACACGACTGTTCCGCTCATGTGAGCAATCTTTGCAATCGGTGGATACTGTGGCTCGACGAACGCAATGCGGTTACCCGCAATGACGCCGCCCGAGATGCGCGCCGGTCCCGTCGGCTTGGGTGGCGCGACGTGAATCGCCGGCCCCGTGCCGCCCGTGATACCGCCGAATACTCCACCGGGCGCTCCACCGGCCATACCTTCCATGCCGGCAACGCCTGCCCCGGCTGGAGGCGGCGGTGCGTCTTCCTTCACCATCTTGATGTCTTTCGGGATCTTCGTTGGCGCATGCAGACCGTTATCCACGGTCACCACCTTGATGATCTTCACCGCAGGCGGAGGTGGCGGCGGAGGTGGCGGCGGCGGAGGTGGCGGAGCCGTCAGCGATGCCGTCAGCGAGTTGTGCGGCAAGGCCTCCGGATACAGGAGCGGAATCAAAATCATCAGACCGACGATCAGCCCGTTGAATACGAACGTGGCGATCATCCAATACTTCGACCTGGTCTTGAGCTTACCGCCAGATTCCATCAGAGCGTCTTCGAACATTTAAGCGACCTCCTTCCCCTGAAGGGAAAGCATAGGAACTTTAGACACCGCGCTAACTCAAATTGTTCCCGGATGCATTTTTTTCTTCAAAAAATGCATCCTTGGCGTGTAGTTTCCCGCCATTGTTTGGATGAATTAATCCGGGGTTTGAGATGCTGCGCCTTGCAGCTCATCCTATCTCAAATCGCCCGGAATGAGGAAATGCCTGAGAAATGGTGCAGCCCTGCTCTTTTAGCGACGAACGACCTTCGCCGCAGGAAGCGCGACCCGCTTGCCCGCAGGCGCCTTCTTCGCGCGCCAGTCCTGGTACGCCACCAGCATCGGTGCCGCTACCGCAATCGACGAATACGTTCCGATGGTGATACCCACCACCAGCGCGAACGAGAAGCCACGCAGCACCTCGCCGCCAAACACAAACAGGCAGAGCACTGTCAGAAATGTCAGTCCCGAAGCAATCACCGTCCGGCTTAGCGTCTGGTTGATGCTGCGATTCACCAGGTCGGCGAGCTTGTCACGCCGATTCAACGCCAGGTTCTCGCGAATGCGATCGAACACGACGATCGTGTCGTTCATCGAGTAGCCCACCAGCGTCAGGATCGCCGCGACCACCGTCAGTGTGATCTCCTGGTTGGTCAGCGAGAAAAAGCCAATCGTGATCAGCGTGTCATGAAACACTGCCACCACCGCCGCCACTCCATAGATCAGCTCAAACCGGAACCACAGGTAGATCAGCATGCCCAGCAGCGAATACAGCGTCGCCAGCTCGGCCTCATGCGTCAGCTGCTTGCCTGCCGTCGGCCCCACAATGTCCACCTGCTGCACCGTGAAGCCGGAGTCGTGATAGCCCGCAGTCAGCGCGTTCTCCACCGCCGAGCGACCTTCATCATGCGCCGTGTCCTGCGCAGTCGACATCGGCAACGAGATGATCACCTTGTTCCCAAGCGCTCCGCCACCGACATCCGAAATCCGTTGGATGGTCGGGTCCTTAACGTGGGCCGCTGCAAGCGCGCTGCGGATGTCGTCCTCGTGCGGTGCGCTGTCGAACTGAACGGTGATCGCCGTTCCGCCCTTGAAGTCCACGCCCGTCGGGATTCCATGCCAGAAGAAGATGCTGATCAGCCCGGCAACCGAGAAGATCAGGCTGAAGCCCAGGAAGTACCATTTCTTCCCTAGCCAGTCGATATTTGCGCTTCGAAACAGTTCCACGTTTTCTTTCCTTCGCTTGCAATGCAAGCTGCTGAAGCTTTCGCCAGCCAAATATCCAGCCCGAAATCTCCCAGGCCAACATCCAAATCCACTACTCGCTACTCGTTACGCACTACTCACTGTTCTCAAATCGAAAGCTCTGCCGTGCCGCGTTCCTTCTTGCTCAGCAGGTAATCGAAGATCGTGCGCGAGACAAACACCGCGGTAAAGATGTTCGCAATCAAACCAATCGTCAGCGTCACTGCGAAGCCCTTCACCGGCCCAGTTCCGAACAGGAACAGGATGGCCGCCGACACCACGGTCGTGACGTGCGTATCAAAAATCGTCGTCCACGCGTGCGAAAATCCATCCTGCACCGCCGCCGCTGCCGTCTTGCCCAGCCTCAGCTCTTCGCGAATGCGCTCGAAGATCAGCACGTTGGAATCCACGCCCATACCAATGGTCAGGATCACTCCGGCAATACCCGGCAGCGTCAGCGTGGCGCCCGTGTAGCCCATGAATCCCAGCAGGATCAGCAGGTTCAGAATCAGCGCCAAGTCCGCATTGATGCCCGCGCCCTTGTAATAGAACAGCATGAAGATCAGCACCACCACCAGCCCGGCAATCGACGCCACGACGCCCTGGTGGATGCTGGCCGCACCCAGCGTCGGCCCTACTGTCCGAGTCTCTAAGTAGGAAATGGAAGCCGGCAGCGAGCCCGTCCTGAGCATCAGGCTAAGGTCAGCCGCCTGGTCCTGCGAGAACCCGCCGGTAATCCGTCCCTGGTCGCGAATCGCGCCCTCAATGCCCGCCACCTCGCGCACCTGGTTATCCAGCACGATGGCCATCTGGCCGGTGCCCTTGTTCGCGTCCGTGTACTTATAGAACCGTTCGCCTGCCTCGGTCGTCAGGTCGAACGTAATGTCCGGCCGGCCGTTCTCGTCGGTCGAAGGCTGCGCGTCGCGGAAGTCTGTACCCGAAACAATCGCCAGCCGCTTCAGCAGGTAATACTCGTCCGGCCCGCCCGCGCCATTCGATCCCTTCATCAGCACGGAGTCCGCAGGAATTCCACCCGGATTCGCCTGCTGCGCCTCGGCCACGCTGCCATACGTCCCTGCCACCGCGTGAATCTCCAGCTTCGCGGTCGACTGAATGATGTTCTCCACCCGGCCCGGATCGGACACGCCCGGCAACTGCACCAGGATCTCGTTGTCGCCCAGGCCATACTTCTCGATCACCGGCTCGCTCACACCCAGCGTATTCACGCGCTCTCGGATCGTGTCGATCGACGTATCCAGCGCCCGCTCCTCGATCGTCCGGATCTCCGACAGTTTCAGCGTCATCTTGTACCCGCCGTTGCCCGTCGACGACACGTCATAGCCGGCATACTCCGTGCCCGTCAGAACGTCGTGGATCGCGCTCTGCTGCGTCGTCGATCCGCCCGAGATCGTAATCACCTCAGGATGCGCGGGGTCCAGCTTCGCCGCCGTCGCTCCCGTCGCCGCCAGCGCCGTGTTCAGCGCCTGCACGTCCCGGTCAGTCGACGAGTTCACGGCCTCCGCCACATGCACCTGCAGCACCAGGTGCGTGCCACCCTTGAGATCCAGTCCGAAGTTGATGCGGTTCTTGAGTGACTGCACCAACCCACCATGCGGAATCCCAAAGATTCCGTACGTGAAGATCAACAGTACCGCGACGATAAAGCCTGTTCTAGTGGCCAGATTCTTGCCCATTGTTCTCTTGTTTCCTTCAATGCCTGTATCGAGAGGGTGTGTTCGTCCCGGGCGCCTGCTACGCCTTGCTGTTGTCTTCTTCCGTGGTAACCGCCGCCACGGAGCTCTTCACAAACTCCAGCTTCACGCCGTCTGGAGCCGTCCGGATCACCAGCAAATCGTCCTTCACGCTGATAATCACGCCGCGAATGCCGCCGTTCGTGGTCACGCGATCGCCCGGCTTCAGTGCCGCCAGCATCGCCGCCCACGTCTTCTGCTTCCGCTGGTTGGGCGCAATCAGCAGAAAATACATCGCGACAAACATCAACAACAGCAGCGGAATCCCGCCAAACTGACCGAAGATCGATCCGCCGGCCGCCAGCATTGCAAAACCCAAAGCGTTCACTGCCACATCCTGCTTGCGCGCCGAACGCACGAAACTTCTTCGCCGGTCGCGTCTTCCTTGGAAATTTGGGGATTTTCGCTCGCCCAATCAGCAAGCACTGGAACTGTGCGGTGCACCCGGAGATCCCTCCAGACACACGCCCACGAAAGCCAGCCAATCACACCTGAGGATTAAGCATCGCGGAATGACCGCGTGATGTCAAGGAAATCGCGGGTTTCGTAGTGATCTGACTGAGGCGAATGACCGGACTTTCTGAAAAGCCGAGTTGCCGGTATCTATGTAGCCCGCATGCGATTGTTGCGAGGATTCTCTTCGACCTCGGCCATACCCAGCACTTTCATGACCGGTGGAACATACATGGCAAACCGGCCCCGCAGCCCTTTCTTCAGCCCGTACCAACCCCCAACTGGATTGGTCGCAGAACGAGCCCAGGCTTCTACGGTACCTTCCGCCGCGGGCTTCTGTTCATCTGCGCTCCCCAGCAGCATCCAGTCGCCGTGGGCCTTGAGCATCTTCTGAAGGTCGTCCAGACAGCGCAGATCGTATCGAAGTTCTGTTTTGCCGACGTGCACAACCAGAGCGGGCGGGTTTGCTGTGGGGTCTTTGTACGCCTGGAATTCAGAAGAACCCGGCGGTGTTTTCAAGATCCACGGATTTTGCTTGGTTCCAGCGGCAGCAGGCATCTGAGCAATGCTCCTTCGAAGGTTGAGAGACGCCTCTGAGAAGGCCGCCTTCCTGCACAGCATTGTCGGGTTGAAGAATGAAGGTGTCAACGCACCGAAAGGTGCGTAATCCCTACTTCGCGTACCAGGTCTTCTGGCCCCAGGTGAGCAGGCTCTTAAACGTGGGCATAAGCCCTTTGCCAGCTGGCGTGAGCGAGTAAGGCGCCGTGCGAACCGGCAGGCCCGCGCCCCGCATGACCAGCCCCGAAGCCACAAGCTCACAAAGATTCCGCGTGAGCCCCTTTGAACTTATGCCGGAAACACTTACCAGCAACTCGTTATATCCCTGTGGGCCATTGAGAAGGAGCGTACGCAGCAACAGCAACTTCCATTTGCCCCCGATCACATGAATGGCCTGCTCCACGGGGCAGGCTCTGACGGTTTTGCCGGCGGATTCCATGTCGGGCTTGCGCAATCGGGTAGTGGACATGCCGTCATCCTAGCCCACGCGCTGCCTCGCCGCCTCCGCCAGGTGCCCAT
>Ga0187887_10002535_pt1 | contig 14581 bp, 12 predicted proteins | sample June2016WEW_7_10_FD_132977 | JGI IMG/M metagenome (GOLD analysis project Ga0187887, IMG submission 132977) | Peatland microbial communities from SPRUCE experiment site at the Marcell Experimental Forest, Minnesota, USA - June2016WEW_7_10 | ecosystem: Environmental > Terrestrial > Soil >...
CCGGCCTTGCCTGTGGTCGCATGGTTGACTGCTCCGGCTTTGCCCGTCAGCGCCCGGCCAGCGATCATTTTGTTGTTGACCATCTTGGTGGTTGCCAGCAAGCTAGCGGTGGGCCTTGCAGCCTGGATGCTCGAGAACAGTGACTTTTTTTCGATTGCCATGATATTTTCTCCCCCAGAAATTTTTGATTTCCTTCGACGCCTTACCTAGTGCATCCAGCGTGCCAAACCTTGGTACGGGGCGCAATATTTCCTATTGCAAAGAAATCAAAGCACTTAGCGATAGAAGGGAATTTACGGCAAGAGAGGGCCGGTTTTGCCGAATGGGTTAAAAATTAACCAATTAGAGGTTAATTTATCACCCTACAGCCGCTAAAGCGAGTATTTGCGGCATAGATATTTGATGCGCTGGCCGTCAATTCTCAGCAGGCGAGCCGCGGCGGCTTTGCTTCCCCCGCATCGGCTGAGAGCGGCCGTCAGCAGGGCTATCTCGAGGCGGCTCACCTCTTCGTCGAAGTCGGTGCCTTCGGCCGGCAGCAGGATGGCCTCTTGCACGGCGATGCTCTGAGCCAGCACGCGAGGGGGCAAATGACTTACCCCGATCTCTTCTCCGCGCACCGTCACCACCAGGCGCTGGACAAGGTTCTCAAGCTCTCGCACGTTGCCCGGCCAGGTGTGCTCTTCGAGCGCGGCCAGCGCGTCTTCGGTGAGACGCTTCACCGCAAGTCCGTTCGTGAGACAGTGCACTTGCAGAAAATACTCGCAGAGCAGCGGAATATCTCCGTGGCGATCGCGCAATGGCGGCAGGTCGATGGGAATCACGTGGATCCGGTAGTAAAGGTCTTCGCGGAAGCGCCCGGTGCGTGCCATCTCCTCGAGCGGCTCATTGGTTGCGCAAATCAGGCGGAAATCAATCTTGCGGTGGTTTCGACCGCCGAGTCGCTGAACCTGGTGGTCTTCAAGGACGCGCAGCAGCTTGGTCTGCAACGGCACGGTGAGAGTCGCGATCTCGTCCAGAAAAAGCGTGCCTCTGTCGGCCAGTTCGATCTGGCCGGGACGCGATTCGGTGGCTCCGGTAAATGCACCGCGTTCGCTGCCGAAGAGCTCCGATTCAATCAGGTTCTCCGGCAGCGCTGCGCAGTTCAGGCGAATGAACGGCTTGTCGGCCCGTTGGCTCAGAGCGACGACAGCGCGCGCAGCCAACTCTTTCCCGGTACCGCTCTCGCCCCGGATCAGGACGTTGATGTTGCTAGCGGCCACTTGCCGAATGGTGTCATAGACAAGCCGCATGGGCTCACTGGCGCCGACGAAATCCTGAAAGCGGCTCGCCTGCAAGATTTGTTCGCGTTTGACCGCTTCGGCGCGGACGCGCAACAACTCCACGAGCACGGTTCGCAACTCGCCCACGTCCACCGGCGCACGGAAATGCAGGTCGGCTCCGGCTTCGAGCGCCTGCTTTTCCACCGAGCGCGCTGCGGCGCGGCTCACAGAAATGAGGGTCAGATTGGCGTCGAGCCGGCGCAGCTCATTCAGAACACGAAGTCCGCCGATGGGGTCTTTGCCGTCGGTGTCGATATCGAGGACGATGGCGGACGCGCTCTCCTGGCCTTGCGTCCAGCGCGCCAGCCCTTCATATTCGGCGCGGCGAGTCACGCGGCACCACGGCTCAATCTCGTGAGCAGCGATATTCAGAAAGTCATCGTCGGCTGAGACCAGGCAAACCGGCAGTAACGCCTTCTGGCGACTCGTGACGGTTTTTTGCGGTGGTATCTGTGCCAAGTGCAGACTCCATGGTGATACAAGAGTTTGACCCGCAGCCAGTTAAGAGTAGCAAAAAGTGCGCAAGTTACTCGCGTGGCAATTTTGCAGTTGTCAGGCGAAAGATGCGCGACGCATGAGAAGCAAGCGTCAGGTCGATGCCCTCCGCGGCTGGCGCAATCTTCTCTCCAGACATGAGATCGGTAAGGACAGGTGGATGTTTGGCAAACTCTGTGTTGCGAAGGGCGTCGACTTCGCGCCAGTCGAATTTCACCGGCGCCGGATCGGGGCCGAGATTGAAGAGCGACAGAACCGCTTCGCCATCGGGATATAGATTGATCCATGCTTGCCGAACACGGGTGCGCAGGCTAAAGATGTCGAGCGGCGTGGCGAGAATGCCGCGCTGGTCGATGGCGATGAGATCACGGTTGGAGATCAGCTTGAGATCGTCCGGGTCCATTTGAGTCAGGTCCGAGCCGAGATAGAGAGGGGCGCAGGAGATGGCCCAGAGTATGAACATGGACTGACGCTCGTCCGGGCTGACGCCGTCTTTGGCGCCATTACCCAACTCAAGCGAATCGAGGTCGTTCCATCCTCCGGGTCCGGCATAGGGAGCCCATTCGCGAACGTCGGCGAACCTGAGCGCGACATGGGACCATTCCGTCAGGTTGCCTTTGACAGTCGGATCGGTGCTCTTGTCGCAGTCATAGCACTCGATGTCGTCCTCGATGCGCCAGCCGTTGGCATTGGCGCGCCACAGACGGGCTTGATCGATCGACAGCCAGTTTGAGAGCTCAAGCCAAATTGGATACCCGGAGTGGAGAATTGCCTGATGCCACAGGCGAAGCTCATCGCGGTTATCGGCGGGCCGATTGCCGCCTCCGGGGCCGACGAAATCAAGCTTGACGAAGTCGACCTTCCAGCGAGCAAATTGACGGATTACGGAATCGATGTAGGCGCGAGCTGCCGGCTTGGTGAGGTCGATCTTGTATTCATCGTTGAGAGTAGCGCCCGGCAGACTGGTATCGGCGATGTCGTGGATGTGGCTGGTTGTACCTTCGATCGCCGGGTTGGCCTCATAAAGCTCCTTGCTGATCCCGGGGGTCATATAGAGGCCAAAGCGCAGACCGCGGCGATGAAGATACTCCGCCATGCCTGCCATTCCACTGGGAAAGCGAGTGAGGTTGGGCTTGGGAATCCCGTGCTCGTCGTAACCATTGGTCCAGCGGGCATCAATATTGATGTAGCGGTAACCGAGCTCGGGAAGGCGATCCGCAATGAGAGCGTCGACCTGCGCCTTGACCTTTGCCTCGGTTGGGTCGACGCGAAAGAATGACCAACTGCTCCACCCCATGTAAGGCCGTTGCCCGAGAGTTGCTGCGCCTGAATCCCGAGCCTCGGTTTGCGCGTGCGCCGCGCCTGCTGCGGCAAGCAAAAGAAGCAATGTCAGTTTGCGCATGCGCAGAATACTAGCACATGAATGGCGGGTGAATCGCAGGTTGGTGGCGGGTTCGCTCCGCATCCGGCCGACAGAGAATTATTCGTAGCGGAGGGCTTCAATGGGGTCGAGGTTCGCCGCGCGGATGGCCGGGATCATCCCGCTGATGAGGCCGGTGACGGCGAGAATAGCGGTTGCCACAACGACCGAGGCCGGGGAGATGATGAGGCGAATGTCGGCATCGGTGGCGTTTTTGGCGATGGCGCTGTAGAAGGTGATGCGTCCCACGATGATCGAAATCAGGTAGGCGAGGCTAATACCGCCGATGCCACCGACACCGGTGATGGCGAGGGCTTCAGAGAGGAATTGGACCAGGATATGATGGCGCCGCGCGCCGAGGGCCTTCTCGACGCCGATTTCGCGGGTCCGCTGCTGCACGGCGACCAGCATGATATTCATCAGGCCGACTCCGGCGATTCCCAGGGTCAGGGTTCCAACCAGAGCGAGAAGCACCTGGAGGGCGATGGAGAGGATCTGGAACTGGTGCAGCTGCGAGCGAAGGTTGGCAATATGCACTGCGTCCTGATCGGTGGGGCGGAAGTGGTGCTCCGCAGCAAGAGTTTCGCGGATGGTTTTCTCGATTTTCTGATAGTCGCCGTGATAGCCAATCCAGACTCCATCCAGATAAGTGGTGTCTTTCAGGTCGCTCATTGTATTGAACGGGACATAAACGGTGCGATTGATGTCGTCGTTGGTCTCCTGCATCTTCGCCTTGAGGACGCCGACGACGGTGAAGATGACGCCGTTCAAGCGGATGGACTCGCCCACCGCCCAGCCGCCGGAGAAGAGCTTGGTTTTGGCCTCAGAGCCCAGAACGCACACGTGAGCGCGCTGCTGATCCTCGGCCCCGTTGAAGAAGCGCCCCTGATCGGGAATGAGTTTGATGATGTCGGCGTAGGCGGTGCGTGAGCCAACCACGCTCCACGTGTAGGTGTGCAAATCGTTCCGGACGGTCGCGTCGCTAAAGGCCATCGGTGAGATGTGGCTTATTTCCGGGAGCGCGGCGCTCACCCGCTCGACATCGTCGAGGGTGAGGCGCACCTTGACACCGGCTTTGTCTCCGCCAGCCTGCTGGCTGGTGCGGCCGGGAAAGAACCCGATGGTGTTGGTGCCCCATTGAGCAAAGATGGCCTCAATCGCATTGCTGAATCCGTTGCCATAGGCCAACAGCAGGACGACCGTGGCGATGCCCCATGCCATTCCGATCACGGTGATGGCGGTGCGGCGGCGATTGTAGAGCATCGCTTCCCAGGCTTGCGCGAGAATGTCTTTGATCATCAGCCGGCTCCCGAGGGTTTCTGTAAACAGCGAACAGCGACTCGAACCACGAACGGCAAACGGCGCGGTTTTACTCTCGGCGCATCGCTTCGACGGGATCGAGAGCCGCGGCCTTGCTGGCCGGATACAGACCGGCAGCGACGCCGCACAGCACCAGTGACCCGATCGCCAGCGCTGCCGACCACGGCACAATACGAGGCGGATCGAAGCCGGGAATTTTGTCGGTAAGCAGCGACTGTAAGACCGCCATGAACCCAGCCGAGATGACGATGCCAAGCAGGCCGCTGATTCCCGTTAGCAGCAGTCCCTCCCAGAAAAACTGCGCAAGAATGGTGTTTCTGGTGGCTCCCACCGCTTTCATCACGCCGATCTCGCGCGTTCGCTCGGTGACCGAGACCAACATAATGTTGATAATTCCCACGGCTCCGAGGGCCAGAGTAACGACACCCACGCTGCCCAGGAAGACATCCATGGCAGTGAAGATGATGCTGATGATATGGGATTCCTGAATCGTGTCCCATTCGTTGAAGGCATCGAGGAGCGAGGGGTCGAACCCGTGGCGCTCGGCAATGACACGATGCACGGCGATTGAAGCGGCGGTGCTGTCGTTCCTGATGGTGGGGCTGTATTGGATGGATGTCAGAGCATCCTGCGGGATGTTGTCTCCCTTGAGAGGGAAAAGTTCCTGCATGGTGGTCACGGGGATGTAGATCTTTTCGTCGTCGTAGGTATTGTTGCCGCGCCCGATCTTGCCCACCTGGCCGACAACGGTGAATGCAAACCCGTCGATCGTGACAATCTCGCCGAGCAGCGGACGGCCTTGAAAAAGAAGCGAGGCGGTTTTGGAGCCAAGCACGGCCACGCGCCGGTCTTCGCGCACGTCTTCGTCATTCAGAAAGCGCCCCGAGGTCATGGGAATGTAACGGACGACGGTGCAGCTCGGCTCCGTGCCGGTGACGTGGCCGGAAGTATTGTTCCATTGGCTCACCTCGTAGAGGTCGGACCGCGCCAGCTCATCCGTGACGGCGCGAACCTCGGGCAAGCGCCGGATGGCGGCCTCATCGCCCAAGGTCAGCTCGTAAGGGTGCATGCCGGTGTGCTGGTTGGCCAATGCCGGAATGGTGCCATTGAAGACCAAAACAACATCATTGCCGAACTGAGACAGCTGCTTGTGCTGGCCGCTGCGAAATCCTTCGCCCAGCCCCACGAGCACCAACAGCGAGCCGACGCCCCAGGCGATGCCAAACATGGTGAGAAAGCTGCGCAGCTTGTTCGCCATGATGGCGCGGAAGACCTGGCCGAAAGTGTCTGAGAGGCTCTGCATAGTGCATCGAAGACCGGGGGCTCTTTCACTGCGGCTTCACACAGTCGCAGCAAGCGAAACCTTCGTTATGGACGTCTAAAGTGCATACGCACGAATGGGGGCGCGCGTTCCCGTCATTCCTGGATTCCGCTGGAACCGATCTGCTGCCATTTCCGTAGTAATCGGTGAGAGAACAATTGCGAGATTAGTGGTGCATCCCATCAAGTAGACGTTTGGGATCCACCGCCGTTTGTGAAATGTGAACTGTATCACGCTATTTTTTGAACTTGTCGGGAGGGCGTTGTGCCTGTTGCTCGAAAAAATCGACGTCTTTGGGTCTGGCTCGGAATCGGGCTGGCTGTCGTTCTGGTGGCTGGAGGATTCGGCCTCGTTCATCTTGCGAAAGGCTCGACCATCGATCCCAACAAGCTTGCCAAAGTGACGCGGGGCGACGTGGCGCGCTCGGTGATCGCCACCGGGAAGATCCAGCCAATTACGAAGGTGGAAGTGAAGAGCAAGGCCTCAGGCATCGTAGAAAAGCTCTACGTGGATATCAACGACCGCGTAAAGAAGGGGCAGGAGCTTGCGCAACTCGATCAGCAGGAGATCGAGGCGCAGGTGGATGCACAAAGGGCGCAACTGGCCAGCGCCGAAGCCAACGTGACAACCTTTGAGGCCAACATCGAACAGGACAAGGTAAACGCTGCTGCGCCCGATCTGGTGATGTACAAGGCGACGCTGGACCGCAACCTCGAGATGCAGAAGGATGGCATCGTAAGCCGGCAGGCGCTCGACGATACCAACCGCGACTATCTGGCCGCGCTGACCAAGCGCGATTCGGCCCGGGCGCAGGTTGGCGTAGACACAGCAAAGCTGAAGCAGGCCCGAGCCCAGGTGCTGCAGAGCCAGGCGAGCCTCAAGCAGCTTGAAGAGCAGCTCGCGTATACGACGATTGTGGCGCCAATGGACGGCGTGATCCTTTCCCGCGACGTGGAGATGGGCGATGCCGTGAGCTCCATTCTCGTGCTCGGGTCGACAGCGACACTGGTGATGACGGAGGGCGACACTTCAGAGGTTTATGTTCAGGGCAAAGTGGACGAGGCCGACATCGCCCACGTCTATCTCGGCCAGCCGGCGCGCATCAAGGTAGAGAGCTTCCGCGATCGATTGTTCAACGGCAAAGTGACCAAGATCGCGCCGATGGGCGTAGAAAAAGACAATGTAACGACCTTCGAGGTGCGGGTTTCGATCAACAACCCCGGCGGCGAGCTGAAGGCCAACATGACGGCCAACGCGGAGATTCTTCTCGACGAGCACAAGGGCGTTCTCACCGTTCCAGAAAACGCGGTGATCTACGACAACCAGAAGAATGCGTCGGTTCAGGTTCCGGACCGCGGCCAGAAGGATGGAGCACGCAAGGTTCCCGTGACTGTGGGGCTTTCAAACGGCTCGGTTACCGAGGTTATCAGCGGGCTGAAGGAAGGCGATCAGGTCATTTTGCAGCAATGAGAAAGGCCTTCATTGTTGGGCCTGATCTTGGCGGCGGCAGCGCAGGCGGTGCAGCTTATGTAGCCGGATATTCGGTACAGAGCAGGCGCAACGGCGGCTCATCTTCGACGATCTCCGGATATCTGGGCAGCGGTTCTTTGAAGTGGTTATCCGAATCATCATCGTTGACCGAGGAAACTTCGCCAATAAGGGCATGCCCGTCGATCGCATAAAACTCATGGAAGAGAAATGGAGTCAACGTGATCGACTCGCCTGAGTCCAGGATCACGGTGCCTCCGGGCTCAACGTGCCGTCGAATTCCATCGCATGTCACGAGAACCGGACTATTCGCAAATCCTCCATCTTCGGCTGAATTGTAAAGGCGCACGGCCAGACGGCCGGTTCCTTTGCCTCCCCGGTTAATGATGTCCTCTGTTTTGTGAACATGGTAGTGGAACGGTGTGACCTGCCCCTGGCGGACAAACATGATTTTTTCCGCGTAAACCTTTGAGGCGTTGCCGTCGACCGGGGATCCGTTGCGAAGCGTAAACAATGTGAGTCCCAGAGATTCGAAATGCCCGGAGTTGAAATCGGTAACATCCCACCCTAACCGGCTCGAGCGAATCTCGTCGGCTTCGCTTCCGTGTTGTTGCCATTCTTCTCGTGTCCAGTTGGCAAACGGCGGCAAAGTAAATCGGTTCGCTCGAAAGAACGCATCGGCCTCGGCAATGCAGCCATTAATTGCGGATCTCTTCACGTTATTACCTCTCGGGGTCGTTGTGAATTCCGATAAGAAACGCATCTCCTCCTGAGAGTCTTCCCCCATCCAGCGACAACAGGGGACTTACGGCAACTCCTGAGTGTATCCTTTGAAGGCTCGTGCCATGAGGACGGCAGGGTGGGAGGAAATGCATGATCGGGGTTCGGACAAGTGTAGCGGCGGCTTTCATGCTCGCCGCCTCTTCCATGACGATGGCTCAGATGAAGGTCCAGCACCTTCAAGAAGCCGATCGGCCAATTGCGACGGCGGTATGGGCCGGTGACACGCTCTATGTGAGCGGGCAACTGGCATCGCCGGTAACGCCTGCCGATGCGGCGAAGGGAACGCCGGCTGTCTACGGTGACACGGAGGCGCAGTCGATGAGTGCGCTCAATAAGATTCAGGCGCTCCTGAAGGAGCAAGGACTCACCATGGGTGACGTGGTCATGATGCATGTGTTCATGGCGGGCGACCCAAGCAACGGCGGGAAGCTGGACTTTGCAGGCATGATGAAGTCGTACAACAAATTCTTCGGAACGCCCGACCAGCCGAATAAGCCTGCGCGCAGTGCCATGCAAGTGGCAGCATTGGCCGCGCCCTGGGCGTTAGTGGAGATCGAAGTGATTGCGGTGCGGTCGAGCAAGTAGCAAACCGAGCTGTTCGCTGCGGCCTACCTGCCCGCGGCGCGAATCTGGCCGGCGACGAAATCGTGGACAAACATCAGGCTCGTGGCGCCGGCGACGGTGACTGGACCCTGCTGACCCGCCGAATGGATCAGCAGAGCGGGCCGATCGTCCCATGGGTCATCGCGCAGGCGCTCGTCTTCCGTGCTCCATCCCGGCAACGGACGCCACATCATGGTGCGCCACGAGTGATCGCCCTGGACGATCACGGTAGTTGCGGGCCAGCGCGGCTGTGCTTCGAGAATGTCAAGCACTTGCCCCAGCAGGCGATCGCAATAATCCAGCGAATCCAGATACGATCCGCCCGCGGCGAAGGTGTGCGTGCGCCGGTCCCAAAAGGCCGACGGATGCGGTGCAGGGAAATGCAGATAGATCAGGTCGGCCTGGCTAGTCGAGAGGGTGGTGAGGGCGTGTTGAGCGAGATCGTTCGCCGAAGCTCCGTGACTGATCGATTTCCAACGCGCGATATCTGCCCAGGCCTTTTGAGGCGCGACGAGCTGTTCGGCCAAGGTGCGAAGCGGGAACCAAAGATTTTCTTGAAAGCTCGAATTGAACGAGGGCGCGTCGCCGGCCTCGGTGTCCACGTTACCCCAATAGCACTCGGTAACTGTGCCCGAGAAGATCGGGCAATAAGGGATGTACCATCCGACGATGGAGGTGGTGACTCCGTGCTGCTTCGCCAGGCCAAAGAGCGATGCGTCGACGTCGAACGCCTGCCAATGTTTGGAGCCGGTCGTCCTGACCCGGTATTGCTTGCTTAAGGTATAGGTCGCGCCGGTCACGACCCGACCAAGGAGAAGACTTGGTATCACCACGTTGGTGTAGATGCCAGTGGGAGTTACGTGAGGGTACAGCGCGCTCTGACTTCGCAGATGATCGAAGTTGGGAAGATCGAGCGATGCGTCGCGTGCCTCAAACACGGGTTTATACGCCAGCTCGTCGAAGATGATCCAAACCAGACGCGGCTTGTTTGCGGGTTGCTCGGGAATGGCTGTCGCAAACGCTTGAGGGCCCGGATGCCAGAAGGCCGCGCGCACCAGTTGAAAACTGATCACCACGGCAAAAATGGCGATGGCCGTGAGAGCGGCGTTGGAGAACTTGTAGAGCCCGGAAGCCACGCGGGGCGCGAGGAAGACGAGGAGGACCAAGAGTGCGCACCACGATGTGCACAGAGCAATCACCACCACGAGCGAAACGTAGTAGGGAAAGTTGGCCAAATTGCATATCAGCGCATAAATCGGGAGCAACGCAAGGAGGAACCATCGAATTGTCGTCCAGGCCTTCAGCTTGCGCAGAATGGCCATCAAGCCCGCAAAGATGAGAGCCACAATTGCCAGGTCGCAAAGTTCCGCCAGTGCGAACCGGGTGAGCGGGAACGGGATATGTACCTGCTCGTCACCCAACGACGAGGTCAGGTCGACATAGCTGGGCAAAAGCAGCAGAGCGGCGATGCCCCAGGCCTGGGCCAGAGCGGTTCCGCAGTTTAGGTAGCCGTTTTCCAATTTTGTGGAGGGTGGATTTTTCTTAAGGAAAAATCCACTCGGCGGCCGTGGCTTCGGGACACAGCAACTGCGGAACCGCTGTAACCTTTTGATCATGCCGCGCTTTCCTCCGCGGACTTACCGTTGGCCGCGACAGCGGCCGGCGAGGAGTGGCGCTCGAACAGCAAGAGCACTCGCCCGTTGCTCAAGGCGACCCGATCTACGACCGCGAAGCTGGAGTCAAATGCATGCCGCAGATCGTTCTCGCTGAAATGGCCGTAGAGATCGTCACGGCCGCGAAGCCACTCCTGATACATCGGATCGGAGGGTGGAACCCACTCCAGCAGCAGCCAGCGGCGCGTGAGTGTGGCGCAAAGATCCGCGATATGCGCAAGCGGCAACTGCTCGCGCAAAATCAAATGGTGAACAACGGCAAGCATGAGGACGAGATCGAATTGGCCGGTAAGACGATCGAGCAATGAGAAATGTTCGCGATTACGCCAGCCTGCCGCGGGCGTTGGGCGGGCGATATTGGCAACCAACACCGTGATCGATTTGTTATTCTGCGCTGCGCTTCGCCACAGAGTCTCGAGAGCTGCCGAATCGCTGTCGATGGCGACCACCCGGGCGCCGGCCTCGGCCGCCAGCAGCGAGTACGTCCCCGTATTGGCGCCGATGTCGAGCACTCGCTGGGGACGGAGTCGCTCGAACGTTTCCTTCACGAATCGCTTCTTATTCTCGGTGTCGGTCGGCTGATAGTGACTTGCCTGTTGCGTGTACTCGCTCCATCGGCTGCTTTCGCGCAGGTTGGCAGCGCGGCGAATTTGCTTGCCCAGGCGTGCAATGCGTCTTTGCAGAATGTGCGCGGTCAATTTGGGATCGCGTGCTTTGGAAGGTGTCTTCGCCGTCGCATTCTGAGCTTTCCCGGGCCGCTCGAGGAGCGTCGCCAGAGTCACCACATCGAATAAGTCGGGGTTAAGTCGTTGCCACGGCCTGAGCGCCTGGTAGATTTCGTCCGGCTCATAGCCGTCACGGACGAACAGCGTCGCCTGGAGGGGCCAGCGCAGGTGTTTTGCCGCAACCAGCGGCAGCAGGAAGGTACGCACAAATTGACCGTAGGCCAGCCAAAGGCTGGAGTTTGGATCCCGCCGCTCGAGCGACAGAACGTCAACCAGGACAGGCCGAGGGCCGGCAAAGACAACGTTGAGCGGGGTCGCGTCTTTCAGAGTCCAGCCGGCGCGGATGGCCTGGCTGGCAATGCTCAGAGTGAGCTCCGCGGCGGCGCGCCACTGCGCGGGGGTCCATTCCCACGGGTATGTGATGGGTTCGATGCGCGGGTGCTCCAGCCAGAATTCGCCGCGAGGGATAAAGGAATGGTCGCCTGAACTCGCAATCTGGCTGGGAATCAAGTCGCCGCTTTTCTCCAGCGCGGCGCGGAGTGGAGATGACAGAAATGCTCGCACCGACTCGACCGCGGCCGGGCGAATCCTGCGTAAAGCATGCCGGGCCGTCAGGCGGAGCTGGCCGGCCGGATCGCGGAAAGTGCATTCCAATTCGCTGTCTCTGGCAGCGAGACCTGAATCGTCGCGAAAGGTCTCGGCGGGCTGGTTCACGGATTTGGCGAATCTTCGCCGCCTGCGGGCCCGAGCTGCTTCTCGGGTTCGAGCCCGGGGGTGGGCTCGGAAGCGGGCTCGGAACGAAAGAGCGCATAAATCTTGCGGCGCAGGTACCACCCGGCGGCTACGAGTGCGGAGCCTGCGGCTTGAACTGCCAGGAGGCCCGCGCCGGGATCGGCGTAGGCGTAAGCGGGGCGCTCAAACAACAACACCGCGCCCACAACAACCAAGGCGAGCGGAAATACGCGCAGTAATCTCATAGGGCTGGCAAGCGACTCCAGAGTGCGGTGGGGCCTTCTCGTCCCGAAGCCCGTCGAGCAGGAATCCGAAATTCACTCTCAGGATGCTTCTTAGGAACCTAGACGGGAACCGGACCGCAAGAGTTTACCAAATTAGAGATATTATGCCCCGAATGAACACCTTGGTCACAGAAAGAAGGGTCTGTGGTCCGGGGCCATCTTCGCCTCTAGTTCGGCGGTGCCGAAGCAGCCGCAGGCTTCGCCTTGGCTGCCTCTTTGCGGCCGGGGGCAAGGATGGCGTGCAAAATAGTGCCTTCCATGCGCGGCATGAATTCGACGACGCCCGCGTCGCCGATGTCCAGAATGAGTCGATTGATGATGTTGTAGCCCAGCTCGCGGTGAGCCATCTGGCGTCCGCGAAAACGCAGGCTTGCTTTCACCTTGTCGCCGTCACCCAAAAAGCGGACTGCCTGGTTCTTCTTGGTCTGGTAGTCGTGCTCGTCCACGGTGACCGAGAACTTGACTTCCTTAAGGGTGATGACCTTTTGCTTCTTGCGTGCGGCGCGTTCGCTCTTTTCCTTTTCGTAGAGAAAGCGGCCGTAGTCCTGGATGCGGCAGACAGGAGGAACAGCGGTAGGCGAAACTTCGACCAGGTCGAGGCCGCGCTCACGGGCGATTTTCAGCGCCTCGAAGGGCTGAAGGATTCCAAGCTGTTCGCCATTTTCGTCGATGACGCGTATTTCGCGGGCGCGAATTCGCTCATTGATACGGATGAAAGACTTAGCTGCTCGTTTATCGAATGCGATGGTGCTCCTCCAAGAGCGGCGCCGGCCGGGCCATGCCGAATTTTCGACGAAAGGCGGCCTGACGAACGCACCCTGAGTATAGCATTGGCTTGATCGAAGCGAACAAAGGGGTTGGGCGGACAGAATCGGACGAACGTCGACTTTCCACCCAGATCGAATTCACCGACCCATCACATCGCGAATAGGCGGCCCCGATCGCGGCACGGCGGAGTGGTAATCCTGTCCGAGGAAAGCTGCGAGAGTTGCCGCAATCTGGCTTTCCGTGACTATGGTTCCGCTTTTGCGCTCGCCGAAGGGCGGCGTGTCAGGGCCCAGAAACGCCATCCAAGTCTGCTTCGATTCGAGGATTCTGGCGCCGTGGGTCGTCCAGTTTTCGCCCTCCCCGCGTCCGTGGTCGGGCAGGACGATCAATGTTGTCTTGTCCTTGTACTGGGGCAACGACTGCACCAGCTCCCAGATTTGGCGCAAGTAGTCGTCAGCGAGATGTGCCGCGTCAAGATAGGCAGCGTAAGCCCCGTCATGCGCCCAATCGTCGGTCTCTCCAAGCCCGATAAAGAGGACGTGCGGATGCCGCGCCTTCATGTACTCAAGCGCGGTGTGAAAGGGGATGGGGTCGAAGGGTTCGTCGTCCCAAACTCGCACCGTTTCAGCCTTAAGCTGGTTCAGAAGAGCCAGCTCCGGAGTGGCTGGAATTGCCGTAAGAGGATCGTAGCCCGCGTTGACTGGAAATCCGCAATGCTCCTTGTCGAAAATGCCGTTGAATGTTTCCCAGGCCCCGAAGGCTGCCACGCTCCCTGCAAGCTCCGGTTTGGCGTTGAGCCAGGTGAAGACGGTTGGGTTCGGGTTAGGCCGATTGTCGTTTGAGTCAATGCGCGCGTCGGCGAAGCCGGCAAGAGTCTCGCTGTAACCGGGGTAGCTGAAATTAAGGCCATTGATCACATGGGAATCGGAACCGAGGTCGCGATTTCCAAAGATCTGCCCGTTGGCCGCGATCACGCTCCAGAGAAAAGGCATCAATCTCTGCCGCCGCTCGAGTAGATCTGCGCCGCCGTAATGAGCCTCGGCCGCTGCGGTCAACTGTTTTGGATCTCCCAGCCATTCCGGGCCGAGGGTCGGAAGCAGTGAAGGATCCGCCCCGTGGAAAACTTCCTGCCATCGCAAGCCGTCGATCATGACCATGATCACGTTCTGCGTCTTGTGCGGATGGGATGCCGCCTGAGCCGGCAACCCCTGCGAAATTGCGGTCGCAGCAAACCAAACAACGAACCTTGCCCATACAGAATGATTCATGCGGCGCACCCGGCTTTCACTTGCTCGCTCATCGAGGCCCTGAACGGCAAAGCAGGATGATTCTACCGGAGTGAGAAGGCGCGGAGAGAGTGATGAGGCGAAAGCCCGGTAACTTGCGCTTGAACGAGTTGATTGGCTGGGAAAAGACCGACGACTTCCACGGGAAGGAAGTTCTCAGAAAGGGAGGCTGTACATCCCTTGGCGGCCAGCGCCTCCGCAGTTTGCAAGGTGATGATGCGGAGTGTGCGGCCGAGAAATCGGCTACGGTGCGCGCGGGTTTTTTCGGCGGCGAGGATGCGGAGAGCGGCCATGCGCTCTTCTATGACCGCAGAGGGGACAGGGGCTGCCGCATGCAATGCCCAGCCGGGGGTTCCAGGTCGCG
>Ga0187887_10002536_pt1 | contig 14579 bp, 14 predicted proteins | sample June2016WEW_7_10_FD_132977 | JGI IMG/M metagenome (GOLD analysis project Ga0187887, IMG submission 132977) | Peatland microbial communities from SPRUCE experiment site at the Marcell Experimental Forest, Minnesota, USA - June2016WEW_7_10 | ecosystem: Environmental > Terrestrial > Soil >...
AGAGCACGTAAGCGAGATTGCCGTCGACCCAATAATAGGCCGCGTTCTTCTCGCCCGAGGTGTAGCGCAGCGCCGTCTCCTGATCGCTGGTGTGTCCGCAATACAGCGTAAAGCGCTCGCCTGAGGGACCTTCATACATGAAAAAGGCGGTCGCCCCGTTCGGCCCCGGCAACAGCCGGCCGCCGACGAGCTTTAAGCCGATCTTGTCGAGCTCGGGGGCGCGCAACGGCGAGCCGAGCCGCTTCGACAGCCATTCCACCAGATGCGGCCGCTGATCGCCCGGCACCTCGACCGGATGGCGGACCTCGACGGTATAAAGCCGGTAGGCATCGAGAGCGTCGCTGGTAAAGAGGGCGAGATCGGTGGGGCGAGCGGCTTCGATCCCGCGCGCGACCCAGCCGGCGACGCCGCCGACCAGGAATGCGGCAACGACCGCCGCGACGGCGGCGGCGATCACGCCGGTGCGGTGCCGCGTCAGCCGTCCGACATCGAGCCGCTGCGGCGGCTTTTCGCCGGCAACCGCGCCATAGCGCGCGCGAATGAGATCGGCCTGGGCGCGCCAGGCGGCAACTTTAGCCGCGTCGTCTGGATGGGTTGCGAGCCAGGCCTCGACCGTACCGCGGCGCTCGGCGGGCAGTTCGCCGTCGACGTAGCAGTTGAGTTCGTCTTCGCTCACAATCCGGTCTTGATCGGTCATCGTTTGCTCTCTTGGTCATTTCACGCGGCGTAGCGCCGGGCGCTCGCCGTCGAGATAGGCTTTGATTTGTGCTCTGGCGCGTGCGAGCCGCGACATCACAGTGCCGATCGGCACGCCCTGAACTTCGGCGACCTCACGATAGGTAAGACCCTCGAGCACGACGAGCAGGAGCGCCGAACGTTGGTCCTCGGCCAGCTCGTCGAGCGCGCGCGTGATATCACGGCCGCCCGCCTCCGGCCCGCTCGTCACAGCATCGCTGTCCTTGATCGGCGTCAGAACCGGCCGGCGCGATAGGCTGCGCCGGCGGTTGCGGTTGAGATTGGTCAGAATAGTGTAGAGCCATGCCCTGGTATCTCCGCCGTGGAATAGATGCTCGGAGCGCAGCGCTCGAACCAGCGTATCCTGCACGATGTCGTCGGCCGTCTCGGCGTCGCGGGTCAGCGCCCGCGCATAGCGCCGCAGCGCCGGAATAGCCACCTCGATCCGCTCCCGGAAGTCACTCACGCATCGCACCTCTCAGGTCGCGTTAAGACTTGCGGCGCAACGCCTTAACGCTGCGTCCACATCCAACAACACCAAGCGTTGCCGGCTATTCCGCGCGCTTGCTGGCCCAATGACCCTATGCCATAGGAGACCACGGGTGGAAGCCGCCTCGCGGGGTCAGAAGAATGCCGGAAGTTTCGGGCCTCATGCGCGGCAAACGCGGCCTGGTCATGGGGGTGGCGAACCATCGCTCGCTCGGCTGGGGCATCGCCAAAGCCTGCCACGGGCACGGCGCCGAACTTGCCTTCACCTATCAGGGCGACGCGCTCAAGAAGCGCGTCGAGCCGCTGGCGCAGGAGATCGGCGGCATCGTGGTCGGCGATTGCGACGTGACCGAGCCCAAGACCATCGATGCGGTGTTCGCGGCCGTGCAACAGGCCTGGGGCACGATCGACTTCCTCGTCCACGCCATAGCGTTCTCCGACAAGGATCAGCTCGACGGCCGCTACGTCGACACCACGGCGGACAATTTCACCAAGACCATGCTGGTGAGTTGCTACTCGTTCACGGCGATCGCGCAGCGCGCCGAGAAACTAATGCCGAACGGTGGCGCGATGCTGACGCTGACCTATTACGGCTCGGAGAAATGGATGCCGCACTATAACGTTATGGGGGTCGCCAAGGCGGCGCTCGAGGCGTCGGTGTGCTATCTCGCCGCAGATCTCGGCGTGAAGAACATCCGCGTCAACGCCATTTCGTCGGGACCGATCAAGACGCTCGCGGCGTCCGGCATCGGCGACTTCCGCTATATCCTCAAATGGAACGAGTACAACGCGCCGCTGCGGCGCAATGTGACGATTGAGGAAGTGGGCGAGGCCGGCGCGTATTTGCTCTCCGACATGTCGCGCGGCGTCACCGGCGAGGTGCACCACGTCGATGCCGGTTATCACATCGTCGGCATGAAACATCCCGACGCGCCGGATATTACGGTCGGCAAGGAGTGACGCGCGGGCATTTTCCGCTCATTCCCGCGCAAGCGGGAATCCAGTAGCTTGCTCCCCGGGCCCTCCCTTCACGGGGACGCGCGGAAACCTGCACATGCCGGTCCTCTATTATGTGCGTCACGGCGAGACCGACTTTAATGTCGAGGGGCGCCTGCAGGGTCGACGCGACACCTCGCTGAACGCGCGCGGCCGGCAGCAGGCCACGGTCTGCGGTGACGTGCTGCGCGATCTGTTCGCGCGCGATGGCCGAAGCGTCGAAGACTTCGATTATGTGGCGAGCCCGCTGGTGCGAGCGCGCCAGACCATGGAAATTCTGCGCGCGGCGCTCGGGTCCGATCCGCGGGCCTACGCCACCGACGACCGGCTGATGGAGATTTCCTACGGTGAGTGGGAAGGATTGACACTGCCGGAAATCGAGGTCCGCATGCCGGGCATGCTGGCCGAACGCGAGCGCGACAAGTGGGGTTTCGCGCCGCCCGGCGGCGAAAGCTACCGCGAACTCGCGAGCCGCATCGGCGAGTGGCACGCGGCGTTGACGCGCGACACGGTGGTTGTGGCGCATGGCGGCGGCGTACGCGCATTGATGGCGATGTTCAACGTGATGCCGCGCGAGGCAGCAACCCACGCCCATATCGCGCAAGGCGTCGTTTATGTGTTCGCCGAAGGCGCGATGGCGCGCTACGCTTGAAACGCTTTAGGGATGCGGATTGCTAAAACAAAAGCGGCCGAACCTAGGTTCGACCGCTTGTCGGGACTACGAGGATCCCGCGAAATCCGAAGTTGACCGGCGCGGCCCCAATACGAAGCTCGCGCCCATGTCATTTACTTCGTCTTCTTCTTGGCCTTTTTCTTCTTCGTCGCCATGACTGTCATCCTTGATGTGTGTGGTGAACCTACGGCAGGGTTGGTTCTAGTCGCAGGCTTGATCTCGAATTTGATCTCGGTCCCTCGCCCTTCGCCCCCTTACCGCGAAGGACCATGCCATAAGAGCGTTGCGACCGCAAATGAAAAACGCAAATAACCCTGATTTTTCCGTAGCTTAACGATTATTCAGCTTGTCATTAATCGATATTCAGCGACATGAATGCGGCATGAATAATTGTCCGCTAAACACGCCGTGAACCGTATTGCGCTGGCAGATAATTGGGCAGATTTGCGCGCCGATTTCGCAGGCGCGAGAGCGCAGGGCGCTTTCTTCCGCAGTTGCGAAGGTGCCATCGCCTCAGCCGCGAGGATTTGACCCGCTGGCACACGCGGGCTACCAAGCCGCAACCAGCTTCAACGTGCTCACTTTTCAGCCATTTAGCATCGCGCGCGCGTCATGTCGTTCAATACGTTCGGTCATTTATTCCGGGTCACGACCTTCGGCGAGAGCCACGGGCCAGCCATCGGCTGCGTGGTCGACGGTTGCCCGCCGCGCATCGCGCTCACCGAAGCCGACATCCAGCCCTATCTCGACCGGCGTCGACCCGGCCAGTCGCGCTACACCACGCAACGCCAGGAGCCCGACACGGTCAGGATTTTATCCGGCGTATTCGTCGATGCGGCGAGCGGTAATCAGGTGACGACCGGTACACCGATCGCACTCCTCATCGACAATGTCGATCAGCGCTCGAAAGACTATTCCGACATCAAGGACAAATATCGCCCGGGCCATGCCGACTTCACTTATGACGTCAAATACGGCTTGCGCGATCATCGCGGCGGCGGCCGCCAGTCGGCGCGTGAGACGGCGATGCGGGTCGCCGCCGGCGCGATTGCCCGCAAGGTCGTGCCGGGATTGAACGTGCGCGGCGCGCTCGTCCAAATGGGACCGCATCGCATCGATCGCGCGCGCTGGGACTGGGCTGAAGTCGAGCGCAATCCGTTCTTTTGTCCCGATGCCGAGACCGCAGCCATGCTCGGCAATTATCTCGACGGCTTGCGCAAAAGTGGCTCGTCCATCGGCGCGGTCATCGAGGTCGTGGCCGAAGGCGTGCCGGCGGGCCTCGGCGCGCCGATCTACGGCAAGCTCGACGGCGATCTCGCCGCTGCGTTCATGAGCATCAACGCCGTCAAGGGCGTGGAGATCGGCGCGGGCTTCGGCGCAGCCGAGCTTTCGGGCGAGGAGAACGGCGACGAAATGCGCATGGGCAACGACGGCAAGCCGCTCTTTTTGTCCAATCACGCCGGCGGCATTCTCGGCGGCATTTCGACCGGGCAGCCGGTGGTGGCGCGCTTTGCCGTCAAGCCGACCTCGTCGATCCTCAACCCGCGCCGGACCGTCGACCGCTACGGCCGGGAGACCGAGATCGTGACCACCGGGCGTCACGATCCTTGCGTCGGTATCCGTGCGGTGCCGATCGGCGAAGCCATGGTGGCATGCGTGATCGCGGACCATTATCTACGCCAGCGCGGCCAGGTCGGCGATCCTCCGGCGTGGCCGTTTCCGCAGCCGGCACGCTGACGGCGCTTCCCGCAGAGCACAAAAAATGGCCGACGATCACCAACGCCTCGAAGCCGTCGTCGCCGCATTCGCGCGCGGCGAGATCGTCATCGTCGCCGACGACGACGACCGCGAGAACGAGGGCGACCTGTTCGTTGCGGCGAGCCTGTGCACGCCGGAAAAGATGGCCTTCATCATCCGCCATACCTCGGGCATCGTTTGCGCGCCGCTGGCGCCGGAGGAGGCGCGGCGGCTGCATCTCGATCCGATGGTGGCGCTCAACGACGCGCCGCTCGGCACCGCCTTCACCGTATCGGTCGACGTCCGCCACGGGCTGACCACGGGCATTTCCGCTGAGGAGCGCAGCAATACCGTCCGCGCGCTCGCCAACGGCAATTCCGGTGCGTCGGACTTCGTGCGGCCCGGCCACGTCTTTCCGCTGGTGGCGAAAGACGGCGGCGTGCTGATGCGTTCGGGCCATACGGAGGCTTGCGTCGATCTGTGCCGGCTCGCCGGACTGCCGCCGGTGGGGGTGCTTGCCGAATTGATGAACGACGATGGCACCGTGATGCGCGGGCCCGAGCTCGCTGCGCTTGCCGAGCGGCACAAGCTTCAGCGCATCACCATCGCGGAATTGATCGCCTACCGCCAGGCGCGCGACAAGCTGATCGAACGGGTCGGCGAATTCCCGGTCGAGTCCGAAATCGGCACGCTGACGGGTTACGCCTTCATCACGCCGTTCGATCAGGTCCATCACATGGCTTTCGTGCATGGCCGCATTGGCGACGGCAGGAACGTGCTGACCCGGCTGCACCGCGCCAACATCATCTCCGACGTGTTCGGCGGCGCCAAGCCGATCCATCATGCGCTGGCTCGGTTTAAGACCGAGGGCAGGGGCGTGCTGGTACTGTTGCGCGACGGGACTGCGGGCGTGCCGGTGGTCTCGATACCCAAATCCGCGGATACCGCGTCCGGCGAGGCGCGGACTCAGCAGTGGCGCGAGGTCGGTCTCGGCGCGCAGATCTTGAGAGACCTCGGGGTCCATTCGATCAGGCTTTTGACCGCCTCGCGACCGATGACCTATGTCGGACTTTCTGGCTTCGGCATCGAGATCGTGGGGACCGAGCCGGTCGAGGGCTGAACGGTTCGGCGCATTTGCGCGACTTTGAGCATGATCCCGAAAAGTGGAAACCGGTTTTCGGATAAGATCATGCTCGAACGAGGAATCTAGACCCTGATCCGATTCAACCGAATTGGATCGGGGTCTAGTCAACGCAGGAGGGGCGACATGCCAAATATTTTTTCCCGAATTCGTATCGTTCTGGCGGTCGTCGCCCTTGGCCTGACGCTGTCGGCCTGTGGCTACAACACGATTCCGACGCTCGAAGAACAGGCCAAGGCGCGCTGGTCGGATGTCGAGAACCAGTATCAGCGCCGCGCCGATCTTATCCCCAATCTGGTGGCCACGGTTCAGGGCTACGCCGCGCAGGAAAAGAGCGTTCTCACCGCGGTGGTCGAGGCGCGCGCCAAGGCCACCCAGATCAAGCTCGACGCCTCCGATCTGACCGATCCGGCCAAGATGAAGGCGTTCCAGGATGCGCAAAACCAACTGACCGGCGTGCTTGGCCGCCTCTTGGCGGTGACAGAGAATTATCCCGACCTTAAATCCAACGCCAACTTCCTGGCGCTGCAATCGCAGCTTGAAGGCACCGAGAACAGGATCGCGGTGGCGCGGCGCGATTATATTGACGCGGTGCGCGCCTATAACACGGCGCTGCGCACGCTGCCGACCGTGATCTGGGCCAAGACCGTGTTCTCCGGGGAAAAGCCGATGGCGGAGTTCACCGCGAACGAGGGCGCGCAAACGCCGCCGCAGGTGAAGTTTTAATGCGCGGCTTCGTTGCAGCGCTCGTCCTCTGCCTGGTTTCGACTTTCGCCTTCGCGTTCAGTTTTCCGCCGCTGACCGGCCGCGTGGTCGATCAAGCCAATGTCATGCCGGCGGCGAGCCGCAGCGCCGTCGAGACCAAACTCAAGGATCTTGAAGACAAGTCCGGTATTCAACTGGTTGTCGCCACCGTCGGCTCGTTGCAGGGCAGCGATATCGAGACCTTTGCCAATGAGCTGTTCCGGTTCTGGAAGCTCGGTCAGGCGCAGAAGAACAACGGCGTACTGCTTCTGGTCGCGCCGTCGGAGCACAAAGTACGCATCGAGGTGGGCTATGGCCTCGAAGGCACGCTGACCGACGCGCTGTCGTCGGTGATTATTTCCAGCGCCATCGTGCCCCGCTTCAAGGCTGGCGATATTTCCGGCGGCATCGAGCGCGGTGTCGACGGCATCATCAGCGTGCTCTCAGGCGACAGCGCGGAGTGGCAGAAGAAGATCGATGTTCGCCAAGACGACAGGTCGGGCGAGACCGATGGCCCGATTCCGTTTATCTTCTTCCTGCTCGTCATTTTCGTCATGTGGTACATGAACCGCCATGGGCGTGGGCGTGGACGGGGGACCATGTTCATTCCCTCCGGCGGCTCCAGCCGGGACTCCGGTTGGAGTGGCGGCGATCCCGGCGGCAGCTTTTCCGATAGCGGTTTTTCCGGCGGCGGCGGCTCGTCGGGCGGCGGCGGGGCATCGGGGAGCTGGTGATGCATTTCACGCACGAGGATCACGAGGCGGTGTCAGCCGCCATTCGCGCCGCCGAAGCGCGGACCTGCGGGCAGCTTGTCTGCGTCCTGGCGCATTCATCGTCGGCCTACAGCTATATCGCGATTTTGTGGGCGAGCGTGCTGGCGCTCGTCACGCCATGGCCGCTGATTTATTTCACGCCATGGAGCGTGGAGCGAATTTCCGCCATTCAGCTCTTAGTCTTCATCGTCGCCGGCCTGGTCTTTTCCTTGACGCCGTTCCGCCTGGCGTTGGTGCCGCGCCCGGTGCGCCGCGCGCGAGCGCATCGCGCCGCGCTTGAGCAATTCGTCGTGCGCGGCATAAGCCGCACAAAAAATCGCTGCGGCGTTCTGATCTACGTGTCGCTGGCGGAGCGCTATGCGCGGATCGTCGCCGACGAAGGGATTGGTCAGAAAGTCCAGCCTTCCGAATGGCAGACAGCGATCGACGCCTTGACCGGTCACATGCGCGAGGGAAGCATCGTTGCAGGTCTGACCGCGGCGATCGAGCGTTGCGGCGCAGTGCTAGCGACGCACGCGCCGCCCGACGGTTCGGGCAATGAATTGCCGGATCGGCTCTATGTGATGTGATGCGCCGCGCGCATGAGCCGCCGCCGGTGCACGTTCAGCCGGCCGGCTGCGCCCGCTTCGGAAACAGTTGCGGCCGCAGCTTCGGCTGGCAGGCCATCATTTTCGGCGCATAGGGCGTTTCGGCGCCGAGTTCCTCAGCCGCATGCCAGGCCCAGCGCGGATCCCACATGGCGCCGCGGGCGAGGCAAACGAAATCCGACTGGCCCGAGGCGATGATATCCTCCGCTTGCTGATAGCCCGCGATCAGGCCGACGGTCATGACGGTGATGCCGCTTTCCTTCTTCACCTTCTCGGCGAACGGCACCTGATAGCCCGCCGCCAACGGGATCTTCTGCTTGGGATCGAGGCCGCCGGTCGACACGTCCATGTAATCCATGCCGCGGGCTTTGAGAGCTTTGGCCAATAGCACGGTCTCTTCCGGCGTCCAGCCGCCGTCTACCCAGTCGGTGGCGGAGACGCGCATGCCGATCGGTTTGTTTTCCGGCCACGCCGCGCGCACTGCTTCGTACATCTCGATGGCAAAGCGCATGCGATTTTCGCTCGAGCCGCCGTATTCGTCGCTGCGCTGATTGGACAGTGGGGAGAGGAATTGATGGGCGAGGTAACCGTGCGCGCCGTGCAGCTCGACCACATCATAGCCGATGCGATCGACGCGCTTGGCCGCTTCGGCAAATTCGCCGATGCAGCGCTTGATGTCGTCTTTGGTCATGGCGTGCGGCACCGGCCAGCCGGTATCGTAGGGAATGGCCGACGGCGCCTCTGGCGTCCAGCCGCCTTCCTCCCTGGTCAGGATCGGCTTACCGCCGGCGGCCGGCGGCGTGGTCGGCCCCTTGCGGCCGGCATGCGCGAGCTGCACGCCGAGCTTGGCGACGCCGTAAGTGCGGCAGAAGTCGTGCACGCGCTTGAGCGCCTTCTCGTTGTCGTCCGACCACATGCCGGAGCAGCGCGGCGTGATGCGGCCTTGCGGATTGACGTCGGTCATCTCGGTCATCACCAGGCCGGCGCAACCGAGCGACATATTGCCGAGATGCATCAGATGCCAGTCATTGGCCGAGCCGTCGTCGGAATTGTATTGGCACATCGGCGACACCACGACGCGGTTGGGCAGTGTCAGCCCGCGCAGCGTGATCGGTGAAAACAGGACGCTAGCCATTTTGGTGAGATCCTTTGGGTGCGGAATTCGAAAACCGAGGCCGGATGCAATATCACGAATTTTGATTTGGGAGTACGGCCTACTTTTCCAGGTGCGCCACGATCTCGACGTGCTCGGAATAGCGGAACTGATCGACCGGCGTGACGGCGGTCAGCCGATAGCCGCCGTCGATCAGATGTCGGATATCGCGCGCGAAGGTGCCTGGGTTGCACGATACCGCGACGATGAGCGGAACGCGGCTTGCCGCAAGCGCACGCGACTGCGCGTCGGCGCCCTGGCGCGGTGGGTCGAACACCACGGCGTCGAAGCGATCGAGCTCGGCCGTAAGCAGCGGATTTTTGAACAGATCGCGCCGTTCGGCCGTGACAGGTTTCAACCGGGCGGTGCTCGCGGCGGCGCGTTTGAGCGCGGCGATGGCGCCGTCGTTGTCGTCGATGGCTGTGACTTTCGCTTGCGCGGCCAAGCGCAGCGCGAAGGGGCCGATGCCGGCGAACAAGTCGGCGAGGCTTTTTCTGCCGGCGCAGCCGGACAGGACAAGCCGGGCCAGCACCGCTTCGCCTTCGGCCGTGGCCTGTAGGAAGGCGGCCGGCGGCAATATGACAGTCACCGCGCCGATGCGCAGGCTGGGCGGGCGCGCTTGCACGATGAGGTCGCCGTGGCGGGTCAAACGCGCGAGGTTTTGCCGCGCGGCGACCTGTGCCAGCGTGGCGGTCGCTTTGGTGGTGAGCGGCCCGGAGCCGCGGACGTCGATATCGAGGCCGCTATCCGTCGCCGTTACCTGGATATCGAGCGGCTTTTTGGTCCGACCGAGCGCCTCGGCGATGGCCCAAGCCGCCGGCAGCGCGTCGTCGAGGCTTTTTGCCAAGACCGGGCAGCGGTCGATCGCGATCAGATGGTGGGCGCGCGCCGCCGAGAAACCGACTTCGAGCACATCGCGGGTGCCGCGCCGGGCGTGAAAAACGGCGCGGCGGCGGCCGTCGCCGTGGGCGTCGATGAGATCGCCGACAGGGGCTTCGATGCCGGCCTGGCGCAGCGTCGTCACCACCAGATCGCGCTTCCACGCCCGGTAAGACGACGTCTGCCAATGCTGCAAGGCGCAGCCGCCGCAGACGCCGAAATGCGGGCAGATCGGCGCGATGCGCTCCGCGCTTGGCGTTTCAATAGTGAGGAGATGGCGTCGGTCGGGATGGCCGGCGACGGGCTCGACTTCGACAGTCTCGCCCGGAAGGGTGCCCGAAACATAGATCGGCCCATCGGTCCCGTCGGCGACGCCGTCGCCGCGATGGCCGAGCCGGTCGATGACAAGATGCTCGATCGCTTGCGGATCAGCCACGTTCGGCCTCGACAAAGAATTCGCGGTTGCCGTCGCCGCCGAGAATCGCGGATGGGACGACACCGCCGACGCGCCAGCCCAGCGCCGCCACGAATGCGGCGATATCGTCGCAGACGACAGCGCGAACGGCGGCATCGCGCACGATGCCTTTTTTGCTGTCGCGGCGCGCCGCCTCGAATTGCGGTTTAATCAGCGCCAGAAATTGCGCCCGCGGCGCGAGTATTGTGCCGACTGCCGGCAGCACAAGTTTGAGCGAGATGAAGCTCACATCGATGGTGGCGAAATCGGGCCGGTCCGGCAGCTGCGATGGATCGAGCTTGCGGATATCGGTTTGTTCGATGGCGACAATATCCTTCCGCCCGCGCAGACGCGGATGCAATTGTCCGCTCCCGACATCGACCGCATAGACCCGCCGCGCGCCGCGTTCGAGCATGACTTCGGTGAAGCCGCCGGTCGAAGCGCCGACGTCGAGACAAATGCGGCCGGAGAGCTCCAGCTTGAAATGATCGAGCGCGGCTGCGAGTTTGACGCCGCCGCGCGACACATAAGGATGCTCAGGTCTGGCCGCGATCACGGCCTCCGCCGACAGCGCATCGGAGGGTTTGCGCACCACCACGCCGTCTGCGGTCACCAGGCCGGCGGCAATCGCGGCCTGCGCCCGCGCGCGGCTCTCGAACAGGCCGCGCGCGACCAACAGGCGATCGGCGCGTTCGCGGCTGGTCATGGCGTCTCGTCATGCCCGGCCTTGTGCCGGGCATCCCGATTCTCAGGGAAAAGCTGTGCCATTTTACCCGAGATGGCCGGGACAAGCCCGGCCATGACGCGTCGCCTCAGGCGAGCTTGATCACTTCGCCGCGCATGTTCTGGCCGAGCGCTTCGAAGGCCTTGGTGACGATGCCCTTGGCGTCGAGACCGGCCTTGGCGTACATGGCGTTGGGCGAATCGTGATCGATGAAGCTGTCCGGCAGCACCATCGAGCGAACCTTCAGGCCACGATCGAGCACGCCGTGCTCCGCCAGCGTCTGCAGCACAAAGGAGCCGAAGCCGCCGATCGAGCCTTCCTCGATGGTGAGCAAGACTTCGTGTTCGCGAGCCAGCCGCAACAGCATGTCGACGTCAAGGGGTTTTGCAAACCGCGCATCGGCAACTGTCGTCGACAGGCCATAGGCGGCAAGCTCGTCGGCGGCTTTGAGACATTCGCCGAGGCGTGCGCCATAGGAGAACAGCGCGATCTTGGTGCCTTCGCGCAAAATGCGGCCCTTGCCGATTTCAAGCGGTTTGCCCTCCTCCGGCATCGCCACACCGCGGCCTTCGCCGCGCGGATAGCGCAGCGCCGAAGGCCGGTCGTCGATCGCCACCGCGGTCGCGACCATGTGCACCAGATCGGCTTCGTCGGCCGCCGCCATCAGCACGAAATTGGGCAGGCAGCCGAGATAGGCGACATCGAAGGCGCCGGCATGGGTCGGTCCGTCGGCGCCGACCAGGCCGGCCCGGTCCATGGCAAAGCGCACCGGCAGGCATTGAATGGCGACGTCATGCACGACCTGATCGTAGGCGCGCTGCAGGAATGTCGAATAGATGGTGGCGAACGGCTTGAAGCCCTCGGTCGCAAGGCCGGCGCAGAACGTCACGCCATGCTGCTCGGCGATGCCGACGTCGAAGGTCCGGGTCGGAAACTCTTTCTGGAAAAGGTCGATCCCGGTGCCCGACGGCATCGCCGCCGTGATGGCGACGATCTTGGAGTCCTTGCGGGCTTCCTTGATCAGGCTCTCGCCGTAAACCTTCTGATAGGCCGGCGCGGTCGGCTTCGACTTGACCTGGGTCCCTGTGGCGACGTCGAATTTGACCACGCCATGATATTTGTCGGCGGATTTTTCCGCCGGCTCGTAGCCCTTGCCCTTCTGCGTGACGACGTGAATGAGGATCGGGCCATTCTTGGCGTCGCGGACGTTCTTCAAGACCGGCAAGAGGTGATCGATATTGTGGCCGTCGATCGGGCCGACATAGAAGAAGCCGAGCTCGTCGAACAGCGTGCCGCCGGTGACGAGGCCACGGGCATATTCCTCCATCGCCATGGCGCGCCGCTCGAGCATTTTCGACGGCATGTGCTTGGCGATCCGGCGAATGAGTTTGCGCAGGCTGTGATAGCCGCGGCCGGACACCCGGCGCGCCAGATAGGCCGACAACGCGCCGACCGGCGGTGCGATCGACATGTCGTTGTCGTTGAGCACCACGATCAGGCGGGAATTCATGGCGCCGGCATTGTTCATGGCCTCGTAGGCCATGCCGGCCGACATCGCGCCGTCGCCGATCACGGCGATGACGTTATTCTCCTTGTTCTCCAGATCGCGCGCGACCGCCATGCCGAGACCCGCGGAAATCGAGGTCGAGGAATGCGCGGCGCCGAACGGATCGTATTCGCTCTCGGCGCGCTTGGTGAAGCCGGACAGCCCGCCGCCCTGGCGCAGCGTGCGGATGCGGTCGCGGCGGCCGGTGAGGATCTTGTGCGGATAAGCCTGGTGGCCGACGTCCCAGATCAGCCGGTCAGCGGGCGTGTCAAACACATAGTGCAACGCCACCGTGAGCTCGATCACGCCGAGGCCGGCGCCGAGATGGCCGCCGGTGACCGCGACCGCGTCGATGGTCTCGCGCCGCAATTCGTCGGCGACCTGCCGCAACTCGCTGGGTTGGAGGCGCCTGAGGTCTTGGGGGGTCTTAATTTGGTCGAGCAATGGGGTCTTAGACGAAACCGTCACGCTACGCTCCTTTTTCAGACCAATAAGTTGTTTCGGCGGAAGGCCGATTATTGGGGCTCGCTGCGGCCCGGCAAGCGATCATGCAAGATAAAGACCATGCGAGATACTTGGGTCCTTACACCATTCTGCGCCGGGAACGCAATTTAATCGGCCCTGCGGCCGCGACCCTGCTCCCAGGGAACTCCCAGGTTTTCCAGGGCCTTATATCTACACTCCGCGAATACCCGTACAACCCCACATCGTCTGTATCGTTCAACCTATGCAAGGTTCAAGCTTTTGCTAGTCCATGCTGGCCATTTTGGCCTGTTTTTCGGCATTAGCGTTAGCCGCGAAAGCGGCGAAGTCCCGGCATCCGGCAGGGAACTCAACAGCCGACCCCGCCTTATCCCTTCATCCACGGTGTATAATGCCGACATCGACATTAGTGATTTAGCGTGAGGGGTCGTGCCATGGCGCCAAGGGCCAATTGGAAGGGGTTTCTGAAGTTGTCGCTGGTTTCCTGCGGCATTGCGCTGTTTCCTGCAACATCCACCAAAGAGCGCATCCGCTTCAATATCATCAATCGGGAGACCGGTAATCGGGTTCGTTATCGCCAAATCGACGCCGAAACCGGCGAAGACGTACCCGAAGAAGACCGGGTGAAGGGCTATAAGGCGGCCGACGGCTCCTATGTGCTGCTTGAGCCCGCGGAGCTCGACGATGTGGCGCTTGAGAGCACCCATACGATCGAGATCGAATCCTTCGTGCCGCGCAAGGAGATCGACGAGATCTATCTCGACGATCCTTATTACCTGGTCCCCGACGACAAGGTCGGCGTCGAGGCCTTCACCGTCATCCGCGATGCCATGGCCGCGACCGCGCTGGTCGGGCTCGCCCGCGTCGTCCTCTATAATCACGAGCGATTGCTGATGCTCGAGCCGCTCGGCAAGGGCATCAAGGCGACCGCATTGCGCTACCAGGACGAGATCCGCGCGCCTAAGGAAACGTTCTCCGAGATCGACGATGTGAAGGTGCCCAAGGACATGCTCGAACTGGCCGAGCATATTCTCAAAACCAAGCGCGGCCATTTCGATCCGTCGAAATTCTCCGACCGTTACGAGGATGCGCTCAAAGCGCTAGTCCAGGCGAAGCAGGCCGGTAAGCCGCGTCCGGAGGCGCCGGCGCGGCCGAGCAATGTCATTAATCTCATGGACGCGCTGCGCCGTTCGGTGCGCGGCGGTGGCAGCGGGGGTGGCGCAGCGAACCAAGAGCGGTCGCCGCGCCGCGGCGGCAAAACCCGCCCGCCGCGCGCCGCTGCGGCTAACCGCAAGCGGGCGGGCGGCAAGAGCAAACGTCTCAAACGCGCGGGCTGATGCAACGTGGCGCTCGAAACCTACCGCAAGAAAAGAAAATTCGGCGTCACCTCGGAGCCGCGCGGGCGCAAGGCGTCCCGCGCAGGGCACGCTTACGTCATTCAGAAACACGCCGCGCGCCGGCTGCA
>Ga0187887_10002537_pt1 | contig 14578 bp, 13 predicted proteins | sample June2016WEW_7_10_FD_132977 | JGI IMG/M metagenome (GOLD analysis project Ga0187887, IMG submission 132977) | Peatland microbial communities from SPRUCE experiment site at the Marcell Experimental Forest, Minnesota, USA - June2016WEW_7_10 | ecosystem: Environmental > Terrestrial > Soil >...
AGGCTGGAAAAATTGCCGCGAATAGGCCATCAGCCAAAGGCAGACAGGGAGTATCAGACTGTCTGCCTTTGATGCGTTTGAGGGAACTGCTCGGTCTGCACCCGCAACCAATCCCGTCGCCCCGCTGGCCCGCTACCGCACCGTCGCGCCCTTCTCCACGCGCATCATCGGCGAATGGCCGGCGGCCTGTGTGCCCCGCACCACATGCGGCGTGATCACGATCAGCAGCGATGCATGGTTCTTCTGGTTGTCGTTGCCCGTCAGATCGTTCAGGCCGGGGATTTCGCTGATTCCCGGCGTGCCGCTGATGGCGCGGCTCTCCGACTTGTCCAGCTCGCTCACCAGCACCGTGGCCTCGCCTTTCCTTACCGTCACCACCCCCGACCAGGAGCGATTGTTCAGTATCGGATTGCCGTTGATCGAGCTTCCGGCCAGGGCATCGATCTTCAAATCGAGGGTGAGTGCGACCTCGTCGTTGCGCATCACTTTGGGGGTCGCCTTCAGGGTCAGGCCCAGGTCCTGGTACTCCACCTGCGGAAAATTCGGTACGCTGCCGCTATAAGAGGCCAGCAGGGAAGACAGGCTGCCGGAGGCTCCCGCGCCGGTCAGCCCCGGTATATTCGGAATGCTGGCCCCGAGACCGGAGAACGAGGCGGTCTGGATGGGATAGCGCGTGCCTGACTTTATCGTCGCGGCCTCGCCGTCGCCCAGGCGCAACTGCAGGTCATCCAGCTCCCGCGTCTCCGAGGTGTTCAGGCTGATGTTGGCCGAAAGCGAGCCCGGCGCCAACGCGAAGGTCGTGGCAGCGCCGTTGCAGGAGTAAACACTGGTTCCGCAGTTCGTCAATGAGCCGCCGAAGGTGGCGATTCCGCCCGAGAAAATGGAATTGGAAACCTGCCCGGAAGCTACCAGAATGCCGAGAATCGTCAGGAAATCGCCGGGAGCGGCAAGCCCTGAGGAAACAATCTGCTGGATCAGGCTCTGGTTGGCGGTGAAGATGGATTCCGCTTCGGAGGCCACGTTGAAGACACCCATCGTCTGCGGCGGATTGACTCCGGTGTTGCGCTCGCTGGTGTGCGCGAGCTGGATGATATGCACCTCCAGCAGCACCTGGCTCCGCCCGTCGAGCAGTTCTCGCATGGTGGCGTTGAAGGCGTTCAGCGTCTGCTCCGGAGCGCGAAGGCTGATCGTCCCCGCCGTGGGTTCGGTCACCGCCTGCCGCACATCGAAGACATTCCGGGCCAGGTTGCCTACCTCGGTCAGCTCTTCCTTGGTCAGGCCCGGCAGGTAGACCGTCTCCAACTCCCAGCGCTGAAACTGGTCACGATTCTCCCTGGTGTCGTGGGCCACCAGCACGCGATGCGCGTCCAGCGGGACATAGAAGGAGGTCGTCGCCATTCCCACGACTCGCGCCGCGGCCTCGAAGCCGACGTTATCCAGATCCAGCCGGGCTGGGACGTGGCGGACGCTCTCGTCCACAGTAGCCTCAATTCCGTAGGCATTGAAGACCAATTGAATGATCTGGGGCTGGTCGGTGTGCAGGTGAAAGGTGTGGACTCCCGCCACGGGTGCCAGTTCCGGCGCTTCGCCGGCTGTCTCCGCGCCCTGCTCATAGAGGGGCCCCGGCTGCCCGCGTAGGGCGTCGTCTCCCAGTTCGTACAAGTGCTCGTTCACCTGGATGTTCTTCGGGTCCAGTTCGAGCGCGCGAGCCAGTGCCGAGCGCGCCGCCGCCGCATCGCCGCGCAGCCGGTCCTTGGCCGCCGCCTGAACCAACGCCGTCACCAGGTGACTGCGAGCCACGCTCACGGCCAGCGGGTAGTTGGCATTGCCGGGATCAAGCCTGGCCGCCTGCTGATACTCCTCCATGGCCTCTTCAAACTGGCCATCGGTGAAGAGCTTGCTGGCCGCAAGGTAGAGTTTCGCCGCCCGCCGCCGGTCGGAGTTGCGCACCTGTTTGGCCTCCGCGGCGTCCTTCTGATTCGGGTCCGGCGTCTTTGTCGCGGCGGCCGCGGCTGGAACGGACTCGGGTTCCGTTGGAGCGGGCTGTTGGGGCCAGGCAAGGCACGATGCCATCGCCATCGGCACGGCAACACAGGCTGCGGACATGCGCCAAATCCGCATCATTCGGCCTTCCCATTCTTCGCCATCAGATCGGCCAGCGAGGAGGCGCAAACCTCCGGCTCCAGCGCCAGCAGCTCGTCGAAGTTGAACCTGCCGGTGGCCACGGCAATCACCGGCAGACGGTTGGCGCGCGCCGCCAGAATGTCGTTCGGAGTGTCGCCAACCACGCAGACGCGCGCCTCGGCTCCGGCCAGCTCCCTGGCCCTGCGTGCCGCGTCGCCAATCAGCTCGGCGCGGTTGGGAAACTGGTCGCTGAAGCCGCCGAAACGGAACCATTCGCGCAGACCGGCCTCTTCCATCTTGATCCAGCCGATAGCCTCCAGGTTGCCGGTAGCCACACCCAGCAGCGCGCCCTTCCCCGCCAGGTGGGCCAGCGCCTCTCTTACGCCCGGCATGATCCGAATCTCCATCTCGCGTCGCCGCTCGTTAAAGGAACGGCGAATCCCTTCGAGAATGGCATCCAGTTGGGATTCAATCGCCTCGCGCGCGATGCCTGCCTTCTCGCAGGCATCGCGCAGAATTGCCGGGTCCGTGCCGCCGGGAGTCAGAAAGAGAAACGGCTCAATGTCGATTCCCGTCACCTCCAGAACGCCTGCGGCGAACGAGTCGCGGTGAATGTGGTCGCGATTGCGCAGCAACGTGCCGTCGATGTCGAACAGATAAGCCTCCTGCTCGTCCCAGGCAAAGCCCGGTTCAATCCGCACGCGCGTCTCAGCCGTTTGTGTGGCGATCTCCATATTCTCTATTGTAAGGACGCTCGCCGCGTCGGTTGCGCTTGAGACAGGCGATATCCAGGCAATCGCATGAACTCATCTTGCTGGCAAGACTGGCTGCCTTTCCAGCTCCCCGCCCTTCAACCGCCGCCCCCCTCCCGTAGGGAGGTGCGACAATAGCCCAGGGTGAAATCCTGGGAAGGCGCCCCAATCGGAAGACCCAGCCCCGGAGGGGCGGAACGATCTCCGGACAGGCCTTCACCGCTGTTCATGAGATCGCCCTGAGGCGAGATTAAAGAATCGCCTGCTGAAGCGATAATCCGTATTTGGTCTCCCTCTGCTCCAACTGCGGGCACCTCTGGGATACCTCCGCCAGGAATCTCTCTTTTTCCGATGGCGCAACATAGAAACTCGCGCCTTTCTCTGGGATGACAAGGAAACCATTTGCTGGCGGCAACCACCGGAAGGCCTGCGCAAGCGGCAAGAACTTATCTATGGTTGCGTATGGAATAAGATTCCTCTTCCAACCTTGGCGGATGAACAGGCCATTCTCCCGAATCTCGTAATACTCAGGAAAGCTCCTGAAGCATGCAAGCAACAGCATCAGAGGCATGGCCGGCAAGGAAAGAATGCAAAGAACGCCAATTATTGCATTTGGAATACGGTATTGATCAGCGTGCATCATTGCGAGCGCCGTATCGATCATCTGCGGAGGCCTGCAAGAGTAGGCTATCAATGCCCCAATAAAGAGCCAATAAACCAAGTTGCTGTAATCGATCTTAGCCTTGAACCGCACGGACTCATCCTCCCGACCAACCACCACTCTCACCCCTGTCGATAGACCGGGCGTACCGCGCTAAGGACGGGACGTTCGCTGCGCGGCGGACGCTTGAGCGTGGCGCGAACCTCAGCCAGGCTCAGCCCCAGTTCCCGCATGGAGCGGCTCAGCGTGTTGCGATGCATTCCCATCTCCTCGGCGGCCTTGCACTGGTTTCCCTTGTGCGCCACCAGCACTTCGCGCAGATACTGCTTCTTGAACTCGTGCACTGCAGCCTCATAGCAGATGCCGCTGGAATGCATTTGCGTCACCAGGCTCTCCAGTTCTCGTCTCACGTCCACCTCTTGCGCTTCTTATTAGATTGCCATATTCCGCAGCACCGCGCACTGCCCGGAATCACGCTCCGCTGCCGCCCGGATGCAGCCACCGGGGCGACTCTTCTTCCAGCAACTTGAGTCCGTGCTTGATGCGCTCGGCCAAACCCTCCGGACTCATGTGCGTACTTAAATGACATGCCCGGAAAAACAACCTGGGCAGTGTGGCCTCCGCTAGCCAGTGGGCACTCGGGAAAAAGGCCACGGCCACCAGAATGACCAGCATCACCAGCAAGGCGCCCTGCAAAAAGCCGAAGGCAGCGCCCGCCAACCGGTCCAGGCAGCCCAGCCCGATCCCATGGACGGTCTTGAAGAGAATCTTGCCGGCCATCGCGGCCAGCCCCATTACAAGAAGCGCGATCAGGAGGAATCCAATGGCATTCGCCAGCGCCTCAATGCCCAGAATCGGCGCAAGCAGCGCCGCGGCCAATTGATAATTCCAGGCCGCCACGGCCACGCCAAGCACCAGGCCCGCAAGCGAGCAGAAGGAGCGGAAGAAGCCCTGGGAGATCCCTCCCAGCACGGCCAGCGCCACCACAAACACGATTGCCATGTCTACCCAAATCATGCCGCGCTCCGTCTGCGCTCTGCCAACTGCGCCCGCGCTCTATAAACTCGGTTCCCGCCCGGTCAAGCGCCGAAAGGCTTCAAGATACTTGGCCTGCGTGCGCTCCACCACATCGTCCGGCAGCCCCGGCGCGGGCGCCTGCTTGTTCCAGTGGATTGATTCAAGATAATCCCGCACGAACTGTTTGTCGAATGAGGGCTGCGCGCCGCCCGGCTTCCACGCGGCGGCCTCCCAGAAACGCGAGGAGTCCGGCGTCAAAACCTCATCGGCAAGAACAATCCCTTCCGCCGTTCTGCCAAACTCGAATTTTGTGTCGGCCAGGATCAGGCCGCAAGACTCGGCATGTTTGGCGGCCCGGTTGTAAATGGCCAGCGTCAGCCGCTTCAACTCCGCCGCATCGGCCGCGCCCACCGCCGCTTCCGTCGCGGCATAGGAGATGTTCTCGTCGTGCGTTCCCGCTTCGCCCTTGGTCGAGGGCGTATACAACGCCTCCGGCAGCCGTGATCCGTCCTGCAAGCCGTCAGGCAGCGGAATCCCGCAGACGCTTCGGCTCGCCTGGTACTCCTTCCATCCCGAGCCGGCCAGGTAGCCGCGCGCCACGCACTCCACCGGCAGCATCGCCGCCCGCTTCACCAGCATCGAGCGGCCTTCCAGTTGATCCGCATAGGGTTGTAGCGAGGCAGGAAACTCAGCCGCCTCGGCCGTGATCAGATGGTTGGGAACAAGCTCCGTCAACAGATCGAACCAGAACAAGGAGATCTGCGTCAGGATCTTGCCCTTGCCTGGAATGCCCGTCGCCAGTACATGGTCGAAGGCGGAGATGCGGTCGGTGGCCACCAGAAGCAGCGCGTCGCCCACTGCATATAGATCGCGCACCTTGCCCCGGCCCAGCAGGGGCGTTGCGCCCAGATTCGTCTTCAGGAGAGCTGTCACGGGTAGGTCTTCCTCGGAGGGAACTGAATCTTTCGATTCTCTTTTCTCCGGCGCGCTTTGTCAATCTCCCTTTTGTCAGTCTCAAACAGGCGTTCTTATGCGCAATGAGGGCAATTTTCCCGTGAAAGTGTTCAAAATGGGGCAGCGAGCCTGGCTTGAAGCCTGTTCTGATCATTGAGGATATGCGTTCTTTGAAAGTGGGCACACACCCCTGTGATGGCCGTCACGGACCGCATCGCCCGCATGCGAGACACTCCAGTAGTCAACATGGTTCGGAGGGCAAGTAAAAAAGTCCTCCTTGAGCCGGGCGACACGGAGTAGCCGTGGAAAGGGGAAGCCGCAGCTCACTTCGTATGTGCAGGGATCACCAGTAGCCGCGTGCTACCGACCTCCAGCGCCGGCTACTGGTCCCCGTTCAGATTGAGCTAAGTAAGAGCCTCCGAAGAGACGTGATCCTTCGGAGGCATTTTTTGCCCTTCAGCGCACAAATCCGAAAGAGAAGCGGGTACCCCACCTTCAGCAGGCCCCCGCCTTCGCCGCGTTCTTTGCGGCTAAGGTGGGATGGCTATAACTACAGTTCGTTACGGTCTTCCATAGTTCTTGGGTTCTTTCCACCTCTTATAGTTTTCTCCCGCCCCGCGCCGTCGGCCGCCGCGCAATCGGATACACTGGGTTTCGTGTGACAGACCGCGAGGCTCCTTTGCGCAAGATTACCGTCCTGCTTCTCGCATCATTTCTTTCTTTCGCAGCCCCCTACGTTCTTGCCGATGTGGCCGCCATTCACTCGGATAAGCTTCCGCAGGAAACGGCAATCTTGGCCGCCCTCGACGACGTTAGGCAGCTTGAGCCGTTCTGTCTTTACTGGACTGCCCCGGCGTTGTGGCAATTCGATATTCCCCGGCAGCAGGTAGCAGACCGGCTGAGCAAGGATATCGGCTTTCTGGTGAGCGCGGCGAAGGTGCATCCGGACAACGCCGAACTGGCACTGCTCGCCGGACTTGTGGCGAACTACGCTCACAACCTGGAAGTGCAAAACGCATACGACACCGCGACAGGGATGCTGGAAACGGCCGCAAAGCTCGCGCCCGGCGATCTTCGCGCGGGGTGGCTTCAATCGACGCTCCACTGCCAATCCACCGAAATCGAAGAGGGCGCAAAGGGCTTTCTGGCGCTGGAAGCTGCCGGGGCGAGGGATCGGCTGCCTCCGGCCTTTTGGGACGATTACATGGAATGTGCTCTGCTGTCTGGAATGCCGGAACATGTATTGCGCGCCGCCAGTTACTTGGAGAAGGGGAATGTACGAAAATCAAATCGCGGCAAGACCTACATTGAGATTGCCCGCCAGCGAATTGAGCCATTCGACCCTAACAAGGATTACGACCCAAGTGCAGTCTGGCTCGGCCCAGAACCGGCAGGCAATCTCGAAGTGCTGACCGGCGAGAGCTTCGGGGCTCGGATAAAGGTGCACGCCGATTGGGAGAAGGAAGGCTTTCAATTAAAAGGAGACAAGGGCACGTCGCTCTTCTGCCCGGGGCCCTATGCCGCGACGAAGGGCACGCTGAGGCCATGTATTCTGCTGCTTGTCAAACAAGGAAAGCCGGGGCAGACACTCGAAGAATTCGCCGCGAGCTTTGGACGAGATGGAACCTTCGTACCCTACACGCCGGTACGCTGCCCAGCAGAGAAGTGCATCGCGGAAAAGGGCATTCAACCGGAGATGTACCACGAGAACGGCGACGGACACGGACGGATCATTTTCTTTGAACGGGAACAGCCCGAGTTTCCCGGCCTTATCTTTGAGTCTCCTTCCTCGCTTCCTCACCAGGAGGGAAAAACGGGGCCGGAGACATTCAGCTTCGCTCCGGCCCAGCAGCGAATGCCCGGCAAGCTTTTCTACCTTGTCCTGCTCGATACCGCAGCCTCGATTGAAGAGCCAGCCATGAAAGACTTTGACTTCTTTCTCGAGAACCTGACCGTAGAGTGAGCCTGATCGGCACGCAAAACTGTGCAGCTTCATGGCGGTTCCCCACTTCGCATCCCTGCAAAGACTCGTCCTTCCTCCGGCTCCCTCCGCGAATCGCCGGTTTTGGACCTTCTTTCGCCGGAATGGATACATTTCTCCTCGGTTATCCACAGGGCAGACGGTTTTCAGGAAAAAACGCACCAAATTAGGCACCGATTTCCACGTATTTATTTGTGACGCAGGTGATTCCCGTCTGCTTATCCACGGGTAATCTTGGCATAATCCAAGCAAGAGCGGTTCCTCGGGTACTGTTCCAAGAGCAGGTTCCGGGAGAGCGGGGTCGAAAACGCAAGTTCAGAGTTTCAGACCCCCGAAGCCCTGCCGGACCACCCACGGGGGCACGGAAGAGTGACCAGCTATACCCGCCAGGACGTGTTGCGCATCCTGCAAATCAGCGCCCGCCAGTTGCAAGGCTGGGAGCGGGCAGGAATCATTCCCAAAAAACAGAGCTACATCTTCCAGGATCTTGGCCAGTTGAGGACCGTGCGCCTGCTGCGCGAGGAGCGCGTACCGGCAGCCTCGATCCGCCACTCCATTGTGGCCATGAAGGCGGTGGCGGGCATGGCTAATCCCCTGCTGGAGGCCAGCTTGGTCAGGACCGGGACCCGCCTCGCCTTCCGCCATTGCGGGGCGATGGTGGACCCGATCCGCCGCCAGTTGCTCTTCGACTTCGAGCGCCTGGAACGATCTGCCCAGGCGGGCCGTCCCTCGGCCAGCTCCGATCCCTATCCTCTGCGCCGTCCGGGCGCGGCCGCTCCGCCGGGCGTGCAGGAACTCTTTCTGGCGGCAGTGCAGGCCGAGGAGGCGGGCGAGAAGCAGCGCGCCCTCGGCCTTTACGAGCAGATGATGAAGCACGATCCCGCCTTTGCCCCGGCCTGCATCAACCTCGGAACGATTCACTTCCACCTGCGCCAGTTTGATCGTGCCGAGACGCTCTACCGCCGGGCCACCCAGATCGATCCAACCTACGTGCTGGCCTTCTTCGATCTGGGCAACGTGCTGGACGAACTGCTGCGGCCCGATGAGTCCATCGCCGCGTACCGGCGGGCGGTAGCTCTCGCGCCCCGCTACGCCGACGCCCACTATAACCTGGCGCTGGCCCATGAGCGCAAGGGCCAGGAGCGCGCCGCGCTGCGCCACTGGCAGGCCTACGCGCGCCTCGACAAAGCCGGTCCCTGGGCCGACCACGCTCGCGCCCAGATTCGCAAGCTCCTCGACCGCGAAAAGCTAGGGATCGCCTGGCGCGCCGACCGCTTCATCCCCCCCCACAAGGGAACCGCCGCGCTGGAGTTGGTCGGCGGAGAATGATCGGCAAGCGATTGGGGTTGATGGTTTCCCTTGTCCGAAAATCCTGGAGTGGGGCACCGGCAGCTAACGAGCCGTCTGCCTTGCAACTAGTCTGCCTTGCAACTAGTCTGCCTTGCTACTATTAGTGAAGAAGCATCCGCCTGCAGGAAGGTTGAAGAAATGTGTCTGGTAGATTTTTATGCCGTGACCGTCGACCCTATTCCCGAGAGGCTTCGGGGGGCGCACTCCAAGTGTGCGATTAGGCCCCTATCCGCCCGAGAGAGAATCGAAATTGAAGACCAATTCTTCAGAAAGGGTGATAAAGTCGCGGTTCCTTCGAATGCAACAGCAGTAGTAGCACTGCAAACATTCAGTGCAGACGACGATCCCGAGGAGTGTGCAACGCTCATCGAGTTTGCCTTATCGATACTGACAGTCTCTGGGTTCCACCCCGTGAACGTCTTGGCTACCTTCACAAGCGGCGGTTGCTCGGCTGCGGAACTTCGGTATTCAAATGCTCGCGCGCAGCCCGCGGCAACATTCGGCAAGTTGATCGGGGGCGCCGCAGCTACGAAATGGCTTGCGAGGTTTCTCATCGCTCGCGGGAAGACACCCGACAGGATGCACATCACAGCCGACCGATTCGTGCGCTACTCGCGGGGATACAATCTAGCAGACACACTCCTGGATTTGTGCATCTGCCTTGAATCGCTTCTCGATAGTCAATCAGAGGTCTCATTTCGCTTCGGGACTTGTCTGACCAAGATCGTTGGAGCGAAGGGCAAAGAGGCGGAAGAAACTGCCAAATTGTTATCCCACCTGTACGAATTACGATCAAAGCTAGCCCATGGAGACCCAGCCGCTTCTAAGATGCTGGAGAAGATTAAGCCCTCTCTCGCTGAGTTGCGAAAGATCGCGCGAACAATCCTAGCAAATTACGTGCTGTTCATTAGCGACCACTCGCGTTCCGAGTGGAAGGAGCATCTTCATACTTTGCTCTTTGCATAGGGAGAAACGTGAAACCAAAATCGACTCACGCGTCATTGCCACAGTTCCCGGTCATTGTAGGTACCTGCTTGGGGCATAAGGCATATCGGGGCTTCGCACCGCTGAGCGACCTCGCGGACATCTCGAAAGCCGACATATTCGACCAAGACAATAACCCGACAGGGACCCAGCGTAACCTCAGCGTTCAACACGCTCGAAAAGCGTACCAGTACGAAACCGAGAGCAAATGCGCATTTTACCCCGAAATGATTCTCAATATTCGAGATAAGTCCTATATTCGCTTTCGGGAATTGCAAGACCACAACGCAACGAAATTCGGGGTACTCGAGTTTGTTAAGGATCCGCGCACAGCTAGCAAGATCGTGGTTTCCAGGCTGGACGGGAACCACCGTCTATGGTTTGCAAATGGCGGCGAAAAGGGAATGGACCCCGTAAGTCGTTCAGCGTCTTTTTGTGTCGTCGTGCTTGAGAGTTCTGACGCCGAGCTTGAGTTGTTCCGAGACATAAACGACAATCAGATGGGCATGAATACCAGCCACTTGCAAAACATCACAGTTAGACTTTTGGGAGAAAAGGCGCTTAAGTTTAAGAACCCCTCTCTGTACATCGTGCATCGACTTCAGAAAGACAAAAAAAGTCCCCTTGCCGGGATGATCCACGAAGGCGGCAAAGTTAGGAAAGGCGCGACCCTCGCGGGCCTGACAACCGCGAATCTAGCGAACGCGATTCGAGATATGCTATCGCGCTCGGCAAAGATCGCGCAGTTCCCGGAGGCCGATGCGCAATACGAGGTTATAAAGAATTTCTGGCTAGCCGTAAAGAAATGGCTGCCTGAAGCGTGGAAGCGCCCGCGAGATTTTGTCATTTTCAAGGGAGTCGGTCTATATGCAATTTCCTACATCGGAATCGAAGTGATCGACCGCTCGCTGACAAGGGCAAAGTTTGCCAGCGATGATATGCTGGCGTATTTGAAACAGATCCCCACGGAACGCCTCGCAGTTAAAGAAACCCTCGCCTATGCTGGTAGAGGAGGCGGTCGCAAGCTGGCTAATGACCTTATAGCGAATATCGAGGAAGAGGGAGAGATAAGCTTGGCGAAACTCCAAAAGCTAATTCTGAGTGAGGAATAGGCGGGCGGGCGGCCCAGGTCTCGCCCTTGAGACCTGGGAACGCGGTCATTCTCTACGCCACGAAAACCCGAGTGCGCTCGCGACTGCGCGGACTGACTTGCACGGTGATCTTGATGTCCTGGCCAAGCCGCAACAGGAAGCGCATCAGCCGTTCCAGCGAGAAGCCGGTAAGATGCCCGCGAAGCAGCGCGGAGACCTTGAGCTGGTCCACGCCCAGAACTTTGGCGGCCTGAACCTGGGTAAGTCCTTTTTCGCGGATCAGCACGATGATCTTCTGGGCAAGCTCGGCTTTGGCAAGCGCCTCCTCCGGGTTCGGCAGACCGAGATCGGCAAAGACATTTCCACTGCTGACGATGTAATCAAGCTCGCTCTTTGGCATCATGCATCTCCAATTCCCGGTCGATTTCAAGCTCTTCGTTCCAACCCCTTTCCGGCGGAGGGAGCAGGGGCCTTCAGGCTCCTGGATAGAGCGAATCAATGCAGTGCCCTTCAGGCACGGGCCTTCTCCCCGCAACCTGCGCAAAAAGCCCGTGGCTAAAGCCATTCCAATTGCACGCCTGCATTCATGGGACCCACGCCCCATGCTCCCTCCAAAAGCAGAATGTCGGGCCAGGCCATCGTTCGTGGTAGGTTGGATATGGGCCATCCGCCAAACAACAAACCCCAAAGCGAGGACAGAAAAATATGGAGATCAAGAGAGCAGGCACGCAGGCATCCGTCAAGGGGCCGGCCGAGTGGTTCACGGGCACGGTACGCATCGATCCGCTCTTTCAAGCGCCTGATCCGGCGCTGGTTCAAGGCGCCAGCGTCACCTTCGAACCGGGCGCGCGGACCGCATGGCATACGCATCCGCTCGGTCAGACGCTCATCGTAACGGCCGGCTTTGGATGGGTCCAGCGCTGGGGCGGACCGGTCGAAGAGATCCGGCCGGGGGATGTGGTCTGCTTTTCCCCCGGCGAGAAGCACTGGCATGGAGCCACGCCCAACACCGCAATGATGCACATCGCCATTCAGGAAAAGCTCGACGGAAAGGTTGTCGATTGGATGGAGCAGGTCACCGACGAGCAATACCGCAAAGGATGACGCCGGCCAGCGGCGCGTACCCCGGATCTGACCACAAAGACCGGGGGCGAACTGACCACTGACAACTGATCACTGTCGGGAGACCCCGAACCTCCAACCGTCAGCGCCTGCCCAAAATCCTCATCCAACTTGCACATAGTTTCCCTCCCAGCGCGAAGAGTGGAACCAGTAGCAAATTCCAGGTCCAAATGACCGCCGTCCAATCCCCAACGCGCGCAGTCCTATTCCCTGCTCACTGTTTTGTCGTCCCTTTTCTCCGTTTCTTCTCCCTAAAATCCGCGTGAACCACCCTGCCTGTTTGCGCCAATTCTCAATTCATTTATCTCTCGTAACCAGCACGGTATAAACAACTTATGTTTTTACCATGTTGATAATCAGTAACTGCACCCCCGATTTTCTCTCTCTTCAACCGCAAAGAGCCCGCTTTTCGCTGGATTCAGCTTGGATCGAATCATCGAAGCTCCTCGTGAACTACAAGGACCGATGTTTGAGAGTCCATCCGCATTCGCCCCCGGCCAAAGAATGAAGTTGCTCACCAGTTTCAGAGGAGAAATGCCGCAGACTGCTGATCCCGTTGCGGGTCGGCGAAGCTGGCGAACGACTGATGCAATGCCGGCTGAATCAGTGCTTTCCTAAAGAGAATTTGCTTTACCAACCCCGGCAATCGGCCTTGAAAATAGGAAGCCACTCCTTGGGCTTTATAAGACGGTGCATGGTGGAAGGATTGTCCTTCCGTCCAGCAACTGCTCCAGGAAAGATCGGATTTTTTTGTCAAATCGAAACCGCGAATGTGCTATATTCGTTGAACCCGGCAGCCGCCCGTAGAGCGGCGCCGGGGCAAGCCGATCGATTCTGTTCCTGCTGCTTCCGCGGCGTCTTTCCCCAACTGCCAGCCATGAAGAGGAGGTCCTGAATCATGCCAATCAATCTGAATGAAGTGGGCGCCTTCAGCTCTGTCGATGCGAATGGAATTTTGTCGATTCGTTTCGGCCTGTATCTTCCGGGCGTCAGGAGCGCGAGCGGGTTTGAGGTAATCGTCCGGATCATTCACCAGCAAGACAGGTTCACGCCCGGAATCGTTCCGGTGGATGTGAGTCTCGATTGGCAGCAGGGAAGCCCGCTGGATCTTTGGAGCGCAACGGCGGAGCTTCAACCCGCCCCCAACAGCCATTACGGCCAGGACGGCATTTACCTTTATCGCTTCCAGTTGTGGTGGACTCCCGCGGGCGGGCAGAGGACGCTGATCTCACGCTGGTTCACCGACCCGTTTGCCGTGCAAACCGATGTCGGAATGCTCGCGGCCGTACCTTGCGCTCACGCTCCCGCCGCGCCGTTCGCATGGGCGGATGCGGCCTGGGAGACTCCGCAGCTCGATGACCTGGTGGTCTACGAGCTTCACGTGGATCAGTTCAACAATACCTTCCAGGGCATTGCCGACCGGCTGCCGTATCTGAAAGGCCTGGGTGTAAATTGCCTTGAACTGATGCCGGTGACCAGCACAAAGCTCGACTTCGACTGGGGCTATGGCCCCATCCAATACTTTGCCCCCAATGCCGATTACGGAGGGCCGCTGGGCTTGAAGCAGTTAGTCGATGCCTGCCATGCGGCCGGCTTGGCCGTGATTCTGGATCTGGTTTATCAACACGTAGATCCGTCGTTTCCTTATAACCAGGTCTACCGGGATATTGCCGATGCGGCGATTCCCGGAATCGCCAGCCCAATGATCGGCGCCAACGGACCCTTCGGTCCGGTGGTGGATTTTTCGCAGGTCTTTGCGCAGCAGTTCCTTCAGGTTGCCAATCAGCGCTGGCTCGACGAGTATCACGTAGACGGTTTCCGCTACGACGAAGTTACCGACCTCTATCAATCGCCAACCGATACCGGCTACGCCTTGCTGGCCTATGAGACATATAACTACTCACGCGCGATCTCGCGCTTCGGCTGCGCGCCGGGGACTTATAGCCGGATCATCCAGTGCGCCGAGGCGCTCTCGATCGCACCCACGGTGCTGCGCTCGACTTACACCACCGCGGCCTGGCAGGACGCCTTGCTGAACAGCGCCGAATCCGCGATGGGCGGCGCTCTGGACGCCGGCACACTAACCGGGCTTGCGCACAACCTCGACCCCTACTTCGGCAGCCTCTATCCGGCGACCAAGACGGTGATGGATTCGGCGGGGAATCCCGTCGAAATGCCCGTTGCGCCGTTTCAATATCTCAATTCCCACGATCACAGCCATCTGATTTGCTTCTCCGGCCTGACTGGGGACGGCCCCTTGCCCTGGGGCAACCGCAATAACTATTACAAGCTCCAGCCCTTCGCCATCGCGCTCTACACCGCTCAAGGCGTGCCGATGCTTTGGGAGGGAGAGGAATTTGGAGATAACTACGAGCTGCCGCAGAGCGGCGCGGCCCGCATCAACCTGCGCCGCGACGTGAACTGGGAGTATTTCTACGACGATGCGGGAGTACCGCTGATCCGGCTCTACCGCATTTTGGGGCAACTGCGCGCCGCGAGCCCCGCTCTGCGCAGCCGCGAGTCTTATTTCTTTTATCAGCAG
>Ga0187887_10002538_pt1 | contig 14570 bp, 16 predicted proteins | sample June2016WEW_7_10_FD_132977 | JGI IMG/M metagenome (GOLD analysis project Ga0187887, IMG submission 132977) | Peatland microbial communities from SPRUCE experiment site at the Marcell Experimental Forest, Minnesota, USA - June2016WEW_7_10 | ecosystem: Environmental > Terrestrial > Soil >...
ACTCCGCCTGCCAAACGACATTCGATGTACTGAGTAAGTAACGCCCGGGTAACAAACAGATTCCTTATGCACGATACTTTCGTAGTGAGTTGCGTTATCCGAATGCAACGAACACCTCGTCATTCACCAGACCTTGCGCCTGGCTGCCTTGAAAACGCCACTGTACCCGGTTCTGCGAATCGTCGAAGCTCGGCACCACCAGGGACACGCTCTTCAGATAGATGCCCAGAAGCTGCCCCTGTTGTTCCCCCAGTTGCAGCATTACGCTCGTCGGTGACCATTGGCGGGCCGCCTCATACAAACCCTGCGTCTGTTCATCGTCCATCTGAAAAACGCTGAAATCGATCGTTACCGACCGCAAGCCCGGCGAGATCGCGCGCGCCAGATCCGATCCGAATTCGCGGTTCCGCAAATCCAGTCCGTTGTTGAGCGTTACCTGGGCCGACGTTAACGTGAAGAACTGCAGCGGAGCAGCCCCAATCCAAGCCTCTCCGAGGTAACCAGGGACAACAGTAAACTGCCCTGTTGCCGCAGTCGGCTCAGCGGGGAACGCGCTCAGCCCTCCTTGTGCCGATTGAAAACTCGCGCTGTCGATAAGATCGGCAGCCACTCCGGAGAATTCGAATTGTTGATAATCCCCGTTCCCGACAACACGGGCTTGATTCACGGCCGCACCCGCAACAATCCGATGTACCGCCGTTGCCGGGCTCCAGTAATCGTAGATAGTGGTGCTCTCGAGTTCGGTGGCCGGCGAATACGTAGTTGTTGGCGTTGTCGCAGCGCCCGCGCCCACCGCGCTCGAAAATGACGCGTTGAGCTGAACCGTGTCCGCATCCACCACGCTGGTGACGAACCGTATCTCGCCACCGTATGCGATACCCTGCCCCGCAACCAGCCCATGCGCTGCCGAGAATGCCAGCGTCGTACCCGACGCCGACGACAATGACCCTCCCGGGGATGATTGTGGCCCTCCGCCCAGAGCCGCCTGAAACAGCGCGCCATGCACCGGCGGTTGCGTCTGATCTGCCCAGGCGCTCAGGTAAGTCGTCAGGTTGAACTGGGTCGTACGCCGCAGATTGGGCGGATTGCCCGCAAAAGTGCGCGACCCCGTTTTGTCTTTCCGCTGGCCCGTCGCGGTCTTCTGCGTCGCTGTCAGGCTCACCGGCGGTATTCGGTTTGCACTGGTCACCGCGGCCGCAACGCCATAACTACTCTCAAGAGCTACATAGTATCGGTTCTCGCTCGAAGAAACATACGATGACATTCCTGATCCTTGTGTCTTATCTGCTCAATGCCACTGTGAAGCTGACCTTGGCGGCCTGTAGATAGTTGCGGCCGCCGTGCTTGACCTGGTTGTAACTTACGCTGTAGCCCCCGGAGTAGAAAACACCATCGCCCCAGTCGCCGCCGTTTTCATCCAGCGCCTGCGTAACGGCGTCCACACAACCATGTAACTGGTCCTCCAGCCCATGCAGCCGGTCTTGCGAAACTCGTGCCTCAACGATGACTCCCACCTCGCCGGAAAACACCCGGAACCGCTCCTGATGCGAGTTAGTAAGTCGTTCGCAATAGACTTGAAACAGTGGGTACTTGGGACTGCTACTCTGTTCTACGATCTCGGCAGAGACATTCTGGGCGAGTATCTGCTGCGATGTAATCGTCGGCAGCGTTATGCCCGACATCAGCGAAATTTCCTGCGCTGTTGACGAGAGGCCGGCATCGCCGCTCAACAAAGCCACCGTTTTCTGAACAACCAGGGTGCTCGCCAGCGCCATGCTACCCCCTCCGAATCACCCGGTTCTGCACCGCATAAGAACTCGGCGCCTGGCCATTTCCCGGTGCACTTCCGGCATTGAGCACATTAGGCTGTGTCCACGAGGAAGAAACTGCTATCGCCTCGCTGTTCTGCCGCATCAACGCTTCCGGCCCATTCCCCGCGTACACGTTCCAACCTTGGGCATTACTCGGTGGATTGCTCAAACTTACCTGCGCCTGCATCGCCGCGGCCACGTTAACAGTGACCAACTCGCTCGTCAATCCCTCCTGGTCTTCCGCATTGATCAATGCCACGGCGAAATAGAAGGTCACCGGAGCGCCAGCGCCAACAACGGTCGTAACCAGGGGAGCCAGCGCGCGAGGTATCGGATCGGCCGTCAGCCCAATTCCTATATCAAGGCACCTGGCTCTTGCTGTTCGGGCGGCGGTCCCGTATTCTTGCAACTTCCACTGATATCGATCGTTGGACTGGTGCCCGTTGGCGTCCTGATAAACATCGCGAAGCGTCTGAAATGCATGCCATCGCTTCAATTCCGGGGTCACCACAACGTCGGTCAAACCTGATATCCGCCGGCGCAAACTCAGCACGTCACCAAACACGGGATCGATAGACCTGTTATCCAGCAGGAAGGTCACGATCTCCGTTTGCATCGCGTCCTGAGCATTCGCTATCTTGGCGTCCACGTCGATGCCCTCCGCCGTTGCCGTTTCCAGCAGAGAGCTGTCGTACAGCGCGAGATCCTGTGTGCCGTTGATGGGACCGTCAGTGAAGAGTGCCATCGCTTGCCTTCAGGAACTCTTCGCCGGCTTCAGTGCGCTGCGAAGCGCTTCGATATCGCTGTCGGAAAGAAGTCGAACCTGCGCTCGGCCTACAAGCTCGCGCCGCTTGACCGCTTCAACCCCTTGCGTCATTTCCGTTTGATATTGCGTGCGCTCATCCGGTGTCGCCAATCTCGCTCTGCCTTCCACGATCATCCGCGCCGCCACGCCCTTCGCCACCTCGCTGACTTGCCCGGGCCGGCCGCCGTCGGATGTCTCGTTGCTCACCACGATGGCGTGAGTGCCGGCAATTTCTCTCTCCACTTGCCGGATCTTTTGAAAAAATGCTCGTAGGTCCACCGATGCGCTCCTGATTTTAGGCAGAGGAGATCACTCTGATCCCCCTGCCCGTTGGTCAGACTGTCGTTACGAGTACACCTGAACACCGCAGGTGTTCCGCAGAACTCCGCACCCGTAAAGTACATCCACGGTGAATTGCTGAGTAAGTGTGCTCGGCTGGTAACTCATCACAACTCGCAGACCGAAGTTACCCATCTCCGCGTACTCGGCTACGGCGCCAGTGCCGGGAAGCGGCTTCGGTAACCGCCGAATCACCAGACCGATCGCATCCTTGGTAAATGCCAGATTGTCTGTGACCACCGGAGCGCTGCCACTCTTCGGAACGAACTGCGAACGAAGAATGAAGAAGTCTTTCATCTTGCCGACCGCGCCGTCGATCAACGCTCGTAAGCCAGCTTCACCCGCGGTGCTGAATTCGCTGAATCTCGGAATCTGCCGCAACGCCGAGTAAGCAATCGAGTCCACCACCAGATATTTCGTCGCACTTGCGGGCACCTTCGCCAGGAACATCTCGGATTCCGCCGCGTCGACTGCGTCCTCCGTCAGGGCGGTCCCGCCCGTCCCCACCGGTGAATTCGCAGTGAACTGTGGCGCCAGATTGAGCAAGTCGGATTCAATCCGCTGTGCCAACGCGATTACCGCGGGCTGCATGTATAACTGAAGCAGATCGGGGACCGCCAAGACCTTAGTGACATCGGGAATCTGGAAAGTCGCCTCCGCGTGGGTGTTTAACACGATCTGCGCATTGCCCAGATTCGGGTTCTGTGGTTGAACCGTTCCGCCCTCCGCGATGTTGTTAGCCACTAGTGTCGGTGGAATCGGGACGTTGATTGTGTCGCCCGTTTGAGCCAGAGCCGGTTCATAATCCCGGTTCACCAGATTGCCCATCACCAGGTTTCCCATCAGCGCGGGCAGCGCGTCTACGGCAACCAGCTTCACGATTGCACTCGCAACGTTACTGGTTGTAATCACTGTCGGACTTGTTGACATTCTTTCTTCTCTCTTCCTTATGGGACTCGGCTGAGCCCGTTTACAACCCCTTCAGGGTCTGTGAAGCGAGACGCGCCACTTCCTGCCGTGCCCGCTCTAACTCCTCCGGGTTCATCCCCGGACGGATTCTCTCCAGGTCGATACCGCCGCTTGTCGTTGGCGGCCGCGGCATCGGCTCCATCCCGGATCCGCCGGAAATCCGCGCCGGCAGCAGTTCTGGATTCTCGCTGACGAATTGGGAAAGATAATCGCGAAGGGTCATCTCTCCGTTCCCGCTTCGGGCGACAAGTTTGCCGTCAGGGGCCCGTTGCACATCGTCCTTTACGGCTTTGAAGGCCAGCTCCACTTTGCTGACGCCCAGACGCTGTAACTCAGCACGCAGGATTGACTCTCTCTCGGCTCGCTCTGCTGCGGCACGGCTCCGCTCGTTCTCTGTCGCCAGCTCATTGACTCGCCGCTCCAGTTGCTCTCGCCGCTGGCGTTCCTCAATCAGCTCGGTCTTGTAAGCCGGCTCCGTACGCGTTTGCTCCGCCCGGAGGAATTCTTCGATCGCACCCCGAATGATGCCGCGAAGGTCGTCCTTCGTCGCCTGCGCTGCGCTCTCTTCCCTCGGTTCTGCCTCGTTCATGCATGCTCCTCAAGTTCGCGATGAACTGCGTGGCGCCGGCGCCTCAACCAGAAGCCGCGCTTCCGCCCGGTCCGCCTTCAATTTCCCGAACGATCTGATCCTTGATGTCCTGCCGGCTGTCGCACAGGTATTTCAACGCCAGACGTTTGAACACCTGCTTAGTCAGCGTTGGTGAGTCGATTCCAAGCCCCAGCAACTCCCGCGCATCGGTCAGCTCAGTACTGAAATCGCCGATATCAAACTCATCCATCCCTGACACATCGATAAACAGCTCGTCCTGGCGTGCCTGATTCACCGCGGCGAGCACGCGTTTCATCGTTTCTTTTGCCGCATCGCCGTAGGCGCGCAGGACCTCCTGAGTGATCGCGAAGTCCCGTTGCTTACTAAGCCCCGACTGTGCACTTGCGCTTCCAAGGCTTCCTCCCGCCTGCGATGTGTAACAGACCCGGTAGATCTCCTGTTGCAGACGAGTCAGGTTATCCGCGGCAATCTGGAAAACGTTCCCCTGCGGTTCCGTCCAGCCGAATTTGTCGTCCTTGCCGAGTTGAAGATAGTACGATTCGCCGAGTAACTCATTCCAATCCCGGTCCGAGTAGATCACCGGCATCGAGAACAGACCCATCGTCAGCGCCCACGACAGTGCATTCGATTTATTGAAATGCTCTAACTGCAGAAGTGCCGCCTTATTCATCAGCCACAGGCCTTCAGGCACCACCAGATCCACTACGGGCACTCGTCGAAGCCTCGCCAGACCGTGAGCGCCGGTATCCACTAACTCTGCCTGTTTCCCTCCGTCGTCGGACCACGACCATGAAGGAAATCCCTGTACCGGCCTTCGCTCGCTATAGATCCGATATGTTTCCTTGTCGTAATATGCCCAGCGGGTCTCGTACATCCAGACAGGATCTTCCGGATTCTGCTTTCTTAATCCGCCAGTCCGTAACACCAGCCACTCGTAGTTACCGTGCTCGTCGTAACTCCAATTGATCAACTCTTCCGGCGAGTAGTGCAACAGATACGCCCGTGAGACGCCCGTGGCATCTTCCTCCGCCCTCGTACCGGCGTTCTTCACCACTTTCGGAAAGTCGATCAGAATGTGGCTCCGCCCGAACACCAATGCCTCGATAACGCAACTTCTAAAGAATTCAGAAAAGTGCGTCCCTTTCAGGTCGCAGTCCCCAATGAAGCCGGGGTAAAACTTTCGCGCAGTTTCGTTCTTCCCCTCAAACGTCAGCACCGGTTCTCTGCGAAACAGTGTGGCGGTATACCAGTCGATGATCGATCCTGCGTAATTCTCATAGAACACACGGCTCAGCCGTTCTCCGTAAACTTCGGCTGGTTCTTTGCTCCTTCGCGCCAGGTATTCTCCGGCATTCGCTTTGATCTGCTCGCCCCCGGCGTACAGATCACGATACATCCGCCACGCCGGCTTTCTGACGCGAAACTCGGGGTGTTCGCGAAGAATCTCAATAACACCCTTGTCTATGACCGCTCGGTTCCCGGGGACTGTCATAGCAATCGGTATCTTTGCTCGCCAAACGGTGGCTGCTTCCTGCATTCCTGCCAAACCAGATATCCGAGTGCATCCGACAGGTGCGTTCGCTTTGAATCGCGATCCTTGTCGATCACCGAGCTTTCCTTCTTGAAGGTCACTTCTTCGAAATCCTGAATCAGTTCCCTGCACTTCGGATGAACGAACAAGCGCGCTTCTCCGTCCGCAGCCGCGAGTTGCGCATTCATCAGCGTCACCCGCTCCCGCACGCTCGGATTGCTCACCGGTATCCGGAATAGCGCGTTACGATAGCCCTGGCGCCGCAGAAAATCCTTCACAATCGTGTAGTCGCTCATTCCCGTGGTTCGCCTGGCGCTTCCCGAAGCGTCTCCGAAGATGACCACTCCCGCCACGTGACTCGGATACCGGGATTGAAATTCCTCACAAGCATCCTCCGTAGTCGCACCCCGCAACACTATTTCGTCGATCACCCCAATACCTTCTTCACTCTTCTCCGCTATCACCGAGCTCATCGGATCGACGTTGAAGTCGAGCGCCCAAAGCAACGGAGCCAGCGGATTCAGCCCAACCTCGCGCACGTTCACTTTGCGGTCGAACGCGTGATAGACCAGACCCACGTTCATGCTGAGATACTCACCCAGCACTTCCTGCCCGAAAAACTGCTCGTCGTAGCTGCGCTTCAGCCGCTCATAGAAGTCCGGCACCTTGTCTAACAGATGTCGGTTCTCAAATGGCGTCGCGATGATCGCCTCATACCCCGGCACAGGTTCCTTGATAAAACGCTGGAACACCCAGTCGTAGCCTTTGGGTGTCCACACCGCGAAACCGGAAAGGCGCCCTGCCGATGGATCGCGTAACCTGCCCTCCAGCCGTAGCCACGCTTCCTCGGCCGTGTAAGTCAACTCGTCGATGCCAAACCATGCCAGGTTAGTACCTCTCAAACGCTCGAATTCGTCCAGCGAACGAAATAGCACCCGCGATCCCGTATCTCGCATGGTCAGCAGATTCTCAGCTTTGCTGTACTCGTACGGAATCCGGTTTACGTGCAGTATGTCGCTGAAACTTGCCAGCGTCGCATCCCGTAACATCGGATAGGTCGGGGCGCCAATTAGTCCCAGCCTTCCCGGATTCAGGTAAGTCAGCCGGATGGCTTCGTGACATAGTGCCTGGCTTTTCCCCGACCCGATCGGTCCCGAAAATCCCTTGAATCTGGCCGCCGACTCATGAAATCTCTTTTGCGATGGCAGCGGGCTGTACGCTATGTCTCGGACTCGGACGTCGCCCGGGGCTCCACCCATGTCACTCTGATCTCCCTCGGTGTCTCCTCGTCCGCCAGTTCCCGCTCTAACTGCACTAACCGGATGAAATCCCCCAAATTCGCCTTGGGAGTCTCTGTCGCCATCGTCGCTTCAAGCCGATGCAGTAACTTTGCCACTTTCCCCCGCGATGTCAAACCCGTTCCCGTGTCGTCTCCTTCAGCCTTTTTGTCCTTTCCTCTACGTGTTTTCTTTGTTTCGGCCGTTGTGACTTCCACAAGCCCTCCTGACACGACCAGAGCATAACAACGGCAGTTACAACGCGGATTCGCGCCAGGTTGTAACTAACTGACAACGCGGACAAATAACTTAGCGCTATTTTTGTGATCTTGCTTTTGAGGAGTGTTTAAGCCGTGGGAGCCTTACGGCTTGCGCGCGGTCACGGATCGTGCCGGCATGCACCACAGGAAGGACCGCGGAGAAAGACTAACATCGGTCAGGCCCAATGCGCGCAATTCCCGCGCGTAATCCGCCGCATGCAGAATATCGAAGACCGCCAGGCGTCCGCCCGGCTTGAGGACGCGCACCATCTCGCCAATGGCCTGCCCGCGCTCGTCCCGATCCTCGATATTGTGAATCGCCGTGCTCGATATCACCGCGTCGAAGCTTTCATTAGCGAATGGCAGCTTGCGGGCATCGGCATCTTCGATGCGGATTCGATCCGCCACACCCTCCGCCCGTGCATTGGAGCGCACCGCGTCGGCGCTGTTAGATGACAAATCGTCAGCGGACCAGATGTCCACGCCAGTCACTCTGCCGCTGGTCAGGCGTTTTGCCGCGCCGATGAGAAGCAGGCCGCGGCCGCAACCCACATCCAGCACCTTCTCATCCCCGCGCAACTGAATCGAATCGAGCAAACGGTCGCGAATGCGCAGCTTGCCTACGCGGCTGCTCCACAACATCGCCGCAGCAATCACCAGATAGACTACACCGATCGCGCCCAATACCAGCAGCATCGCCAGCGCCCGCTCCGGCGCCAGAACGCGATTCATGTACCAGATCAGCAGACCGAAAGCCAGAAAGACCCCGCCGCGCGTCAGCATGCTCTTCAGCACGCTTGGCGCGTCTATTCCGTAATCGGCTTTAGCGGTTGCTGCTGCGGTTGCGGCCATGGCTCTTATGCGGGTTGTGGCTGCGGCTGCTCAATCGGGTGCTTGTGCTTGCACTCGGCATTGGGGCATTGCGCCACCGGTCCGGCCTTCAGCCATTTCTCGATCAGATATGGCGATCCACAATCCGGGCACGTCTCCTTCATCGGCTTGCCCCACGCGACGAAATCGCAATCGGGATAACGGCTGCACCCATAGAACGTCTTGCCGCGCTTCGATCGCCGTTCAACCACCTCGCCCTGCGAGCAATTCGGGCACGCCACACCAATCGTTTTCTGCTTTACGAACTTGCAGGCCGGGTAGTTGCTGCATGCCGTAAACTCGCCGAACCGCCCCTGCTTCAACAGCAGATTGTTGCCGCACTGCGGGCACTTCTCGTCAAGCGGCACATCGGCTTTTTTCTGCTCAGTGGCCCCGATCCGCTTCGTCGTCTTACAGTCCGGATATCCCGAGCACGCGTAGAACGTCCCGAAACGGCCCTTCTTCAGCACCATGGACCGGCCGCAGTTCTCGCAATACTCTTCCGCGTCCTGTTCAGTGAGGTCGGCCTTGTCCACGTCCGGCAGATCCACCGGCAGCTCGCGCGTGTTGGTGCACTCCGGATACCCCGTGCACGCGATGAAACTCCCGTGCCTGCCCCACTTGATCACCATCGGCTTGCCGCACTTGTCGCACACCAGATCGGTGGGCTTCTCCATGCGCTTGATGTCGGTCATGTGGCGTTCTGCGTGTTCCAGATCCTTCTCGAACCGCTGATAGAACTCCGCCATTGACGCGCGCCAGTCGATCTTACCTTCTTCGATGTCGTCCAGTTCCTCTTCCATCCGCGCCGTGTACCGGACGTCGAAGAGGTCGTTGAAGCTCTCCAGCAACAGATCGGTCACCACCATCCCCAACTCCGTGGGAGTGAACCGTCCGCCCTCCTTCTTCACGTACTCGCGTTCCTGAATCGTGGAGAGAATCGACGCATACGTCGAAGGCCGGCCCACGCCGTCGGCTTCCAGTTCTTTCACCAGCGTCGCTTCCGTAAACCGCGGCGGCGGCTCGGTGAAATGCTGTTCCGGCTCGATGGAGCGGAACTTCAGCTCTTCGCCCTCCGCAACCACAGGCAGGCGGTTCTTCAATTCCTCGTCTTCTTCGTCGCGCTGGTCCTTGCCTTCCTCATAGACTTCGAGGAATCCCTTGAACTTTGGCGTGCTGCCGGTTGCGCGGAAGAGATAATTCGCCCCGTCCTGCCCCTGCGCGTTCACATCGATGGTGGTCTGGTCGAACACCGCCGGCACCATCTGCGATGCAACGAACCGCATCCAAATCAGCCGGTACAACTTCAGCTCGTCTTCCTGCAGATATTGGGCGATGTCATCGGGAGTCCGCATCGCCGACGAAGGCCGGATCGCTTCGTGCGCGTCCTGGATGTCCTTCTTGCTCTTGTACACGTTGGGCGTTTCCGGCACAAAGTCCGCCCCATACCGCGTGGCCACCAGACCGCGCACTTCCGTTAGCGCATCCTGGGAAACTCGCGTGGAATCGGTACGCATGTAGGTGATCAAACCCACTGAGCCTTCGCCGCCCAGTTCCACGCCCTCATACAGCCTCTGCGCCAGGCCCATGGTCCGCTTCACGCTGAACCGCAGTTTCCGCGACGCTTCCTGCTGCAGCGTCGACGTAATAAACGGCGGCACCGGATTGCGCTTCTTCTCCCGCAGATTCACCGAGCGGACAATGTACTTGGCGCCATCCAGTTGCCGCACGATATTCGTGGCGGCTTCCTCGCTTGAGATCTCAATATTCTCGTCGTTCTTCTTCGCTAGGTGCGTGGTCAATACCGGCGGCTTCTTCGCGTTCAGGCTGACATCGATGCTCCAGTATTCGCGCTTCTGGAACGCCCGAATCTCCCGCTCGCGGTCCACCACCAGCCGCAGCGCTACCGTTTGCACTCGTCCGGCCGAAAGTCCACGCCTCACCTTGTCCCAGAGCAGCGGCGATATCTTATATCCCACCAAACGGTCCAGGATGCGGCGTGCCTGTTGCGCCTCCACCAGATGCAGGTTCACCGCGGCGGGCGTCTCGAAAGCCTTACGCACGGCGCTGCCGGTGATCTCGTTGAACATCACCCGGTAGAACTTCAGCGCCGTGTCCTTCTTGGATGTCCGGTGATTCAGTTCTTCCTGAAGGTGCCAGCAGATTGCCTCACCCTCGCGATCCGGGTCAGCCGCCAGGTAGACAGCCTCCACGCCCTTGGCCGCCTGCTTCAGCTCATTCATGAGCTTCTTTTTGCCTTCGATGATCTCGTAGCGAGGCTCGAAGTCGTGGTCCACGTCAACCGCGAGGTCCTTCTTGGGAAGGTCCTTCACGTGGCCAAGCGAAGCCATCACCACGAACTGCTTGCCGAGATACTTTCCGATTGTTTTCGCCTTCGCCGGCGACTCGACGATGACGAGCGATTTAGCCATTGTCAGGATCCGTACACTGGTTCGCGGCCATTCAGGCCGGAAACTATAGGACTACCACACTTTGGTAAAGGTCCGCCCTGGGAGCTGCCGAATCAGGCCCAGCATCTCCAGATCGAACAGGGCGGCAATTATCTCTGATGATGTATAACCCGCCATCGATTCGAGCAGCTCGTCGGGATGGGTCGGTTTCTCTACCTTCAGCCGCTCCAGCAGGTCACGCGATATCTTTGACAGATCGGGAGTTACCGTTTCGGACGGGACTTCCCCATCCACCCCCGGCAGCAGCCTCTCGCGGCCTCGCCGGGCTAGTTCCTGGCGCACCGCCACAGGCAGTTCCTCCAGAATATCGTTCCAGTCCTGCACCAGTTTTGCCCCCTGCTTGATCAGCAGATTCGGCCCCCAGCTCATCTTCGACAGGATATTTCCAGGCACCGCGAACACCTCGCGCTGCTGGTCCAGGGCCAGCCGCGCCGTAATCGCCGATCCGCTGTATTGCGCCCCCTCCACCACCAACACGCCCACGCTCATGCCGCTGATCACCCGGTTGCGGATCGGGAAATTCTGCGGATACGCCGGCGATCCCATGGGAAACTCGGAGACCAACAGCCCCTTCTCCGCGATCTCCGCCGCCAGCTTCCGGTTCTCCGCCGGATACACCAGATCCACCCCGCAACCGAATACCGCCACCGTATCGCCGCCCACTGCCAGTGCGCTCTTATGGGCGGATGTATCCACTCCGCGCGCCATCCCGCTGGTTATGGTCATTCCCGCCAGAGCCAGATCCCCCGAGAGCTTCTCCGCCACCGCGGTCCCATAAGTCGTCGGCCGTCGAGTCCCGACTACCCCGAGCATCGCCGATTGCAGCAATTCCGTTCGCCCCCGCGCAAACAACACCACCGGCGGATCGTAGATCTCCCGAAGCCGCGCCGGATAACGCGCGTCCGAAATCGAAATCACGGTCACGCCTAGTTCCTTCGCCTTCTGCTGTTGGTCGATGGCGTCCTCGAACATGCAGCCGCCCGCAATGCTCCGCGCCAGGCTCCCGGAGAGGCCAAAACCTTCCAGATCCGAACTCGAAGCCCGGAACACCGCCTCGGGGGTCCGGTAACTCTCGATGAGTTGCACCGCCTTGCGCGTCCCCAGCCCCGGGACCATAGTGAGCGCCAGCCAGTGGAGTTCCTCCTCGGCGCTGATGGTTGCGGTCACGCCGAGGTGGTGCGCCGCGCTTTGCCTAAATCTCAGGAGGACATGCAGCGCCAGCCGCGTTAAAGTCTCAGGCCGCCCCGCCCTGCATCGGGAGCGACGCCACCGAACACCAGAAGTGCTCAATCGACCGGACCGTGTCGAAAAACTGGTCCAGATCCATCGGCTTCTGAATGTAGCAATTGGCGTGATTGTCGTAAGAGAACTGCACGTCCGCTTCGGAACGTGAAGTAGACAACACCATTACCGGAATCCGCCGCAACTGAGGATCGGACTTGACCTCCATCAGCACCTCGCGGCCACTTCTGCGCGGCAGATTCAGGTCCAGGAGGATCAGATCGGGTAGAGGCCGGGTGCGCAGATACTCCAGCGCTTCCGCGCCATCTTTCGCCACATGGAGGGTGCTGGGGAATGGGCTCTCCTTCAGGGCCTCCATGGTGAGCCTGACGTCCCCGGGATTATCCTCCACCAGCAGAATCTGGATAGGACGCGGCATCCATTCAAATTGTAATGCAGGCGTCATTCGCCCACAAGTTCACAAGATCCTGTAACATGTTGGGCGTCCATGCGGCGCGAACGCGATTACTTCGGCAGCGAGGATCCGGATCTCCTCTACATCGCCAAACGGCTCGGTGAAGCGTTGAAACTGGAAGAACTCCTCACTGCCCGCGGAGTGGACTATCTCGTTGAACCCGACCGCTACCTCGGCGGCATCATCTTCCGCACTGAGCGCGTTGGCGCGTTCTTCTATGTCGCTCCCGGCGCGCTTGAGAGCACCCGCGAAATCCTCGCTGAAAATGGCCTGCGGCCCTGGACGCCCTAGTGAACTCTCGCCAACGTTGCTCGAAGTGCGCGTACGTTGTCCTCCACGCTTCGGGCGGCGGTGTCCAGCACTATCCGCTCGCGATTCCACGGATCGTATGCACGCGAGGCGACATCCTCCCACGCCAGGAGCTTCAATCCCGGAACATCGGTGACGCGAGTTTCCACTCGGCGCCGGTGTTCAAGCGCATCGGAACAAACAACCTCCACTTCAACCGCCCGTACGTGTGCGCGCCTGGCGACGTCAATCCATGCATCGCGCGTTAGCTGAATTGGGTTGACACAGTCCGCAATCACCGTTCTGCCCAGGCAGAGGTTGTCCTCGGCCACCGCATACGCGACGCGATATCCCCTGTCATCGAGCAGTGCCCCCGATAAATCTGATTCCCGGATGGCTTGCTCAATCGAGTCGATACGTAAGTACACGGCGCCGAGCTGGCTGGCCAGCTCCCGCGCAATCGTGGTCTTCCCGGTACCTGGCAGGCCGCCAAAGACGATCAGCATAGAAAAGAAGCCGGGCACTGGTCAGGCGCCCGGCTGAGGAGCACCCACGGGCGGCCTGGAGTCTGCTGCCCGTGGTAGTGGAGGAATCGATTCAGCCGAGCAGGCCGCCATGCCCAAGGCAGGCGATCTCCCAGCCGGAAACTCTGTACCGCGCCAGCATCGGGGGCAGGATCAGATCGAGCACATTGGGCTTCGCTGACCGGAAACATCCCGGCACCGACACAATTGGCGTCTCATCCTTGTAGCCCAGCAATAGCAAGTTCCCCGGCTCAACGGGAGCGAGGAACCGCTCCAAATGACACCCTGCCCGGCACATCGCCCGGCCAATCACATCTTCAGGACCCGCCGGCGCCGTAGTCGACGCCACCAGAATTATCGCGGGCTGTGAGCGCAGCAGTTGTTGCAAGCTCCGCGCCACAGCCGATTCTTCCTCAAGCGAGGACAGTACAAACCCCGGCGTCGCGCCAAACCGCTCCAGCCGCTGCCTCATGATCGGCTCAAACATCTGTCTGGCTCGATCGCCACTGCACGGATCGGTATACAACACCGCCACACCCGGGCTGCGAATCGGCCGGGCCTGCAGGATGGCGCCTCTTTCTTTGAAGATCGATAATACTCCCTCGAGCTGCGATTGCGCAACAGCGAAGGGTGCGCTCTTCACCGTTGCGATTCGCTGACCGGCAGGTGCATAGGAGAAGTTCAGCGATGTCGAGATCGCCAGGCTCGACGTGCAGTTCACCTGTTTGAGCAGATCGTCGTCCACCAGCACGCAGCACGGTTCGGTGGCTACAAGATTGGCGCGGCCGCCCGCCGCCAGCCGGATTTCCGCCGTGCCGCAAGCCATTGCGGTGGCAACCTGCATTACAGCTTCGTCTTCGGCGACTTCCCCGTCCTCCAGCTCGGTCACCCAGACCTGGCTCATGCCCTCGGTTTCGAGGAGATGGACGTCCTCATCGCTGATAACATGGCCTTTCGCGAGCAGCTTCCGGCCGCCGGGCCGGAAAATGGTGCAGGACAACATGCGCCCGGCAGAGCCCTTTGTGTCGACAGTCTGAACCTTCATCACTGCCTCCGGGTTACAGCGTCTGAAAAAGTGGAGTTACCTGGATTATACGCGAGTTTGGCGACTGTTAGTAG
>Ga0187887_10002540_pt1 | contig 14565 bp, 12 predicted proteins | sample June2016WEW_7_10_FD_132977 | JGI IMG/M metagenome (GOLD analysis project Ga0187887, IMG submission 132977) | Peatland microbial communities from SPRUCE experiment site at the Marcell Experimental Forest, Minnesota, USA - June2016WEW_7_10 | ecosystem: Environmental > Terrestrial > Soil >...
ACGTTGAACCACTCGCAATAGGACCACGCGTCCAGATACTTCACCGCATGCCCTTCTACCTGCCACTCGCGTTCGCCGTGACGAAATGCGGGAATCGCCGCCACAGGACAAAGCAACACGGGACACTTTTTCATCTGATGCAAGATTTTTTCGCGAATTTCGTCGCGGCCCAGCCAGGTTGCCAGCAGGGATTCGCCCGTGTGCTGCGGTTCGGCTGCAGTCCACGAACAGAACTGGCGCAGCGTGGGACTCAACTCCGCCTCGTGTCCACGCAACAGCGGACCGAGGATCATGCCGCCCGCCGTTCCGAACAACTGCCACCAAAGCTGGCGCGCCTGCTCGAGGCCATCGGGCCGAAATCGATCCACGCGAAATCCGCAAGCCGACAACATCGTAGCTGCGCGATTCACCGCCAGTCTGGTTGCGGGAGTAACCGGAGTGCGCCCGTCGTCTTCAAAAAAACCGACCGCGACATTTTTCAATTCCTGTTCGGCAATTTCCCGCAGGGCAACCGGCGCGGCGCAGGGATCGCCGTCATCGGGGCCCGCGATTGCTTCGAACATCATTCGCAGGTCGTCGATGGTGCGCGCCATCGGCCCGACCACTCCGAGCAGCGCGAACGGGCCGCCCGATTTCGGGTAGTGTCCGGTGGACGGAATGCGCCCGGGCGTGGGCTTTAATCCGCAAATGCCACAGAAGTGCGCGGGTTCGCGGATCGAGCCTCCGCCATCGCTGCCGACGCCTCCCGCGCTCAGGCCGGCTGCGATTGCGGCCGCTTCTCCTCCGCTGGAACCGCCCGCCGTCCGCGACAGGTCCCAGGGGTTGTTCGTGCGTCCGTAGAGAAGATTGTCGGTTTCCCACGCCATCAGCAACTCGGGCGCATTGGTCACGCCCAGAATAATTGCGCCTGCCGCGCGCAAGCGCGCAACCAGCGGAGCATCTTCTGCGGCGACGTATCCGGCGCGCAAGCGCGTTCCGGCTTCGCATCTGTGCCCGGCAACGTCGATCGAGGATTTAATGGACAGAGGCACGCCGTGCAGCGGGCCGAGCTTTTCTCCCTTAACAACAGCGGTTTCCGCCGCGCGCGCCTGAGCCAGGACCAGCTTTGGTTGGCAATCCACAAAGGCATTGAGCGAGGGATTGAGGCGTTCGATTCGTTCGAGATGAATGCGTGCCACTTCGACGGGCGAGATTGACCTGGCGCGGATCTGGCTGGCGATTTCTCGCGCGGTGGGCAAACGGTCGGACGTCATGATGTGGTTTGAAGGCGCAAGAAGAACAGGATAGCAGCTACCACCCGGCGCTGAAGCGCCGGGGCTATTGTCGGGGCGTCCCTTCGGGACTTTTTCTGGTTGTACGGCTATCACCCGGCGGATGCGGTCACGGTACTAGGCGCCGATCATTTTTTCCAAGGCGGCCCGGTTGCGGATCAGCAGCGTCGATCCACGAAGTTGCGCGAACTCCTGGTCGCGGAATTCGCCGAGCACGCGCGTGACAGTCTCGCGCGAGGTGCCGATCAGTTGCGCAATCTCTTCGTGAGTGAGCGCAATCTTCACGCGGATACCTTCTTTCGTCTGCTCGCCGTCGCTCGCCCACTCCAGCAACAGGCGCGCCAGTTTCTCGGAAACCGAATGCGACAGGCCCAGCGAGCGGATCATGTCATACGCGGTCTGGCAGTTTTCGCTCAGGTGGTGCGCTGCGTTCAGGCAGGCATCGGCGTGGGTCTGGAGGAACTTCAGAAAATCGTCGCGCTTGATGAAGTCTAGCTGGCAGGGCTGCAACGTCTCCGCCGTCAATTCGTAGGGTTTGCCGGAAACCGTCCCGTGCAGGCCAAGCACTTCACCCGGCTGGGCGATGCGCAGAATGAGCGTCTTGCCGTCTCGCGAGGTGGTGGTCAGCTTCACTCGGCCCGCGCACAAAATGTAGATACCGCGCGGCGCCTGGCCCTCAACAAACAGGACGGCTCCCTGGGGATAAGCGCTGGCGTACTTGATCTTCTCCAGATACTCGAGCGAAGGCCTGGGAAGATCGCAGAAAAAGCCGGACTGGCGCAGCTTGCAGATAAGGCAGTTTTCGGTGATCTGAAGCCCGTACGGCGTATTCATGCGCCCTCGTTTATGCCCAGCGGATACTACCATTGTAGTCGGTATCGGTAAAGCGCGGAGCAGTGTGATGCTCCCCAGGTTCGCGCAACAAGTTGCGACGGTACGAACCTTTCGAGTGGCCGGAGCGTGAGGAAAGTCCCGCATTTTCGCGGCTTAGTAAAGAAATAGGGATCCTTCGACTGAGGGGGCGCGCTTCGCTTACCCGCTTCGCTCAGGATGACTTCAGTTCTAAATGGTTATGGTGGAGAAGTGAAAAAAGTCACACACTCTCAGGACGACCTCGATTCCAAATGAGATGGCGGGGAGGGAAAAAAAGCCACGCACTCTCAGGATGACCTGGGAAGGGTTTTAGTCAGGCCGTTCTGCTGGAACTCCCTGAGTGGCGCGTGCGATCGATCTCGGCCGCGATCGCAAATCAGCGGCGGAATAATTTGAATGGCAGATTCCGGAAACGATTATCATTCTCAGTTCGTCCTTCTGAACCATGGAGTCAGCACTTATGAAAAGGATCCATAAAGTCGCCATCCTCGGCGCCGGCACGATGGGCGCCCGCATCGCTGCGCATTTTGCCAACGCCGGAGTTCCGTCGCTGCTGCTCGATATTGTTCCGCCTGACGCCGACGGGCCGGCCCGCAACAAGATTGCCGCCGCTGGACTGGAAGCTACCAAGAAATCGAAACCCGCCGCCTTCTTTGAAGCCTCGCTTGCGCGCCTGGTATCGGTGGGCAATTTCGACGACGATCTGAAACGACTCGCCGACGCCGATTGGATCATCGAGGCGGTGGTCGAGAACCTGGAAATCAAGCGGTCTCTATTAAAGAAGGTGGACGCGGTTCGCAAGCCCGGCACCCTGATCACGACGAACACCAGCGGACTACCCGTTGCCAAAATCGCGGAGGGATTTTCCGACGATTTTCGGCGCTCGTGGTTCGGGACACACTTCTTTAACCCTCCGCGGTACATGCGGCTGCTGGAGCTGATTCCGACGCCGGAAGCCGATCGCGCGCTGATCGAAACCGTGGCCCACTTTTCGGACGTGCAACTTGGAAAAGGCGTGGTCTTCGCCAAGGACACGCCCAACTTTATCGCCAATCGCATTGGAACCTTTTCCGTGCTGAACGTCATTCGGCTCATGCAGGAGATGGATTTGAGCGTGGAAGAAATCGACGCGCTCACCGGACAGGCCGTGGGATGGCCGCGCTCGGCGACGTTCCGCACCATTGACCTCGTCGGCCTCGACATTCTTGGCCACGTGGTCGGCAACATGACGCAGAACGTCCGTGACGAGCGCAGCGAATTGCAGATCCCGCCATTCTTCCGCCAGATGCTGGAAAGGAAATGGCTGGGCGACAAGACGAAGGGCGGGTTCTATAAGAAGGTGAAATCCGCGGCCAAAGAAGATGAGCGGATGGCGCTGGATTGGAAGACGCTGGAGTATCATCCGCGGCAGAAGCCGAAATTTGCCGCGCTCGACATGGCGAAAAATGTGGACGATACGGGGGCGCGCGTCCGCATGTTGCTCGGACTCGATGGCGGCGCGGCGCAGAAGCCCGATAAGGCCGCAACGTTTTTGTGGACTGCTCTCTCGGAACTGTGGACTTACTCGGCCAATCGTATCCCGGAGATTTCCGATTCCGTGGTGGAGATCGATCGCGCCATGCGCATGGGATTTAACTGGGAACTGGGGCCGTTTGAACTGTGGGACGCGGCTGGCGTGGAAGCCAGCGTCGAACGCATGAAGAAAGACGGGCGTCCGGTGGCGGCCAACGTGGAGAAGCTGCTCGCAGCGGGACGGAAGTCGTGGTACGTGGACGATCCGAAAACTGCGTCGGGAAAACTTTATTTCGATCTGGGCCGCGGGACTTCAAAGCCAGTCGAGGTGCCAGCCGGAGTGTGGTCGGTCGGGGTCGCGAAGAAATCGAATGGCGTGGTGAAGAAAAACTCCGGGGCATCGCTGATCGATCTGGGCGATGGCGTGGGGTGCATCGAGTTCCACTCCAAGATGAACGCGCTCGGGGCGGACATCATCTCGCTGATTCTGCAATCGCTCAAACCTGGCGGGGCGGGCGACGCTTTCGACGCGTTCGTCATCACCAATGACGCGCAGAATTTTTCGGTCGGCGCGAACCTTATGCTCCTGCTCATGTCGGTACAGGAAGAGGAGTGGGACGACGTCGACATGGCGATCCGGCAGTTTCAGGGCATGACGCAGGCCATCAAGTTTTCGCCAAAGCCGGTGGTGATCGCCCCGTTTGGACTCGCTCTGGGCGGAGGCTGCGAAGTTTCGCTGCACGCCGCGGCGCGCCAGCCGCATGCCGAACTTTATATGGGACTGGTCGAAGTGGGCGTGGGACTGCTTCCCGGCGGAGGCGGCTGCAAGGAAATGTTGCTGCGCGCGGTCGATAGCGCGGCATCGATTCGTCCCGACGGGCGAGGCGAGTCGGTCGAACTGATGGAGGCGATGAAGAAAGCTTTCGAGACCATCGCCACCGCCAAGGTTGCGACCTCGGCTAACGAGGCGCGCGGGCTTAATTTTCTCTCGACGTCCGACCGCATCACCATGAACCGTGAGCGCGTACTGTCAGACGCCAAGGCGCGGGCGCTGGAACTTTTCAGAGCCGGGTATGAGCCGCCTGTGATGCGGACCGATATTGCAGCGCCGGGAGAAGGCATTCTGTCTGCCCTGAAAATGGGGGTGTACCTGATGCGCCAGGGCGACTTCATCAGCGATCACGAACTGAAACTCGGGACAAAAATCGCGGAGGTTCTCTGCGGAGGAAATGTTACGCCGGGCACTCCGATCAGCGAACAGTACGTGCTCGACCTCGAGCGCGAGGCGTTCAAGTCACTGTGCGGCGAGAAGAAGACGCAGGAGCGGATTCAGTACACGCTCAAGACGGGCAAGACGCTGAGGAACTGATAGCTTTGCCGAAGGTATTTTCCAAACGGGCGTGCCTTGTCGATCAATAAGGCTTTTTTTATCAATATCATATAGTTGGTTTGGACGGTATTTAGACTCTCCAACCGCCTCTGGTCCAAAATTTAGGCATGCGCCAACACGTATTGACTTACTTAAACTGTAATGTAATATTGTTGGTGTGAGGCTATGTATATGGCATACGTAGAGCCAGCCACTGTTTGGGCTCCAAAAGCATCGATTCGTTCCGTGGAGATTCTCTATAACTCAATTCCCGGAGGGCCAGGCGGCTGGTCTATTGCGCGGGTAAACTGGGAAGATGAGCTCAGACTTGGAATCCGCTGGAATGGTGGCGAGGGGCCCGGGGTTGGAAATCCCCAGTCGCGGGGCAACGCGACGTGGTTCATCCTGCCCGATGAGCTGCAAGATGTGATCTTGAATAAGATTGACGAGCTCGCCACGACCGGCCCAGGGGGCCTATTAGAAGGATATGCGGCGATGGCCAGGGACGTCGAGCGTGAACGCGAAGCGGAAGAATGGTCAGAGGGTCTGATTGGCGATGCATCCACGCAGGGGTGAGGTGTGGTGGGTATCGTTCGATCGCGCAGTTGGAGGGGAAAAGAAGACTCGTCCTGCCTTAATTCTGAGCAACAACGCCGCCAATGCCGCTTTGAACCGCGTCATCGTGATCCCACTTACAAGTCAAACGGATAAACTTTATCCCGGCGAAGCGCTGGTTACGGTGAACGGCGAGCCGAGCAAAGCGAAGGCCGACCAAATCTCAACCGCCTCGAAGCAGAGACTTCTCAATAAGCTCGGAAATCTCTCCTTTGCCGATCTTGCGGCTGTGGAAAAAGCGGTTCTTCTTCAATTGGGCATTCGCCGTTGACGCTGCTTCTCACCCGCAATGCAAAGCGATTTACTGCGACAGTGCGTGGTCCACGGAGAACTTGCCTCCACCACGCAATAGCAAAGCCGCCGCCATGGCCAGCACGAGCAGGTGATACTCGAAGCCTTCACCCTTCCGCGTGCCCATCCAGTTCATGAAAAAACCGTTGGGCAGATGGACCATGAAAATCGCTCCGATCATCACCGCGCCAATCCCCAGCGCTGCGATGCGCGTCAACAATCCGACGATCAATCCCAGAGCGCCGAAAAATTGCGCACAGATCACGAGGAACGCAACGGGCGCGGGCATCCCCGCGTGGGTAAAGAACCCCATGGCCGCGTGAAATCCGGGACCTCCGAACCATCCCAGCATCAGTTGCGCGCCGTGCGCGAAGAATACCACGCCCAGAACGAGCCGCAGAGTGGTGAGAGCCACGTCGTTACTTGTGCCTAACAGTCGCTTCATTCTCGTTTTCCTCCTGCGGGAACGCGTGTCCCCCGATCATCGTTACAACAAATATTCTGTTCGATTCCCTTCCTGCCTTTCCGATGCAGTTTTTCTCAGTTACGCATGCTAGCCGCTCCGCGGCTGCTGTCCAAGTGCGTGGAGTGGTCCGCCCACTGGCTCCCGGAAGGCCGGCAGCCGCCATCTGCGGCGTATAATCGCTGGTTAGACTTTGCAAAGGACGGTAGATAGCAATTATGACGGCGACGAACGGCAGTTCCGCGAACGGAAATAACGGCAACGGCTTCCACACTCCTCCTCAACCTCGCGCCGAGTGGCTGGCCAGGCGCAAAGCGGAGAATAAGGACGGCAACTTCTCGCAGATGCATTACGCGCGCCAGGGCGTCACTACCGAGGAGATGGAATACGTTGCTGCCCGGGAAAAGATAACCGCCGAACTCGTGCGCGATGAAGTCGCCCGCGGGCGCATGATCATCCCCGCGAATATCAACCATCCTGAGCTTGAGCCGATGGCCATCGGCGTGGCATCGCTTTGCAAAATCAACTCCAATATCGGCAACTCGGCCGTGACCTCCAACATCGAGGAGGAACTGAAGAAGCTGCACACCTCAGTGCACTACGGGGCCGACACGGTCATGGATCTCTCGACTGGCGGCGGCATCCACGAAATTCGCGAAGCCATTCTCCGCCACTCTCCGGTTCCCATCGGCACGGTGCCGATCTATGAAGCGATCTCGCGCGTGAAGCGCGTCGAAGACCTCAACGCCAGCGTGATGCTTGAGGTGATCGAAGAGCAGGCACAGCAGGGCGTCGATTACATGACCATCCACGCCGGGGTACTCATACAATATTTGCCGATGGTGTCGAAGCGGATCACCGGAATCGTCAGCCGCGGCGGCGCGATCCTGGCGCAGTGGATGGCCCACCACCACAAGCAGAATTTTCTCTACGAGTGTTTTGACGACATCTGCAAAATCATGAAGAAGTACGATGTCAGCTATTCGCTGGGAGACGGCCTGCGCCCCGGCTGCCTGGCCGATGCCAGCGACGAAGCCCAGTTTGCCGAGCTGGCGACGTTGGGCGAGCTGACCAAAATTGCCTGGAAGCATGACGTCCAGACCATGATCGAAGGCCCCGGCCACATTCCGCTGGACAAGATCAAGGAGCAGGTCGAGAAGGAAAACGAGCTCTGCTACGAAGCTCCGTTCTACACGCTGGGACCGCTGGTCACCGACATCGCTCCTGGCTACGACCACATCACGTCGGCGATCGGCGCGGCGATGATCGGCTGGTACGGCGCATCGATGCTGTGCTATGTCACGCCGAAAGAGCATCTTGGTCTGCCCAACGAGAAAGACGTTAAAGACGGAATCATCGCCTACAAAATCGCTGCCCACGCCGCCGATGTGGCCCGCCACCGTCCCGGCGCGCGCGACCGCGATGACGCCCTCAGTTACGCTCGCTACAAGTTCGACTGGGAAAAACAGTTTGAACTGTCGCTCGATCCAGAAACCGCGCGCTCCATGCACGACGAAACCCTGCCCGAAGAGGGATACAAGACCGCCGCCTTCTGCTCGATGTGCGGCCCGAAGTTCTGCTCCATGAACTACTCCAGCAAGGTGGACGAGTACAACAAAGAGGTTCATGGGCTGGAGAAGAAGGACTATTCGGGACTGGTGGAGAAGTTGGTTACGATCAAGTAAGTAACTGTCGAGGTTGGTGCCTGCACACAGACCGCCCTCGGGCGAGCGCTTGCGCCGGCCCGAAAAGCAGGGCGCGTCATCGTGAGGGTGCGGCAGCCGCTACTCTCCGCACCCCGAGGGAATTGCGACTAGGGGACAACTTTGAGTGCTGTCAAGAATTATTTTCGGTTCTCGTCTATGTCAACAGGGGACTGGCTCACCCCTCCAACCCAGAAGACTGGGGTTTGGTAGAATCTGCACATGCCGACTGTGCTACGGTCTGGCCCTTACCGGTTCTACTTTTACAGCCACGAACCCAACGAACCATCTCACATTCATGTCGATCGCGAGGACCTGTCGGCCAAATTCTGGCTCGACCCCGTCCAACTGGCGCGCAATTCCGGATTTCGTGCTAGCGAACTGCGCGCGATACAATCGAGGGTGACCGAACACCAGGCGGAATTCTTGGAGGCATGGAATGAGTTTTTCGGCATCGGCGGCGGATGAGCGAGTGCTCGACATTCAGTTCACGGACGACTCGCTGAGCGTAAGTCTGCGTGACGGCCGCGTGATTACGGTGCCCCTGGCATGGTATCCGCGCCTGCTGAATGCCACGCCCGCGCAGCGCCGGAATTGGACGATTGCCGGCGGCGGCTATGGCATCCACTGGCCCGACTTGGACGAGGACTTAAGCACCGAAGGATTGCTGCGCGGCGCGCCCGCGCCCAAAGCATCCATGCGCACAAAGTAAATTCCTCGATCTCGCGGAGACTCGTGCCCAAACATTCGAACTTCCATCATAGGATTTCGTGGCTTCCGCGCCGACTCCAAAAAGATTGACACGCTTGATGCGCTCGCTGCGGCGCAGGATCGTCCGCGCAGCTATCTCATCAACGAAGCCATCACTAACTACATCGAGCTGCACTCCTACCAGGACGCGCTCGTCCGCAGCTCGATGTAGTTGGTGATGGCGCCACAATGGCCCGAGGGCTTTTAATATCGGGCCGCATGCCCGACATGTCAGCCACTCCGTCCCGACCCCCACCTCAGCGGTACTGGTCGAGAACGCGCACGCTCCGGTACAAAGCCTCAGCCAGAGCCGCGATTTGCTTTTCCGTGCGCGCAAGATCGCCGTGGTCAATCGCCTCGTTCACCCCCGGTATCACCACGGCCGCGTAACCCGTGTACTGTCCCGGAGCATAAATCGCATGGTGATACCAGGGTCGGTTGGGCAGCCCATCGGGAATCAGCAACGCGCGCTCGGCCTCGCGCAAAGCGGCATTCAGGCGCTCGGGCGCGGCCGGAATTTTCCGCTGCTTCTGCAGAATTTTCGCGCCCGCATCCTGCAAGTGCCGGGCACCGGCAAACGCAGCGTCAAAATTGGGGGCCTTGTCCCCGAACTTGTCTCGCGCCTTGCTTCGAGCTACGTCAAGGTAGACCAGAATCTCCTTGCCGTAATCTTCGTAGTCGTAGGGTAGGACATCCGCATCGGCCATGCGAATTGCTTCTAAGCCGTAAACGCGCGCCATCTCCTGCTCGTACGCGAAGTCCGGATCGCCGAACTTCTTGAACCAGGTGAAGTCATCGAATGCGGAGTGATACACACCATACGCGCCGCTCGAACTGATGTCGGTCGAAGGCACGCCCAGATGCTGCAGAAAGACCGAGTAGTCCGACCCGCTGCCCAGATCGCCAACCGGCACATCTCCCGGAAACGACGCCGCGGGCGAACGCGAGTTGCCGGTCTTGTTTTCGTCGGATCGATGCTTTTCGTCTTTCGGTTGGCTCGCAATTTTCCACGCGTCGTATACCGTTCCGCCTTGCGGCGACGGCACGGCCTTGGAGATCTCGCGAATAAATTCTTTCAGGCTGGGAACTCCGGAAGCTCCAAACTTTTTGCCTGAGACGGCGACATCCATGTTGAAATAAGCGGCGGCGTTCGACAACTCCTGCGCGTGATCTTCGCCCCATTCGGTGGAGCCCATCAAGCCTTCTTCTTCCGCATCCCAGCTTCCGAATACGATCGTCCGTTTGGGCTTCCATCCCGACTTCAGCAACTCGCCTACGCCATGAACGGTTTCGAGCAGCGCGGCGGTTCCGCTGTTCGGATCGACCGCGCCATAAACCCAGGCATCGCGATGATTGCCTGCAACCACCCACTCATTCGGAAACGCCGTTCCCGGAACTTTGCCGATCACATCCCAGATGGTGCGGAACTGGTAATCCTGTTTCAGGTGCAGCCTCACCTTCGCAGGTCCCGGACCAACGTGATAAGTGAATGGCAATGCTCCCTGCCATTCGCGCGGAGAAGCCTGACCGCCGAGATGTTCGAGGATCGGTGACGCATCCGCATAACAGAGCGGCGTCACCGGAATCTTCGGCAGCTGCTCGGACTGGGCAGGAGAAATCCGTTTCGCATCCGGCAACGACGGTGCGGAAGCGATTCCCGGAGTCGTGGGATCGCCAGGAAACTGGAACATGTAGCCGATCGACCCGCGCTGCACGCCGCTCGCCGGGCGCCACGGCCCTTTCGGATACGCGTCGCCGCGATAATATCCGTCGTCCTTGGGATCGGAATAAATAATGACTCCGGCCGCCCCGCGTTCCTGCGCAACGAAAGCCTTGACGCCGCGGAAGTTCTCGCCGTAGCGCACGATCACGATCTTGCCGTGGACGTCGACATTCATTTCCTTCAGCTTGTCGAAATCCTCGGGCGAACCATAGTTGGCATACACCACGTCGGCTTCAACATCTCCCGATGGAGACATTGCGTTATAAGCGGTCACAATGCGCGGGTCATCCTGAAAGGGATCGTCATCGACATGCTCGCGCCGCGGGCCATGCATCTCGACACCCGGCGGCGCGGTCATATCGACGCGAATCTCTGCCGGGTAGTTGAACCATACCTTGTATTCGACAATCGAAGTTTCCAGGCCAGCGTCGCGGAATTTGCGGGCAACGTATTCGGCGGTCGCCTTGTCCTCGGGAGATCCGGCGATGTGCGGGGCCTGGGTGAGAATTCGCAAATGCTCCTCGGCCAGTTTAGGATCGGGCACGGCCATGAACTTTTTCTCGATCTCCTGCTCGTTGGCAACGTCGCGAAAGCCGGCGATTGCCCAACTCGGGGGTTGGCGATTTGCTCCGTGTACGTTGGCCCCATTGCCGGCCCGGGCATCGGACGCCTTATCGAAGGCCTGAAGACTGGCACAAATCAGCAACAGCAGCAGCACGGCACCCGAACGATATCTCATGACACTCCTTGTTCTTTCTCTTGTCGACCTGCCCCGTTTGACGCGAAACCTTCGGACGAAACAAAGATTGTATCGCGGCTGTAACGTTGGCGATTGTGCGCGTTACACTGAGAGGCGATGAGCAGGGCCCCAACCACGCGTTTTTCGGATCGGGTGGAGAACTATGTTCGCTACCGGCCGGGATATCCGCCGGAAGTTCTCGATCTTCTTCGCAACGAGTGCGGGCTCCGGCCCAGTCATGTGGTCGCGGATGTGGCTTCCGGAACGGGCTTATTCACGCGCCTGCTTCTCGAGAACGGAAACTACGTATACGCCGTAGAACCAAACACTGAAATGCGCGAAACGGGCGCGAGCGAGATGGCATCGTACAAGAAACTGGTTTCGGTGGCGGGGAAAGCTGAGCAAACGACGCTCGCTCCGGCATCGGTCGACTTCGTGACGGCTGCGCAAGCCGCCCACTGGTTTGATTTGCGCCGCACGCGCGACGAGTTTGTCCGCATCCTGAAACCGGGCGGATGGTGCGTGCTGATCTGGAATGAAAGGCTGACTGACGGTACGCCGTTTCTGTGCGAGTACGAACAGCTTCTACTGACCTACGGCACCGACTACAAGGAAGTGCGCCACGAACGGACGACCGCGATCATCCACGAGTTCTTCACGCCCGAGGCCAGTCAAGAGCGCATTTTCACCATGCGCCAGCAGTTCGATTATGAGGGCGCCGCCGGACGCCTGTTGTCATCTTCGTATGCGCCGCTGGAAGGTCATCCTAACTATGCGCCGATGATGCGCGAGTTGCAGAGAATTGTCGGCATTTATGCCGAGAACGGCAAGGTTGAATTCGAATACAAAACGCGCGTCTATTACGGACATTTGTAATGTCGATGGCACGCCCATTTGTAATGTGGATGCGCAGGGTTTCAAATTACAAATTAGAAATTACAAATTACCAATTCCCATGTCCGAATCCAAATCGTTCCACATGTCGCCCGAGGAGTTCCGACGCCACGGCCATGCCGTCGTCGACTGGATCGCCGATTACCAGTCGCGCATCGAAAGCTTCCCTGTTCTGTCCCGCGTGCGACCGGGAGAGATTCGCTCGAAGCTCCCGCCTGCTCCGCCCGCACAGGGCGAGGCTTTCGCCCGGATCATGGCGGACCTCGACAGGATAATCCTTCCGGGCATTACGCACTGGCAATCTCCCAACTTCTACGCATACTTTCCTGCCAATGGTTCAGGGCCGGGCATTCTGGGCGATCTGCTTTCCTCGGGATTGGGCGTGCAGGGCATGCTCTGGTCCACCAGTCCGGCTTGCACAGAACTGGAAACACATGTGCTCGATTGGCTGATCCCGATGCTCGGTTTGCCGGATAAATTTCTTTCCACCAGCGCCGGCGGCGGAGTAATTCAGGACACCGCCTCCAGCGCGTCATTATGCGCGCTGCTGGCGGCGCGCGAGCGGTCCACCGAGTTCGCCAGCAACCGTAAAGGGTGCGACGGAAAGCTGGTCGCCTATTGCTCGACGCAGACTCATTCCTCGGTGGAAAAGGCAATGAAGATCGCGGGCATGGGCTCCGATAACCTGCGCGCAATTGCCGTCGACGAGAATTTTGCCTTGCGTTCCGGCGCGCTCGAAGAGCAAATCGCAGCCGACATCAAAGCCGGGCTCGTTCCCTGCTTCGTCTGCGCCACTGTGGGGACGACTTCGTCTTATGCCATTGATCCCGTCCGCGAAATCGCGCGCATCTGCGGCCAGCACAACATCTGGCTGCACGTCGATTCCGCCATGACGGGCACCGCCGCAATCTGCCCCGAGTTTCGTTTCATCAACGACGGAGTCGAGTTCGCCGACAGCTACACTTTCAATCCGCATAAATGGATGTTCACCAACTTCGATTGCAACTGCTTTTATGTTGCCGACCGCAAGCATCTGGTCCAGACGCTTTCCATTCTCCCGGAATACTTGCGCAACCAGGCGACCGAATCGGGCGCCGTGATCGACTACCGTGACTGGCATATCCAGTTGGGACGGCGGTTTCGCTCGCTTAAGTTGTGGTTTGTGATCCGGCATTACGGCGTCGAAGGCCTGCAACACCACATCCGGGAGCACATTCGCCTGGCCCAGCAGTTCGCCGAAAGGGTGCGTGATGATGCGCGATTCGAAGTGGCGGCGCCTGCAAAACTCAACCTCGTGTGCTTCCGCTTGCGTTCGGGGGACGATGACAATCAAGTTCTGATGAACCGACTCAATGCCAGCGGCGACCTCTTCCTGACGCATACCAGGCTCGACGGAAAATTTACGCTTCGAATGTGCATCGGCCAGACCCATACCGAGGGTCGCCATGTCGAGCACGCGTGGGGGCGCATCCAGGAAGAGACTGCGAAGCTCGGGGGATGATGAAGTGACTCCTGAAGCGCGTCCGATGACCCGGGAAATTTCGGCGGGAGGCGTCGTGCTGCGGGAGATCGCCGGAGTCTGGCACGTGGCGCTGATCGAACCGCAGAAAGAAGCCCTGCCCCCTGCTACACCTCCGCCGAAGCGCGTGCCGGCCGTGTTGTGCCTTCCCAAAGGGCTGCTGGATAAGGGCGAGAAGTCGGAGGCGGCCGCCCTCCGCGAAGTATTTGAAGAGACCGGAGTCGTAGCGGAAAAAGTCGCCAAGCTCGTCGACCTTAAGTATGTCTACGTGCGAAGCTGGGGCGACGGCGCTCGCGTGTTTAAGATCGTCAGCTTTTACCTGATGCGCTACCTGTCCGGCGAAATCGACGACGTCACCGACGCAATGCGCGTGGAGGTCAAACGCGCTCTCTGGGTGCCGCTCGCTGACGCGGCCAAACTGATGGCCTATAGCGGCGAGCGCGGCGTGGTCCTGCAGGCGAAACAGCATCTGGAAGCCTACGGGCTGAATTCAAATGTCGAGTCTTTGCCTGGCGGGCCCTCGAAAACCAAAGCGAAAAAGCGAAGCTCGCGACGGCGGAAGTCGCCTTGATCTTGTCACACGCATATGTGATCTATGCACTTGCGCAACAAAAGGAAAAATGATTGTTTTGTCGGCGCTAACGTGTTGCATACAAAAGATTTACCTTGACATTGGCGACTGCAAAAGCTAATCTGTATTCAACTTAATAGGGCGCATGCCGTTGCCATCCTCACCCCACATCTATCGGCATGCGCCCGTTGTCTTTTTGGGGTGCATTTTCCCGCTAAAAGCCGAACCTTAGTCCTTCGCCATCGCGATTCCCAGCGCCCGATCCAGCGACT
>Ga0187887_10002541_pt1 | contig 14563 bp, 19 predicted proteins | sample June2016WEW_7_10_FD_132977 | JGI IMG/M metagenome (GOLD analysis project Ga0187887, IMG submission 132977) | Peatland microbial communities from SPRUCE experiment site at the Marcell Experimental Forest, Minnesota, USA - June2016WEW_7_10 | ecosystem: Environmental > Terrestrial > Soil >...
CCTTCTCCGAAAAACTCTCCCGCACTCAATATGCCAAGAGTTGCTTCCTTGCCAGCCTTGGATACGACCGTGAGTTGAAGCTTGCCTTTCTTAATAAAAAAGACAGCGTCAGATGCGTCGCCTTGTGAAAAGGCGGCGTCTTTCTTTTTCAGATTAACAACCGTCTTGCCGACGCCGGTTCTTGCGAGAAAGGTCTCAGGGTCAAAGCCCGTGCTCAACTTTTTGCTCCCAACCAGAGAAATTCCAGAATTCGGCGGGGGGCGGGAGGCATTTAAAGTCGTTCTCATCGCTTTGTTCTCCGATCGCCGTTGACTCGTTTGTGACGTGGGTCTACGGGGAAGCTACACTTTTTGAGCTTGAACAATAGTGTGCAGCCTTTGCAATGAGCGGGGTATCGGGGATGCTGCTAATAATGAAGGACTTTGTCCGGGAAAACCCGGACAAGAGCCGCGTGTGCGCTAAATATCGGGGCAGAAACGCGGCCTGGAACCTGGAACAAGATTCCTACCGAGCCGAGCCGCCCGGCTCACTCTCCAGCGTTTCTGGGGTCAATAGACCCATTTGCACGGCAAAACGAATCACATCACGGCGCGTCCGAAGTCCGAGCTTCTCAGCAAAACGCGAACGATACGTCTCGACAGTTTTCACACCCACGAAAATCTGTTTGGCTATTTGTGCACTGGTGTAACCCCGCGCCACGAGCCTGAGCACCTGCAGCTCACGGTCGCTAAGGATGTTTACTGGCCGTGTGGGGCGAGTTCTTGCACTTCTCTTCGCTAGCACGTCCTGGACAAGAACGTTGGCCAAACGCGGGTCTACGAAGACCCCTCCGCGATGTACTGCTCGTATGGCCGCAATCAGCTCCGCATCCACCGCCCTTTTCAACAGGTAGCCAGAGGCCCCAGCAGCCAGTGCCGATCGTAAGTACGCAGGGTCATCGTGCATTGTCAGGACGAGCACTCGGGTTTCGCGACAGTTTCGCGCCATCTCCTGCAGCGCCTGCATACCTCCAACCCGAGGCATGGTGAGGTCCAGCAAGGCCACATCCGGTCTCGTGTTCCGTGCCGCTTGAATCGCTTTCTCTCCATCGGGAGCTTCCGAGACAACTTCCATATCGACCTGAGCATTGACCAGCATTTTCAGTCCGGCGCGGAGGATTGCATGATCATCCACGATCATGACTCGGATCTTGGGCGTTCGCGCCGGCATTTCAGGTGCTCCTCCGCCCTACCAAGGGCCGTAAGTCCTGGTTGGCAAGTGGGACGTGCACCAGAATCTTGGTCCCCTTGCGCTGGGGTGCGAAACTGAACGTTCCGCCTAACATTGCCGTTCTCTCTCGCATGCTCTGAATCCCTAGACGGTGCGAGGAAACAGCCACGGCCTTAGCGTCAAAGCCACAACCGTCATCGATTACTGCTACCTCCAAAGCCGTGGTTGAACGGGCGAATCTAATGCTGACCGCTTTGGCACCCGAATGTCTGGCTACGTTGGTCAGCGCTTCCTGGAGAATGCGATACAACCCGATCTGGATTGGTGACGTCAGGGTGCTGAAGTCAAGTTCATTAAGTTTGAGTTCCACAGCTATGTTGTGAGTCTTTGTGTACTCGATAACGTATCGGCTGAGAGCAACACCCAAGCCATGATCGTCCAGCACCGTTGGGTGAAGCCCGCGGGCGAGCCGACCGACCTCGTCGATGGCCTGGGCAGCGATTTCCCGTAGCCGACGTCCCTGTGCCTTAACGTCTGCTTGCTTTCGAGCGTCTTCCAGAGTACGCAGCCCGACCAGAAGAGAGGTCAGCAATTGACCGGCTTCGTCATGCAATTCGCGCGCAATCCGGCGCCGTTCCTCCTCTTGCGCTGAAAGCTCATGTTCCAGAAGCAGCCGGTGCATCGCTTCGGCCTGCTTGGTTTCCGCGGCCTGCTTGAGTTTTTGCTCGCTCAGATCGGTGATCACCATGCCCAGAGCCTGGCCGTTGTATCCACGAAACCGGTTAAGGGACAAATAGACCGGAACCAGACTGCCATCCTTGCAACGCAGGTTGAATTCACCTTTTGCAACCGCCTTCTGAGCCTCGGCCAACAGAGTTTCAAATCGGCCTCGCTCTGTTTCCGCAACCAGCAACTGAACCGCAATTCCGATAACTTTCCCAGCTGGCCTGCGAACCAGTTCCGCAAACCTGCGATTGCAATAGAGCACGGCGCCATTCCGGGATAGAGTTGCCGCCCCTTCGCTCATGGCCTCCACCAGCATGCGATAAGCAGGTTCGCCGCCTTTCAGCGAAACCACCTGCTCTCCGCGACGACCGGAAACCATCAAAGCATCCACTTCGCCGGACTGGATGGCGCGTAGAGTTTCCTCTGCAGTTTTCAACCGAGCGAGGAGTTCTGCTTCCTGTTCCGGTGGCGCTGATGACGGCTGTTTACTTGGAGAAGATCCGAGGCTTCTGCGAGCTGCTTTCGGCGCGACTTTGCCGGGCAAACGTCCTTGGAGAACTCGGCCATCGGAACGCGCTTGCCTGCTAGACATCTGCTATTTGAGCCCTTTCTTCAGCGTAACGGCTGAAGATCCAACCCCACAATGACATTCTCGGTCTTGGAGAGGTTCCCAATGATCTTCTTGACCGGAGGCGGGAGTCTTCTCACGAGCGTCGGAATGGCGATGATCTGATCGCCCTTGGCCAGTTGCGGCTTCTCCAGCAAGTCGACGACTTCGATACGATACTTGCCCCGCAGCTTGTCCTCACAAATCTTCTTGAGGTTGGCGATCGCAGCGACCGAATTAGGGGTTTGGCCCGCTATATAAAGGCGCAGCCGGTAAAAGTCTTTCCGGGGGGTCTTGGCAGGGCGACGGTTCGGTGATGAACTCTTCTTCATGTCGGTATACGGTATCTGGTCCAGATGGGCCGACCTCTTACTTGGCGGACCTGACAGCGCTTGAACCTGCGACGGCCGTGCCCACCGTGTAGTCCGTCAGCACGATACCCAATTCGATGCCTCTCTCACTCACGATAAGCTCGCGAGGTTCGCGCGAATGTGCCATGCCGCGGGATTTCAGAACGTAAAGCTCGCGTCTTGGTCGTCCATTGGGTTTGCTGTCCCGCAACACAATCCACGCGTCCATGAGAGAGGAGACGCCCGCTGCAGTTCCCTCATGAGGGTCTCCTGCAAATGTCAGATTCGTGAACATCGACGTGATCTGTTCCACCTTCAGAAAATCGACCAGCCGCATGAGCATCGATTTAACGTCATAGGTTCCCGAGGCCGATATCAGGTTCGTGATCGGATCAATGACCACGACCCTTGGTCGAACCTTGGCGATCATTTTGTGAATCGTAGCTAAGTGCCCTTCCAGGCCAGAACTGGTTGGCCGCATCGCGTGGAAGTGCAATAAGCGCTTCTTTACCCACCGCTCCAGATTGAGGCCAACCGAGCGCATGTTACGGAGAATCTGGCTGGGAGATTCTTCAAAAGCGAAATACAGGCACTCTTCGCCGCGAGCGCATGCGGCGCTGGCGAAGTTCGCCGCCAGGCTGGACTTCCCAGTTCCCGCCGTCCCCGACACCAGCACACTGCTGCCACGGAAGAACCCCTTCCCTTCCATCATCTTGTCCAAAGCCGGAATCCCCGTTGAAACGCGGTCGGTTAGTGCTTTATGGGCAAGTGCAAGTGAACTGAGCGGCACTACGGATACGCCCTCGCGATCAATCAGGAACGGATACTCATCCGTGCCGTGGGAAGTACCCCGGTACTTGACGATTCGCAGACGGCGCGTGGAAATCTGTTCCGTCACCCGGTGGTCCAGCGCGATCACGCAGTCGGCGATATATTCTTCCAGCCCGTGGCGCGTCAGCGTGTGCTCTCCCGCTTCCCCGGTAACGACAGCGGTAAGCTTGTGTTCTTCCAGCCACTGAAACAGCCGACGGAGTTCCGCTCGCAATGTCGTTGAGTCCGTTAGTCCTGAGAAAAGTGCTTCGATGCTGTCCAGGACAACGCGCTTTGCCTTGATTGCGTTGACGGCGTGGCCCAAACGAATGAACAAACCCTCGAGGTTGTATTCTCCCGTCTCTGCAATTTCGTGTCGTTGAACGGCAACGTAGTCCACCAACAGCTTCTTGCGTTTGGCGAGATCACGCAAATCAAAGCCCAGCGATGCGACGTTGGCCCTCAGCTTCTCCTCGGTCTCTTCGAAATCCATGCAGACGCCAGGCTCGCTGTAGCGAACCGCGCCGTGCACTAGAAATTCCATCGCCAGTAAGCTCTTGCCGCACCCTGCACTGCCACACAGTAGCGTGACCCGACCTTTTGGCAGGCCTCCGCCTGTGACTTCATCCAGCCCTTGGATTCCGGTGGGGGATTTGGCCAGCGAGCGGCGGGCGATTTTTGGCCTAGAAGGGGTCATAGCGAGACTCCTGAATCAAGTCCCTTTGGCTTGGGAGTCAGACGGACATCGTATCTTAGCATGATGGATTCCTGATGCTGGCCTATGCCTACGCCGGCGAAGTTCCTTTGCTCGTTGGCAGCAAGCGGGCCGGGCTCGCGAACGCAAGCCTCTAAACAGCGGCGCGACCGGCCAGTGTGTGCACACCGATTCAACAACCAAGAGCGCAACCGTAACAACCGCACCCGAGCACCCCTAAACGTGCATTGCAGAAACTGCGTCACGCTGCGGACATCGAAAAAGCACGCGTCATTAAAGAACATCCTCAGTTAGCGGAGTTCGAACTCCATCTCTTTCTTGTTGTGTTGCCTTGGGGAAAATGAGAACCGGGGTCCGGTCGAGCAGAATGACGACCTTCCATCGCCCTGCCTGATGTGAGCGGTGTTGAACAGACATGCTAGATCGCGACTTGATAACTTTGTGATGCGTGGTTCTCAACGTTATGACCAGGAGCAGTCACATTGTTGCTCGGGAGGCACCATGATATTCAGCCTCAAGACTTTGTCGTATTTTGTCGCAAGTGCGGTGATTCTTCTCGGCACGTCCACCTCGATGGCTACCAACCGCTCGGCTCCAGCAGCTCGGTCAGTCGGACTCGCAGAGCTCGATATGCAGATCCTTCTTGATCGAGCCAACTTCTCGTCGGGTGAAATCGACGGCAAGGGTGGAAAGAACAGCCGCGAGGCTCTGGTAGCGTTTCAAACCGCGCGCGGGCTTGCTCCAGGTGCGAAGAGCCGCAAGGCGCTGCTCAAGATGCTCGGTGCCGGCACTGTGAAACCGATCGTGTCCTATACGATCACTGCGAAAGACGCCGCTGGGCCGTTTCTTAAGACGATTCCGGAGGACGCGATGGAACAGTCGAAACTGCCGGGCCTTTACTACACGTCCGTGCTGGAAGAACTCGGCGGCAAATTCCACTCGGCACAGGCCCTGCTCAAGCGCTTGAACCCTCGCGCCCGTTTTATCGCGGGAGAGAACATCCGTGTCCCCAACGTATTGGGCTCCGAACAAGCGACGCGGCTCCAGACGGGGTCGGTTAAGATCGTTGTCTCGAAGCAGAAATCGGTCCTGATGGTGTATGACCGGGAGGGCCAGATCGTCTTTTACGCCCCGGTGACGAGCGGAAGCGAGCACGACCCGCTCCCGTTTGGGAATTGGGTGATCAAGGATGTGGTGCGAAATCCAACCTACAACTACAACCCCGCTTTGTTCTGGGACGGCGATCAAGCAAATGCCAAGGTGAAGATCGCCCCAGGTCCAAACAATCCGGTGGGTGTTGTCTGGATGGGGATCAACGTACCGCACTACGGGATACATGGCACGCCGGAAGCGGGGGAGATCGGTCATTCCGCGTCTCACGGGTGTGTGCGAATGACAAACTGGGACGCCACCAGGGTCGCCGACCTAGTCCGAGATGGAACGCCGGTCGTGTTCGAGGAATGAGAAAACGGAGCTCGCGATGTTTGGAGGAATAGCATGAGAATCTGCGTTTGGATTGCCGTGCTGTTCCCGGTGTTTCTTGCGGCTGGCACGACCTCTTCGATTCTCGATATGACTCCGCCCATCAGCAGACTCGCCCTCGCAGATCTGCGGGATACTTTCGAAGAAGTTCACAACGGACATCGTCATGAGGCGATCGATATTCTGGAGCCGAGAGGGACACCCGTGCATGCGGTGGTATCCGGAAATGTCCGCAAGCTGTTCCTCAGCAAACCGGGCGGCAATACGATATACGAGTTCGATGAGATGGGAGTGTATTGCTACTACTACGCCCACCTGGACCGGTACGTGGAAGGGTTGCGGGAGGGAACGCGGATCGAGCGTGGGGAGGTCATCGGTTTTGTGGGATCGACGGGAAACGCGGACGCACGCACGCCGCACTTGCATTTTGCAATCTTCGAGTTGGGGCCCGAAAGGCTGTGGTGGAAGGGCAAGGCCGTTAACCCATATCCAGGCCTTGTAGACGCAGTAAAGCGGCTGAAGTAGAGGACCATTCGTGCTTTACGTGCGCGAACCTGGAACACGCGGTCCCGGAGCAAACTCCCGCCGCGAGACGTTGGCGCACGCTGCCGCCGCCAAGGCCGCGGGTCCTGTTCATCTCGACGAGCAGCATGCTGAGGCGGGTATCCGCCCAGGTGGACTCGGCACTCTGGTGACCCAGGGCGTGGTGGACGTGTTCCGGGGACGTGAGACCTGAGGCAGTGCCGGGGATTATTTGCGAGAAGTAGGAACAAAAAAGCCGAACCCGTGAGTCCGGCACTTTGAACTTACCTATCTGTGTACAAGATGCGTGTCTTATGTACGAGACGGTTGCGCGACTGGGAGTCCAAACAACAGTCTTAACCGGCACTAACCCAGGACCGCATACCACCTTTCCAGACTAAGCAACTGTAACCATCGATGGTTTCGATAACTGTTCACTTTTGCACATTTTTTATAAACAACTTGAGTCATTCTTTGATTAGATGTGACCGGAGACCATATGGCTCTCACCGATCGCCCGCGCGCCTACCGAGTCCTCCTCGTGGACGACGATGACGCCGTTCGAGCTGTAATGACGGACACGCTTAGGCTCAGGGGCTTTGCCGTGGTCGCTGCCGCCAGCGTGATGGAAGCGTTGAGAATGATCACAATCGAGAGCTTCGACGTGCTCGTCACGGATCTGCATATGCCGCGCGCTGGGGACGGCTTCACGGTGGTATCTGCGATGCGTCACTCCCAACCAAATGCGCTCACGTTGATCGTGAGTGGCTACCCGGACGTGCAGAGCGCAATGGCTGCTATCCTTCTGGAAGCCGACGAAATCCTGGTAAAACCATTCGAAATCCTCAGACTCCCGGAACTCATCCGCGAAAAGATCCTTGCTCGCAAACCGGTTGCCTACGCGGAAAAAGAAAGGGTGGCCGCGATATTGCAACGCTGTGCTGCCCACGTCATCGACGATTGGCTGGAGCGGACAAAAAAGAGCAAGGAACTCAACCACCTGGCGCTCAGCGACAGCGAGCGTACCGGACATCTTCCAAGACTGATCGAAGACCTGGTTGTCCGCCTGAGCAAGCCCAGCGCGACAACGAAGGACAGCGATGCGGTCTTTTCTGCGACTGCCATAGCGCATGGCCAATTGCGATATCAACAAGGCTATACGCCTGCGATGTTGGTGCACGAATCACGGATACTTCAAGTGACCCTGTTCGGCACGTTGCAGAGTAACCTGAACTCCCTGGATTTCAGCGCGCTGTTGCCCGATGTGATGACGATCGCGGACGAAGTGGACGCACAGTTAACGCAGTCAATGGAAAGCTACGTGAACGCCATGCACAAAGCAGCGGCAGCGTAGCAAATGCTCCGCAACCGGTGCCCCGTGCAAGTTCAAAATTCGCTGACCTGTTTGCGTTTCATCATCCAGCCGATCAATGTTCCTGCAGTGACGCCGACGGCAAATGTCGCCGCAACCGTTAGCACAAGGTGACGCTGGAGCCGTTGCGTTGTGTCGTTCACAAATTCTTCCGCAGCATCACCGCCTTGCCTCGCGGTGCGTCTTACTGCCCTTACGCTATTTCCGATTGCATCCGCAACCGCGCAGGTTGCGCGAGTTGCCTGGTCAGCCGATTCGGCGATGTGATCCGCCGCTCTTTCCACCACGGTTTGCGACATGTTCCCTCCGGTGTGTTTTACGAACGAATGATTGATACGACCTTCTTCTCCGACGGCCTCTTCAGCAAGGTCGCCCCACTCTTGGGCTTTGGCAGAATGCCATAGGTCGCCAAGTCGGCCTCCGTAAGCTTTCCTTTCTTCTTTAGTGCGGCCATTACGCTGCTTCTTTCCCTTCGACAGTCGACGGCACCTGCACCAACTCGTCAAATAGAGAGCGGTAATGAATCATCGCTGTTCTCAGGTCTTCAGTCGTCGCTTCGTCTTTCCCTACCCGCAGCGCAACCTCGTGCGCGGAGCGGTAGTTCTCCACCACCCGCGGATGATCGACAGAGATGTCGGCGGCACGTTGATCGAAATCTGATACGGGATAGCCGCGAGTTTTCATCAAAGCGGATATCAGGTCATCTGCCTCCGTGACCGCTCCTCGAGGCGAATCCACAAAACGAGATTGTACGGAAGCCCATTGTTTCGTAAAGCGTTCGTGCTCCATCGGATCAAGATCGCGGATATTGAGCTTTTCAACTCGTTTCTCGCGATCTTCTAATTTCGCTTCTGCTTTTCGCTCGGATCCATGTTTCAGCACCGCGCGATCATACTCGGGCCCAAATTGTTTGCGCAGGTCCGCGGTCGCGCTCCTGCGTTTTCGCATATACATCAAACCGGCCACCGCGATGATCACAACCACCAAAACGGCGAGCCCAATAATCTTGGGATCCAACATATCGAAATTCATCGAAACCTCCGCTGCATCAGTAATGTTCACGAATTCAGTTCTTGTTACCGAGTTTGCTCCCCGCGCTAGAACTCGTGAGCCGCTAGTATCACGCTTTGGTCTTCGGAAGACTGATCAGAATTGACCGTTCTGGAAATCTCTTCGAGGACGAGGGGAGCGGATGGCTACCCTTCTTCAAGAAGTGAGCGATTGTGCACAGCATTGTCGACGTAAGTGAGCGAACCTCTAGATTGTGTCCAGGGCGGTAGGCGTTTCTGTCCTGGATTCAATTGAACGATCAAAGGAAAACATGAAAACGATACAGCTCTTCTTTGTGGTGCTCACGCTGGTCGCGGTCGGCATTATGGCCGGATGCACGAAAACCGCTGCGAAGTCCTCGGATGTTTCCGACAGTATTCGCACATCGCTCGATCAAGCAGGTTTGAAGAACGTCTCGGTCAGGGATGATCGCGACAAGGGCATTGTGACCCTCAGCGGGCAGGCTCCCACTGACAACGACAAGGCCCAAGCCGAATCCTTGGCGAGATCCTTCGCGGGCGCCCAGGTTGTCGCGGACCAGATTGCTGTAATTCCCGTGGGCGGAGAAAAAGATGCAAAAACGGTGAACTCCGATCTCGATAAAGGCATCGAGCAGAATCTGGACGCTGCTCTGATCCAGAACAAGATGCACGAGAACGTGAAATACGACGTGAAAAACGGGGTAGTCACGCTAAGCGGAGAAGTGAACTCAGAAAACAAGCGGACAGACGCAGGGAATGTTGCGACTGGAGTGCCGAACGTTCAGCAAGTGGTGAACTACCTGCAGGTCAAAGATCAGAAAGCCAGTTCCTCACGGTGACGCAGGTGGCGTTGATCACTGAGAGAGAGCGGAGAGCGGCCGGATTCTAGGCCGCTCCCTTGCCGAATGTCAGTCGGTCTCCCGCATGATATGATCGACTTGAGGTGGTTACCACCTTCTCCTCTTTCAGGTTCTCTGAACTAAGTCAGTCCATCTGTAGCTCTCTTCCCCTTAGGCTCTCGAGAAAGTCGTGAAGCCGAAATGCATACGACCGCAATATTGCAGGAAGTTCATCGACTCTATGGCGTGAGTGACCGCCTGGACACGCTGGCGGAGGAACACCCCATCGTTTCGGAAGCGCTCTTTGTAATCTCGGGAAGCGTTCGCAATACAGCTACCTTGTTGGAAGTTCTGGTGGCCACGAAAATGACGCCATCCACAGAAGTCGATCCGGCTAACTAGGGATTAGCTGTCGCTGCAGGTTGGCGATGCTTTTGACTTGCTAGTCGTGAAGAACGATGTTTAGCAGCGAGCTATGAACTTGCAGGCCGTCCGCACCATAGTTAAGGAAGCCCAGCTTTCTAAACCGGTTCATGAAAAAACTCACGCGCGACCGTGTTGTGCCGATCATCGCTGCCAGTGTCTCCTGACTGATCTTGGGAATTACCGTCTCCGGTACGCCTGCTTTCCCAAAGTGAGCCAGTAAGAGCAGTATTCTGGCCAGCCTCTTTTCACTGGAATTGAAAAGTTGATCAACCAGGTCTTCTTCGTATTGAATGTTCCGGGCCAGCAGATATGCCACGAATAGATCCGAGAATCTTTGTTCCCGGTGCAGCGCGAGCATCATCGCCTTTTTTTTAATCCGCAGAATTTCGCAGTCGGTCAACGCGGTCGCAGTTCTGGAGGTCAACCGTGTTTCTTGAACACCAAGCGGGTGCCGAGTTAGTGCAGACTGTTCAGTTTTGAACAGATTTCGGAATTGGTGTCGTTGTAGTTTCGTTTTTGAAGAGCTACGCGGCCCCATGAGTCGCCCGAGGCCGTTTGCTCCAAGATGGCGCAGCCCGTGGCTGCGCCATCGTTTTGGCAACCTGCTCCGATGGCCTACGATGCACACGCTGACGATCATCCTCACCTCGAAGAGCGCACTGCGATGGCTCATTCATCTCGGCGGGCCGGGCCTTATCTTTCTTGGTCTTGCAGACAACTCTCTCATCCCTCTGCCCGGCAGTACGGACATCGTCACCATTCTACTGGCCGCGCACCATAGCGATATGTGGGTCTACTATGCGTTCATGGCGACGGTGGGAGCTGTAGTCGGTGGCTACCTTACCTACCGCATGGCTCGCAAAGGTGGCGTGGAAACTTTGGAAAAGAGGTTTTCGCAAAAGAAGGTCAAGAAGATCTATGCAATTTTTGCGCGCTGGGGTTTCGTATCGGTCGCGATTCCTGCGATCCTTCCGCCACCGTTTCCCATCACGCCGATGCTATTGGCGGCAGGCGCAATGCAGTATCCTACTCGGAAGTTCCTGGTCGCTCTGGCGGTGGGGCGCGGCATTCGGTTCACGATTCTTGGATATCTCGGGGCGCACTACGGCCACCATATCGTAAGTTTGTTCGCGCGCTACTACTGGCCAATATTGATTGTTCTGGTCGTTTTCTCAGCCTTGGGCGGAGCGCTCGGCCTGCTCCAGTACAGACGCGGGCGGAAATCTGGTGGCCCCCAGACTCGCATCCCAAGAGCGCGACATGGTGCTCGGGCAGCGCAAACGTTAGAAGATTCGTAGGAGGTCACGCCTGATGTGCAGGTGGAGGGTTGTCTCCGTCGCCACTCCCGCGTGCCAGTCCCAGTGTAGTGCGTCATTCGGAGCGACTTTATGAACGCAGTGATCTCTGGAAGGAACTCCATTGCCATCAACGAATCGCTAATCAACGACGGAGAGATCCTTGCGTCGCGGTGGTCACTTTTGATCAGAAAGCCCAGGGCCGAAGTCTTACTCTAACAGTGACCCAAAGTGACTTCTCAATTGTGATTGGTAGTGAGTGACTTGCAGTACAAACACTCGGCGGCCAACTGAGCCGCCCACCGACGGATACCTTGCGCATTGAAGGAGAGGATTTATGGATAGTCAAGACTTCGATCAGCTTCACACTACTTACAAGCAGGCATCGGATCGTTGGGTAGAAGCGATCCGGGCTGAAGAAGCACTCGCAACTCCAGACCACTCCATGAAGCAGATGGAGCGTTGGGATGACACCGGCTTTAGCCTTCAGGACGCGGAATCAGCAGCTAAAAAAGCGCGTGACGCGTACAAGAATGCTCTGCGGAAGAAGAATTATGGTTTCTGACAAAACGAAGGAGGTGCAACAGTGATTGAACGACTGAAGGAAACCGGCGGAGCCGCATTCGGTTTTAAGGTGGTCGGAAAGTTGTCGGACGAGGACCTCAAGGCATTCGAGCCGCAGATCGAATTCTTCATCGCGCAACACAAGAAGCATCCGATCGGTATCCTGGCGGACCTGACGGAAATGCACGGAGCCGAATGGAAGGCACGCTGGGACGATCTGCGATTTCTTCAGAATCACACGGGCCATATCGCTCGCATGGCAGTTGTCGGAGCTCACCGTTGGGAGGAGGTTGTGGACCTTTTTACCGCCGGAGCGGCCGTTCTGCAGTCAGAGACGCGTTACTTCGAATCCTCCGAAATGCAGCACGCCTGGCAATGGGCGAGGACCGCGAAACACGCTGAAGATGTGCCTGTCCATGTGATCTCGCCGGCGACGGGGATTTGGAAGGATTATCGTCCGGAGTTCGTGGGCTTGTAATTAGTTAGTAACGATCCGATGCCTGCTTGTAAATAGTGTGAAGCTGATCAAAGTCGTGATTATCCATTTTCGGACGCAGCTCCTTCTGCTGCAAATTCACGCTTTCTTGTCGCACCGACGCTCTCCAACCCATGCTGCTCCAGCTATTCAACGCACAATCTGTTTTCACCCGCGCCTTATGCTTGGGGCACCTGACAACGCTGCAGTCACTACTTGGCAATTCGACTCGCAGCTGGGGAAAAGAAGTCACTTTGGGTCAGTGCTAGAGTAAGACTTCGGCCCTAGGCTTTCTGGTCAAGAATGACCATTGCGATGCAAGGATTCTCCTAGCCGGAACTCTTAAAACAACTCTTGATAGTCATCCTCAGCGTGAGTCTGTTCCGTTCCGCACCCACGGCCTGGCCTTAATGCCACATTTGAGCGGATAAGCGGACCCCCGCTCCGTTTTATCTCTAAGAGTGAGCAAAATTGACCAGTCGCGAATCTGCTACTCGCGATAGTTTATTGGCTTTTAGCCAAGTATCCAGATGCGATCAAACTCCAGAGCCTCTCGCGCTGTTTTACTCGTAGTCTTATATCTTTGCGTCTCCGCTTCTGCTCTGGCGCAGGTTGGGCAACAGGTCGCCGACAAGAGCGGCCAATCCGGGAGCGTTCCAGCGGCGGGTACGGCTGCGGCCAGCGCGCCTTCCGCCGAAGCCTCCGAGTATGTGGGAGCGGAAACCTGTAAGACCTGTCACGAGGAAATCTATAACTCGTGGGAGAAGACGGCGCACTGGAAGACGACACTCGATACCAAAGGTGGACCATCCCACCAGGGTTGCGAAGGCTGCCACGGGCCTGGTGCGGACCATGTGGCGGGGGGCGGCGATGTAAGCAAGATATTCAATCCCGCGAAGCACTCGGCCAAAGAGGTCGACGCCAAGTGCCTGACCTGTCACGCGGGAGCGCACCCGAACTTTGACCGCTCGCCCCACGCCAAGGCGAAGGTCAGCTGTATCAACTGCCACAGCGTTCATCAGAGTAAGGAAGAAGAAAAGCTGTTGAAGGCTCCGCAGCCTGCGCTCTGCTTCCAGTGCCACTCCGACACTAAGCCGGCGTTCAATATGCCATTCCACCACAAGGTGAACGAAGGCTTGATCGTGTGCAGCGATTGCCACGACATGCACGGCACCTTCGGAGCCAACAACGTGAAGTCCACGGCCGACCAGAACGCGATCTGCACGAAGTGCCACACCGAGACGCGCGGGCCGTTCGTTTATGAACACGTCGCGGTCAAGGCCGAGGGGTGTTTGGGATGCCACACTCCGCACGGTTCCCAGAACGCCCGCCTGCTGAACATGCCGGCCATTAACCCGCTCTGCAACCAGTGCCACAGCGGCGTAGCTGCCAACACGATTCACGGAATGAGCGCGGGGTCGTCGGAAAACATAACTTGTACGAACTGCCATACCTATATCCATGGCTCGAACATGAATGCGGCGTTCCTCAGGTAGGAGTCATGGATTGCAACGCGCTTAGAGAATTGCGGCGGCGCGGCCGCGTTTCGATTGCGCGCAGGGATTCAAGGTCTCGACGAGCAATGTTTTTCAATTGAGGCTTTCATGATGAACCCAGGATGGATTTCCCGGCTGTTGATTGAAAAGCATTCTCTTGCTGCCGCCCGATGCATTGTCGGGGGCATGGTCGCGGCCATTTTGGGCTTGACGGGGGGCACTGCCGTCGCGCAGCTTCCAATATTTGTGTCTCATCAGGCCGCTCCGGACGGCTACACGCTTCATGAGTCGATCGATCTGGGCGGACATGTCGCCAACATCGACGGCAGCGGTGCCATGTACGACACTCTGGTTAACCAGCAGTCCGGTCCGCGCATACTAGGCGAGACCTTTGAGTTGCGCGCGCTGCCGCAGACGAAGAACACCGTCGTCGATCACTTGAAAGCCTTTACCACCGGGTTCGGCGGCGATCCGAACAACGTTGCCAAGCTGGACCTTTCCAAGGGCAAGCTCTACGAGTTCTCCGGCTTGTTCCGCCGTGACCGCCAGTACTTCGACTATAACCTGCTGGGCAATCCGAACCTTCCGCCCGGCCAGTCGATTCCATTCGTTCCCCCCGCGACGGGTTCCTACGCGTGGCCGCA
>Ga0187887_10002542_pt1 | contig 14560 bp, 13 predicted proteins | sample June2016WEW_7_10_FD_132977 | JGI IMG/M metagenome (GOLD analysis project Ga0187887, IMG submission 132977) | Peatland microbial communities from SPRUCE experiment site at the Marcell Experimental Forest, Minnesota, USA - June2016WEW_7_10 | ecosystem: Environmental > Terrestrial > Soil >...
CTTCGATCTTCAGCCGCGGCGGTTGGCAGGTGACACCGTTTATGGCGCGGTCAGGCTGCTCAAGTGGTTGGTGGACCGTCAGATCACGCCGCACATCCCGGTCTGGGACAAGTCGGCACGCTCCGATGGCACCTTCAGCCGGGCCGACTTCGTCTTCGACCGATCGCGCAACATCTACATCTGCCCGAAAGGAAAGCTGCTGCACACCACCGGGACAGTCATCGACGGCAGTACGCTTCGCTATCGTGCCTCAAAGCTCGATTGCGATGTCTGTGCGTTCAAAATGCAGTGCTGCCCCCACACGCCTGCGCGGCAGATTCCTCGCGATGTTCATGAGGACGCCCGAGATGTCGCCCGCGCACTGGCCAAAACCGAGGCTTTCGAACAGTCACGCCGGGAGCGCAAAAAGGTCGAGATGCAGTTTGCGCATATGAAGCGAATCCTCAAGCTCGACCGGCTGCGACTGCGAGGCTTGAGCGGGGCTAAAGATGAGGTGCTACTGACCGCAACCGCTCAGAACCTGCGGCGCCTCGTCAAGTTCCTCTGCCGCCCGCCGCCGTCGGCCGCAGTCACTTGTGCCGCGTAGCCGGTCTGCCAAGCGTGTGTGTCGATAACGCCGTTAGATGCTCTGTGTAGGACGCCACAAGTTGACCAATGCTCAAATCCGGCCCACCTGCAAAAAGCAGCCGAGTTTTGCAACACAATCGGCGAAAAGCGGACTCCCGTGGGTGGTCCGCTCCGGCGCATTCATGAGTTCACGCCCTAGTGTCCCGATTCCGAAGTTCGCATCATTGTGCGGCACCCTCGTTTGCGAACTTCGGAATCGAAGGACACTAGCAACGTATTGATCTAGTGTGGCTTTGGTTCAGAAGTCCGCATGACGAGTTGGCGTCAAAAATGATGCGAACTTCTGAACCGCCACACTTGTTCTACACTCCCAGCACCGCGTATTCCGTGTAGGCGAGGTCGCCGAGCCGCGGGCGCTGCGGGCCCTTGTAATATTTCGGCATGCTGTCGCGGCTGAACCAGCCGACGAGCCCGGGTATCGGACCATTGGCGTCGACAATGACGAAGGGCCTGCCGCGCCGCACCAGAAAGCGTCCGATCGGTCCGGCGAAGCGGACGAAGTCGCCGATGTCGCGGCAGTAAATCAGCTGCGCGCAGGGCACGCCGATCTTGACCAGGCGAGGGCGGAACACGAAGGGATAGGCGCGTTCGCGCGTGGCGCACCACAGGCTGATACAGCCGTGCACGGCGTGCTCGAGCAGCACCTTCTGGTCGGCGGGGTCGAAGGCGACCGCGGGACGCCGCTGTGCATCGAACAGCTCGACCGCCGGGCCGCCGAACAGTCCCTGCAGTATCGGCATCGCAATGAAGATGCCGTCGCAATAGCGCGAAAATCCCTGCGCTTCGATGATCGGCTGCGTGTGCGGCGCCGGCGAGACGTTGAGGAAGGTGACGTCCTTGTGGCGGAGCGCCTGCGACACCAAGAGCGGCGCGTAGGCGCGGAACGACGGTTGGACGTACCAGCTTGAAAGATTGCAGCGGGTGGCGACGGCGCCGCTCGACCGCATGGTAGAGCAGATCAGCAGAATGGCGCCGACCACGGCGCCGCCGCTGTCCAACAGGTAACCATATTTCGGCAATCCGGGCGGCGGCTCGCGCGCGGTCAGTTGCGCAAAGGCGTGCAGCCAGAATTGCCGCGTGCGGCTGGGGAATCCCTGCGCCAGCAGCGTGGCGACGGCGTCAATATCGGCTTTTTCGATTTGACGGCAGCGCAGTCCCGTCACGGCAAGCACCATCGCGTTGACCACGATCGTTTCGTGAACTTGATCGTAAGTGTTGCGTGAATATACCGGGGCGGAATGAACAAACCGTAGGCCCGAACCATGTCGGTAAAATTAACCATAATGCAGCAGATGGAGCAGGTGGCGCAGGAACACGGCCGGATTCTGGCGCCGCTCAACGACGATCTGGTGCTCGCCAACTGCGGCCTCGACTCGCTTGGTTTCGCGGTGCTCGTCGCGCGCCTGGAAGATACCCTCGGCATCGATCCGTTCACGGCCGCCGAGGACGCTTTTTTCCCGGTGACGCTCGGCGACTTCGTGAAAGTCTATGAACATGGCGGGCGTTGAGGCGCCGTCGCTGCGGGCCTATGTCGCGAACGCGCCGGCGGAGCGATTTATTTGGGACCGCGCCGCCTCCGTTCGTTTCACCGATCTTGCTCGCGGCACCAGCCTGAGTCGCCAAACAAGTCTTGGCAGCCGGCTCGCGGATCTGGCGGGCCGTTCGGTCCTGGTGACGACCGCGAGCCAGCTGACGACGGCGCTGGCGCTGATCGAGCTTGACGGCGTCGCGCGGCGCCTGGTGATCCTGCCGCCCGATATCGAGGCCGAGCATCTCGGCGCCGTGATGGCGGCAGCCGAAATCGATGCGATCGTGACCGACGACGGTTCGCCGCCGCATGCGGCGTTCGCGCTCCCCGTTCGCGTCACCTGCGCGCCGTCGATCGCTCCGCGCGACGAGACGCCGCCCGTTGCCGTTCGCACCGAATGGGTACTGTTGACCTCGGGCACGACGGGCGTGCCGAAGATGGTGGTGCACGATCTTGCCGGGCTCACGGCGGCCATCGCCAGCCGCGGTACCGCCGACGCCGCGGCGATATGGGGCACTTTCTACGACATCCGCCGTTATGGCGGATTGCAGATTTTCCTGCGCGCGATGCTCGGCGGCGCTTCGCTCGTTCTTTCCAGCGCCGGCGAGCCGGTTGCCGATCATCTCGCGCGCTTGGCGCAACATGGCGTCACGCACCTTTCGGGCACGCCGTCGCATTGGCGCCGCGCGCTGATGAACCCGGCGATCGGTACCATCGCGCCGCGCTATGTCCGGCTCTCCGGCGAGATCGCCGATCGGGCTATCCTCGACGCGCTGGGTCAGGTGTTTCCGCAGGCGGCCATCGGCCACGCCTATGCTTCGACCGAAGCCGGCGTCGCCTTCGCCGTCAACGACGGCCGCGCCGGCTTTCCCGCCGCGTTTGCCGAGACCATCCGCGATGGCGTCGAGATGAAAATCGTCGACGGCTCACTGCGCATCCGCTCGCCGGGGGCGGCGTCGCGCTACGTCGGCAACGGACAAGCGCTGACCGACGCCGGCGGCTTTGTCGACACCGGCGACATCGTCGAGCGTCGCGGCGAGCGCTACTATTTCGCCGGCCGCAAGGGCGGCATCATCAATATCGGCGGCCTGAAAGTTCATCCCGAAGAGATCGAGGCGGTGATCAACCGGCATCCGCGGGTGCGCATGTCGTTGGTGCGGCCGAAGCGAAGCCCGATCACCGGCGCGATCGTGGTCGCCGACGTCGTGCTCAAGTCGCAAGACGAAGCCGGCAACGCTGGGCAAATCGAAGTCAGAGACGACATTCTCAAATTCTGCCGCGCGGCGCTGCCGCGCCACAAGGTGCCCGCCGCCATCAGCTTCGTACCCAGCCTTCCGGTCGCCGCCACCGGCAAGCTGGCGCGCCGTCTGGGTTGAGCGATGGCTGAGTCGAAGCCCACAGCGATGCGCAATGTTCTGGTGACCGGCGGCAGCCGCGGCCTCGGCCTTGCCATCGCCCGAAAACTCGCGGCGGCGGGCTACCGCGTGATCGCCGTGGCGCGGCAGAAGAGCAAGGACGTGACCGCCGCGATCGCGCAAACCGAGCGCGAAGGGCAGGGCGCGCTGCATTTCGTCGCCTTTGACCTCGGCAAGATCGAGGAGATTCCGGCGCTGGTGAGCGGCCTGCGCAAGGAATTCGGACCGCTGTTCGGTCTGGTCAACAACGCCGCGCTCGGCACCGACGGCGCGCTGGCGATGATGCACAATTCAAAGATCGAAGCGATGGTGCGGGTCAACACGCTGGCGCCGATCGTGCTCAGCAAATACGTGGTACGCGGAATGATGGCCGACGGCGCCGGCCGCATCGTCAACGTTGCGTCGATCATTGGCTTCACCGGCTACAGCGGGCTTGCGGCCTATGCGGCGACCAAGGCCTCGATGATCGGCCTGACCCGCTCGCTGGCGCGCGAGGTGGGGCGGTTCGGCATCACGGTGAATGCCGTGGCGCCAGGGTTTATGGCGACCGACATGACCCATGGGCTCGGCGGAACGGAGATGCAGAAGGTGATGCGGCGCAGCGCGTTGCGGCGTTTCGCCGAGGTCGACGACGTGGCGAACGCAGTCGAGTATCTGCTCGGCGACAAGGCGCGCAACATCGCCGGCACGGTGATGACCGTCGACGCCGGCGCCACCGCCTAGCGACCGCCGGCCGGCGCGTGCCGCCTGCCGAAGTTGGCCCCCGACGCCATCTTCGCTAATGTTGCGGCAATGAGCGCATGCGCTTTATCGCGGCTCGGCGCCGCCAAGACGCCCGCGACGCGAGCGGGGGGCCGAACTGTGTCCGGCGAGGGGCAAGATGCCGGCTAGCCCTTCGTTCAACGTATCCGAACTGATCGACACGCAACCGATCGGCGTCTTTCAAATTCGGATCGTCGCGCTTTGCGCCGTTGTTGCGCTGCTCGATAGCCTCGATCTGCAATCGATCGGGCTGGCGGCGCCGGCAATGATCGCCGATTTGCAAATCCGGCCCTCGTCGCTTGGCGCCGTGTTCAGCACGGCATTGGCGGGGCTCGCTTTGGGGGCCTTCAGCTTCGGCCTATTGGCCGACCGAGTGGGAAGAAAGGCCGTCCTCGTCGGCGCGACGGTTTGTTTTGGCGTCTTCACGATTTGTACGGCGTTGGCGCCAAATCTCGGCGTGCTCCTGGTTTATCGATTTGCGCCGGGCTCGGCCTCGGCGGCGCCATGCCGAGCTTCATCAGTCTCACGTCCGAATACGTGCCCCGCCGCCTGCGCGCTCCGGCCATCGCTCTGCTCTGGGCCGGCTTTCCGCTGGGCGGCGTTGTCGGCGGTCTTCTCGGATCTTGGATCATTCCGGCGTTGGGCTGGCAATCGGTGTTCTGGGTGGGCGGCGTGCTGCCGCTCCTGCTCGGCGCGATCCTGGTCGTTGCTTTGCCGGAATCGATCAGCTTTCTTGTCGCCGCGGCGGCGCCGGCAGATCGCGTCCGGCGGGTCCTGCAGAACGCGTATCCCGCCGCCTCGGTGCCGGCCGACGCCAAATTCGTTCTTAACGAGGAGCGCGCCGGCGGCGTGTCGGTTCTGCGCCTCTTCGCCATGGGACGCGCCGTCGGCACCACGGTGCTTTGGATCAGCTTCTTCATCGTATTCATGATGCTGGTGACCAATTCGGCTTGGGCTCCGACCTTGCTGAAGCGCGAAGGTATCGACATCGGTCAATCGGCGCTGGCGATGGCGGCGTACAATCTGGGAGCGATGATCGGCACCGTAGTCGCCGGCTGGCTGGTCATGGGCATCGGCGCCGCCATCGTTTTGCCGATTGTGATGCTCGGCAGCGCGGTGTCCTTGGGATTGGTCGGATACGCGGTGCCTTCGGCGCAGCTGGTGACGACACTCGAGGGATTGTTCGGCTTGTTCCTCGGCTGCGGCAGCTCCGGCCTGATCGCGCTGGCCGCGATCTATTATCCGACCGCCATTCGCTCGACCGGCGTCGGCTGGGCGATGGGCATGGGACGGGTCGGCTCGTTTGCCGGTCCGCTCGCCGTCGGTTCGCTGGTCGCCACAGGGCTGTCGACCATCGGGGTGTTTGTCGCGCTGGGATTGCCGGCGCTCATTGCGGCGGCGACCACGGTGATCGCGGGCCGCACGCACAGCGCGGCGTGAAGGTCTAAAGCAAAGGACCGCGATCTGCGCGGGAGCGCCGACCCTAACCGCGCTTCACAGTCATGCGAAGATGATCAGCACAACCCCAAACGCCGCGATCGCCGCGCCGTAATAGACCCACCTGGTCTGACTGACCATGAAGCTCTCGGCGGGCCATGGGATCAATCCCGACCCCTGGCAGGCAAAGAACAGTCCCGCCACCAAGACTAATATCCCGATAAGCAGCAGCAGCGATTTCATTATTTCTCCAACATTCCGCGTCGGCGCGTCCAACTGACGGCCGGCAAAAGGCTATAAGCTTTACCAGATGCCGGCAATGCTGGTTACGCGAACAGCCGCCCGGCTGCCAGTATTTCAAGTATGATCAGTGACCGGACCATTCGGGCGGACACACTCTAAAAGGATTGGAAGCCGTGGCTCTAACGATCTTGATCGTGCTTGCCGGCCTGATGGGCGCAAGCGGTATCATCCTCGCAGCCGCCGGCGCGCATGCGGCGCCGCATGCCGGCCTCGACAGCGCCGCGTATGTGCTGTTGTTCCATGCGGCGGCCTTGCTCGGCGGCGCTGCGCTTACGCAACAGGGCCTGGTGTGGCGGCCGCTGATGCTTGCCGTCCTGATTGCGTGGGTGGTCGGCGCCGCGTTGTTCTCGGGCGATATCGCGATGCGCGCTTTCGCCGAACATCGCCTGTTTGCTTTTGCCGCGCCGACGGGCGGCTTCATTCTGATCGCCGCCTGGCTTGCGCTCGCCGCCGCCGCCATCGCCGCCGCACTGCTTTCCGCCGGGTAACGAGTGATTCACCTTTCGGATTCGCGCGGAAAACCACGGCAGCTGTTGCAAATTGGCACGTCTTCGGTCGGCCGACCGCGCGTCATTGGTAAACTCATAACGAACGGCCGCTAAGGTTGCATGGTCCGCCGGCAGGGCGCGACGCCCGATGGCTTCACCATGAATATTGCCGTCAACCCCATCCATTCCACTGCCGACTGCGCGGTCGCCATCATCGGCGCCGGTCCTTACGGCCTCGCCGCGGCCGCGCATTTGCGCGCCGCCAATGTCTCGGTCCGCGTGTTCGGCGAGGCGATGGCCTTCTGGCGCCGCAATATGCCGAAGGGCATGAAGCTGCGCTCGCCGTGGATCGCCACGCACATCGCCGATCCGCTCGGCCGCTATCTGCTCGACGATTATTTCCGCGAGGCCGGCTTGCCGCCGCCGGACCGGCTGCCGGTCGAAGATTTCATCGGCTACGGCATGTGGTTCCAGGAACGCGTGGCGCCGGATCTCGACAGCCGCCGGGTTATCCAGGCTGTCGCGCTCGGCGACGGCGGCTTTCGTCTCCTCCTCGATGCCGGCGAAAGCTTCTTTGCCAAGCGCGTAGTGATGGCAACCGGCCTCTTGCATCACGAGTACCGGCCGGCGCCATTCGACGGGTTGCCGCGCGCTCTGGTCAGCCATTCCTGCCAACACACCGACTCAGATCGTTTCCGCGGGCGCCGAGTTGCGGTCATCGGCCGCGGCCAGAGCGCCTGCGAGTCGGCGGCGCTGCTGCATGAGGCGGGCGCCGACGTCGAGATCATTTGCCGGGGTAAGCTCGCGTGGAACGGAGACCCGGACGAACGCAGCACATTGCGCAAGAGGGTACGTGCGTTGCTTGGCGACGCGCTGATCCCGCCGTCGCAGGTCGGGCCGTTTCCGTTCAACTGGCTGGTCGAGGCGCCGGGCGGGGTGAGTTATTTATCCGAGCGGCTGCGCGACCGGCTGAACGAACACTGCTTGCGTGCCACCGCGGCGCTGTGGCTGCGGCCCCGCTTGCAGGACGTACCGGTCCACGAGACATCCTGCATCCTGGATGCGCGGCGCGACGGTGATCGCATCGCCTTGATGTTGGATAGCGGCACGCGGCGCGTCGATCATGTTCTGCTGGCAACCGGCTATCGGATCGATGTCGAGAAAATGAATATCCTGGAGCCCGGGTTGCGCGGCCGCATTGCGCGGCATGGCGGCCTGCCGACGCTATCCGCCGGGTTTGAATCGAGCGTCGGCGGTTTGCATTTCGTCGGTTCCGCCGCGGTCGCGAGCTTTGGGCCGCTGCTGCGTTTCATTGCCGGCGCGGGATTTGCGGCGCGGCGCGTGACGCGATCGGTGGTCGGCCGCGGCCGCGGGTCGCGCCGCCACGTTGAGGATCGCATCGGCTCGCTCCGCCAAGAAAGACCGCTGTCGCTGGCTGCAGATCGCAAGCGGTCATGAGCTTCGCGCCACCGCCAGCCGCCGGTCGGCCGGACGCGGTGCCCGGTGCCCTGGTTGTCGGCGGCGCTCACGTCAGCATTGGTGTTACCCGCAGTCTCGGACGACACGGCATCCCGGTGTGGCTTCTCGCCAGTCATCCGCTGCCGAAATTCTCGCGGTATGTGCGGCGCAGTTTTCCTTGGCCCGGCGCCGACCACGAGGGTGCTGCGGCATCGATCGTCGATATGGCCACGCGCTACGGCTTGACCGGATGGGTGCTGTTCGCAACCGGCGATGAGGATATGCGGCTGATCGCGCAGAATCATGGCTTGTTGGCATCGCAGTTTCGCGTGGCGACGGCGAGCTGGGACACCGTGCAGTGGATGTACGACAAGCGCCTCACCTATCAGCGCGCGGCGGCGCTGGGCATCGATTACCCGCGGAGCTTTCGCCCGCGCGATTTGCGTGAAGCCGAGCGGCTCGATTGCAGCTTCCCGGTTATTCTCAAGCCGGCCCACCGCCAGGGCTTGAACGAATTCACCCGGGCCAAGGCCTGGAAGGCGGAAGACCGCGACGCCTTGCTCGCGCTTTATCAGCGTGCCGCCGCGCTGGTCGGCGGCGATGCGGTGATCATCCAGGAGTGGATCCCCGGCAGCGGCGAGGCGCAATTCTCCTATGCCGGCTTGTGGAACCGCGGCGAAGCCGTCGTGTCGCTGGTCGCTCGGCGGACGCGGCAGCATCCGATCGAGTTTGGCCGATCGAGCACGTTCGTCGAAACCGTGGAGCAGGATCAGGTCGAGGAGCTCGCCTGCCGGTTCCTGAAATCGCTCGATTACACCGGCGTGGTCGAGGTCGAATTCAAGTACGACCGGCGCGACCGGCAGTACAAGCTTCTGGATGTCAACGGGCGTTTCTGGACCTGGAACGCCATCGGCGCGCTCGCCGGCGCCGATTTTCCTTATTTGGCCTGGCGGCAGGCGCTTGGCCAAACCGTCGCGCCCGGCCGCGCCAGGACCGGCGTGGGCTGGATGCATGCGAGCCGCGATATCGTTGCCGCCTATCAGGAGCTTTCGCGCGGCTCTCTTAAACTGAGCGACTATCTGGCGGGTCTGCACAAACCGATGGCCTTTGCGAGCTTTGCCCTCGATGACCCGTTGCCGGCGATTGTCGAACTTCCCGCCGTGGCCTGGCATCGTTTCGCCAAGGGCAGCGAGCGAAGCTCCGACGTCCATCGCGCCGAAAAACACGCGGATATCTTGCCGGCCGGCCGGTAGATTTTGCCGATGGACGGCTCATTGAGCGTGCGCCCTAAAGGCGCACCTTCCCGTCCTGAATGTGCTGATAGAGCGCGCGGTCGAGCGGCACAAAGGCCCCGCGCGCCGCATCGTCAAAGAAAATCGGATCGCTGGTTGCCGCCGGATCGTAGCCTTCTCGCTTCAGATCGTTCTTGGTGTGCTTGAAGGTGGCCGTCGCCTCGATGCGGTCCGTGATGCGCAGGAAGAGCGGGCGCGCGTAGGGCGGCAGAAACCGCGCGAGATGCTTGCGCAATTCCGCAAGATCCAACGCGCCTTCGCTGACAATCGCGGCCATGCCGGCGGCGCCTTCGGTGCCGGGCACGCGGACGCCGTGGACGTTCGCCTCGAGGATGCCGGGGAACGCCGCGATCGCCGCGGCGACTTCCGTGGTCGACACGTTCTCGCCCTTGCAGCGGAAGGTATCGCCGATCCGATCGACGAAATAGCAGAAGCCGGAAGCGTCCATGCGCATCACGTCGCCGGTGCGGTACCAGGCGTCGCCGCGTTCGAACACGTCGCGCAGGATTTTCCGCTCGGAATCCTCGGCGCTGGTGTAGCCTTCGAAGTCGCCGCCCGAGGCAGACGCGCTGCCGCGGATGCGGCCGAGCGCTTCGCCGACTTCGCCGGTGGCGCAGCGGATGCACAAGCCGTCGGCGTCGCGCGCCGGTTCGCCGGAGATGGCGTCGCTTCTCACCAGCGCCAGCGGGAAGCGATGGGCGAGGAAGGGCGGAACGCGGCCGATGGCGCCGACCTGGCCTTCGACGTTGTAAAGCGAGACATTGCCTTCGGTCGCCGCATAGAATTCCAGGATGCGCCGAACGGCGAATCGTCGCCGGAATTTCTCCCAGACGTCGGCGCGCAGCCCGTTGCCGCAGCAGATGCGCAGGCGATGCGCGCGCTCGCGCGGGTTTTTCGGCGCGTTGACCAGGTAGCGGGCGAGCTCGCCGATATACTGCAACAGCGTGCAATCGCCGTCGACGACATCGTCCCAGAACCGCTGCGCGGAGAATTTCTCGCGGATCAGCACCGAGCCGCCGCGCACCAGCACGGCGCCGGTCGCGACCACACCGCCCACGCTGTGATACAGCGGCAGGCAATCGTACATGCGGTCGTCGGGGCCGGCATTCATCAGGCCGGCGAACCAAAGACTCCATTCCAAGATCCGGCGATGGCTGACATTGACGGCCTTGGACAGTCCGGTCGTGCCGGAGGTGTAGATCAAGAGCGCCCGATCTGCGATGGTCACGTCGCGACATTCCGCTCCGGTCGGCGGATGTCCCGCAAATCGCTCGACGGCGCGGTCGATGCGGTCGAATTCACCGCTGCTGCCGTCGCCATGGGCCCAAATTTTCGGGGCTGCCGCGCGTAGTGGCAGTGCGGAATGGACCTCCGCGGCGAATTCTGCGGCGGCGATGACATGCTTCGGCGCCACGATGTCGATGCAATGGGCGAGTGCGACACCGCGCAGATTGGTGTTGATCAGCGCAACGACGATGCCGACGCGCGTCAAGCCGAGCCAGATCGCCAGGTATTCGGGCCGGTTCGGCATCATCAGACAAACCGTTTCGCCTTTGGCGAGCCCCTGATCGAGCGCCCAGCGCGCGAACACGTTGGCGCGCGCCGCGAGTTCCCGGTAGGTCAGGCTTTCGCCGGCTGAGAGGAGTGCCAGCGCTTCGCCGCTGGTTTGCGCCATCTGCTCGATGATGCCGGGAAGGAGCCGATGCGGATTGGCGACAATCGGCGCGGTGGCTTCGAGCGCGCGCACCCAGTCGCGTAGCGCCGTGTCCTTGCCGCGGCCTGCCCGCGTCGCGCGTTCGGTTTCGATTAAAACCATGGTCGCGATGATCGCCTGATAACGTCAATCTTTCGCTTCAACACTGGCTAAAATTTTAGCTAAAGGCACTGCCGATGTTGGGATTTACCGCACGCGCGGCGAATTAAGGTTATTTGCTTCTAATCCCCCGCCGTTGCGTTGCCTGCCCCATTCGCCACGGATAAGAAACCAAATAGGGGTAGCATCGGCGAGGGTTGAGATTGCGCGGCGGGTGAGTATGAAAAGCGACACGGTTGCCGTTCACGGCGGCTATGAAACCGAGCCGACGACCAAGGCTGTCGCGGTCCCCATCTACCAGACCGTCGCCTACGAGTTCGACAGCGCCGACCACGGCGCCGCTTTGTTCAACCTCGAGGTTCCAGGTTATCGCTACAGCCGCATCAGCAATCCGACGACCGCGGTACTCGAGCGCCGCGTCGCCGAGCTCGAGGGCGGGCTGGAAGCGCTGTGCGTGAGTTCGGGGCAGGCGGCGCTGAACTATGCGGTGCTCAACCTCGCCGAGCTAGGGAGCAATATCGTCTCGATACCGCAGCTCTACGGCACCACGTATACGCTGTTCGGCCATATTCTGCCGAGCCAGGGCATCAATGTCCGCTTTGCCGAATCCGATTCCCCCGACGCGATCGAAAAGCTGATCGATGAAAAAACCTGCGGCATCTTCTGCGAGAGTGTCGGCAATCCGGCGGGAAACATCTGCGATATCGAGGCGCTCGCGGCGGTTGCGAAGCGGCACGGCGTTCCGCTCGTCGTCGACAACACGGTGGCGACGCCGATCCTGCTGCGGCCGATCGATTGCGGCGCCGACATCGTCGTTCATTCGCTGACGAAATTCCTGGGCGGCCACGGCACCACGCTGGGCGGCGCCATCGTCGACTCCGGCCGCTTCCCGTGGCAGCAGCACGCGCGCCGCTTCCCGATGTTCAACGAGCCCGACGCCTCCTATCACGGCCTGATCTACACGCAGCATTTCGGCAAGGCCGCCTATATCGGGCGCTGCCGCAGCGTCTATCTGCGCACCACCGGCGCCGTGCTGGCGCCGTTGTCGGCCTTCCTGCTGCTGCAAGGCATCGAAACGGTGGCGCTGCGCGTCGAGCGCCACGTCGAGAATGCGCGGCGCGTTGCCGAATTCCTGCGCGGCGATCCGCGGGTCGAATGGGTCAATTACGCCGGCTTTGCCGATAGTCCCTATCACGCTTTGGCGCGGAAATATTTCAACGGCCGCGCTTGCTCGCTCTTGACCTTCGGCATCGTCGGCGAGCTCGAGGCGGGCAAGGCGTTCTACGACGCGCTCAAGCTGTTCAAGCGGCTGGTCAATATGGGCGATGCCAAGTCCCTCGCCTGCCACCCGGCCTCGACCACGCATCGGCAGATGTCGGCGCAAGAACAGGAAAAGGCTGGGATACGGCCGGAGATGATCCGGCTTTCCGTCGGCATCGAGCATATCGACGACATTCTGGCCGATCTCGATCAGGCGCTCGCCGCGTCGCAATCGCATCGCGCGTCGCCGCTCATTGCGACCGAATAGGTTTTGGGAGCGCCAGCGCTATGCCGCTTCTCCTTGACACGGCCCGATCCGGTGCAGCCGTCGAGCTGCGCGGCGCCAATTACATGACTATCGGGCTGGTCAACAACATGCCCGATGCGGCCTGCGAAACGACCGAGCGGCAATTCCTCGATCTGCTCCGCGGAGCGACGTCGAACGCCGTGGTCCACCTCAAGCTGTTTTCGATTGCCGATGTTCCGCGCGCCGACCATGCCCGGCAGGAGCTCGCCGCGCGCTATCGCGATATTTCCGAGCTGTGGGACACGCGGCTCGACGGGCTGATCGTAACCGGCACCGAGCCGCGTGCGGCGAATCTCAAGGACGAGCCGTATTGGGCGACGCTGGCCAAATTGGTCGATTGGGCGCGGCAGAATACGGTGTCGACCATCTGGTCGTGCCTCGCGGCGCATGCGGCCGTTCTTCATGCCGACGGCATCGCCCGCCGCCCGCTGCAAGAGAAAAAGTTCGGCGTCTTCGATTGCGAAATTGCGTCAGCCCATCCGCTGACGACCGGCATGAAGCCGCGGCTCTCCGTGCCGCATTCGCGCTACAACGACTTGCCCGAGCGCGCGCTTGCCGCCGGCGGCTATCGCCTTCTTACCCGATCAACCGCGGCCGGCGCCGACGCCTTCGTCAGGGAGGAGCAGGGCGGTTCTTTATTCGTCTTTTTTCAGGGGCATCCGGAATACGAGACCGATACGCTGGCGCGCGAATACCGCCGCGACGTCGGCCGCTTTCTGCGCGGCAAGCAACAGCACTACCCGGCGGCGCCGGAGGGTTATTTCAACGACGCTGGAACCGCGCGGGTCAATGATTTTCGCGCCCGCGCCGTCGGCGACCGCCGCGCGAGCCTGATGGACGATTTCCCGTTTGCCGCGCTCGAACCCGCGCTGGAGAACACCTGGCGCCGCTCCGCTATCGACATCTATGAAAACTGGATCGTCTATCTCAAGAACCGCAAAGCGGAACGGCGGACGGCGATGGTTCCGGCGCGACGCTCCCGTCGCGAGGCGCGGCGGATCGGTGGTCTGCTGCCGGCGGCCGATCGCCGGTCCACTGGATAGGCGTGGAACCATCTGATCCACCGGCTCGGCGGGGTTTTTTGCCCACCGGCGCGCGCTTGCCGAGCTTCCGGACCTGCCGGCCGGGGCGCGCAAGCCGCATCCGCCTAGCCCCGCAACGGCCGCGTGCGGCGTCATTGACAAGCGGGCAGGGCATCCGTAAGCAACCGGCAAAAGCGTGGATATTACCCATGAAAGTCCGCAATTCATTGAAATCGCTCCGCGGCCGCCACCGCGATAACCGTATCGTGCGCCGCAAGGGCCGCGTCTACGTCATCAATAAGACGCATCGGCGCTTCAAGGCCCGGCAAGGCTGAGGACTAGGCCGCTGGCCGGCCGCCGGCACCAGCTATCTGCCGCCTGTTCACGCGCCTGTGAGTATTTTTCGGGCTTGCTGCGTCTCGTGCGGGGCTTAGACTCTATCGTCATGGAGCTACGATTCCTCACCGCTCTGGCTCTCGGTGCCGCCTGTCTCGCGCCGGCTTTCACTGCGGCGGCGGCGCTGGCGCAGACCGGCCCCGCTATCACGCCCGGCCCCGGCTGGGTCACGCCCCCCAGCGATCTGCCCCGCGATGGGCGGCGGTCGGAGCGCGGCGAGCGTGCATTCAATCTCGATACGCTGTTCGACGCGCTCAAGATTGCGCCGGACGCCGAGAGCGCCAAGGCGATCGAGGATCGCATCTGGGCGGTGTGGATGGTGTCCGGCAGCGACACCTGCAATTTGCTTATGGGCCGGGTGAAGGCGGCGGCCGACGCCAAGGATTACGATCTCGCCGTCAAGCTCCTCGACGCCATCATTGCGATCAAGCCCGACTATGTCGAAGCTTGGA
>Ga0187887_10002545_pt1 | contig 14554 bp, 8 predicted proteins | sample June2016WEW_7_10_FD_132977 | JGI IMG/M metagenome (GOLD analysis project Ga0187887, IMG submission 132977) | Peatland microbial communities from SPRUCE experiment site at the Marcell Experimental Forest, Minnesota, USA - June2016WEW_7_10 | ecosystem: Environmental > Terrestrial > Soil > Wetlands...
GGAAGTAGTTCCGTAGAGGTTGCCCGCTCCATCGCGGACCACACCGGCGAAGGGGTAGCCCCCGTCGGCTCCGCCGGTGAAGGTGTACAGCGCTGTCTCCCGGCCGGCCTTGTCCACCATGAAAACCACGCCCGCACCGTTGAACTCTGCCCCTGAGCCACCGAGTAAGGTAGTCCCGTAGAGATTGCCGGCTCCGTCGCGGATCACACCAATGGGCCAGTAGCCATCAGCTCCGCCGGTGAAGCTGTACAGCGCTGTCTCTTTGCCGGATGCATTCACCCTATACACGACGCCAGCGCCCGATGCGCCGCCGCCGAAGGCAGTCCCGTAGAGGTCACCGTCCGCGCCGCGGAATAGACCCGAGTATGGGTTCGCCCCGTTCGGCATGCTTCCGAAAGAGTGCAGTACGATTTCCTGATCTAGTGATTGTGCGGCTGAGGCCGCGATGGCTGCACGGTCAGTATTCTCATTCTTTTGCCACGCATAAGGCCGACGATTCAGCCGGTTGAAGGGTTTTCCTTGCGCGCCCGCGTGGGCGGTAAAGGCGGGATAAGGAGCGCCGCTGGGGCGTCCTTGGTTGAGAGTTGCCGCGTCGACGCTGGGGATAGCCTGCCCGTGGGCGCCAGTGAACAAACCTAGTGTGGACAGCAAGAGTACCGCTAAATGCGTCTTCAAGTTTTTCATGGTGTTCTCCAGTCTTCTGCGTAAGTTTTGTTGGGGAAAGCTGAATGCGAGACCTGCGCCACCCGACCCTAACGTCGAACGGCGCGACGTTAGGATGGGGCATAGGCTGTCGCTCATTTCTCGACGACCTGCTCAAACGGTTTTGTCTTCGAGGCTTTGTAATTCAGGTCCCCCGAATAGCTGGCCACGATGGAAAACTTGTCACTCTTCGTGAAGGTCGTTATTAAGCCAGCTTGTCCATCAACCAGGGTTACCGTCCCCAGGACGGCCTTTCCTTGTTCGAACGTTACCGACCCGATCGGCATCGCCCCGTTGCCAGAGACCACCACCGAAAACTCTACGGGCTGATCGACGGTCGATGGGTTCGGGCTGGAAGTCAGCGTAATCGCGGCACTGGCTCCCTTTGTAGCCCCGGCGAGCTTGAACACCGTGAGATCTGTGGTGCCGTACAGGTTGCCCGCGGCATCCTGGATCAGACCAGCCTCTGGGCTTGCCCCGTCCGTGCAGTTCGCACCACCCTGGGAGCAGAAGCTGTAGAGCACCGTCTCGGTCCAGTTGCCGCCCGGTTGTGCTGGAGGTTCGAGCTTGAACGCCGTTCCGCCACCATAGCCTCCATAGCCAACACCGACATTGGCACCGCCAACAGCCGTGGTGCCGTAGAGGTTGCCCGCAGAGTCCTGGATCAAGCCGGATTCGGGAAGCCGCCCGTCCGTGCAGTTCGCACCACCCTCGGAGCAGAAACTGTAAAGCACCGTTTCAGTCCAGGTAAGGCCCGGTTGTGCCGGAGGCTCGAGCTTGAAGACTGTGCCGTCGTAAGGGCCGTTGGCGCCACCGATTCGTGTGGTGCCGTAGAGGTTGCCGGCGGCATCCTCGATTAGACCAGCGGAGGGAAACGCCCCGTCTGTGCAGTTCGCGCCGCCCTCGGAACAGAAGCTGTAAAGCACCGTTTCGTGGCCCGTGGCGTCCACCTTAAACACCGTTCCGCACGGACCTTCCGAACCGTCATTCTGCATGCAATACTCGCCGCCAGCGCCGCCCTGGGATGTAGTGCCGTACAGGTTGCCCGCAGCGTCCTGGATCAGAACGGAGGTGGGCATATCCCCGTCTGTGCAGTTCGCGCCACCCTCGGAGCAGAAGCTGTAGAGCACCGTCTCGTGACCGGTGTTGTCGACCTTGAACACCGTGCCGCCTCCGTAGCCGTCGTCAGCGCCAATATTAGCGCCGCCGAATTCCGTGGTGCCGTAGAGGTTGCCCGCAGCGTCCCGGATGAGACCAGCCTCGGGGTACGCCCCGTCCGTGCAGTTCTGATCCCCCTTGGAGCAGAAGTTGTGGAGCACCGTCTCGTGACCCCTCTTGTCCAGCTTGAACACCGTGCCGCCGCCGCCCTCAAAGCCGTGGTTAGCCCCAGCGCCGCCAAAGAATGTAGTGCCGTATAGGTTGCCCTTATCGTCCTGAATCAGACCGGCGGTGGGCATGTCCCCATCTGTGCAGTTCGCACCACCCTCCGAGCAGAAGCTGTAGAGCACGGTCTCGTGACCGGTGTTGTCGACCTTGAACACCGTGCCGCCTCCGTAGCCGTTGTCAGCGCCAACGTTAGCGCCGCCGTACGAGGTGGTGCCGTAGAGGTTGCCCGCGGCATCCTCGATTAGACCAGCGGGAAGCGCCCCGTCCGTGCAGTTTGGAGCAGAGCAGAAGCTGTACAGGACGCTGTAGGTGTAATGGGAGTCCGCGTTCGCCATCTCCGCGCCGTCAGTATTCCCCGTCTTTGCCTGGGCATTAGGCGGACGACTCAGTCCGCTGAAGGGTCTACCTTGTGCGCGCGCCTGGGCGGTAAAGGCGGGATAAGGACCGCCGCTGGGGCGTCCTTGGTTGAGAGTTGCCGCGTCGACGCTGGGGATAACCTGCCCGTAGGCGCCAGTGAACAAACCTAGTGTGGACAGCAAGAGTACCGCCAACTGCGTCTTCAATGTTCTCATGGTGTTCTCCCGTCTTCTCTCTGTTATTTTCCTGGGAAAGCTGGTACAGAAACTCGTTGGTCGTAAATTCTGTTTGTCGAATTCGTTTCGCCTCGGCATCGCTTCTTTCGGGGCCCCAATTTTCTTCGCCGTGCCCACTCACAGCGAGTTCAGTAGCGACTCCAAGCAGACAAACAGCGTTCCGTCCGGACCCTCGAACGAGTGCCACGTATTCTCCTCAGCGCACGCGTGGAACCTCGGTTGAGCGGCACCGGTCAAGATCTTCGCCTGGCGTAAATCCACTACGTCCACCTCGCAGCCACACTTCTCGCACCAGAGGCGAGTGCCACCTCTCCTCCGAATCGTCAAGATCCGGTCGGTTTCAATGGTGATGTGTATTTTCTTATGAGCCGTGTTTGCCTCCCTGAGCCTTTACGCGGCTTATATCTCGTGCTACAGTGCAACCCAAGTTAGTAAGGCTTGTGGCCGCTCCGGCCTGACGGGGAATACACTGCTGCAAGTGGGCCCAGAAAGTCTTTAGGAAAACATCAGGATTTATTAGGGCCAGCCTATGAGCACAGAACCAAAGAACTTCTACGAATTCGGCCCCTATCGGGTGGACCCCGAGAAACTGCTCTTGCTACGCGACAATCAGCCGGTTGCGCTCCCGCCTAAGGCCTTCGAGACCCTCCTGGTGCTGGTCCGGCACAGCGAGACCGTGGTTTTGAAGGACGATCTGATGAAGTCGATCTGGCCGGACACCTTCGTCGAGGAATCCAACCTCGCGCAGAACATTTTTGTACTGCGCAAGACGCTGGGAGATATGGCCGGGGAAAAGCGCTATATCGCAACCGTCCCAGGACGAGGATATCGGTTCGCGGAGAAGGTACGGGTGGTTTCCGAACAGGAAGAGATCGTGGTGCAGAGCCACTCGGTCACCAGGGTCGTGATCGACAAGCAAAGCTCGCCCGACCAGGTTCTCCTAACCAACGTTCGCCCAACCCAAGTTCGCCCAACCCAAGCGTGGCGTTGGGTTGGATTGGCGGCGGTCGCGGTCGCTGCCTTGCTTGGCGGCACCTGGTTCTGGCGGTCTCATCGGGCACCGAAACTCACGGACAAGGACACCATCGTGCTCGCCGACTTTGATAACAAGACGGGCGATCCCGTTTTTGACGGCGCGCTGAAGACGGCTCTCAATATTTCCCTGCGACAGTCGCCTTTCCTGAATGTGCTTGCCGACAGCGAAGTTACGAATACCCTGCAACTGATGACCCGCCCGGCAGACACGAAACTCACGCCCGAGGTGGCCCGCGAGCTTTGCCAGCGCGCGAACAGCAAGGCGTACATTGCCGGAGCGGTATTCGGGCTGGGCAGCGCATATGTTCTGGAGCTGAAGGCCGTGAATTGCCCGAGCGGCGATACCCTGGCGCAGGACCAGGTCACGGCGGCGTCGAAGGAGAAGGTGCTGGACGCGCTGGACAAGGCGGCGTCCAAGCTACGCGGTGAACTAGGCGAATCGCTGTCCACCGTGCAAAAGTTTAATGTTCCACTCGAACGGGCGACAACGTCCTCGCTCGAAGCTCTGAAAGCATATAGCGTTGGTACTCAGCTGCCTACCCTGCTACGTGCTATCGAAATTGATCCAAACTTTGCCATGGGCTACCTGAAGGTGGGCCTGACCTATGAAGGTCAGGGCGAGGAAGGACGAGCCAGCGAGTACCTTACCGAGGCATTTCGGCTGCGGGAACGTGCCAGCGAATGGGAAAAGCTGGAGATCGCATCCCACTACTACTTGGATGTAACCGGGGAATTGGACAAGGCAGCCCATACATACCAGGAGGCGATCGAGAGCTACCCGCGAGAATTCCAAGGCTACGAAGTTCTCGGGGAAGTGTACAGCGCGCAGGGTCAGCACGAGAAGGCTGCGGAGGTAACTCGGCAAGAAATACGCCTCGCACCTGATCGAACTATATTTTTGTACAACAATCTCGTCGTCTACACCATCGCTTTGCAACGTTTTGGCGAAGCGCGCCAGATCCTCGAAGAGGCGCAAGCACAAAAACTTGATAGTACAGTGCTCCATCTTAGCCTTTACGCCCTTGCCTTTCTGGGAGCGGACTCTGCGGCGATGTCGGAACAGCAGAAGTGGTTTGCGGGCAACCGCTTCGGGTACATGGGGCTGGCGCTTGCGCCCGACACCGAGGCCTATGCTGGTCATGTAGCCAAGGCGCGGGAACTCACCAATCAGGCTGTGGACTCATCCATTCGGGCGGACGCCAAAGAAAATGGGGCAGTATGGCAGGCGAATGCTGCTCTGCAAGAAGCGGCATTCGGCTATCCTGTTGAAGCGCGGCGGGCGGCGGCGAAAGCGTTGAAGCTTGCTCCTGCGAGCCACGGCGTCGAAAGCGAAGCAGCTCTTGCGTTTGCCATGGCAGGCGATACGGCACGATCCGGATCCTTGGCCCGAGACTTGGGGAAACGCTTTCCGCTGGACACGCAGATGCAGTCGCTCTGGTTGCCGGCGATTCAGGCGCAATTGGCATTGCACAGAAAGAGCCCAGCTCCCGCCCTGAAAGCCCTGCAAGCTGCTTCACCCATTGAGTTAGGCGCAATCGCGTTCGTGAACAACGGCTCCTGCCTCTATCATGTGTATGTACGCGGAGAAGCGTACCTAGCGGCCGGACAGGGCCCTGCCGCCGCCGCTGAGTTTCAGAAGATTCTCGACCACAGTGGGATTGTCTGGAACTGCTGGACGGGAGCGTTAGCGCATCTGGGCGTGGCTCGTGCCAACGCTTTGCAAGCGAAAACTGCGCAGAGAGCAGATGCCGATGCCGCCCGCGTTCGGGCGCTCTCCGCCTACCAGGATTTCCTCACACTCTGGAAAGATGCCGATCCCGACGTTCCCATCTACAAGCAGGCGAAAGCAGAGTACGCAAGGCTGCGATAGAACTCCGCTGGTAGATGCGAATCAAGATGAAACGGCAATTACGGGCGGTGCATGGCCCAGGCAGTAGGGACAAGTCCCGGGTTCAATAGACCATGACATGGAAGCGATGGCCAGCAGCGCCAAAGCCAAACTCTTCGAGATGTTCGAAGCGGATAAGGAATCTTCCGTTGAGGGCCTGGCGCAAAGAGATCAGCCTTCTGATCAAGCGAATGCGAGCTCGTCCGAATGCGATAGAAGCAAGGAGCTAGTGAAGCATTCACTCGAAGACAGCGGTGATTTCGATCTGGTAGACGAGGACCGTTCCGCCCGGTCCTTGGATAATCACCCGACATTAAACTCCACCAGCCAATTGCCGCCAGAATCTCTGGTCGCAGATGCGAGCGAAGATTCGCCGCCCTAGCCGACTGCCGTCCTTTCGGATTGCGTTCAATAGTGACCGCTTTCAGCCACAGGATCGCCTGGTGTTCGCCCGCAAGTCGCGAACGGACGGCGAATCAAAACCAGACTGCGGAGAAGGCTTTTGGGATCGATTTTCGGGTGAAATTCTCTGCTGAGATTTTGCAATCTGCAACTTACGAACACGTCAAGGCTTGGTGGCTCAAAACCGTACCGAGAGTTCGAATCCCTCCCCCTCCGCCACGCAGTCTGCAGTGCAGAGAAACTGCGCCTGAATTCTTCCGAATACATGTCTGGTGAAATCCAGATTTTCCTGTTTCTAATGAGGAATCGGAAACGGCCTGCAAAAGGCGCACATCTTCGAGCGGCTCAGTGGTGATGGGTCCGGTCCCCGGCCTTATCGTGTCACTTCGTACATCGTGCCCAGGTTATTGGCTCCGCCAGCGGAAGTTACCCCGTAGAGGTCACCCGCGCTATCCAGAATTGGAGAGGAGTAGGGCGCTGCGCCATTCGTCCCATTGAATTTCCACAGAAGCTTGTATTTATACGTGTCGCCACTCGCAACCAGCTCGAAGAGCGTTCCACAGCCGGGACCGATCTGACAGACCGTATCACCGCCGTATGCGGCTGTGCTGTAGATGTTGCCGGTAGAGTCGAGCAGAACTCCACCTCCCGGGTTTAGGCCGCCTTTCTCCGCGGTGAAGGTATGAAGGACTTTTTTCGTATACGTTACGCCTTTTTTCCCAGTCACCGGGGTCAGCTTCCAGACTGTTCCGGGGAGACTATCGCCGCCGGCCGTTCCGAACGTCGTTCCATAAACGTTGCCAGCGCTGTCGACCGCGGGCGGACCATTCGGGATGCCATTCTTCGACGTGGCCTTGAATGTGTAGATGTTTTCGTGAGGGAAGGAGGCCTGTGATAGCGAAATCTTGAAAACGTTTCCCAAGCCAGGGACGTCACCTACATCTATGCCGAAAAGGTTGTCTGCGGAATCGATGACCAATCCACTGATAACGAAAGTATCCGCGTAAATCAGCTCGCTATCCCATCCGCCTTGTTGATTGGGAGACAGCTGGAACACGCCGTTCTTAACCGTGCCATAGAGATTGCCAGCCGAGTCCTCGACGAGATTCCCGAACGGATTATTACCATCCTGGCAGTCGCTTCCTAGTGGAAAGGAGCAGAAGTTATAGAGCACCGTCTCGCACCAGCCGCCGCTCGTGTTGCTACCGGCTGGGCAACCGGACTGAACGGGTTTGGAACTGATTTCGAAGACGACGCCGTAATTGTGGCTCCCGCCGGAGTAGGTCGTGCCGTAAAGGTTTCCCGGTGTGCGGAAGTGCCCGTTGAGGTAGGACACATTGCCATTAGGCTCGTTTCCGTCGAGGCAATTCGCAACCGAGCAAAAGTTGTAGAGGACGAATTCGCACCAGCCATTGCCCTGATTGCTTCCTTCGCACCCGCCTGCGGGCTCGGGGTAGAGTCCGAAAACTGTCCCGGAGCCACTGGTCCCGCCACTACCGCTAGTGGCATAGAAAGCCCCGTTAGCACCCGCCACGAGAGGGCCGATGGGATTCTCGCCGTCAGAGCATCCGCCCAGTGAACAAAAGTTATAAAGGTCAGTCTCCGTCTGCGCTTGCGCCGTCTGGAACAAAAGCAGCGACAGGACTGAGAGCACGGCCATTCTGGCCGCTGAGAGCAATAGCGATGTAAGTTGCATAGCAATCCTCCTGGTTTCGTTTTTTCGAGGCCCATGTGCTGTGGGCTTCTGATTCGTAACAGCGCCACTCATTGAGGTTCTGAAAGTTATCGCCCGGTTCGTCAACAATTGCCCGTTACGGAGTACAGCCGCCGAAAGAGGCACATTGCTGAGTATCAAACCAAAGCCCACTCTGGCCTTGTTTGCCGGTACTGCCCTGTGTGACTTGTTCGATGGTCTGGTCACCTGCGTCATCCGTCATGTTCAGGATCTCTGTCGAACCGGCCTGCGACCCGGGGTAAAAGAACTTTTGATTTGCGGTGTAAGCAAAGCCGCCACCGAAAGCGATGCTGCTGGTGTTGGCCAGCGCGATTGGCTCGTTGCCGGTGCAGCAAGGCCGTTCGACCACCCAGTTTGCGGTGTATCCCACAATGTGGGACGTTTTAACGGAATAGCTGGCGTAAATTCCGCTTGTCAGGTTTCCAAGAAGCACACCGCTGTTCGACCCTCCGGAGGTGTATGGCTCTGCGTAGACAACATCCCCGGGATTGACATTGAAGGCCACGTTGTAATTACCTTGCCATCCGGTGACGGCGAAGTAGTACAGATCCCCGCTGCACGTAGCTTGCTCAAACACTCCTCCCTCTAGCTGCGGATCGAATCCATAGCCGTGGCCGGTATCGAAAATAAACCCGTCAATCCCGACAGAACTGACTGCGATATAACCTTCCCCGGTACACGCTGTAGTCGCGAGAGGAAACTCGACCGTCGGCACGGTGATTTCGGCGATGACATTTTCAATCGAATTCTTGTTGAACGTCTTTTGGCCGCTTGAGACGATGACGCCGCTCGCATTGTTGGTTTGTATCTGCTTCGGTCCGGTTTCCGGCTGAGCCGCCTCTGGCAAGGGCGGCGAACCTGCCGGGATCATCCCGCGCACACCACCGGGCACGGGCTTAAGCTGGCCGTTCCAGTGGATTTTGGCGGCGTTCATCGCTCGCTCCCAATAGGCGTACTGGTCGGGATGAACCTGTTTGTCGGGCCGCGGCGGGAAACCGTAGGTGGCAAGCTCTTCGTCGGTCGCCGTAACAGGGTTGAAACCCTTGGGCGGTGCGGCGTAGGTGTAGATGCCGGGGATATTGGTGGGCACCGTGGCGGCCGAAGCGCGGATTGCACGAACAGCGTCGCTCTCTGCCGCTGCTAATATGCTGAGACTGAGCTGCAGGATACCCGTGACTACCAGGAACGCCAGCTTTCGGAATTTGCCTTGTGTTTGCATTTGTTCATCCTCAGTATTCAGATTTCGCAATCGACCCTCTGAAGCACTCACCCTTACCTCTAACAGCGCGAAGTCGGTGGCAAAACTTATCATCGGCGCTCAAGATATTTTGCGACTGCCAAGAAAGCACACTAAGTGGTCGAGTTTCCAGCTGTTTCCAGTTGACACCCGAAACAGCCATGGCTACTCTAGCTGCCAAAGCGCTTGCCGTCCCAAAGGGTATTTTCGTGGGGCACGAATCGGTAGGAAAAATTACGCGGCTGTTACAGGGCTGGCGGGGCGGCGACCGCAAAGCTCTGGACTCCCTGTTGCCTGTCGTCTACAACGAACTGCAGCGTCTGGCCCACGTTCAACTGCGCAAGGAACGTCCCGACCACACTTTGCAGAGCGCTGCTCTGGTGAATGAAGCTTATCTCCGCCTAGTGGGACTAAATGCCCCCCAGTGGGAGGGCCGTTCCCATTTCTTTGCCATCGCCGCCCAGCAGATGCGGCAGATTCTGGTGGACTATGCCCGCCGCCACCGTGCCGCGAAACGCGGAGGGGCTGCCCAAACATTATCGTTGGACGACAGTGGGCTGCTAGAACAGGGAAAGGGCAGAAATCTGGACGTCGTCGCTCTTGATGATTCGCTAAAGGCGCTGGCGCAGATCGATGCCCGCAAGGCGCAGGTCGTGGAGCTGCGATTCTTCGGTGGATTGAATTTCGAAGAAACGGCTGAGGTGCTCGAAGTTTCGGCGGTCACAGTGGCGCGCGATTGGAGCACTGCTCGAGCCTGGCTTCATCGCGAGATGGTTCGCGGCTATTCCGATGGACGCTGAGCGCTGGAAACGAATCGATGAACTGCTCCAGGCGGCGCTGCGACTGACGGTCGAGCAGCAGGACGAGTTCCTCCGTCGCCAATGCGGCAACGATAACGAACTCCTCGAAGAAGTGCGGTCGCTGCTTACTTCGCATCACCAGGCGGGAAGCTTTCTGGAATCGCCTGCTTTCAGCCCTGCCGACATGCCCACGCAAACGGTAGACCCCGCCTCAATCGCAATGACTTTTCGGTCCATGGTGGGCGAGACCGTTTCTCATTATCGCGTGCTGAGCCGGTTGGGCAGCGGCGGCATGGGAGTTGTGTATGAGGCGGAGGACATTAAACTTGGCCGTCGCGTAGCCATGAAGTTTCTGCCCGGCGAAGTAGCCAGCGATCGGAACGCATTTGAGCGCATGCAACGCGAGGCCAGGTCCGCGTCGGCTCTGGACCACCCAAATATTTGCTCCATATACGAACTCGGCGAACATGACGGCCAGCCTTTTATCGTGATGCAACTGCTTGAGGGCGAAACCCTAAGGCAGTGGATCGAACGTAGCTTCAAGATGGACAAGCGTCCACCGCTCGACGGAGCTATGGACCTGGCGGTCCAGATCACACGTGGGCTGGAGGCAGCACATCAAAAGAATATTATTCACCGCGACATCAAGCCGGAAAACATCTTTGTCACCGTCCGCGGCGAAGTGAAGATTCTGGACTTTGGTCTGGCGAAGGTGATGGAACCGCAGAAAGAGCCAGACGTTCAAGGTGACCTCACGGCGGATATGGCGGCGCCGGGTGAGGAAGCCCTCACTTTGACCCGGACGGGCGCGAAGATGGGCACTGCTTTCTACATGTCGCCCGAGCAGATCCGGGGCGAGAAGCTGGATGCGAGGAGCGATCTGTTCTCGCTCGGCCTGGTGTTGTTTGAGATGCTGACAGGCCGGCGAGCCTTTAGAGGTAGTACTGGCGCCGACGTTCATGACGCCGTACTGCATGGCTCACCGGCCCCAGTGCGACAACTGAACCCCGCGGTTCCTTCCGGCGTCGAGAGCGTCATTCGGCGGAGCTTGGAAAGGGATCGGGACCGCCGTTACCAATCTGCAAAGGAATTGCACGCTGATCTGGAAAGCCTGAACCTCCGTCGTTCGCCGGCCCTCGGCGGAATCGGCGCCTGGGTCGCTACCGGTTTGCTGCTCTTGGCACTCGTGGCTATTGGGGCAAACGTCGGCGGCCTTCGCGATCGAATCTTACGCCGCCCGGCATCCAACGATGCGGCCGAGCGATTGAAGCAGCGCACGGCGGTGGCCGTGCTCGGCTTCAAGAATCTTTCGGGCAGGGATGACGAGTCTTGGATTTCGACCGCTCTCTCCGAGATGCTGGATGCACAACTGTCGGCCGGGCAGCAGCTTCGCGTAGTTTCCAGTGAGGATGTCGCGCGCATGAAGATTGATCTCTCTCTGCCCGCCGCCGACAGCTACAGCCGGGATACTCTGCAAAAGATCCGCGCTCATCTGGGCAGCGATATCGTCGTGCTCGGTTCCTATTTAGAAACCGGGAAAGACTCCGGCGGGAAGATCCGAGTCGATGTGCGTCTGCAAGACGCCCGGCAGGGCGAAACTATTGCAGTGATTTCACAAGATGGAAACGAAGCCAGTCTCCCCGAACTGGTAACGCAGAGTGGCGCCGGCTTGCGCCAAAAGTTGGGAATTGCTGACGTTTCGGCCACGGAAGCATCGCAAGTGGCAGCTTCCACCTCGACAAGCCCGGAGGCCACTCGTTTGTATGCGGAAGGACTGGCGAAACTGCAGGCTTATGAAGCTCTGGCCGCCCGAGATCTGCTGGAGAAAGCGATCGCAGCCGATCCCAACTACGCACTCTCGCACTCGGCTATGGCTCAGGCTTGGTCCCAGCTCGGCTACGATAAAAAGGCACAAGAAGAGGCTAAGAAGGCCTTCGACCTTTCGGCCAGTCTGACGCGCGAGCAACATCTTTCCGTGGAGGGGCGCTATCGCGAGTTTGCTCACGACTTCCCTGCGGCCATAGAAATCTATCGCACATTAAGAAACTTCTTTCCCGACAATCTTGATTACGGGTTGCGTCTGGCGTCAGCACAGAGGAAGGCGGGACATCCCAAGGACTCGCTCGACACCATTGCGCAGATGCGAACCTTGCCCAAACCTCTAAGCGACGATGCCCGCATTGATATGGAAGAGGCTTCGGCCCAAAACGCCGCGGGCAATTTCAGCGAATACCAAAAAGCGGCGGCCGCAGCGACGGCGAAAGCGAAGGCACAAGGCTCGCGTATGCTTCAGGTGCAGTCGACGATTGCCGAAACGTTTGCATGGGACCGGCTCGGCGATCTGAACAAGGCTGCTCAGAGGGGACTAGAAGGCCGCGATCTCGCCGCCAACGCCGGCAGCCCCCACCTGCTCGGGGACGCATTGAGAACATACGGAATCGTTTTGTACGACAAAGGCGACTTCGCGGGCGCACGGAGCGCGTTCGAACAGGCCTTAAACACTTTCCAAAAAATCGGGGATGGTGAGATCGGCGTGACTACCGTCAGCCTGGGAAATGTTTACTTTGAACTGGGAAAACTGGAGGAAGCCAGACGCTACTATGAACAGGCCCTGCGGTTTCATCAGGAGACCGACGCAAACCCGGCCAATATTGGAAGCGACATCGGAAGTATCGCCCTTGTTCTGGACGGCTTGGGCGATCTGGTCGGCGCGACCCGCATGCATGAAAAGTCTTTGCAAGGCTTCCGCGATGGCGGCGACCAACGCGGCGAGAGCGCTACGCTAGAAAATCTGGGGGATGTACTGGTGGAGCGAGGCGAGTTGAGCCAGGCGATGTCATACTACCAACAGGGAATCTCCCTCGCCGAGAAAATCGGATACAAGGAAGGCCGCGCTTTCAATTTGGGAGGTCTCGCCCAAATCTCCCTGATTCGGGATCAAGTCTCACAGGCGCGTGATCAAGAGGAGCAGGTCCTAACGTTCCAGAAAGAAGTCGGCGACTCAGTTGAGATTGCCCGGAGCCAGATTGCGCTCGCTACCATCGTAATCGAGGAAGGCAAGCCGGCAGAGGCCGAGGCGCTGCTTCGCGCGGCGGCGCCGCAGCTTGAACAGCAGACAATCGCTACCAGCGCCAGCCAGTCCGCTGCTCTACTGGCGCGAGCTTTGCTGGCGCAGTCGAAAATCGGAGAGGCCGAGGCCGCTGCAACCAACGCCCTCGCTCTGGCCGAACGCACCAGTGACCGCTCGACCCATCTTTTGGCGACGCTGGCTGCTGCCGAAGTGAACGCGCGCACCGGCAAGGAGCCTGCGGCGATAAAGGCGCTGCAATCTGTTCTCAGCGAGTCTGTCCGGGATGGCTACACGGAGTTTGAGTTCGAGGCCTGGCTGGATCTCGGCCGAATCGAGCTTCATTCTTCGAGGGCTTCGGGGCGGCAACGACTAAAGAAACTTGAGGAGGACGCGAGCCGGATGGATTTTCGTCTCATCGCCCGCAAGGCCCGCGAGGATTTCGATCATTAACCTGCGTCAAAGCACCCGCCGACTCGGAGCCTCAAACGGGAGCGCACGTATGGCACTTCTTGATCGTGGCATTGTACGTACCGAGAGTTTGCTGGTGAAGCCGCGACGGCCTGCCTACAGCGTTGTTGGATGTGCAGGCTGCAACGGGATGCACCAAAGAGGTCGTGGGATCGCCGTTTCCGGATCCCAGCATTTTGGGTGGGGACCAACTGAATGCGTACCCTCCCCGCACGTTCTAGCGGCGCGCCTGAAAGTTACATGGGCGACGTGTGTTGGTTCAGCCTACCCCGCTCACCTTCATTTGGGCGGGGTTTCCTTTCCCCCGCGTCCGCTGGAATGGCGCTAAATATCAGGAAGTAGATTGCTACGCAGAAAAATCGTGTTCCACTCGTGGGCGCACTCGCAGAACCACCTGTCTTCTTTGCGGGGCGACCAGCCGCAGAGCTTCGGCATCACTGGGCACCCCCCAATAGGGAGATGCAGTGATGAGATGCTGGCACTCAGTCTTGAAGGAAACGCGCAATGGCCTCGTCGATTCTCGATGCTTCGCAAGAGACGGCTATGTGGCCACAGTTACTGTCGAGTTGTAGTATCTGCGCTTTGATCAGCTTAGCGAATTGCAACGAGGTCAGAGGATTGACGACATGATCTTGAAGGTTGACGATGATCAGAACTGGCACACGTACTGCCGCCGCCGCCTGTTCTAACGATCCGCCAAATGTCGCGGCGATATCCTGCGTCAGAACAGCCTGCATTTGCCGAAATCTGTCGGCCGCAGCAAAGCTCCCGTCTTCCACCCGTCCGGCAAAGAACTTCTCAAAATCCTTGGTTGGTCTTTTGCTGGCGACGTATTCCGGCGTGCGGAGAATGAGGGAGAACACGCTGTCGAACAGGTGGAGCTTCGGCTCGGTCGTATACTGTCCATTGTTCCAATCCGGGTCCGATTCCACCGCGAGCAGCCCTGTGCGCAACCAGAGCATGTCCCATGATGTAAGTTGTGGTGACCCCTCAATCGAGACAATCTTGTCCATGAACTCCGGATATGAAACCGCCCACTGAAATGCTTGCATACCCCCCATGGAGAATCCCATCACCGCATGCACGTGCGTGAGGTGCAGGGAATCCGTCAGCATCTTGTGCTCGGCGTTGACCATGTCGCGAATTGAGATTTTCGGAAATTGCGTTCTCGGTTGCGTCTTGCTGTTTGATGGCGAAGACGAGACTCCGTCGGCCAATGAGTCCACAGCAACGACGTA